>Ga0068855_100011930_pt1 | contig 10506 bp, 5 predicted proteins | sample KBSCornC52_FD_66592 | JGI IMG/M metagenome (GOLD analysis project Ga0068855, IMG submission 66592) | Corn rhizosphere microbial communities from Kellogg Biological Station, Michigan, USA - KBS Corn C5-2 | ecosystem: Host-associated > Plants > Roots > Rhizosphere > Soil ... | reverse complement strand
CAGCAGCGCCAGGTTGTCCTCGACCTGCTGGAAGGCGCCGACGACGACCCCGCGGTAGCGGGCGCCGGACTCCTCCAGCACGGCCCGCACGCGGGCCTCCTCGGCCTTGCGGCGGCCGCCGTCGAAGAGGTTGAGCACCAGCGTGGGCCCGATCGCCCAGTACAGGTTGGGGGCGCGCAGGAACCGGCCCAGGTCGCTGCTCTGGTAGCCGCCCAACGCCCTCAACATGACCGAGGGGAAGTAAGCCGCCTTGGCCACCCCCAGGCTCGCGTTGGCGGCCGCCACCCGGCGCTCGGCGGCGGCGATGTCGCTGCGCCGTTCGAGCAGGGTGGAGGGCAGGCCCACGGGCACGGCCGGCAGGGCGATCTCGACCGCGCGCAGCTCGATCGAAAAACCCGAAGCCGGTTCGCCGACCAGCGCCGCGATGGCGTGTTCGAGCACGGCACGCTGGGCCTGCGACTGGCGGGCCTGCGAGCGGGTGGTGTCCAGCTGGGCCTGCGCCCGCGAGAGGTCGAGACCGGACGACACACCGCCGTCGTGGCGGCGGGTCACCAGGTCGAGCGCGCGGCCGTAGGCGGCTTCGGCATCGCGCAGCAGCAGCGCGTCGCGGTCCAGGCCGCGCAGCGCGATGTAGAGGTCGGCCAGCTGGGCCTGCAGGCTCAGGCGGGCGGAGGCCAGGTCGGCCTGCGAGGCCTGGTCGAGCGCCTCCCCGGCGCTGACGAGGTCCCGCACCCGCCCCCACAGGTCGATCTCGTACTCCAGGTCGAGCCCCAGCGTGTTGGAGCTGTACTCGTTGGGCGAGGTCGGGCCGAGCACGCGCAGCGGCCGCATCTCGGACTGGCGGTCCCGCTGCACATTGAGCGACCCGCTGACCGAGGGCAGGCGGTTGGCGCGCACCTGGTCGAGTGCGGCCTGCGACTGCCGGTAGCGCGCCAGCGCCGCCGCCAGGTCGGGGCTGTGCTCGACCAGGCGCTGCTGCAGGCCGTCGAGCTCGCTGTCGCCGTACAGCCGCCACCAGGGGTCGCGCGGCCGTGCGTCGGCCGGCTGCGCCGCCACCCAGGGGGCGGCCTCCTTGTAAGTCTCGGGCAGCGGGAACTGGGGCAACACCGGGGGCGGCGTGTGCGAACACGCGGCGAGCGCGAAGGTGACGCACAGCGCCGCCCCGCTGCGCGGTCCGGCCCAGGGGCCGCGTCGCGCGCGCCGGTCAGCCCTTGCCGCCATGGGACGCCTCCTTCGTCGCCGCCGGCGCCGCGCCGGAAGCGGCGGGGTTCGGCGTGGACGGCGCCGCCTCGGCCACCCGCACCGGGTCGCCCTCGGCGATGCCATCGGGCGGGCTCTCGATCACCCGGTCGCCCTCGGCCAATCCGGAGGCCAGCTCGATGGACGCGCCGAGGTCGCGCGCGACCTTCACCGGCTTCAGGGCGACCTTCCCCTCGGGCGTCACGGTGGCGACCCTCAGCCCCGCCTTGTCGAACATCAACGCACTGGGCGGAACGCTCAGCACGCCCGCGGCCCGCGGCAGCTCGAAGCTCACGTTGGCGAAACCGCCGGGCAGCAATTCGCCGGCGCCGTTGTCGACGGCCAGCTGCACCAGCATGCTGCCCGTGCCGGTGCTGATCGCCTGCGAGAGCGACTGCACCGTCGCCACATAGTGGCGCCCCGGGTGCTCCGGCACGCTCAGGCGCGCCTTGCTGCCGGGCCGCACCGCCGACACCTGGCTCTGCGGCACGCTCACGTACACGCGCAGCTTGCGGGTGTCGGAGACGACGAACAGCTCCGACCCCGGGGTGCCGCCGACGCCGATGAGCGCACCGACGTCGGTGTTGCGGGCGGTGACCACGCCGTCGAAGGGCGCCACGATCCGGGTGAAGCGCTTCAGGGCCTGGTAGCGGTCGACGTTGGCCTGCAGGCCGTGCACCAGCGACTGCTTGTTGGCCAGGTCTCCGGCCTTCTCCTCGGCCTCCTGGCGCGACACCGAATCGCTGGCCAGCAGGGACTGCCAGCGCTTGGAGGTGCTGGCCGCCAGCGCGGCATTGGACTTCGCACTCGCGAGCTCGGCCTGGGCCTGCAGCAGCTGCTGGTCGAGGTCGGGCGTTTCGATCTCTGCCAGCAGCTGGCCGGCCTTGACCGGGGCGCCGATGTCGGTCTTCCAGCTTTTCAGGTAGCCACTGACCCGGGCGTAGATCGGTGCACGCGCGTAAGCCTCGATGCGCCCGGGCAGCTCGAGCTTGGCGGTGGCGGAATGGGCCGCCTGGCCGGGAACGATGACGGAGACGGTCGGCACGGCCTGGGCATCGGCCCGCTCGCGCAGGTCGGCCGCCTGCGAGCGACGCGAAGCCAGGCCGGTGACCAGCACCACCGCCGCTGCCACGGCGATCAGCACACCGCCCACCTGCAGCGCGCGGCGGGAGACCGTTCCGGTCCGCGTGGAACCATCGACTTCAGGCGACATGGATTTCTCCTCCGAGGGGGGCTTGCGGGGCGGGCTTGCGGCTGTGGTGCCGGTGCACGAGGCTGAAGACGACCGGGACGAACACCAGCGTGGCCACGGTCGCGAAGACCAGGCCGCCGATCACGGCGCGGCCGAGCGGGGCATTCTGTTCGCCGCCCTCGCCCAGGCCGAGCGCCATGGGCAGCATGCCGATGACCATGGCCAGCGCGGTCATGAGGACGGGGCGGAAGCGCACGAAGCCGGCGTCGATCGCCGCCGCCACGGCGTCGCCCAGTTCCTCCAGGCGCTCGCGGGCGAAGGTGATCACCAGCACGCTGTTGGCGGTGGCCACCCCCATGCACATGATGGCGCCGGTGAGCGCCGGCACCGACAAGGTCGTGTGCGTGGCGAACAGCATCCAGACGATGCCCGCCAGCGCGGCCGGCAGCGCCGAGACGATGACGAAGGGGTCGCTCCAGGACTGGAAGTTGATGACGATCAACAAATAGATCAGCACCACCGCGCCAAGCAGCCCGAACAGCAGCCCCGAGAAGGCGCGCTCCATCGTGCGCACCTGCCCGAGCAGCACCACGGTCGAGCCCTTGGGCAGGTCGGCGCGGGTCTCCTCGATGGCCCGGCGGATGTCGCGCGCCACGGCGCCGAGGTCGCGGTCCTGCGGCGTGGCGTTGATCTGCACCATGGGCTGGGTGTCGTACTGGCTGACCACCGCGTTGCTGGTGGCGCGGTTGAATTGCGCCAGGCCGCCCAGCACCTGCGGCGAGCCGCCGGCCGCCCCGTTGACCGGCAGGTTGGCCAGCGCCGAGAGCGAGTCGAGCGCGTACTGCGGGGTCTGCATCACGATGGGGTAGGACACGCCGTTGGCCGGGTTCAGCCAGAAGGTCGGTGCCACCTGGCTGCTGCCGGCCAGGTTCACCACCAGGTTGTTCGTCACGTCGCGCGCCGTCAGGCCCACGTTCTGCGCCTGGGTGCGGTCGAGCTCGACGTTGAACACCGGATTGCGGTTCGACTGCTGGATGCGGGCGTCCGCCACGCCGGGGATGCGGCGGATGGCCTTGAGCAGCTTGCCCGCGTACTCGAAGTTGGCCGCCAGGTTGTTGCCGCGCACCTGCACGTCGATGGGCGCGGGCGCGCCGAAGTTCAGGATCTGGCTGACGATGTCGGCGGGCGGGAAGGAGAACACCGTGTCGGGGAAGGCGCGCGGCAGGCGCTCGCGCAGCTCGCGCACGTGGTCGGCGGTGGGGCGGTGGTCCTTGCGCAGCGCGATCTGGATGTCGCCGTCCTGGGTGCCGATCACGCCGGTGTTGTTGTAGGTCAGGTTGATGCTGCTGGGCGGCAGGCCGATGTTGTCGACCAGGGTCGCGATTTCCTCGGAGGGGATCACGCGGCGGATCTCGTCTTCGATGCGGGCGAAGCGCGCGGCCGCCTCCTCCACCCGCGTGCCCACGGGCACCCGGGCGTGCAGCAGGATCTGGCCGCCGTCGACGGCCGGGAAGAAGTTGCTGCCCAGGAAGGGCACCAGGGCGAACGACAACCCCACCACCAGCGTGAAGCCGGCGATCACCGGCCAGCGGCGGCCCACGGCCAGCACGAGCAGGTCGCGGTAGCCCGAGCGCAGGCGCTCGAATCTGGCCTCGAAGCCGCGCTGGAAACGCACCAGCGGATTGCGGCTCGGCGCCTCCTGCGCATGCGGCGCGTGGGGCTTGAGCAGGTACTTCGACATCGTCGGCACCAGGGTGCGCGACAGCAGGAAGGAGCACACCATCGCGAACATCACCGCCTCGGCCATGGGCACGAAGAGGAAGCGCGCGACGCCCTCCAGGAAGAACATCGGCACGAACACGATGCAGATGCACAGGAGCGAGACGAAGGCGGGGGTGACGATCTGGCGGGCGCCGTCCATGATGGCGGTCTCGACGTCCTTGCCGTGCTCCAGGTGCCAGTTGATGTTCTCGATGGTCACCGTGGCGTCGTCCACCAGGATGCCCACCGCCAGGGCCAGCCCGCCCAGGGTCATGATGTTGAGCGTCTCGCCGATCGCCGCGAGCCCGATCAGCGCCCCCAGGATGGACAGCGGGATCGAGACCGCGATGATGACGGTCGAGCGCCAGCTGCCCAGGAACAGCAGGATCATGAGGCTGGTCAGCGCCGCCGCGATGGCCCCTTCGACGGCCACGCCGCTGACGGCCGCCCGCACGAAGATCGACTGGTCGTTGATGGGCGAGACCTTCAGCGCCTCGGGCCACGACGCCTTCGACTCCGCCAGTCGCGCCCGGATGCCGTCGACGATGGCCAGTGTGGACGTGGAGCCGTTCTTCAGGATCGACATCAGCACCGAGCGGCCGCCGTCGACGTGCACGATGTTCGTCTGCGGCGAGTTGCCGTCGCGCACGTTGGCGACGTCGCGCACATAGACGGTGGTGCCGCCCACGACCTTGATGGGCAGGTCGCCCAGGTCCTTGATGGCCGAGGGCGCGCTGTTGAGCTGCAGCGTGTACTCCAGGCTGCCGATCTTCTGCGTGCCGACCGGCACGATGAGGTTCTGCGCGGCCAGCGCCGCGGCGACGTCCTGGGCGGACAGGCCGCGTGCCTGCAGGGCGGCCACGTCGAGGTCGATCTGAACCTGGCGCTGCTTGCCGCCATAGGGGTACGGCATGGCCGCGCCCGGCACCGACACCATGACGGGCCGCACGGTGTTGATCCCGAGGTCGAACAGGTTCTGCTCGGACAGCCCCTTGCCCGACAGCGCCAGCTGCAGGATGGGCACGGTGGAGGCGTTGTAGTTGAGGATCAGCGGCGGCGTGATGCCGGGCGGCATCTGCCTGACCACCACCTGCGAGATGGCCGTCACCTGGGCGTTGGCCACCGCCACGTTCACGCCGGGCTGGAAGAAGATCTTGACGATGCCGATCCCTGCGTAGGAGGTCGCCTCGATGTGCTCGATGTCGTTCACCGTGGTGGTCAGCACGCGCTGGTACAGCGTGGAGATGCGGCCGGCCATCTGGTCGGGCGGCAGCCCGGTGTACTGCCAGGCCACGGCGATCACGGGGATCTTGATGTCCGGGAAGATGTCGGTGGGCGTGCGCAGCGCCGCGAGCGGACCGACGATGAGCAGCAGCAAGGCCATCACCACGAAGGTGTAGGGCCGCTTGAGGGCGACGCTGACGACGTTTACCAGCATGGTGGTGATGTCCGGTGCGGTGGGGCGGCCACGGGGCGGGTGCCAGGGGCCGTCATCATGGGGAGGCGGTCCGCACCGAAGCGCGGGCGGGCTTGTGTGCCGCATTGCCGGCCACCTCGGGCAGCAGGGCCTCCAGGTTGACGTGCAGGCGCTGCAGCAGCTTCATGAGCTGGGCGCGGTCGACCGCGTCGATCCCGGACAGCGACTGCGCGCGGGCGCGGTCGGAGGCGTCCCAGATCTCCTCCAGCGCCGGCCGGGCCGCCGCCTGCAGGTACAGGCAGCGCGCGCGCCGGTCGGCGGGGTCGGGGCGGCGCTCGATCAGGCCGTCGACCTCCATGCGGTCGAGCAGGCGGCCGAGGGTCATGGGGTCGGTGTCGGTGTACTCGGCCAGCCGGGCCTGCGAGATGCCCTCGTTGCGCTGCAGGTGGCACAGCACCTTGCACTGGTCGAGCGTGAGGCCGACCCCGGCGGCGTGCCGCTCGAAATTGCGCGTGTACAGGCGCGCCACGTCCTTGAGCAGGAAACCGAGGTTGCGCAGGGGGTCTGGCGTCTTGGGAGGCGACAAGGGGCGTCCGATCGAATTGCTATCAGCTGAGACTCTATCACTTGATAGCATCTTCGCGGCGGTGCCGTTCGTGCGCATTCCACGGGGAGGCTGGAGGACGGACCTCCCGCCCGGCGCCCGGGCGGGTCCCAGGCCGCTTCCTCCCGGCCACTGGACGGCGCAGCGGCGCGTCCCGCCCCGATCCCGACCGCGCGCATCCCGTCCCAGGGGATGCCCTCGCCGCCCCTCGCCTTCCCTACCGCGCGCGCGTAGACTGCACGCATCGACGTCGTCGCGCCACCCGGGCCCGGCGACCGGCCGGCCGCCCGCGAATGCCGGCCGGTCGGCCCCGCCCGCAGCACGGCACGGTCCGCCTGCCGGCTCCAGCAACGAGGCCCGAGAATGACCCGTCCGTCCCACCTGTCCAAGTACACGATCGACGCCGTCATCGGGGAGGGTGCCATGGGGGTCGTGTACAAGGCGACCGACCCGGTGCTCGAACGCACAGTGGCCATCAAGACCATCCACCGCCACCTGGTGGCGCAGGGCGGCGGCGCCGCGCTGCTGGCCCGTTTCCGCAACGAGGCGCTGGCCTCCGCCCGCCTGATGCACCCCAACATCGTCGCGGTGCACGACTACGGCGAGCACGATTTCGAACCCTTCATCGTCATGGAGTACGTCGAAGGCCACCCGCTCAGCAGCGCGGTGCGCAGCAGCATCCGCCAGGACGAAGCCACCATCGTCCAGCTGATGGGGCAGTTGCTCGACGGCCTGCACTGCGCGCATGCCCAAGGCGTCTGGCACCGCGACATCAAGCCGTCGAACCTCCTGGTCACCCGCGACGGCCGCCTCAAGATCGCCGACTTCGGCATCGCGCGCCTCGCCGACATGGGCATCACGCAGCTGAGTTCCACCATCGGCACGCCCGGCCACATGGCCCCCGAGCAGTACGCCGGGGGCGCGATCGACCGGCGGGTCGACCTCTTCGCCGCCGGCGTCGTGCTGTACACGCTGCTGAGCCTGCGCCAGCCCTTCGTCGGCAGCAGCGAGAACATCATGTTCCAGACCCTGCACAGCGAACCCCTGCCCCCCTCCCGGGTGCACGGCAGCCGCCGGTCGGCCTGGTTCGACCCGGTGACCGCCCGGGCGATGGCCAAGCACCCCGAGCACCGCTACCAGGACGCCATGGAGTTCAAGCGCGCGCTCGAGGGATGGTGGGACACGGCACCGGCCGCCAGCCGCCAGGCCCGACCGGCCGCCTCCGAGCACACCCTGGTGGACCCGCGGGCCTGGCACGCCGTCGGGGCCGTGCCCACCCGCCCGGAGAGCGAGCCCGCGTCCCCGGGAACACCGCCCCAGGGGTCCGCGCCCACCCGGTCGTGGGACGACGCCACGCTCGGCCGGCTGGAACGCGAGCTCTCCCGGGCCGTCGGCCCGATCGCCCGCGTGCTCGTGCGCCGCGCCACCGCGACCTCCCAGACCCTGGACGACCTGCGCCGGCTGCTGGCCGGGCAGATCGACACCAGCGCCCAGCGCGACGAGTTCATGCGCCGGACCGCCGGCGAGCGCGACAGCGCGGGCCCGCGCTCCACGGGGGCGGTGGGCGCGACACCCCGGACCCCCTGGCCCACCGCCTCCACCCGCCGCGACGACACGCTGCTGAGCGAGCGGCTGGTGCGCCGCGCGGAGGCGGCGCTGACCCAGTTCATCGGCCCCATCGCGCGCGTGATCGTGGTGCGGGCCGTGGCCAAGGCCCAGTCCGCCGACGATTTCGTCCAGTTGCTCGCCCAGTCCGTTCCGGAGGTGGGCGACCGAGAGCGGCTGCTGCAACAGCTCGACAAGGCCTTCGATCCGCTGTGAGCGCTTAGTCTCGCGTGGCGAGCTTGCTCGACAGTGCCGAGGGTTCGCTTTGGCGTGCCTGCTTTCGCTTTTGAGCGCCGCACGCCAAGAAGGGATGGCTAGAGTGGTTTCCTCGGAACAGATTCCAAGTCACCACAGCGCTCGTTGCCGTTCCGTCTCATGCCGAAAAGACCCAGCTACCTCAAACCTATCCTGCCCAAACATGGTCTGCGGCGAGGTCTGGACTGGATACTGCACCGATCGTCTTCCTCGGCAGCTCCCACGCCTTCCCGCCAACCCGGGCCTGCCCCTGCAACCACACACGAATCCCCCTTCGCCTTGCCGCGCAGAACGTCGGGCGGGGGACCTGGGCCCCGCTCGCCGGTCTTGCTGCCCGGCGATCGCAGTTCACCCCGGATCGAGCCCAGCGAGGGCCGGATCGACGCACCGCCAGACAAGCCGGCATCGGAAAAAACCGCCCCGTCTCTGTCAGCCCTGTCTCTTTCCGGTGCTGGGCGATCGCGCCCCATCAGCCTGCACAGCGCCGAAATGCAGGCAACGGTCGAGCCTTCCGGCTCACCGGGCGGCACGGAAGAAAACCTGTTTTTCCTTGCGTCGCACCTGAAGAAGAAGGATGCGTCATCTCCGGACGCCTTGATCCTCGTCAACGAGGACCAATGGCAGCGGTGCCAGATGCTTGCCGGGGAGGCCCGCCAGAAACTGCAGGCCCTGCGCGACGAGCCGAATCGCCGTTCGCCGTATTGGAAGCGCGAAGACCGCGAACCCGGTGAGATGGATGCGTTGCTCAGCCAACTGGACTCGCACGAGCCCCTGAGCGCGGAGGCGGTCTGTGCCCTGCGCTCGGCGCCGGCAATGCAAGGCGACGATCCGAGGACATCGCCCCGCCTGGTGGAAGCCGCCATGGTGGCGCAGGGGCAGACCCATTTCCTGTTCTCGGCCGATGAAGAGGTGCGGCGCAACGCGCAAGACAAGACAATTGATGGGCACGTTTCCTATGCCTTGAAACGCGACATGCAAAGGGACGAGGCCGACTTTTGCCTGGACGCCAAGCACATCGCCCCGGATGACTCCGTCGCCGTCTTCGGTGGGGGCCTGGGCCACTTCGGAATGCGCCTGCAGGACCGTGGGGTGGCGGAAGTGGTCTCCTTCGATCCTGTGACGAAGGACCGTGCCAGATTCCTCGAGTACGTGAAAGCGTCCGAGGCGGCGAGTGGACGCGCTCTTTCGACGGCCGAGTTGGCGCGATTCGAGGAGGTCTTGCCGTTGACCGGGGAGGAGTTCGTTGCAAGTCATCCCGGGAAGCAGTTTTCCGTGGTCATCGCGTCCAACTTCCACCCGGTTGACTCCCGCAATGCTTCCAGCTCCAAGGAAATGTTCGAGAACGCCTTGATGGACATGTGGCAAATGACCCGGCCCGGCGGGAAAGTGCTGATCGGGGTGTCGTCGACGAATCCGGAATGGGTCTTCGATGCCGTGGAGGGCCAAATGGGATGGTCCATGTTCGGGCCGCCGAAATTCCACCAAGCGAGCCATGATCCGAACTTCAAAAATTACCGGCAGGTGGCAGGACAGATCGGTTATCTGGAGTTTACGAAACCCCGGCTCAAGGAGTCCGTTTCCGACGGCCTGCTCCTCGCTCTTTCCTACGCACCGGTGTTCGACGAGGCACTCGCCGAGATGCCCGTCGCCACGCGGCTGGATTTCGATCTGGTGTTCAACACCATCGGGTACCGGCACGAAGATCGCCCCTTTCCCGACTTGAAGCGTCTGGCGGCCACTTTGTTCAGCTTGCCTCCCGATGAATGGACGCGCGCAGCCGCATTGCACACGGACTATCTGAAGCGCTCCCTCGATCCGTCCCTCGAGGACTTCTCGAACCGCCTTGCGGACGCCTACGAACTCAGTCCTGTCGAGACGCAATGGATCGCGGATGCGGCGACCCAACTCGAAGCCCCGGCCGCAACAGAGGGGATGAAAGCCTCATGGCGGGTCCATGCCAAACAACGGCGAGTTGAATGACCCCCTGACGCGGGCCGACACCGCGCATCGAGCGCCGTGGTCTTCGCTGCAAGAGCCTCTTGAGGGGGCCGGATAATCCGCCTCCATGAAACTCTCCCAAGTGCTGTTCTCCCAGGGCTTCGGCGCGCGCCGCGAATGCGAGGGCCTCATCGCCAGCGGTCATGTCACCCTGGCGGGCCGGGTCTGCGACGACCCCTTCCACGAGGTCGACCCCGAGGGCCTGGTGTTCACCGTGCGCGGCGAGGCTTGGGCCTACCACGAGCGGGCGCTGATCGTGATGAACAAGCCGCAGGGCGTGGAGTGCTCGCAAAAGCCCAAACACCATCCGAGCGTGTACAGCCTGCTGCCGGCGCCGCTGCGCTGGCGCGACGTGCAGAGCATCGGGCGGCTCGACGAAGACACCACCGGCCTGCTGCTGTTCACCGACGACGGCGCGCTGATCCACCGCCTCAC
>Ga0068855_100011924_pt1 | contig 10508 bp, 8 predicted proteins | sample KBSCornC52_FD_66592 | JGI IMG/M metagenome (GOLD analysis project Ga0068855, IMG submission 66592) | Corn rhizosphere microbial communities from Kellogg Biological Station, Michigan, USA - KBS Corn C5-2 | ecosystem: Host-associated > Plants > Roots > Rhizosphere > Soil ... | reverse complement strand
GCTGCCGCGAATGTGGACGCGGTCGTTTTCGCCGGTGCCCTCCGCCATCGCGAGCGCTCGCGATGGCGGAGGGCACCGGCGAAAACGACCGCGTCCACATTCGCGGCAGCTACAAGACGCTCGGTGAGGAAGCCCCGCGGAAGTTCCTGGAAGCGCTCGGCGACCTATCGGTTCCACCGACTGAAGGCAGCGGCAGGCTGGAGCTAGCACGGCGCATGGTGACGCCCTCGTTCGACCCGCTGCTCCCCCGGGTGATTGTAAACCGCGTCTGGCTGCATCATTTCGGCGAAGGAATCGTCCGCACCCCGGACGACTTCGGCGTCATGGGCCAGCGGCCGTCCCACCCGGAGCTGCTGGATTGGCTGGCGAGCGAGTTTACCTCTACGAATCACTGGAGTCTCAAATCCCTCCACCGGCTTATGGTCCTCTCAAGCTCTTACCGGATGTCTTCGAAAACTGAGTCAAAGAGCGAGGCTGTTGACCCGACCGATCGGCTCCTGCATCGGATGCCCGTGAGGAGGCTGGAAGCGGAGGCGATTCGGGATTCGATTCTGGTCGTGTCCGGACGGCTCGATCCGAAGATGTACGGTCCGAGCGTGATGCCCTATCTTTCGCCTTACATGGAGGGGCGCGGCAGGCCGAGCACGTCCGGCTCGCTCGACGGCGATGGCCGCCGGACGATCTACATCAACATTCGGCGCAACTTCATTCCGCTGTTTCTGCTCGCATTCGATTATCCCACGCCCTTTACCTGTATCGGCCGCCGCTCGGTGTCCAACGTACCGGCGCAGGCGCTCGCGATGATGAACAATCCCTTCGTGCAGCAGCAGTCTGAGGTGTGGGCGAAGCGTATCCTCGCCGATTCAGCGGCGAGCGCAGAGCAGCGCGTGACCGCGATGTATGAAGAGGCGTTCGGGCGGCAACCGGACGCGAGCGAAATGGCAGCCGCTAAGGCCTTCCTCGCGCAGCAGCCCGCTGCCACGTCGCCGCTGCAGACCTGGACCGACTTTTGCCACGCGCTTTTCAATGTGAAGGAATTTCTGTTTATTCGGTAGGCGATGGACGCGTGATTTTGGCCGTGGGAATCAGGAGATTTGATGCGAGTAAGAAACGGGATGCGAACACCGACGACGCGGCGGGAGCTGTTGACCCAGGCGGCCAATGGATTTGGCGCGCTGGCGCTCACGTCATTGCTGGAGCAGGGCGCGTTTGGTTCGACCGGAGGCCGTGAGCGGGTCATTCACAAGCCGCACTACCCGGCGAAGGCCACGAGTGTCATTTTCTTGTTTATGGACGGCGGTCCGTCGCAGGTCGATACTTTCGATCCGAAGCCGAGGCTGGCGCGTGAGAACGGCCAGAAGATCAAGATGGACGTGCCTGCCACGCAGTTCGATAACGTCGGATCGGTGCTGAAATCGCCCTGGGAGTTCAAAAACTACGGCAAGAGCGGCATCCCGGTGAGCAGCCTATTTCCAAATGTCGCGGAGTGCGTGGACGATATGGCGATCATCCGATCCATGGTCGCCGATCACTCTGAGCACACCAACGCCAACTACTTCATGCACTCCGGCGTCGGCATGCAGGGCCGCCCCAGCATGGGCGCCTGGGCCACCTACGGCCTGGGCTGCGCCTCGCGCGAGCTTCCCGGCTTCGTGGTGCTGCACAGCGGCATGATCCCAAGCGGAGGAGTAGACTGTTTTACGAGCGGCTTTCTTCCCGCGACCTATCAAGGCTCGATGTTCCGCGCGGGAGCGAACCCGGTGGCGGACCTTGAGCTCGGGGCAGTGAGTCCTGAGCGCCAGAATCGGATGATGAGCCTGATGCGCTCGCTCGACCGGCACGAGACCGGCATTGCAGGCACGGAAGACAAAGTCGAGTCCGCGATCGCCAACTACGAGCTTGCGTTCCGGATGCAGACCGCTGTACCGGAGTTGGTGGACATAAAAGGTGAGACCGAGGCAACCCGCAAGCTCTACGGTCTGGACGACGAGACCACTCGTATCTATGGTCAGCAGTGCCTGGTAGCGAGGCGAATGGTAGAGCGCGGCGTTCGGTTCATCGAGCTTCTCTGCCCGAAAGTCGGCGGAGACCGGTGGGACCAGCATGGCAACCTGAAAGAGGGCCACGAGAACAACGCACGGGCAGTAGATCGCCCGATCGCCGGCCTGCTCAAGGACCTTAAGTCGCGCGGCCTGCTCGATTCCACGCTGGTCGTGTGGACCGGCGAGTTCGGCCGCACTCCCATGGCTCAGGGCACGAACGGCCGCGACCATAACCCGTTCGGCTTCAGCATGTGGCTGGCGGGCGGCGGCATCAAGGGCGGCACGATCTACGGCGCTACCGACGATTACGGCTATTACGCTGTCGAGAACAAGGTGACAGTCCACGATCTTCACGCTACGATGCTGCATCTCCTCGGCATCGACCACAAGCGCCTCACTTACCGCTTCAGCGGCCGCGACATGCGATTGACCGATGTTTATGGTGAGGTCGTAAGAGATATTCTGGCCTAGAACATTCGATTCCGGCACATGTGAATTGTGGAACGGACCCCTGTGTCTGTTTTGCTAACCGGCCAACCGCGCAACGGGCATCCGCGCGCATTGTCCACAAAAACGTGAGGCTGGCATAAGGAAGGGCGAGCAAGAGATGAGCGAAACGCAACATGACTTACAGGCGCCCGTTGAGGGGCACGATGGCATCTCCGTCATCCGGGGAGGGGGCTCCGCTCGGGGCTGGAACAATATCGTCTATAAGACAGGGCTCTCAGGCAAGAACGTGAATGCGAAGGCGCTCTCGATGAACGTTGCCACGATCCCGCCGGGAGGAGTCGCCTTTGCTCACATCCATGTTGATTTCGAGGTGATGCTCTATATCCTGAAAGGACGCGTTCGCCACGAATATGGTCCCGGCTGCCGGAAGATCGTGGAGAACGAAGCGGGCGACTTCATCTTCATAGAGCCGGGCATTCCGCACGAGGTCTTCAACATGAGCGATACCGAAGAGGTCGTCGCCGTGGTCTCGCGGTCCAGCGCGGACGAGTGGGACAACATCGTCAACTATGATCGCAACTCTGAATAGCATGGCCTCTGGGCTGAATCTTGCGGCTGGAGCAACAAACGGCCGGCGCCGACTCACCTCAGATGAGCGCTCATTGCCGAAGGCCCGGTTGTTGTCGCCTTTCAACCAGTCCGGCGAGTCTCCCCAATCTCCGCTTTCGTGCCTTTGAAAGAATAGGTCTCCGGTGTGCCCGGCGGCGTGAAGGAGGGCTGAGGCCGCATCGCTGACCTCGCGCTTGGACTTGTGAAGCAGACTTGCCTGTGCCATCGCAGCGAAAACTCCCCGAAAGTATTTACTTTAGCAAGAGTATATCGTTTATTAATCGACCGGTGCAAAAGAATGCTGCGGTCCGCCGTGCCGAAAAATGCGCTTTACGCTGCTGAAAATCCGTAATAATCCATGCGCAGGAGTGTGTCATACTAATTGGGATTGCTCACGCAGTTGAATCGGCGGTGGTCCAGGATGTTTCCTGGTGCGTTTGCCGATTTCGCTTCGTCTGTGTTTCTGACAGCTTGTTCGATTTTGCTGCAATTCGGGGACTGCCACATCGATGTTAAGCCCCCGTAATCGCAGCGACCTGCCGGCAAGGGTCGCCGGCTCCACTCCGGTCACTGCGTTCTCCTAGCAATGTAGCAGGGAGTTCCGACCGAAATCCTCTCAATCCTTCCGATCGCAATGGTGAGATCGGGACGCGTCCGCTTTGGCTTGCCTGGCTCAAAGCGCGCGACGGATCCTGTCTTCAGCCAACCCAATATCGTCTGTATCGGAGGAGATACTCACATGCTTCGCACGGGAAGGTGCGCCGGCAAACTTTGCCAGATCTACTCGTTTGTTGCTCGAAAGACCAGTCTCACCCTCGCTTCAATCGCAGTCATGCTGCCGGTAGCAGCGGCCGCATGGGCCCAACCCCCTTCGGCGCCTTCACCGAAAATCGACACCGGCGATACCGCCTGGATGCTCGTGTCCTCCGCGCTCGTTCTTCTGATGACGCCGGGCCTCGCGTTCTTCTACGGCGGCATGGTGCGGGCGAAGAACATCCTGAACATGCTGATGCAATCATTCATCGCCATGTCTGTGATTACGGTGCTCTGGGTGCTTGTGGGTTATAGCATTGCGTTTTCGAAGGGCTCGCCGATTATTGGAGGGTTCGCGTGGCTCGGATTGAACCACGTCGGACAGGAACCCTACGCATTCTACGGCGCCACTGTACCGCACCAGGTGTTCATGGTCTTCCAGATGATGTTCGCGATCATTACGCCAGCGCTTATCAGTGGCGCAATCGCCGATCGGATGAAGTTTGCCTCCTATGTCGTGTTCATCGCGCTCTGGAGTCTCTTTGTTTACTGCCCACTGGCCCACATGGTTTGGGGCGAGGGCGGCTTCCTGCACGACCTGGGCGCCCTCGATTTCGCGGGCGGCACGGTAGTCCATATCTCCTCCGGATTCTCGGCGCTGGTGCTGGCGATCCTGCTCGGCAAGCGGCACGCCACCGGCCACCCGGACATGCGGCCTCACAACCTCCCCATTACCTTGCTCGGCACGGGGCTGCTTTGGTTCGGCTGGTTCGGATTCAATGCCGGGTCCGCGGTCGCATCGAACGGCCTCGCGGGGTCGGCATTCGTGGTGACGCACATCGCGGCGGCCGTTGCCGGACTGACCTGGACGCTGATCGAGTGGGTCACTCTCAAGCAGCCGACCGCGCTCGGATTTGCGACAGGAGCCGTTGCCGGACTGGTCGCCATCACGCCCGCGTCCGGTTTTGTCGGCCCGATGGCGGCGATCGCGATCGGCGTCGGGGTCTCGTTCATCTCCTTCTTCGCCATCAAGCTCAAGACCAAGCTGGGCTACGACGACGCGCTGGATGTGTTCGGGGTGCACGGAATTGGCGGCTGCTGGGGCGCTATCGCGACCGGGCTGTTCGCGTCGAAGGCGATCAACGCTGCAGGCGCGGACGGATTGTTCTACGGCGGCGGCTTCGGTCTGATCGGCAAGCAGCTGGCGGGAGTAGGCATCGCCATTCTGATGGCGGTCGTTGGGACGCTGGTGATCGGCGGCGCGCTGAAGGCGACGATGGGACTTCGGATCTCGCGCGAAGAGGAGGACATGGGGCTGGACCTGACCCAGCACGGCGAAGAAGGCTACTCCGGCCCATCGGACGCAGGTTCCGAAAGCATGATGGCCCAGGGGTAGGAAAGTCTGAATCACGGATTAAACGGATGACACTGGTTACACGGATAGTGCGGCGCCGCTCAGTTCCGTGAAATCCTTTAATCCGTTTAATCCGTGATTCAGAAACTACCCGCCTCGCCTTTGCTCATCCTTTGTACCCCAGCAGCTTCTCGTCCTTGATGCATTTGGCGACCGCGGGTGGAACCATGTCTTCCCAAGCCGGATCGCCGGTCTGTAGCTTGGCGAGCACGTCAGGCGGCTGGATCGGCAGGTACTCCGTCCGGGATGGCTGGATCATTTCGACCCGGTGGAGGTCGATTAGCAGGTCTCGCAGGTGGTGGCCCGGGTGCGGCAGGGGTGCATTGTCTAGCTGAAGCACAGCGCCGGTGGCAGGATCGATTGCCGGATAGACATACATCTTAACCGATCGCTTGAACAGCCGCCCGATCGATTCAAGGGCGCCTCCTCCCAGCTCCTCGTAATACTGCTCATCAAGAATCTCACGCAGCCCCGGCAGCCCGACTGCAATGCCTATCAGCCGATTCGTGTATCCGGCAAGGTAATCGGCGAGCTGGTAGTAAGGCTTGAAGTTAGAAATAAGGACGTCGATCCCGAGCGCATGGAGGATCTCCGCACGCTCCAGAAAGTCTTCGTGACTGACAGCGGCGCCTGAAAGCAGATTGTTGAGTGTCATCTCCGCCAGCACGATCACTTCCGATCCTGCGTTCTCCGGCTCCTTTACGAACAGATCCCGCGCCCTCTCCAAAAGATCCACCGTGAGCTTCGTCGCCGGCCGAAAACTGCCACGAACGACCAGAATCGGTTTGTTGTACAGCACCTCGGAGGGCTGAACCACCTCGCACTCGGAGGTGAACATCGCGGCGTCTGTCAGCTTCTGCTCTACCAGCTGAAGGCTCAGGAGACGGTTATCCACGCCCGCGAATGCCGGCCCGGAAACTTTGATCATGTCCAGGTCGAACCGATCCGTCGGAACATCGTCCGTCAGCGATGCGACGAGCGCCGTAAGATCGTCCCGATGGTTGAACGCGGCATAGATCAAGTTAACGCCAAGCACGCCGAGCGTCAGCTGCTGCAGCACTGCCGTCGGTTCCAGCAAGTGAACGTGGGCAATAATCTGCGACGGCTCTTCGAAAGGCTTCGTTTGAAAGCATACTCCAATCCAGCCGCGGCCGTTCTCCGTATGTCCCGGCTTCCGTGTCGCCACCGTATCGGCAAATGAGAAGAACGTGCTATTCTCACCCCGTGTGGCAGCGAGCCCTTCCAGCACCTTCGTGTATTCCTGAGTAAGCATGGCCTCCAGACGCTGCCGGCTGACGTAGCGCTGTGCGGGGCCGTAAAGCGAGTCGCTGATCTTCATGTCGTAGGCGGAGATGGTCTTCGCAATGGTTTTGGCGGCGCCTCCCACTTGAAAGAACCAGCGCGCGACCTCCTGTCCGGCGCCGATTTCCGCAAACGATCCATATTGCATCGGGTTCTGGTTGATCTGGTGCGCCTTCTCATGCGTCGGCGAATTGGTTCCGTTCATCATCTTCTCCAGGCTCGGTCAAAATGGCGTCGTCATACCGGCAGATGCATCGTCTAATTGTGCGAACACGGCTACTTAACCTCCAAAAGGATGAAAATTCACGCTCGCAGCGTCGCAGGCGAAGCGACGGACGCATCCTGAGGCGGTTTATCCCTGGAATTGGTCGGTTTGTCGGGCCCCTGTAGTATTCCCTTTGCCGGGATCGTCAGTTCGGATGTCGGGTATCGAGAGGCCCGGCACAAAATGGGACGGCGCCCGGGTCTTAATATAAACGCACTTGCCGCCTACCCGGCGATTGCCTTCGGACGCGGGCGCCGTTCCGCTATAGAACCTTAACCGTTATGCCCCCACAGCCGCCATATCTTGTCGCCTTTCTTAAGGATACTTGCGTTCTAATCGTGATCGCATATGTGCTGTCGCGCGGCCGTATGCTCGGGCTGATGTTTCGAGACAAGCTAAACCTCCACGAGGCGCTCCTGCTCGGAGGCGCCCTTGGACTCGTCGGGCTGACAGAATCCCTCATTCCCGATTCGCGGATTCAATATTCAACCCAGGGAGTTTTTGCGGCGTTCGCTACGCTGGCCGGCGGCATTCCCGTCGGCGTGATTACGGCCGCTGTGGTCTCTCTAGGTGCGGCCATCCAGCTGCCAAGGCACGCAATCGTTCCAATCCTCGCGGTCGCGACAAGCGCCGCATTCGCAAAATGGTTTCGCAAAAGCGAATCTGTACCGGCGCGGTTGATTTGCGGCTTCGTGTGCGGCGCGCTGGCTCAGGGCAGCCGCCTGCTGGTGCTGATTCTTTTTGCACACTCCTGGCATATAAAACCCCCGCCCGTCACAGCGATCTTTAGCATCCCGGTCAACGGTCTTGGCGTCGTGCTGCTTCTGCTCGTCGTCACCGACGCGAAGGTTCGCGCGGAAAGTGAGCGGCGCCGCACCGAGATCGAAAGACATCGTCTCGAGGCCGAAAGCGCGCGAGCGCTCGCCTCGGAGGCGCAGCTTTCAGCGCTGCGCGCCAGAATACATCCACATTTTCTCTTCAATACTCTGAATTCCATTGCGGAGCTTTGCTGCATCGCTCCGGAGCGCGCTGAGATGGCGAGTATCAATCTGAGTGACCTCATGCGCCGCACGCTGGAAACAAACGCAGCCGCTCAAGTCTCCTTGCAGGAGGAGCTTGAGCTGGTACGGTCCTATTTGCAGATCGAGCGTGAGCGGCTTGCGGACCGGCTGTGCATAGTCTGGCAGGTCGATCCTGACACTTCCACGGTTCTCTTGCCGCCTTTCTCGGTGCAGCTCCTTGTGGAGAACGCAATCAACCATGGGCTGAGCGGAAAGCTTGGCCCGGGTACGGTGACCGTGACCGCACGTCAATCGGCTCGCGGGACCCTCGTGGCGATCCAGGATGACGGCATCGGGATCAGCCGAACCGCACGGCAAAGCCTTACCGCCAGCGACGGTGAAAAGTCGCACGGCCTTCAAATCCTTGACCAGCAACTCAGAATTTTGAATGGTGCTCACGGCAGGCTGCGCCTGTATAGCTCGCTTAACAGCGGGACGCTGGCGGCGTTTGAAATACCGGCCGACCGGAGCGTGGTAAGGAAAGGCGCTCGATGATCACAGTCATCATTGCGGAGGATGAGCCGCTTGCGAGAGCGAGACTGCGCCGTTTACTGGAGCCGCTTGACGTCCAGATCATCGGCGAGGCCGAGAACGGCGCCAATGCACTGCAATTGGCCGAGGATCTGAGGCCCGACGTGCTGTTTCTCGATATACAGATGCCGGGAGCAGGTGGAATGGAGGTCGCGGATGCGCTGCTGCATTTGGAGCCCGCTCCCCTGGTTGTCTTCGTGACGGGATATTCGCAATACGCGGTCGAAGCATTTGAGCGCGATGCGTTGGACTACCTCACCAAGCCAGTGACGGCCGCTCGCCTGGAGGTGGCGCTGGCGAGAGCTCGCGCTCGCCTGGAGGACAGGCTAGCGCGCGATCACGTCCGAAGGATCGCCGGAGACAGCCAGGCGAAAGAGCCTTCCCTGCGGTGTCTGCCGATCCGCGGAGCTTATGCGGTCAAGTTCGTTCCTGTTCCGCAAATCGTCTGCGCCATTGCACGAGATAAGCGGGTATTCGTCCACACCAAAGACGGCGAGTTCCGCACTTACTATACGCTCACCCAGCTGGAGACTCTGCTGCCTGCCGACCGTTTCCTGCGCATCCACGATTCCTCGGTGGTCAACACCGAATCCATTGTTCAGCTGGACTTTCTGGGCGACCACGTCTACGAGGTTCGCCTTACCAATGGGCAGGCGCTTCGCGTGGGCCGAACCCGATATCCCGAGCTTCAGCGGCGACTCGGTCTGGCCGCGCGGGCTCCGAATTAACTCGCGGGGCCTGTACCGCCAGTCCGTCGGATAGCTGTCGCATTTTTGGGTTTGTTGGTCTAGATCGAGAGCCATCGGAGGATGAAGCAACATCTATACAACTGGTTACAAAACGAAGTACTCGACAAGTTTTCTGGAAGAAGGATCAACCATGCCCAGCATCCTGATCTGCACCGATGAGGCAATTCAGGCCTATTTCGTTAGTTGCGTGCTTACTAACGCGGGTTATCGCGTTGCCCAGCAGAAGGTTAGCTCGCCTTCCGGAATGGAGTCCGCGCTTCGACTTGAACCCGACCTCATCCTGCTGGACGTGAACCTAAACGCGATTGGCAGTGTGGAGACCGTTGAGGCAATTCTGGACCAGGCAAAGTGTCCCACAATCCTCTTGGTTACCAGCAGGCCATCTGCCGGGCAGAAAGCCTTTACAGCGAACGCCGCCACTACTCTTACGAAACCCTTCACGTCGGCTGAGTTGCTGAGCGCGATAGACCGGGCAGCCGGATCTCGCCGGGTCGAACAGTCAGAGCGCGTTAATGCAAGCCTTCATGGCGGAACGGGCCGGTACGATTCAAGCTCTCATCGAATTGGTTAAGGGCTGCTGACGAGTGAATGCTCGCTGAGATCGACTATCTCTGGAGGTGAAATGACAAGAAGTCTTGGCAGCGCTCGCGATTTCGGGATGAGTTTGGCTGCGATTCTGACCATCCTTCCCTTCGCCAGCGCACAAGCGGACCTACGTGTCGTGGCAGAGGTTCAAGTCACACGGTCCGGGGATCCCGCTCGATCAACGTCCGACCCGCCTGTATCGGACAGCGACACGCAGCGAATCGTGTTCTATTTCAAAGGGGACAAAGCACGCGAGGAAGATCAGAGAGGGTCGGTAACGCTGTACGATCTACGAGCCAACCGAGTTTATCATCTCACGCCGTCAGATAAGCGCTACACTTCCCGGTCTCTGCATGACGATCTCAGCCAGAATGGCCGGACGAGCGTGCTTTCGCCAGCCGGACGCTCGGGCATTCCGCTTAAGACCGACGTCAAAGTCAACTTGAAGAAGGACTCTGTTGTTGGAGCCCGCGAATACGCTGGAAAGCAGGCCAACCTGTACAACCTGTCAGAGGTCTTAACAACGCATCCCGATACAGACGGAATGGAGCCGCGCAGGTCGTCTAATGGAGGCCTGGGAGGCCGACGCGGGCGGCGAGGCGGTGGGTTTCCGGGCGGCGGGTTCCCCATGACGCAGATGTTGGGAGAAGCCAGTCAGCGTGGCTCCGGCGGCGGATACCGGCAGGGCGGGCTTGTGAGCGTTGTGCGCTTCGATGGCGAAATCTGGCTTACGGACACCGTAATACT
>Ga0068855_100011923_pt1 | contig 10508 bp, 8 predicted proteins | sample KBSCornC52_FD_66592 | JGI IMG/M metagenome (GOLD analysis project Ga0068855, IMG submission 66592) | Corn rhizosphere microbial communities from Kellogg Biological Station, Michigan, USA - KBS Corn C5-2 | ecosystem: Host-associated > Plants > Roots > Rhizosphere > Soil ... | reverse complement strand
CTTCGCGGCCACGGCGGCGTCGATGTCGGCCTCGCGGACGGGCGCGGTGCCCGACTCGGCCGGCGCGGCCGCGCGGGCGGCGATCTCCTGCTCGCGGGCGTCCAGCTCGGCGGTGCGCCGGGCCAGATCCGCTTCCATCTCCTCGAGGTGCGCCCGCTCGGCATCGCTGCCGCCGCCCGTCTGCGACGCGGCGATGCCCTCGCTGACCGCCAGCGCGGCCTCGCGCTTGGACAGCTCGCGTTCGCGCCGGGCCAGGCGGGCCTCGCGCTCGGCGAACACGACCTTGGCCTGCTCCTGCAGCGCGGACTGCTCGCGCTGGAGCCGTTCCTCGGCCTGGCGGAGCGACGTCAGCCGGTCCTCCATCGCGCGCCGGAGGCCGCTGGGGGTTTCTGCATTGCCGGGCGTCTGGCCGTCGCTCATCTGGCACATACCTCTTCGCGGTTGGAGGGATCGGACCGTCGGCCGGGATCGGCCTACGGCAGGGCGCTCGGCGGGACGCCGCCCGAGTCCAGAACCTGTATCGGCGGCCTCATGCCCGGGCTTGAGCGCGCGTGCGGGGCAGAGGCGGTCGAGCCGGGACATGCGCAAAAGTTGTCAGGCAGGCGCGTGCCTTAACGGCGACGCGCCCCTGGACGACGGTGGCGAACATCCGTCCTACAGGGGCGCGGCGAGAACCTTCTGCTAACCAAACCTGGCAAATCTGTCGATAAGCCGTTTGGAACCCGTGTGATTTACCAACCCTTGATCGGCATTTCCATCCCCCTTCGCTGATCCAGTACCCCGAACGAGGGAGAGCTTAGACCCTCTGTCACGGGATGTCAAATAACTCGTATGAGCGAGACAATCCCCCAGCCTGAACGCGGCGGCGCCATCCGCGCGTACGCCACGATCCTCACCCTCACAGCCCTTGCGATCGCCGTCCCGGCGGCGCTCGTCGGCGGCGTGGGGCGGTGGGATGTCGTCGCCCTGCTGGGCGTCGTGGGCTACGTGGCCGAGTCGCGCACCATCCGGATCTCGACGAACGTGGAGCTATCCGGGTCGCTGATCCCCCTGGTCATGGCGGCAGTGCTGTTCGGACCGGCCGCGGCGGCCGTGGTGGGCCTCGCGTCGATGCTGTCCGACCGGCGCGGCCCGCTCGAGCGCTTCGTCATCTTCAGCTCCGGCCGCGCCCTCGCGGGCGCGTGCGCGGGGCTCGGCGCCGCGGCGGTCATGGCCGTCGACGGCGGGGCCGGAGTGGGGCACCTGTTCGCGGCCGCCATGGCCGCGGCCGTCCCCGCGACCGTCGTGGAGTTCCTCGTCACCGCGATCACGCTCTGGCTGCGGCACCGCACGTCGCCGGTCGACCTGTGGCGGCTGGCGCGGGTGCACGACCTCGTCTGCGTGGCCGTGTGCGCGCCGGTGGCCTGCCTGTTCGCGCACGCCTACGTCGCGAGCGGGGTGTGGGTGCTGGCCTTCTTCGTCATCCCGGTGGCCGCCAGCCATCTGGCGTTCGGCATGCACGCGCCCAAGCAGCAGCTGATCGCCGCCCTCGAGCAGACGAACGCCGAGCTCGAGGCCGCGAACAGCCACCTGCGCCGCATCAACCTGAGCTTCGCCGAGGCGCTCGTGAAGGCCATCGACGGCCGCGACGCCTACACCGCGGGCCACTCGAAGGCCGTCGCCGAGTACTCGCGCGACATCGCCCGTGAGCTGGGCCTCTCCCGCGAGGAGGTGGCGCGCATCCACCTGTGCGGGCTCGTGCACGACATCGGCAAGATCGGGGTCCGCGCGGAGGTGCTCGAGAAGCAGGCGGCGCTCGACGACGGCGAGTGGGACGAGATGCGCCGCCACTCGGCGATCGGCGAGGCCATCCTGCTCGAGGTGCCCGGCTACTCCGACATGGCCGAGGTGGTGCGCAGCCACCACGAGCGCTGGGACGGCCGCGGCTATCCCGACAACCTGCGCGGCGAGGACATCCCGCTCCTGGCCCGTGTGATCGCCGTCGCCGACTCCTACAACGCGATGACGTCCGACCGCCCGTACCGGCGGGCGATGACGCCGGCGGCCGCGATCGAGCAGCTCGTGCTCGGCAAGGGCACCCAGTACGAGGCCGGGCCGGTGGACGCGTTCCTGCGCGTGCTGGAGCAGTCGCCGGAGTGGTACCGGCGCGGCTACTTCGTCGTCGAGTACGAGGTCGAGCCGCGCACCGACCCGGCCACGTTCCCCAAGGTGCTGGCGCCGCGCCCCGCCGCGTGAGCGCCGCTTTGGCTCAAGCCACGGGCCGCGCCGCCCGATAGGTGTCAGGATGCAGGACGTCCGCCTGATCGAGATCCTGTCCGACACCGCTGCCGCGCTGGCGGCCCCGGACGCGTCCCCGGACGCGGTGGAGCGCGTGCTCGCCGACGCCTGTGCCCGCGGCGCCATGCCGTGCACGATGCGGACGACGCCGAACGGCATCGACGTCGACTGGGAGCGCACCGCGAACCGCCTGGAGCACGGGTTCGTCTCGGTGCTCGGCGACTGCGCGAAGCTCGCGCTGGCCGCCGGCGGCGCGTCTGCGGGGCGGACGCTCGGCGCACATGGATTCTCCCTGGAGCTCGAGCGGGCCGCCTCCATCGCCCGCTGGCGCGGCCAGACGCTGGCCGTGGCCGTGTTCGAGGTGAAGGGGCTCGAGATGGGCCCGGGCATGATCGACCAGGCCGACGTCGTCTCCGACGTCGGGGCGCTCGCGCTCTCGGCCGTGCGCCAGGACGACCGGGTCGGCCATCTGGGCGCCGACCAGTTCGCGCTCGTGTTCCCGCGCGCGGGCACGTTCGAGGCCCGTTCGGCGTTCAAGCGCGTGAAGGCAGCGCTGGCCGCAAACGACCGCATGTCGCGGGATCTCGGCATCGGCGCGGTCGGGTTCGCCGAGCTCGGCGAAGCAGGATCGGGCGCCGAGGTGCTCGCAGCCGCCCGTGAGCGCCAGTCCCAGGCCCGGATGCGGCACGCCTACCTGGCGCCGGTCGATCCGACGCACCCGCTGGCCGGCTAGCACCCTTGCTGCACGCCCTGGTGGACATCGCCGTGATCGTCGCCGTCGTGCTCGCGGTCGGGGCCTGGCAGCTCCGAAGTGTCCGCCGGAGCCCGAGCACCGATCCGAGGCTCAACCTGAAGCGGTTCGGGGGCGGAATCGTCGCACGCGTGGCGGTGCTGGCGGCCGTGTATCTGGGCGGCTATGCCGTCGGCTTCCATCACGGCCGCTACGACTGTCACGGCTACTTCGTCTCGCCGCAGCTGGCACAGAAGTACGGGCACCGGATCCCGGGCGGAGCGGGGTGCTACGGGGCGCCGTAGTCCGTTCCGGTTCAACTTGACATAACCGGGATTATCGTGCGTGGACGGAAGAGGCGCCTATCCGGGCGCGACGCCGTCGGCGCCGGCGCCGGCCGGCGGACGGGCCCGCCACGGCAGCCGCCGCAACGTGACCCAGATCGCGATGCCGCCGGCGACCGCGCTCGTCAGCGTGACCATGACCTGCATGCCGACGCTGAACGCGAGCACGGTGCTCGTCGCGGCGGCGTTTCGGAACATGTAGCCGAGCAGCGCCTGCTGCGTCCCGAGCCCTCCGGGCGTGAACGGCAGCAGCGTCGAAGCGCTCTGGGCCGAGAGCGCGAGCGCGGCGTCGACGACGCCCGCCGGCACGTGGAACGCGACCAGGAACCAGTACATCGCCCCGATCCGGCAGCACCAGCCGGCCAGCTGCAGCGGCACGACCGTGCGGAAGTAGCGCCGCGGCGTCGTCAGGATGATGAGTCCGAGGCGCACGCGTGACCAGAACGCGACCACGTGCCGCTCGACGTACGTGAAGAACACGCCGAGCAGGATCAGGAGCACCGCCACCGCCAGCATGAACCAGCGCGCGTTGGCCGCGAAGAAGCTCCATTCGAACGCCGCCAGGTGGCCGAGCGCCGGCAGGTGCGGGATCCGGCCGGTCAGGTAGGCCGCGATCAGGAGCGCCGGGCCGATGAAGACGTCGACGAGCGTCTCGGCCAGCAGGCTCGACGTGATCGTCGTGTAGGCCGCCTTGGGCATCGCCCGGTGGGCCAGGTAGATCTTCATGACGTCGCCGCCGCGGGCCGGCAGGATGCTGTTCACGCCCGCGCCGGCCAGGTAGGCGCCGACGATGCTGCGCCAGCGCACCCGTTCCGGGTAGCCCGCCTGCAGGATGAGCCGCCACGCGCTCGCGCGCAGGATCAGGTTCGCGAGCGTGAAGCCGACCGCGATCAGGAGCGCGTCGAGGCGGACGTCGGTGATGTGCTGGCCGAAGTCCGTCGCGGCCTGCCAGAACGATCGCAGCGAGTTCACTACAGAGAAGTCTGCCAGCGCCGGCCGCGGGCGCCAGACCCTCGTCCGGCCGGAAGAGCTGCGTCTCGGGACGGGAAGCCGTGATGGCGTGGCGAGTTTCTCGCTCGGGAGCCCGAGGCGCGGTTGCGGAGGCGAGACCGCGCTCTCGCCGGAGCGCCACCAGCGATTGCCAGGCCTCCGAAGGAGGGGGCCCGCGGGGGAACCATGGGTTCCCCCGCGTTAAAGGGCCGCCCGCATCTGCCGCGCGAACGCGAGCACGTGCTCGAGGGCGATCCGGCGGGCGGCCTCGGAGTCGGCGCCGGCGATCGCCTGCAGGAGCGCGCGGTGCTCGCCGACCGGGTCGCGCATCGGCGGCAGCCGGTCGAAGGTGACGTACCAGATCCGGATCGACATGTTCAGGTAGCGGTCGAGATCGCGGGCCAGATAGGGGTTGCGCGAGCAGCGGTGCACGAAGCGGTGGACGCGGGCGTCGAGCTCGATCAGCGACGTCTGGCTGGCCGGCCCGTCGGCGAGCTCGGCGAGCAGCGCCTCGATCTCCCGGCGATCGCCGGCGTCGGCCAGCCGGGCGGCCCGCTCGGCGGCGTGCGGCTCGAGCTGAGCGCGGACGTCGGCGATGTCGGAGAGGCTCGTGATGTTGACGCTCGAGGCGAATGTCCCCCGGCGCGGGTAGACGACGATGAGGCCCTCCAGGGCGAGCCGCCGCAGCGCCTCGCGCACGGGCGTTCGGCCCATGCCCAGGTCGCGGCTGAGCGCGTCCTCGTCGATGGGCGACTCGGGCGGTATGGCGAGCGTGATCAGCCGGTCGCGCAGCGCCGCGTAGGCGCGGTCCGACAGCAGCCCGGCGTCATCGCCGGAGCGGTCGGGGATGCGGTTGCGTGCGCTCGAAAGCTCTGATATATCAGTTGTCTACCAGATCGGAAGGACGCGGGCAAGTCCGCGCCCCACGTGGACGACGAAAGGGATATGACGCGATGAGCACGCTTCCGGGACGAGCCCGCGCCGTGGTGATCGGGGCCGGCATCGTCGGCAACAGCCTCGCGTATCACCTCCACCGGCAGGGGTGGACCGACCTCGTCCTGATCGACAAGGGCCCGTTCCCCAACCCCGGCGGCTCGACCGGCCACGCGTCGAACTTCATCTTCCCGGTCGACCACTCCAAGGAGATGACGGCGCTCACCGCCGACAGCGTGCGCCAGTACAGGGAGCTCGGCGTGTTCACTCAGAGCGGCGGCATCGAGGTCGCCCGCACCGAGGAGCGCATGCAGGAGCTGCGCCGGCGGATGTCGTCGGCGCTGGCCTGGGGCGTCGACGGCGTGTCGCTCGTGACGCCGGCCCAGATCAAGGAGATGGTGCCGTTCGTCGACGAGTCGATCCTCGTCGGCGGCTTCTCCACCGAGGGCGTCGGGGTGGTCGACTCGCTGCGGGCCGGCACGCTCATGCGCGAGCGCGCCCAGGAGGCGGGAGCGCTCACCTCGCTTGCGAACACCGAGGTGCTCGGCATCGACGTCGAGGGCGGCCGCGTCACCCGCGTACACACGACCCGGGGCGTGATCGAGGCCGAGATCGTCGTCATCGCCTGCGGCGTGTGGAGCCCCAGGATCGCCCGCATGGCCGGGGCGTCGATCCCGCTCACCCCGGCGGTGCACCAGATGATCGACGTCGGCCCCGTCCCCCGCTTCGCCGACGCGAAGTCGCACATCGAGTATCCGATCGTGCGCGACATGGACACGAACATGTACGAGCGCCAGGACGGGGCCGGCCTCGAGATCGGCTCCTACGCCCACCGCCCGATCCTGCACGACCCCGAGGAGATCCCCTCGGTCGAGGAGGCGGCGCTCTCGCCGACCGAGTTCCCGTTCACCCAGGCCGACTTCGAGCTGCAGATGGAGCACGCGCTCGAGCTCTGCCCCGAGATCGTCGGCGACGAGTCGGTCGGCGTGAAGTACGCCATCAACGGCCTGCTCTCGCTGACGCCCGACGGCATGCCCATCCTGGGCGAGACGCCCGAGGTCAAGAACCTGTGGTCGGTGGCGGCGGTGTGGGTCAAGGAGGGGCCTGGCGTCGGCAAGTCGGTGGCCGAGTGGATGGTCCACGGCGAGTCCGAGATCGACCTGCACTCCTCGGACATCGCCCGCTTCTGGGAGCACCAGAAGACACGCGCCCACGTGCGGGCGCGGGCGGCCGAGGGCTTCAACAAGACCTACGGCATCGTCCACCCGGGCGAGCAGTGGGCCTCGAACCGCGACGTCCGGCTGGCGCCGTTCCACTCCCGCCAGGTCGAGCTCGAGGCGACCTTCTTCGAGGCCGCCGGCTGGGAGCGGCCGCACTGGTACGAGTCGAACGCTCCCCTCGTCGAGCAGTACGGCGACCGGATCAACATGCGCGAGGCCGAGTGGGACGCGCGCTGGTGGTCGCCCATCATCAACGCCGAGCATCTGGCGATGCGCGACGGCGCCGGCATCGTCGACCTGAGCGCGTTCACGATCTTCGACATCGCCGGCCCCGGCGCGCTCGCCGCGGTGCAGCGGGTGGCGATGCGGCAGATGGACGTCCCCGTCGGCCGGGTCGTCTACACACCCGTGCTCTCGCCCGGCGGCGGCTTCAAGGCCGACCTCACGATCATGCGCCTCGGCGACGAGCTGTTCCGTGTGGTCACCGGCGGCGCCCACGGCCCGGCCGACCGCAAGTGGTTCGCCGACCGCCTGCCGGAGGACGGAAGCGCCCAGCTCACCGACATCACGTCGGGCTGGACGACGCTCGGCCTGTGGGGGCCGCAGGCGCGCAGGATCCTCGAGGGGCTGACGCGCGACGATGTCTCGCACGAGGACTTCCGCTTCGGCACCTGCCGCACGCTCGAGATGGACACCCTGCGTGTGCTGGCCTCCCGGATCTCCTACGTGGGCGACCTCGGCTGGGAGCTCCACGTGCCCATCGAGGAGGGCCGGCGGCTGTGGGACATGGTGTACGAGGAGGGCCGCCCGCACGGCCTCGTTCCGGTCGGCATCGGCGTCTACGGCACAACCGGCCGGCTCGAGAAGTGCTACCGCGCCTATGGCTTCGAGCTCGAGAGCGAGTACGACGTGGTCGAGGCCGGCATGGCCTGGGGGAAGGTGAAGGACGATGACTTCGTCGGCCGCGACGCGCACCTGCGCCAGCGTGAGGAGGATCCCGCGGCGATCCTGTGCACGCTCACCGTCGACGACCACACGTCGAAGAGCGGCGTCAAGCGCTACATGCTCGGGCGCGAGCCGATCCTCGCGCTCGACGGCAGCCGGCTGGTCGATCGCAAGGGCCGCGGGTCGTACGTCACGAGCGCGGGGGCCGGGCCGTCGATCGGCAAGCACATCCTCATGGCCTACCTGCCCCCCGAGCGGGCGGTGGCGGGCGAGCGGCTGCTCGTCGAGTACCTCGGCGAACGCTACCCCGTCACGGTGGCCGTGGCCGACTCGACGCCGGTCTTCGACCCCGAGAACACCCGAATTCGGAGCTAGGGTGACCGCATGCCGCTGAACATCCTCTGCTGCGTCAAGCGGGTGCCGATGACGGGCGGCCGCATGGTTCTGACGGCCGACGAGCAGGCGATCGAGACCCGCCACCTCGGCTTCACGATCAGCCCGCACGAGGAGTGCGGCGTCGAGGAGGCGGTACGGATCGTGGAGGGGCACGGCGGCAGCTCCACCGTGCTCACGCTGGGGCCGCCGGAGGCCGAGGAGCAGCTGCGCGACGCGATGGCGCTCGGCATCGACCGGGCCATCCTGCTCCAGAGCGACGGCGAGCTCGACGGCCAGGGCACCGCCGCGGCGATCCTCGAGGCGATCGAGGCCGAGCGGGCCGCCGGCACGGAATACGACCTGATCTTCTTCGGCAACGAGTCGGCCGACGCCGGCAACTACCAGGTCGGGATCCGGGTCGCCCACGCCCTCGGCCGCCCCTGTGTGACCGGGCTCAAGGCGATCGCGGTCGACGACGGCGCCCTTCGCTGCGAGCAGGAGGTGCCGGGTGGGCGCGACGTCTACCGGGTGCCGCTGCCCGCCGTCGTGACCGTCAAGGAGGGCCTGAACCTGCCCCGCTACCCATCCGTTCCGGGGCGCATGCGCGCGAAGCGCAAGCCGCTCGAGACGCGGCCGGTCGCGGCCGCCGCCGCGGGCGTCGAGAAGGTGCGGCTGGCGGTGCCGGCCGACCAGGGCAAGCAGGCCCAGATCCTCGGCCGCGGCCCGGAGGCGGCGCCCGCGGTGGTCGACGTCCTGCGCAGCGCGGGGGTCCTCTGATGGCCGTCCTCGTCCTGGTCGAGCATGCCGGCGGGGCCGCGGACGACGTCTCGCAGCAGGCGGCCACGCTCGCCCGCGGCTACGCGGAGGCGGCCGGCCAGCCGCTCGAGGCCGTGCTCTTCGGCCCCGACGCCGCCGGTGCGGCGAAGGGCCTGGGCGCGCTCGGGGTCACGGCGGCCCACGTGGCTGTCCACGAACGCCTGACCGCGTTTGCGCCGCAGGCCTGGGGGCGGGCGATCGCGGAGCTCGTCGAGACCCACTCGCCCGCGGCGGTGATCGCGCCGGGCAGCGAGCGCGCCACCGAGGCGATGGCCCATGCTGCGGCCTTCGCCGACCTGGCGCTCGCCGCCAACTGCATCGTGGCAACGCCGGGCGACGCGGCCGAGGTGACCCGCCTGCGCTGGGGCGGCAGCCTGCTCGAGCACGCCCGCGTGCACGGCCGCACGAAGCTCCTGACGGTCGCCCCGCACGCGGTCGAGGCGGTACCCGCCTCGGCACCCTCCCAGGCGGTTGTCTCGGAGTTCACGCCGCACCTGGAGGACGCCGATCTGGTCGTCCAGGTCGTGGAGCGCACCCAGACGGACACGGGCGGCGGCGTGTCGCTGGCCGACGCCAGGGTGGTCGTGAGCGGCGGCCGCGGAACCGGATCGGCCGAGGGCTTCGCGCCCGTCGAGGCGCTGGCCGCGGCGCTCGGCGGGGCGGTGGGCTGCTCGCGGGCCGTGACCATCGCCGGCTGGCGCCCGCACACCGACCAGGTCGGGCAGACCGGCACCAAGATCGCACCCGAGATCTACATCCCGTGCGGCATCAGCGGCGCCACCCAGCACATGGCCGGCTGCAAGGGCGCGAAGCGGATCCTCGCGATCAACACCGACGCCGAGGCGCCCATCGTCGCCAACGCCGACTACGCCGTGATCGGCGACCTGCACGAGGTGCTCCCGGCCATCACCGCCGAGATCCAGAAGGCGAGAGGCGGATAGACCCGCTGGCCCTCGTCGCGCTCCTGGCCGTGCTGGTCGTCGCGGGCGGGCTCTTCGCCCGCCGCGCCCTGCTGCTCTACCGGCTCGTGCGCATGGCGAAGCCGAGCGACCGATCGGGCGAGGTGCCCGCCCGCCTGCGCAACGAGGCCGTCATCGCGCTGGGCCAGCGCAAGCTGCTGCAGCGGGTCGTGCCCGGCCTGATGCACGCGTTCATCTTCTGGGGCTTCATCGTGCTCCTGCCGACGATCCTGATGGCGATGATCGCCATCGCCGACCGCGGCGAGACGATCCCCTGGCTCGGAAGCCAGGGCTGGTTCGCGCTGCTCGTCGACCTCTTCTGCGTGCTCGTCCTCGCCGGCGTCGTGACGGCGTTCGCCATTCGCAAGATCCAGCGCCCGGCCCGGTTCGAGGGCAGCCACATGGGCGAGGCCGACCTGATCCTGGCCCTGATCGCCGGCATCGTGACGACCCTGCTTTTGTGGCACTCGTCGCTGATCGCGCTCGGCCTGAACGAGTGGCCCGCGGGCTGGTCGCCGGTCTCGAACGCGATCTCGAACCTGTTCGGCGGCGGATCGGGCACCCACGACGCCGAGCGCGCGTTCGTCTGGGCGCACATCCTGATCGTGCTCTCCTTCCTCGTCTACCTGCCCCGCTCGAAGCACCTGCACATCGCGACGGCGGTCGTGAACGTCTACTTCGGCCGCACCCGCGCCCGCGGCCGGCTGGAGCCGCTGCGCTTCGACGAGGAGGGGCCCGAGGAGGACATGCGGCTCGGGTCGGGCACGGTCGCCGACATGACCTGGAAGCAGGTCGTCGATGCCTACTCCTGCACCGAGTGCGGCCGCTGCCAGGACGCCTGCCCGGCCTGGGCGACCGGCAAGGCGCTCTCGCCCAAGCTCCTGATCATGGGCCTGCGCGACCAGCTCTTCGCCGAGGG
>Ga0068855_100011920_pt1 | contig 10509 bp, 9 predicted proteins | sample KBSCornC52_FD_66592 | JGI IMG/M metagenome (GOLD analysis project Ga0068855, IMG submission 66592) | Corn rhizosphere microbial communities from Kellogg Biological Station, Michigan, USA - KBS Corn C5-2 | ecosystem: Host-associated > Plants > Roots > Rhizosphere > Soil ... | reverse complement strand
GGGTCAATCCGTGGGGAACGCGTATCTACTCAAAATACCTGCGCTCGTGCCGAGCGGTACTTTGCTTGCCACGGAACTACACGATCCCAAGGCTGTACAGAAAGGCATCAAGATTCCGAGCGCCGCCATTCTCCGTTGGCAAGGCAGCGATTGGGTATATCTCGAAGCTGCGCCCAACGAGTTCGAACGCGTCATGTTGACGCCGACTGCGTGGGTCGATGGCGGCTGTCTCGTACAACAGGGAGTTACGCCAGGCAGCAAAATAGTGAGTGCGGGTGCTGCATTGCTGCTTGCGGCCGAGAGCCGGCCGGCTGAGGAATAGTGCTTGCTCACCGCGATCGTCCGATCGGTTCTACGCTTTCCGGCCGTCGTCTTATGCGTCGCCGCGATCGTCTTGCTCTACGGCGTCACGACGCTGTTGCGCGCGAATTACGATGTGTTTCCCGAATTCGTGCCGCCCCAAGCGGAAATACAAGTCGAAGCGCCCGGACTCGCGCCTGAAGACGTCGAAAGACGGGTCACGCAGCCGCTCGAGAATGCCATCAACGGTGGCGCCTACATCGCCGCCGTTCGTTCCGAGTCGATTCAAGGACTCGCGGCAATCAACGTCGTGTTCGAAGAGGACAGCGATATTTTTCGCGACCGGCAATTGCTGGCAGAGCGTGTTGCCGAAGCGGCGCCGTTGCTGCCGGCAGGTGTGAAACCTCCCGTGCTCGGACCGTTGACTTCCTCGACCATGGATTTGCTCAAAGTGGGATTCGTTAGCGACAAGTTGAGTCCCATCGAGCTGCGCACATGGGTCGATTGGACGATACGACCGCGACTTCTCGCCGTGCCGGGCGTGGCGCGCGCCATCGTTTACGGCGGCGGACGACGCGAAGTGCAAATCCAAGTGCATCCTGAACGATTGGCTGCATTCAACATATCGTTCAACGACATCGTTACTACAGCCACTGCTGCTACCGGTGTGCGTGGTGCAGGCTACATCGATACGCCCGCGCAGCGGATTCTTCTCGAAAACGTGGGCGTTGCGAAGACTCCGGAGGAAATCGCCCGCGTCGTGGTATCTCAGCGCGAAGGCGCCAACGTGCGATTGAACGACGTCGCGTCAGTGAGCTACGGCGCCGAACCGGCGTTCGGCGATGCACGTGTACAAGGCATTCCCGGTGTACTCCTGAGCCTGGGTAGCCAATACGGAGCGAACACTCTCGAGGTTACGCGTCGTGTGGAAGCAGCGCTGGCGGAGCTCATGCCGGCACTCAAGGCTCAGGGCGTGAATGTCTACCCTGCCTTGCACCGTCCTGCCAATTTCATCGAGGTCGCGCTACAAAACATGCGCGATTCATTGTTGCTCGGCGCACTGCTGGTCGTCGTCGTGCTCATTCTCTTTTTGAGAAATTGGCGCACGGCACTCATTTCTTTCGTCACCATTCCTTTGTCGCTGTTGATTGCCGTCATCGTCATTCATCTGCATGGATGGACCATCAATACCATGACCTTGGGCGGTCTTGCGGTGGCGGTGGGTGTCGTCGTCGACGATGCGATCATCGATGTCGAAAATATCATGCGGCGGTTGCGTCTCGCGGTGGTGCATGCAGGCGTTAGCATCGAGCAAATCATTCTCGATGCATCCATCGAAGTGCGTCGTCCCATCGTGCTCGCGACATTCGTCGTCGGCTTCGTGTTCCTGCCCATCGTGTTGCTATCGGGTTTGCAAGGCAGTTTCTTCGCGCCGCTCGCCACTGCTTTCATCATCGCAACGCTAGCGTCGCTGCTGGTCGCGCTCACAGTAACGCCGGCATTGTCGTTGCTTCTTCTGCGCGCGCATCCGGAACGATTGCGCGAGCCGCAATGGGTGCGGCGTATGAAGATTTGGCATCGCCGTGTATTGATCCGCTGCTTGGGCTACGGCAATGCACTCCTCGTTGCCACGATCGTGTTTGGAGTTGCGGCAATTTTGGCGCTCACACGCTTTGGTAGCGAGCTCATGCCGCCTTTTCGCGAAGGACACTTCGTCGCTCAAGTCGTCGCTGCCCCCGGAACATCGCTCGCCGAGATGACGCGCATGGGCGAGCGGTTGAGTCGCAATGTGCTCGCTGTAAATGGCGTGGCAACGATCTCACAACAGGTCGGACGTGCAGAATCGGGTGAAGACACCTGGAGCCCGAATCGCTGCGAATTTCACATCGAGCTGCAACGCGGCTTGTCAGCGCGGCGGCAAGCGCAAATCGAGGCGGCGTTGCGCGATGTGCTCGCAGGATTTCCAGGTCTGCAGACCGAACTGGTGACGTTTCTCGGCGATCGCATCAGCGAGTCGCTGTCCGGCGAATCTGCGGCAGTCAGCGTGAATGTTTTTGGCAACGATCTCGATCAGCTCGATACGGTTGCGGCTCAAGTAGCGGCAGCGTTGCGCAGTACTCCGGGTGCGACCGACGTGAAAGTGGATACAGAAACCGGAGTGCCGACGCTCACGATTCGTCCCAATGCAGAGCGTCTTGCGGCATTCGGGCTGAGACCTGTCGAACTCTATGACGCAGTGGCTGCTGCCTACTCGGGTGTGCAAGTCGCACAAACCTATAACGGTAATCAAACACAAGCGGTGCGAGTTGTGCTTGCGCCCGATGCGCGGCGCGAGCCGGAATCGGTCGGCCAACTGTTGATCAGTACGCCAGCCGGACGGCGCATTCCTTTAGCTGCGGTTGCCGACGTTTCGCTGGATGCGGGACGCGGAACGATACGGCACGAAAGCGGCCAGCGGCGCCAAGTCGTCACCGCCAATACGACGAGTAGCGATCTCGTCGGATTCGTCGCGACTGCAAAACAAATCGTCGACGACAAGGTGCACTTGCCGGCCGGCATTTACGTGCAATTCGGCGGCGAGGCGCAAGGCAGCGAGGCGGCGACGCGCGATATTCTCATCAACAGCATCGTTGCGGCAGTCGTCATCGTGCTCTTGCTGCTACTCACTTTTGCCGACGGGCGCAGTGTCGCTTTGATCGTTGTAAATGTCCCGTTCGCGTTGGTGGGTGGTGTCGCCGCCGTAGCGCTCACGAATGCAACACTTTCGATCGGATCGCTCGTCGGCCTAGTGACTCTTTTCGGTATCTCTGCACGCAACAGCATCATGCTCATCTCACATTACGAGCATTTGGTGAAAAGCGAAGGCATGCGTTGGAATCGCTCGGCGGCACTGCGTGGCGCGCGCGAACGCTTGACTCCTATTCTGATGACCGCGCTCGTTACTGCGCTCGGTCTGCTGCCGCTAGCCCTCGGCAGCGGTGAGGCAGGCCGTGAAGTCGAAGGCCCCATGGCCATCGTCATCCTGGGAGGATTGATTTCCTCGACGCTGTTCAATCTCTTCGTCATGCCCGCGCTTGCGTTTAAGTATTTGCGTGGAGCGCGTATATGATTGACGCGTCTCGGCGACACTACACAACTTGAAGCCCAAGGCGCATTTTCGAGAGATGAGTCACGGGAGCGGAATGCGAGACCGCATTTAATCGCCGCCCTGGGGCAGGAGGTAAGGGGTAGCGATGGGATGGTTCAATCGCAAGCGCACGGACGAATTCGAGCCCATTCGAGTCGTGCGCGCAGATGCTCGTATCGACGATGCGATTGCTCTGAAAAATTTGCTGGCGCAATTACCTGAGGCGGAAGAGGTGAGTCCGCAACTCAGAAAGCAGTTCTTCGCGCGGGCGTGGGAGAAAGAAGGCGCGCGCGACTACTGGATCGTGAGCGACGGCGAGTTGGCCACTTGCTATACCGTGCACGGTCTTACGCTCAAGCAAGCCGCCGCAGTGCGCGTGCAATGGGACACGATGATGAACCGCCCACCCCTCACGGAAAGACTTCTCGCCGAGCTGATTTCCGCGCAAACGGGAGCAACCGTGGAAGCCGTGAGCTACGTGCGCGTGCAGACCGCATCTGCCCCGAAATAGTCTCAGGCAGGCGTGCTTTCGAGCTCGCGTCCATTGACCGAGCGCTGGCTGTTGCGCCTTCTCCCCTCCAGAAGGAGTGCCGCGCCCGGAACACGATCTGCGAGCAGGCCCGTCAACAGCGGTCCGGCGATGCCGGCGACGACGCATCCAACGAAGATGGCGCTTCGTGGAATGCCCAGTGCCGGCCCGGCGATGATGCGAAATCCGGCGACGAAGATCGGATGATACAAATAGATGGGATACGACCACTTGCCGATGGCCGCAACCCATTGCACGCGCGGTACGAGTTGCAGGCTGCAGATCGTTGCAGACAATCCGATCGCGAGACCCAACACAGTACGATTTGCATCCGTGTTGATGGGCGGAGGCGCCGTCGAGAGCACTGAATACGTGTGCCATGCCAGCGTCGGCACGAGACAAGCAAGTGCAACTCCAAAGACCGCCCGCGATTGGAGTCGCGTGCGAAACCGGTTGGCGCCCAAGCCCAGCAAAAAGTAAGGCAGTAGGTATGTCGCCTGCCGGGCGGAGAGCGCGCTTATCTCATCGAACGGCGGATACAGATGCAGGAGCGCTGCCATCGTCAGCAAACATAGAAATCGCGACAAAGTACGCAATGCGCCGCAACTTTCGAGTACTACGACGAGCGCGAAGATGAGCAGCAACGCTTGTGCGAACCAGAAATGCTCGTAGGGATAAACGTAAATCTGCCAAGCGTCCGTGAGCGTCGGGCGCTCGCTGCGATCGTTGAGCAGCACATGCAGTACATAAGTCAGCGTGGCTGCAACGATCAGCGGCAGCGCGAGCCGCCGCAATTTTTTGACGGCGAACGTTCGCTCTTGAAACCGTTGCAGCGGGTGATACGCATACACGAAGCCCGATATGAAAGTGAACAAGGGCATGCGGATGTGCACGAAGACATTCGCGAACTCGCGATAGATCGAGTCGTTCGCGACTTGCAGTCCCGAATTGGTGGCGGAGCCGACGGCGTGAAATGCTACGAGCAGCAGGCAGGCGATGCCACGAAGCGTTTGAATGCGCTTCGGCTCGTCGGTCGCCCACAAGGGCGGATTGAAGAGTGTCTTCGGGACGCGGGTGAAAATGTTGAGCACGCCGTTGCATGAGCAGAGGAGCTGCTCTCGAAGAGCGCAACGTCGCACGCGAGACAGAGTTCCCTGCTGCGGCCCCCACCCTAACCCTCCCCCGCTTCGCGGAGGAGGGGACCAGAGCAGTCGCACGAGATAACACACCGTAGTGCGTTTTATTCCCTCCTCCGCGAGGCCGGGAGGGTTAGTTTTATTCCCTCCTCCGCGAAGCGGGGGAGGGTAAGGGTGGGGGCATTACACCGCGTCGCAAGCGCACATGAACAACTGGGCAGGCGGGAAGTTGCGAGGCTCGACGGCGTGGTGCACATGTTGGAACGTACGCCTCAACACCGGTAATACGCGGCTCGTGAACTGATAAACGAGAAATTCTCCGCCGGGCGCGAGCGCATCGCGGCTTTTACCCACGATATCCGCCTGCACGGGTTGCGGCATGCTGCCGAGCGGAATGCCGGAGATGATGTAGCTCGCATTCGGTAAGCCGAGTTTCTCGAGCACCAGCTGCACATCGGCGGCCGACCCGTGCTCTACATGCAGACGCGGATCTTGGAACGAGCCGCGTAAGAATTGCACGAAATCGGGATTCATCTCGATGACGATCAGACGCGCGTTGCTGCGCATGCGTTTCAATATTTCGCCCGTAAAGGTGCCGACACCGGGACCGTACTCGACGATGACGCTGGCGCGATCCCAGTCGATGGGCTGTAGCACCTGACTCACCAGATATTTCGAGCTGGGGATGAGCGAGCCCAGCATGAAGGGGTGCAGGAAAAAATTCTTGGCGAAGAGCAGGGCTTCCGCAGCCCGCGCGCGCACGTTTTTTTGCATACAGGTCTCACACAGCGAAACACGTGACAGTATGGCGTGGGTAGTTTGTATTCTTTATTACAACGCGCATGTCGCCCTATCGGGTGTGTCGAAGGAGTCATTGTTGGGGGGTTGCGTCGGTTCGGCCGTCGCACGGTGGGTGAGTTGCCTCGTGTCACTGCCGGGCATCCACTTACGGAGTATCCCCGAAGAACGATTCAAGAGACTGCGCAAGCCGAAATCACGGCCTGCAAAGACGCGAAATTTTCGCAAAAGCGCCACTATTCCGTCACGGGGCCGGGTTCTTCTTTCATGGCCGATCGACAATATTCGAGGAGTTCTTGCACATGAGATTTTGGGGAACGCCTGCAGCGCATCGTACCGAGGGGAAAGTGAAGCTCTCGACCAAGGAGATCGGCGAGTGGCACGTGGCAAAGGGCGTGTTGACGGTGACGCACGGCCCTCATGAAAAGTCGGCGCCGCTCGGTGCGTTCGCGCTCAATCCGCAGGCGCTGGCGCGTGTGCTGCTCACCGAAATCGTGGACGATTTCGACGCCGGCACGGTCAATGTGCAAGCACCTGTGCAGACAACCAGAGACACGCGCAAGTCGATGTAGTCTCTGCTTGCCCAAACCTTCTGGCCAGCGCCCAGACCCTAGCGCCCACAGCCTTCCTACCAAAGTCAAACGCAAATCGCGCTAACATCCTAGGACGGCCAATCACCCAAAGGAAGCAAATGAGCGCCACACCTGCGAAGCACAGCGTTGTAATTCGCAAGATCTGCTACGTGTATTTATTGTTGTCTGCATTGCTGCCGTCAGCGCACGGTGCAAGCCAGGACTGGCAGCTCAGTGCCATTCCGACCCCGCGCGACGTGTATGCAATTCCGCTGCGTAAACAGGCCGCAGCTCAGCCTGCTGCTCCAGAGCAATGGGAACAGACGGGCGACGTGCGTATCGTCCGCAATGTCACGCAGCCGACGATCACACCCGTGCTGCCGGATGCGGGAAAGGGCTCAGGTGCCGCGGTCATCGTTGCACCCGGAGGCGCCTTTCTCATGCTCGCAATAGACAAAGAAGGCTACAAGGTTGCGCGATGGCTCGCCGATCATGGCGTAGCAGGTCTGGTATTGAAGTACCGCACGGAAGCGACGCCAACCGACGATGCCGCGTTCCAGACGGCGATCCACCAGCGAGTCACGCGCATACAGAAGAATTCTGCGACGCCTCTTCCGGGTGAGGCTCCAGCGCTCGAAGACGCGTTGGATGCGCTGCGCGTGGCTCGAGCACGTGCCGGTGAAATGGGCGTCGACCCGGCTCGCATCGGATTTCTTGGATTCTCCGCAGGCGCCATGGTTGCGCTTCAGGCAGCGGTCGCTCAAGACGAGTCGTTGCGGCCCCTCTTCGTAGCCTCCATTTACGGCCCGCTACAGGCTCGTTCGGTCGCAAAAAATCCGCCGCCGCTGTTCATTGCACACGCGCAAGACGACAAGGTGTTTCGGACGGGAGATCTCGGTCTCATCAAATCGTGGCGCAACGCAGGCGGTGCCGTCGAAGTGCATCTATTCGAGCGCGGCGGTCACGGATTCGGAGCGATACCACAGGGTGCGCCGTCCGATCACTGGCTCGATGAGTTTTATTGGTGGATGGAATCGCGCGACGTGCTGAAGCCGGCAACGCACTGACGGGCTGTGCCCTGAGCGCTGAGCTCAGGGCAGCGGCGTCGGATTCGCTAGATACGCATTCGACAGCGTTTGGAATTGCGCGCCGTCCGTTGTGATATCCGTTTGAGTATCGGCTCCCGCGCCAAACACCACGCCGAATCCGCCAACGGCTGTGATCTCGGACGGATGCGTCAAGAAATAATGCACGCGATTGTCGCGATAGTGATTCTTGCTGCCGCCCGGAATTGTGGACGTCACGCCGAACGGAGTTTGCCACCACAGCACCGGCAGGTTGCCTACTGCGGCCCTATACGTCTGCACATAACTGAAGTGATCGTGGAAATTGGGGTGAGTCTGATTCGACTCATCCCAGTACCACGGCGCGCCGGTGCGCACGCAGTCAGCAGGTTGCGGCGTTATCTCGAAACAGCCTGCGTCGCGATCTGATGTCTGCATCACGATGAAGTCCGCATTCGCAGCGCCGATCTTGTTCATGAACGCAGTGAGCTGCGCGGTGCTGTCTGCGCCCCAATCGGAAGGAGGAAATCCAATGTAGGCTTTAGGGGCATATTTACGCGCCATTCTCACCATGCAACCGGCGATGCCCACGACGTCGTTGGTCAATCCCGCACAGTCGCTATCGATGGTGACCTTGGCGGCCATCTTGGTCGGGTCGCCATTCATCGCCAGCCGTTGTACATAGCCCCAAAAATCCGGCTCGAGATTCACGAGCGCAGGCTTGTTGTAAATCGCAATCTGCTGAAACATGAGCCGCACGTTGGCCCAGTAGCCGGTCATGAACGTCGAGTCGGTCAAGCCGGACAGATTGCCATCGCCGTTGGTGGCCATTTGATACAACGTGTACATGGGCACTGCGCCGACGCTATCCGCGGCGGCGGCCACCACGCCCACATAGGCACCGCTCGGTGCATTCCAGGTCGGCCAAGCGTTGGTGCCCACGCCGACGAGATAACGATCGTAAATATCCGGCTTGATGGCCTGAGAAAGGATATTCGTCACTTCCGCGCCGCCGCCCGTGCCCACCAATAAGCGCGAGGGCTTGCCGAGTTTTGCGACGAGTTGCGCAGGTGTGGAAGCGCTAGGGCTCGGCGTAGGCGTCGGTGTTGGAGTTGGCGTAGGGCTCGGCGTCGGGGCCGGAGTCGGTGTGGGCGTAGGCGTAGGACTCGGTGCCGGCGTAGGGCTGGGACTGGTAGTTGTGCCAGTGCCGGGTTGTGAATTCGCAGTATCGCCGCCGCCGCCCGAGCACGCAGTCAAGGCCGCCGTTAGCAGAGCCGAGGTCAACAAAGAAGAAACTTGTACTCGCATGTCCCGCCATTCACGGCGATTGCCATCGCCACATGATATTTAGTCGAGGCAAGCTACTGACTGAGATACACGGAAACAATTGTCTCCTGGCAGCGACTGACGGACAGATACGTAGGTCACAGTGGGTAGTTGCAGCCCGTAGGAACAGCTCGCGCTTCTCGTCCGTTGTATGCGCATCGCAGAGGGGTTCGACGCATGGACTTGAAGACGTTTTCTTTGTTGGGATTGATTGCGCTCGCCGCGTGCGCCACCCAAAGCGGCAACACGCCGCGAGAATATTTGGACGAAACCACTGCGGCCACGATCACCGTGGTCTCGAGACCTTGGGTCTTCGTCGAGGCGCCGAGCGCGGCAACGACCGCAACGCGCGATTTCCTCAATGTGTATGCGATCGACGTCAACCGCTCTGGAGATCATCGTCAATATTTGGCGGTGCTGCAGTGGTGGCCGCGTGCAGGAACGTCAAACGCCCGCGAGTCCAAGACACTCGATCTGGCAGTGGGCGATCGCACCGTTGCGCTGAATTCAGCGGCGGATGAACCTCGAAAATTGGGTATCGCGCAACCGCTGGATAGCTCGGCGCCTTCGGGCTCGCAGTGGCTGTACTTCCCCGTCGACAAGCAATTGCTGCAGGATCTTTCGGTCGCAGCCGTTTCGCGTGCCACGCTCACGAGTCACGAGTCGACCATTCAATACACGATGTGGAAGGAAGCGCGTGCCGAAGTAGCTGCATTCACTACAACATTGCGATGATTCCATCCTGACGTTCCAGTAACGTCTGTCTCTTCGCTGTCGATATAAAACAAACTGTGCTGCGTACGCCGGCAGCGCGGCGCTTTGATTCATTCCAACGACGTTCTCGCATAAGGCGAGCATCTTACCGATAGAAGTTGCCGAGTCCTCACGTCTTACTTCTCGCACGGCGCTACATCGCCTGCGCTCCACACGCGAGGACACATGCGGACGCACTTGGCTGCGACGGGATGCTTTTGTCTCATGATTTCGACTGCAGCCGTTGCAGGAGGCGTGGGAAAGTGGCGATTCGCGCCTCGGCAGAACCTTTTGGTATTCGATCGACTCTTCGTTGTTGGCGGGAGTGTCCGCGACGGTTCTGAAAAACGCCACGGGTCGAGTTCGGCCGCGCAACGCAAACGATCCCGATCTATGGTTTCAGGGAAATCACAATCAAAGTTTTCCGAGCGGAGAAGTGACCGCGGTGACTTCCATCATCATGCCGTTCGTGCTCGAGTATCGGCATGATTACCCGGCTGTTTACGCGCTCGAACTCCTACCCTTGTACGATGCCGTCGCGCGTCTCAAGTCGCGGGCTCATTGGCAAACCGACGTCATTGCCGCATTCGCTCTCGGCACCGCGACGGGCATTCTGGCTCACAACCAAGAGCAGCCTTTCGTATCGTATTGTCTATTCTTCCGGACGGCGTGAGCGTCGGTTTCAAGAAGCGGTTCTAATCGGGCGTCCGCATTGAGTGATCTTTTCTTGAGAATCCTTCGGATTTCCTATTCGTTAGCGCTGGCCTACTTTCAAAACATGTCTATTGTTCCCTGCCTGTCGCGAGCAATGTCGTCCCACACGCCTGTCGGGAAATCATGCCTTGAGAAGAAGACCATACGATAGATGGGATGACGTTGCGTATTTCGAACTAGAGGCATTTGC
>Ga0068855_100011918_pt1 | contig 10510 bp, 10 predicted proteins | sample KBSCornC52_FD_66592 | JGI IMG/M metagenome (GOLD analysis project Ga0068855, IMG submission 66592) | Corn rhizosphere microbial communities from Kellogg Biological Station, Michigan, USA - KBS Corn C5-2 | ecosystem: Host-associated > Plants > Roots > Rhizosphere > Soil ... | reverse complement strand
AACAGAACGATCGTGACGATTGCGAGCCACGCGAAGCACTGGCGCTCGCGCGTTTCGCTCTTCAGCAGGTTCGAGACGAGCCAGCCCCCACCGATCACGGTCGGCAGCAGGCCACCGGCGAGAGCGACGATTGCGAGGTGTGCGGGGGCAAGCCGGAAGACCTCCCACGGGAGCGGATTCCCCTTGGCAGTCTGGGAGTACGAGCCCAGCACGTGATGCCCGCTTGCGATCAGCACGATCGCCGCCAGGGCGCCGAGGGCGTACACGCCGACCAGCGCCCGGTGCTCACGTACGGCTTCGCGTAGGCGTCGTTCGGCCGCTGCCTGACCGAAGATCGCGAGAGGAAGGATCGCGGCGAGGATGTAGAACTGCGTGCGCGCGAGCACGGCGAGAACGATTCCGGCCACGGCAAGCAGGTCGTAGCGGGCGGACGGTCGCGACAGGCAGACATGGAGCCCGAGAATCGACCACGCGAATGCGGGATACGCGGCCACCTCGGTGAGGAGAAACGATGCGAGCGTCACCCAGACGACCGATGCAGTCGCCACCGCGACGACGATCGGCAGCACCGTGTGTCGTGTCACCCGGCGCGCGAGCAGGTACGCGGGCAGCGCCGTCGACGTGATCACGAACGCGTTCAGCACATGCGCTTCGTGAAATCCGTGTAGCACCCTGCCGTGACGGAAGACGAGCGAGAGCAACATCGGATAGAGCTGATTGATGTTCGAGATCGACTCGCCGTGGACATGCGGGAGAGGCGTTCCGAGACGGACGATGCTCAGCGCGAGGCGCTCGTAGAGGAGTTCGTCGGTCATGACGAACCAGTCGGAAACGCGTTTCGTGACCTCGGAAAGCGCGCCTGCGATCGCCAGCCAGAGCGCGACGGTGAGCAGGAACGGCAGCGCCGCGCGACGTGCTCTCACCGGATCAACCCTAGACGAACCGACCGACGACCCTCTTTACAACCCCCTCAAACGACCTCGCTACGGTGCCGTTCGCCCAGCGATAGAGAAGGAGGAACGCCCGTGCAGAATTCCGCACGCTTTGCGCTCGTTGCGCTCGTTGTCCTCGTTGCAATACCGGCAGGGGCCGCTCGCGCTGCAACTCGAATGCCGATCGGGTTTTTCGACGATCCGTCCTTCCGGTGGTCGGATGTTCGCCAGCAGAATTTGCAGGACGCCTCTTCGGCGGGCGCCACTGTGATCCACACCACCGCGAACTGGGCCACGATCGCGCCCACCAGGCCGGCGACGCCTGCTGATGGAAGCGATCCGGCGTATCACCTCAGCGACCTCGACGAGCTCGTTGCGAGTGCTGCGCTCAACCACATGCGCGTGATGATCAACATCACGGGAACGCCGAAGTGGGCCAACGGTGGGAAGTCAGCCAACCACCTGCCAAAGAAGTTGTCCGACCTGACGACGTTCTCGCGCATGCTCGCCGCCCGGTACAACGGTTACTCGGGGCACGGCACCGTCGGCCTCTACTCCGTCTGGAACGAGCCGAACCTCGAGCTCTTCCTGACGCCTCAGTTCTCGTCGATCAAGACCGTCACCACCGTGAAGAAGGTGAAGGGCAAGAAGGTCAAGGTCAAGAAGCAGACATTCAAGATCGTCGGGCCGGCGAACTACGCCAAGCTTTTCAAGGCTGCCTACACCGGCATCAAGTCCGGCAACCGCGCCGCGCAGGTTGCGATTGGCGAGACATCCGCACGCGGACGTGACAAGCCGATCAAGGGTACGAGCGACACGATCGCTCCCGGCACGTTTGCCAAGTACCTCGCCAAGGTGAAGGGCCTCAAGTTCGACGCCTGGGCTCATCACCCCTATCCGACGCGCCTCGATCTGCCGCCGACGCAGAAGGTGCGTTACCCGAACGTGACGCTGTCGACGCTGCCGAGGTTCGAGAAGGACCTGAAGGCGGAGTTTCACCGGACGGTGCCGATCTGGATCACCGAGTACGGCCACGAGACCAAGCCCGGTGAGCCGCACGGCGTGACGCTTGCGAAGCAAGCCGCGTACGCCAAGCAGGCGCTGACGATCGCTCGGAACGACCAGGACGTGCAGATGTTCATCTGGTTCACGTTCCGGGACAGCTCGGGCAACCCGTGGCAGAGTGGGATCGAGCAGCCCTCGGGCGTGCACAAGCCGTCCTTTGCACCGTTCTCGGCGCTCGCGCATGCCATCGACGGGACGACGTACAGCACTCGCGCGGGGCGTACGCCGGTCGTCTCGATGTTTGTGCCGTACCTGAACTACTACGCCGCAGTCGGCTCGGGAATCGGAGTGACCTACCGGGTCTACGACGGCAAGACGTTCGTCACGTCGGCACAGGTGAACGTGCCGCTGAAGTCCGATCAGTCGATCTCATTCACGCCGGACTTCAAGACGGTCAAGGGACACACCTACACGGTGACCGCGACCGCAAACGAGCAGAACGGGCACTCCGAAGTCCGCTCGGCGACGATCCGCGTCACTTAGACGCGGACGATCTCGTAGATCGCGCCTCGACCCCAGTCGGCGACCAACAGGCCGCCGCTGGGGTCGACGGCGAGCGCGAGCGGATGGTCGATGCCGGTCGCGAAGCTCGTCACCTTGCCCCGGGCGATCCGGACCACACGGCGCCCGTGCGTGCGTGACAGGTACTCGCCCCACTCGGCGACGAACAGGTCTCCGCGCCACGACACGATCCCGTCGGCCGACGAATGCGGCTCGAGGTAGGCGGTCGGTGCGGTCACGCCCCGGCATGCGCCGATCAGCTTGCGCAGCGCGTAGCTCGGCCAGCACGCCGGCCAGCCGTAGTCGGCGCCCGTGCGCACTCGCACGACCATGTCGGCCGGCTCGCCGTCGCCGAGGTCGTCACGGCCGTTCACCGATGCGTAGAGCGCGCCGCCGGCGAAGACGAGCCCGTACGGGTTGCGCAGGCCGGTCGCCACGATTCGCAGGTCGCCTCCGCTGGGCTCGAAGGACAGGATCGTCCCGCTGTAGCGGTTCTTCTCAACGCACGCGTCGCAGGTCGTGCCCGAGCCGAGGTAAAGCCGCCCATCCGGCCCGGCGACGATCGAATCCTGCTGGTGCCGTCCGTATGGGAGGCCCGCCAGCACCACGCGTCGTCCGCCGTTCGCGGTCAGCGCCTCCACCTTTCCCGTCTCCGACACGTAGAGCGTCTTGCCGCGCCAAAGCAGGCCGAGCGGCACGACGAGCTTGCCGGCGAACGGCCGCGGACGCCGCGAGCCGCGCACGACCGAGACGATCGAGCCCGTGTCCTCCGACACGTACAGGCGGTGGTCGGGCCCGAATGACATCGCCGTCGGATGGGTGAGGCCGGTCGCGTAGACGACGGCCCGGTAGCCATGCGGGACGTGAATCGCCGTGGCGAGCGCGGCCGCCAGGATGAACTTCATGCGCGCACCAGCCTGAGCACGATCGCCACCGCAGCTACTGCGGCGGCGACGCCGACCGCCGCGACGACCACGCCCGCGGCGGCGGTCACCGCGGCCGCCGCCAGCAGCATGAAGTTCACGAAGAGAGCGGCCGCCGCGAGCGCGGCGAGCGTCGCGGCTCTCCGCACGATGAGCGCCCGCTCGCTGCGAATCCGCGCGTCGTGACCGATCGACCACGACGCGAGCTCGGCTGCGAGCAGCAGCGCCACACCGATCGCTGCAGCCCAGCCGTCGACGGCGTCGCGTCCCTGGATGCCGGCGAGGTAGGCGGCGGCGGCCAGGAGCAGCGCCCACGGAATCGTGCCCGCCAGGCGCACGGCCAGGCCGACGACGAGCAGCGCGACCGACACGGCGCCGAGGCCGAGGCTCACGGGCTCGAGCCGCCCGGCCGCCGCCACGGCGTAGGCCACCGCCGCCACCAGCGCGGCCAGCGCCCCGACGCCGGTGATCACACGCGCGCGTGCCGGGCGTAGCGCCTGAATGCCCTCACCTCCTCCAGAACGTTCTGCAGCGGGGCCGAGGTCTCCCACTCGCTCACGGCGACGCCCGCGCGCCGCAGGCGATGGCGCAGTGCGCCGCGCCTCAGCGCCCATATGTCGTGCGCGATCGCATCGAGACCGCCGGTCGGGCGTCGCGTGAACGGAAGCGGCGAAACGTCGATCACCGCGAGATCGATGCCGCGGGCGCGAAGGTCGAGCAGCGCGCCGACTGAGCGCGGATCGAGTAGTGGCGACAGCGCGATCACGAACGCGTTCGGCGGCAGCGTCCGCCGAGGGATCACGTCGATCTGCCGCCAGTAGTACGAGAGCACGATCTGCGTGTCGAGCAGGGCATCGACGATCCGGTAGAGCTGGACGAGCCCGGTGCCCGGAACCAGCCAGCGGAGGATGCCGCCGAAGCCGATCAGGCCGACCCGGTCGCGGCGGCCGATGTACGAGTCGGCGAGCGCTGCGGTGGCGCGGACCGCGAGGTCGAGGGTGCTCCGGCCGTCGAGTTGCGCTTCGGCGAACGAGTCGACGAACAGGATCACGTCGGTGTTGCGCTCCGGATGCGACTCGTTCACCCACAGCTCGCCCCGCAGCGCGCTGCGTCGGGCGCTCGCGCGCCAGTTGACACGCCTCAGCGAATCGCCGGCAGCCCAGGGCCGGATGTCGGCGAACTCGATCCCCTCGCCCTTCGCGCGCGCGACCTCGTTGCCCGAGAACACCTGCGTCTCGACGGGCTGCAGCACGCGGCGGAGTGCATCTTCGCGCGGGTACGCGCGCAACTCCGGGCGCATCGGCGCGGCGCGCTCCCAGACGAGCAACCCGAGTGGGTCGCGGGCACGCAGATAGATGGGCCCGAGCACATGGCCGCCCCAGCGAGCCGCACGGACCTCGAACTCGAGCTCGCGTCGCTCCCCGGAACCCAGCGTCAAGGAAACCGGATTGCCGCCCTGCTCGAGCGTGACGCCGGGCGGAAGGCGAACGTAGAGATCGAGCCGGTCGACCGGGCCGGCTGCCGTGAGCGTGACCCGGGCGGTGACGGTGTCGCCCTCGAGCACGCGACGGCGGTCGAGCGCCACCTCGACGTCGAACCGTGGCGGGGTGGCGAGCGCCAGGCCGGCAGCGAGCGCCAGGAGGAACGGCGCAGTCAGCGCAACGAGCTCCGGCCGGGCGACGACGAGCGCCGCCAGGAGCCCGATCGCCGAGAGGCCCGCATACGCCGCGAGCTTCGGCGTCGCGCTTCTGATCACTTCGGCGTTACGGTCCTACTCACGCCGGAGCGAGGTCTTCGGCGACGGGCGTCGGGACGGTGTCGAGCCGCTCGCGCACCACGTCGGAGGCCGAGACGTTCTGCACCCACAGCTCGGGCCGCAGGGTCAGCCGGTGCGCGAGCGCCGGCACGGCGACCGACTTGACGTCGTCCGGGGTCACGTAGTCACGTCCCGCGAGCGCCGCCCGGCAGCGCGAGAGCTTCAGGAGCGCGAGCGATCCGCGTGGGGAGGCGCCGACCTGGATCGACTGAGCGTCGCGCGTTGCCGCGACGACATCGACCATGTAGAGACCGACGGGCTCCGAGACGAAGACCTGTTCGCACGCAGCCTGCATCGCGAGCAGCGTGTCGCGATCGACGACGGGTGTCAGCTCGACTTCGTCGGTGCCCCGCTCGGCCCGGCTCGCGAGGACACGCCACTCGTCTTCGCGGGACGGGTAGCCGACCGATACGCGCAGGAGGAAGCGATCGAGCTGCGCCTCCGGCAGCGGGTAGGTGCCTTCGTATTCGATCGGGTTCTGCGTCGCGAGGACGAGGAACGGCGGCCCGAGGCGGCGTGTCTGCCCCTCGGTCGTGACCTGGCGCTCCTGCATCGCCTCGAGCAGGGCGGCCTGCGTCTTTGGCGGGGCGCGGTTGATCTCGTCGGCGAGCAGCAGGTTCGCGAAGATCGGCCCGGGGCGGAACTCGAAGTCGGATTCGCGCTGGTTGAAGATCGAGGAGCCCGTCACGTCGGAAGGCATCAGGTCGGGCGTGAACTGGATGCGGGAGAAGTCGAGCGACGTCGACCGTGCGAACGAGCGCGCCATCAGCGTCTTCGCCAGGCCGGGATAGTCCTCGATCAGCACATGGCCGTCGGCCAGCAGGCCGAGCAGCAGCAGCTCGAGCGCCTCGCGTTTCCCGAGCACGGCCTTCTCCACCTCGTCGAGGATGCGCGTCGCAAGCTGTCCGACCTCCGTGAGCTCCACCTGCGCTACATCCTCTCAAGGTCGGCGACGAGGGCGCGCAGATCCGCCTGTGAAATGCCGGGAGCGGACCGGTCGTCGGGCATCGGGCGGTCGGGTCGAAGAAGCTCCCACCAGCGCCCCAACGTCTCCGGGCTCGGTTCGTGCCCGGCCTGCTCGAGCCGGGCCCGGGCGATCTCGCGCAGATGTGGGAGCAGGCGTGTATGCAGGTCGTAGGCCGAGGCGGTCGCCAGCGTCACCTCGCGCTCCATGCGCTCGACCTCGCGGACGGGGCTCTGGCCCGGCGCCCGTTCCGCAAGCGCCCGGTCGAACGGCGACTTCGAGCGCTTCGGCACCGCGTCGCCGGCCGCTGCGATCAGCCCGAGCATGAGCAGCCCCCCGACGACGAGCACGTAGACGTGCAGGGCGACCTCGCGGATCCCCGGCTGCGCGGTGGCGACGTAGGCCATCGCGAGCGAGGCGGCAACGAACAGGGCGATCAGGTCGAAGAGACGGCGGTTCACTGCGCCGAGCCTTGCAGGTCGTCGCGCAGCTCGCGCAGTGCACCGATCGCGTCCTGCTTCATCGCGCCGTCGATCTCGTCCCGGCTGAACTTCGCGCGCTCGAACAGCGAGGTCAGGCGGGCCACCGCGTCCTTCCGCCCGGTCAGCCCGAGCAGGACGCGCTGCAGGTACTCGAGCGGCGTCTCGCTCAGCCGTCGGCGGAGGCCGCGCCGGGCGAGCACGCTCTCCATCCGTGCATACGCCGCGATCACAGCCCGGCGCGGGTCGGGCTCGGCCTCGAGGTCGTCGATCGCGTCCGTCATCGAGGCGGCGAGCTCCTCGCCGACACTCGCCTGGTCGGCCAACGGCGTCGGCGCGCCTTGCGCCCGCCGCCGGTACAGGAATGCCGCCACGACAGCGCCGATCGCGGCGCACGCCGCCACGATCCACACCACGATCCACTTGAACTGGGGCTCGTACCTCGCCTTGGCCGCATGCTGGTTGTGCGCGACGCTCTTGGCTCCGCCCTCGAGCGCGGTCGGGTCGAGGTGCAGGAGCGCGCTCGCGTGATGCTTGAACGAGACCACGGCCGCCACGATCAGCCCCACGAACACAATCGTCAGGAGGCCCCCGATCACCCGGGCCTGGAAGCTCCTACGTGGTGCGAGGTCTTCGCGCGCCCGCAGCGCGAACGCCCAAACCGCGACGGGGATCGCGAGGACGAAGACGATCAGGAAGACCGTGAACGCGTAGCTGAAGTAATCCCCGGTCGGCGAGGCGCGCGACCGGTGCCCGAAGCCGCCGCGACTCGAGAAGGCGACGATCGCGAGCAGAGCGAGCAGGCCGAGCGACACGAGGGCGAGCCGGGCGCCGCGGCGTCCCGAATGTGGCTCGAACGGTTCCATCGGCTCTGGAACTTAGACGTGTCCTTCGCCGTCTGGTTGCCCGGCGCCATTACCCTTTGGCGTCCATGGCGGATCTGAACGGCAAGCGCGCGATCGTCACGGGAGCCTCGAGCGGGATCGGCGCGGCGACCGCGCAGGCGCTCGAGCGGGCGGGCGCGCGTCTCGTGACGGGTTCGCGCAGCGACGGCAACCTCGACGTCACCGACGCGGCCAGCTGCGCGGCATTCGTCGAGAGCGCTCTCGACGAGCTGGGCGGCCTCGACATCCTCGTCAACAACGCCGGGCTGGCACTGGGACGCGACCCGGTGTGGGAGTCGTCGCCCGACGACGAGCAAACCGTGATCGAGACGAACGTGCTCGGGTTGATGCGGATGACGCGCCTCTGCCTGCCGGCGCTGATGGACGGCAGCGGGCACATCGTCAACATCGGCTCCGTCGCCGGTATCTGGTCGTACGCGAGCGCGTCGTCATACGTCGCTTCGAAGTTCGCCGTGCACGGCTACACGCGGGCGCTGCGCGACGACCTGCTCGGTAAGCCGGTGCGCGTGTCGAACGTTGCCGCCGGCATGGTCGAGTCGAACTTCTCGAAGGTGCGCTTCAAGGGCGACGAGGAGAAGGCCGGCGCCGTCTATTCGAACGTCGCGATGGGCGGCCCGCTCCACCCCGACGAGATCGCCGACTGCATCCTCTTCGCGCTGACCCGGCCGCCGCACGTGAACGTCGACGAGATCGTCGTGATGGCGCTCGGCCAGACCTCGGGCGGAAACATCCTGCGCGAGAGCTGAGCCTCGTTAGACGGTCGCGCTCCTGCGCTCGAGCGTCCGCACATCGCGTGAGAGCAGGACGAGGGCCGTCGCCGCGACGATCAGCACGGACGATCCGATAAACGTGGTGCGCAGGCCGATTGCCGCGCCCAGCGGGCCGGCGACGGCCAGTCCGACCGGCATCAGGACGAACGAGCCGAGTGCGTCGTACGACGAGAGGCGGGAAAGCTTCTCGCCGGGAATCTCCTGCTGCATGGCCGTGTCCCAGAGCACGCCGAACACCTCGATCCCGGCGCCCGCGAGGAAGCCGCAGACGATCACCAGCACCAGGGGGCCGGGCCAGGCGAGCGCGACCAGCGGCAAGATCATCGGGAAGATGCCGAACGTCGCCATCAGCAGGATTCGCCGGGGCCGCCAGCGCAGCATCACGGTTCCGGTCACGACCAGCCCGAGCGAGACGGCCGCCAGGACCGCGCCCCAGGCGCCGGCGCCGCCGAGCTGCTTCTTCGCGACGGCCGGGCCGAGCACGTCGAGTGCGCCGGTCTCCACCGCATTCACGACGGCGAACTGCAGCACGATCGCCCAGAGCCACGTGCGCGACCAGAAGTCGTGCCAGCCGTCTCGCAACTCGTGCAGCACGGTGCTGCCCTCGATCCGGAGTCCGGGCGGTAGGTGCATCGCGCCGATCGCCAGCGCCGCCAGGCCGTAGCTTGCGGCGTCGATCGCAATCGCCCAGCCCGGGCTGGTGGCGGCGACCAGGATGCCGCCGAGCGCCGCCCCGGTGATGTTCGTCGCGTTGAGCGCAAGCCTCAGGGTTGCGTTTGCCTGCTGGAGCAGCGTCGCCGGCACGGTCTGGGGAATGACGCCGGTGCTCGCCGGGAAGAAGAACGCCGAGGACGACCCGTTGACGGCCGCGAGCGCCGCGAGTTGCCAGATCTGTGCGTGGCCGGCGAGCAGCAGCGCCGCCGCAGCCGCCTGGCTTGCGCCGCTGAGGAGATTCGACGCGACCATCACGTGATGGCGCGGCAGGCGATCGGCCCAGACGCCGCCGAAGAGGATGAAGATGACGGTGGGGATCTGGCGTGCCGCCAGCACGAGCCCCAGGTCGGAGGTCGAGCCTGTGAGGTCGAGGACCGCGAACGCGAGCGCGACGGGCGCCATCGCGCTCCCTGCCATCGAGATCGTGCGGCCGGCGAAGAGCAGGCGGAACTGCCGCTCGCGGAGCGGCCCGAGGCGGCTCATGTCGGCGACGACCAGTTCGGACGCCGGTACGCCTCACGGAACCCGGCCCGCAGGATGTTGCGATAGGAGGTCGCCGGGCGGCCTGGAAGCAGCTCTCCCGTCTCGGTCGCGAATGTCGCAACGCCGAGCGTGCGGCCCAGCTCGAGGCGGGTCTGCAGGAGTGCGCTCTGGGCCCCGCGTCCCCGCGCCTCCGGCAACGTGCACGCAACGCCGAGCCAGCCGGAGCGACCGTCGACGAAGAGCGCGCCCGAGGCGACCGGCTCGCCGTCCAGCGATCCGAGGAAGCAGTGCCAGCCAGGGGCGGAGACGATCGCACCGAGGAGCGGCGCCGCCTCGAGAGGGATGTTCGAACCGAGGGCGACGATCCGGCCGAAGAGTTCGGGGTCGTCTGTCTCGGTCACGGTCACCTCGCTCGAGACGGCGGGCGGCGCCTCGTCGCCGCGTTCGAACTTCATCCAGGCCCACGCGGGCCGGTAACCGCGTGCCGCGAGCTCTTCGTCGAGCGGCTCGTGGCCGGGCGGCACGCAGATGCCGTGCGGCTGCCCGCCGTACCACGCGGCGATCGCACCGAGGTCGATCTGGGGACCTGCGGGGATCGCCCGGTTCAGCTCCGTCACCGGCAGCGATTCATGTCCCACGCAGAGCGCGCCGCCGGCGAGCCCGGCCCGCCCGCCGGCCTGGACGACCGCGTCCCGCAGGGCGGCCGCCTCGATCCGGTCGAGCTCGTTCAGCTCGGGTTCTCGCGCGTGTCCCAGTAGCGTTTCAGGCCCTGCCAGCACTGCCAGAGCGGCGCGACGCGATCGTAGACATCCGCCTCGGTGCCGGCGTCGGCGCGTGCGGCGGCGACGAACTCGTCGACGTCCATGCCGTTCCGCACACGACCCGCCCAGCGGTCGAGCTCCGCCTCGAGGCGATCGAGGTGCGCGTCGACGTCCTCGTGCACGCCGAAGTGGATCAG
>Ga0068855_100011915_pt1 | contig 10511 bp, 11 predicted proteins | sample KBSCornC52_FD_66592 | JGI IMG/M metagenome (GOLD analysis project Ga0068855, IMG submission 66592) | Corn rhizosphere microbial communities from Kellogg Biological Station, Michigan, USA - KBS Corn C5-2 | ecosystem: Host-associated > Plants > Roots > Rhizosphere > Soil ... | reverse complement strand
ATCCGTGTCTATCCGTGCCAATCCGTGGTCGGTGTTTTACTTCTTCCCGAAACGGTAAACCACGCCCGCCGAGATAGCGAAGAACTCGCGCGTCTCCGTCCCAAAGTGTTCCAGAATCAGGTCCGGCGAAAGCCTGACCGCAAACCGCTTGCTCACATTGAAGTCCAGGCTGCCGCCGAGGGCAGCAATCGGTTTGGTGCGATTCGTATACAGACCGGTCTGCGTGTAGAAACCGGAGGTGCCAAAGCTGGGCTGGTTCTTCTTCTGGGTGGCGTCGAACGTGCCATGCGCCACGCCGATGAAGCCGTGATAGTCGATGGCGACGAACTGGTTCTTCGGACCGCGATACTGCGCGCCGACCATGCCCATGTTCATGTAAACCAGCGGGCGGACAATGAAGTACGGGTATGTGTTCGCCTGCGGAAACACCGGCGTTGTTCCCGCCTCGCCGCGATAATCCAGCGCGACACCCAGATTCCTCGTCAGCCAGTAGGTCGCCTGCAACTCGCCGCCGCCCAGGTTCATCCGCTTGGGCAGCGCCTGTCCGGCCTGGAAGTTCATAAAGTTCAGGCCGCCATACACCTCGTACTTGTTGTCGTAAGTCACTGGGGCAGCGACGGCGATCTTGCTGGGCAGCGGCACGGTGGTTGTCTGCGTCGTCTGTCCGACGGAGGCGTCCTGCGCGCGGAGCTGTCCTGCGCCCGCCATCAGCAATCCCGCCGCCAGAACTCCTGCCACTGTGAGCGCTCCGTGTCTCCGCGCTCCCGCCGTCTTTGCTCCCAGATTCTTCAGTCCTGCTATCTTCAATCGCAACATCCTTCTCCGCGCCGTCTCCAGCACCTGGCCAGCATTGCCTTCACTATCCAAGATATAACGACTGGGGCACAATCTGCCCTGTCCCGCCCGGCGTATCTTCAACGGTCTGTCTGTGCGACAATAGAGAATGCCGGGTTGTGCGCAGCGCTGCCGGCTTGCTAGGAGAAGATTATGGGTGACCTGTTACAGCCGACACATCTACTGATTATCGCCATCGTGATTCTGGTTCTCTTCGGTGGACGAAAGCTCCCGGAGCTGGGCAAAGGTCTCGGCGAAGGTCTCCGCGGTTTCCGTGAGGGCATGAAGGGCGTGTCCGACGAGGTCAACGACGTCAAGAAGTCCGCCACCGATGCCACCAAACCCGGAGAGACCACCAAGCAGGCCTGACGCATCGTCGCGTCTTCCACCCACACCGTAGCCCTGCCGCCGCATGAAGTTCAAGTCATCCTGTCTCGTCAACCCGCATGAGAAGGTACGGCTGGCAAAATGGCCCACAGCAGTGCCTGCCCCGTACAAGTCTGACGAAGCCGCCGCCGCCGTTCTTACTAAACATCGCAGCCAGCTCTCCGAGTTGCAGGAAGTCTTCTTCGCCAGCCAGAAGAAGGCCCTGCTCATTGTCCTCCAGGGGATGGACACCGCAGGCAAAGACGGCGTCATCAGCCACATCTTTTCCGGCGTCAATCCCCAGGGCTGTGACGTCACCGCCTTCAAAGTCCCCACCCCGCTCGAAGCCCGTCACGACTTCCTCTGGCGCGCCCACGCCGCCGTCCCGCCCCGAGGCATGATCGGCATCTTCAACCGCTCCCACTACGAGGACGTACTCTCGCCGCGCGTCCACAAAAAAATCTCCGGCAAGATCATGCGCCGCCGCATCGACGACATCAACGCCTTCGAGAGTATGCTCGCCGACAACAACGTCCTCATCCTCAAGTTCTTTCTGCACATCACCCACGACGAGCAGACCAGCCGCCTCAAAGCCCGCATCGACAAGCCCGACAAGCAGTGGAAGATATCCGAAGCCGACCTCCACGAGCGCCGCTTCTGGCCACAGTACGAAGACTGCTACAACGAGATACTATCCACCACCAGCCGCAGGCACGCCCCCTGGTTCATCATCCCCTCCAACGACAAGCTCGCCCGCAACCTCGCCATTTCGGCCATCATCGTCGATCTCATGCAGGGCCTCAGGCTCACCTACCCAAAGCCCACCATCGATGTGGCGGACATCAAACTCTAGCGCAGTGAAATCAAGAGTTGTCATCCTTCGCCGAAGGCGGAGGACTGCTTCTTCCTCGCGTGACGGTTGCGCTCTGGGCTATAGCGTAATCATCATGACCGCTGCGGCAGCCACAGCCATTCCCAGCCCCTGCCGCCGCGTCGGACGCTCCCGCAGCATCCACGCTGCCAGCAGAATCGTCGAGGCGGGATACAGCGAGGCCAGCACCGCCGCCACATCCAGCCGCCCCGCCCGCGTGGCTGCAATAAACAGCAAGTTGCCCGAGGTATCCAGCAGCGCCGTTCCCAGCGCCCAGCCCACCGCCCGCCGCGTCAACCGACTCGCTGTCACATCGCCCTTAGCGCCCACTGACATCGCACCGAGCACCAGAACGCACGTGCTGATGCTTCCCATCCTCGCGGTAGCCATGGGCCAGAAGACGCCCGCCGCTCCGGCCATCTTCAGCGCGACAAAATAGACCCCAAATCCCACCCCAGCCGCCACCGCCAGCCAGATCGTGCCCGAGGACGCAGGCTTCGCCTCCGCGTTCGGTCCCGCCGCAATCAGCCAGATCGCCGCGCCCGCAACCAGAAATCCAGCCACGTGCATCAACCCCGGAGACCCCTCAGCGGCAGCCGACACCGCCGCCGGAATCGCCGCGGCCAGCAACCCGCTCATCGCTGCCGAAGCCCCCATCGCTCCGCGCGATAGCGCCACATAGAAGCACATCAGCGCCAGTCCGCCCATAACCCCCGCGCCGACGCCCCACCACAGCGCCGCCCCGTGCGGAAACGCATCGCCTCGCATCCACACAATCGCAAGCAGCACGGTAAAGCTCGCCGAATGGCTCACCAGAATCACGCGCAGCGCAGAACCCATCGTCCCACCGGCGTGCTTGGCGCCCATGCCTCCGGAAAAGTCACCGCCGCCCCACAGCACCGCTGCTGCCAGCGCCAGCAAGGCATTTCCGTGCAACAGCATCTCCATGCAGTTCCGTTCGCCGTTTTGCTTAAAGGGCACGGCTCCAGCCGTGCCGTAAACACTCCAGAATCAATGGGGCTTTAGCCCCTGAGGTCCGGTACTCAAGCAACTCCGGATGTCTGGCGTTATCGGGTCGTGACCACACCCGGCATCGCGTCGGACGCCGTCGGGTAGTAGCCCTTCTTCGCAATCACCGTCAGGTTGGGCCGCAGCACCTTGACCTCAATCGTGCGGTACTTGCCATCGATAAACGGCTCATGCGTGTAGTAGCCAATCGTATATTGCGTCCTCACCTCTCGGGCGATCCGCGCAAAGCTCTGCTCGATACCCTTCTGCCGGAACTCGCCGTCCAGGTTTCCCCCGGTGGCGATCGTATACGCCGGCAGCACATTGTCCCTCATGCTCAGCGGCAGGTGTATATGGTTCAGGAAGCCGATCACCGGCAGGGAAGAGTCGCCCACCAGCGTTCCATACACGGCAATCCGGTTCGTCTGCAGATACTTAATCACTTCCTTGACGCTGGCCTGGCTGCCGTACTCCTTGCCGTCGCTGATGACGTATACGATCCGCCGCCGTCCCTTCGGCGTCTTCGAAAGCGACGTGGCAGCCGCCAGGATCGCATCGTTCAACGTATGCGTCTCTTTGGGAACGTTCTGTATGCCGCTCATGCTTCTGCCGTGCGTCGCATTCGTATTCGGGTCGATGTTGGAAAGAGCGCCGCCGTTCAGGTTGATGTTCTGCCCCAGGGGTCCGGCGGTGTCGTAATAAATCGGCTCGCGTCCAGTGCTCTTCGAGCGCTCCAGCACTGCAGTCAGCCGCGCGCTCTGCGCTCCGGTAAACGCCGTCTGCATCCTCGGCCCGTTGTTGTAGGTAAACACCGCGACCTCGTCGGACGAAGCAAACGCGCCCTGCAGCGCTGCCAGGGCGTTGTTCACCTTGGTCATGTTGTCGTAGGTCATGCTCTGGTCGATCACCAGGGCCACCGACAGGGGCCATGAATCCGTTGAAAACAGCGCAAGTTGTTGCCGCAACCCGTTCTCATAGACGCGCACGTCGCGCCAGGTCAGACCCGGCACTTCCCGGCCTTTGCTGTCCTTCACGGTAAACGGCACTTCGACGAAGTTCACCCGCGCGTGGATGACGTACTCCGGCCCCTGCCCGCTCGCAGGAATGTCCGGGGCGGGACCATCATCCTTGCTGCTCTGTTTTGCCGCCGGAAGGCTGCTTCCCGGTCCTTCGGTGTCGGAGGTGGATTGCGTGGCATAGGAGGTGTCGGGGGCCGCCGTCCCAATCCCCGGCGTAATCGGCCCAATCGGCAGCGGTTGCGGCTTGGGGGCGTCAGGGATCGATTGCTGCTGTCCAGAGCTTTGCGCCATCGCCTGCCACCCCGCGGGCGCCAGCAGCGCCAAAGCCAAAGACCCCGCCAATAAACTCGTCTTTACCACGCAACAACCCCCGTTTCACTCTCTCAGTCCACCGCTCAGATCCGGCCCAGACTGTACCAACTACCAGACTAACAGCGCGTCATCCACCCCGCCAATTCCAGAAGCGCTGGCGTCATGGCATTTCGATCACTTTGTTAAGGGCACGGTCGCAGCCGTGCCGCGGGAGCCTGAAGCAGCCAGGGGCTTCAGCCCCTGAGGTACGCTTTTCTCCCACTGAACCAATTGCCAACCGCCTTCCCTCTTTTTGACGCCTCACCATAGCCCGGCGTCTCCCTCTGGCGCGGCCCTCCAGCCACTTTTTCGCTGACTCGCGCCCCGCTTCGTCGTCTAATGGGATATGCGCCCGTTTCTCGCAGCAGCGATCTTGTGTCTCTTGTTAGTCCCCGCCCTCCGCGCACAGGAAGCGCCCACACCCGACATGCCCCCGCCGGCCAGCGACGCTCCCGCACAGCCTGCCAGCTCCAACGCCATGGAGACCCTCAAGGTCAACGTCAACCTCGTGAACCTTTACTTCTCCGTCCGCGACAAGAACGGCTACATCACCAATCTCCACAAGGACGACTGCTCCATCTACGAGGACAAGGTCCTCCAGACCACCAAGAACTTCACCCAGGAGAAAAACCTGCCCCTGACCATCGGAATTCTGCTCGACACCAGCGGCAGCCAGCAGAGTGTCCTTCCCATGGAGCAGGCCTCCGGAGCCGAGTTCCTGAAAGACGTCCTCACGCCAAAAGATGAAGCCTTCCTCATCTCCTTCGACATCAACGTCAATCTCCTGGCCGACTACACCAACAGTCCCCGCGAGATCAAACGCTCCATCGACAAGGCCGAGATCAACACCGGGGCCGGCACCGGCTCTGTGACCGGCAACGCGACTCCCCGCGGCACACTGCTCTTCGATGCCGTCTATCTCGCCGCCCACGACAAGCTGCGCCAGGAGGCAGGCCGCAAGATACTCGTCATCCTGACCGACGGCCAGGACCAGGGATCGCAGGAGACCCTCAAATCCGCCACCGAGGCCGCGCAGAAGGCCAACGCCATCGTCTACGTCATCCTTATCTCCGACCCGCAGGCCTACGGCAGCTTCGGCATGGGCTACACCGGCGCAGGCGACATGGACCGCCTCGCCAAAGACACCGGAGGCCGCGTCATCAACGTAGGCTCGAACACCCGCAAGCTCCAGGCCGCCTTCGACCAGATACAGGACGAACTCCGCACCCAATACCTCGCCAGCTACACCCCCACCAACCTGAATATGGATGGCACCTTCCGCGCCCTCAACGTCACCTGCGGAAAAGACGTGAAGGTCCAGGCCCGGCGCGGCTACTACGCAATGGCAGACCCCCTCGGCAACGAATAATCCGTCTCTTTCTTCAACCGCCACAAACGCCCGGGTGCCCCATCCATCGCGCTTTTTGCGATGGGTGGGAAAGCAAGCGGCCCAATCAGCCAGCTTTTTTGCATTTCCATTCCGCAGCGAAGCGGAGGAATCCGCTTTTGTTTCACCACCAAACGCTCCGGATACGCCATTTTCCGGCCAAAATCGCTTGTCAAGCCCCAAAATCAAATAAACTGCTGATAAAAAAGCATTTACACGTGGCGTACTAGTTTTCTCCTATCAGCTAAACTTAAACCAGGTGGAAAAACTATAGTGCCAGGCGGAACGCTACTCGATATCAACTATTCCATTTGAAATGAATACTTTGGGAGGTATTAAAAACTAATCTATTTAGAATCAACACTTTGCAAAATAGCCACCATCGAAGGTCCAGACTTAAGTCTATATTTACTAGTACTTTGCACAAAAAACAGGGGGAGGGATGGGTACCCTTCGCGGTGGATTTCCTGCCGTTGAAATTGGTGTAACTTGGTTGGCGAAGAAAATGGAGAAATTATGAGAACCGAGCTCGACCTCACCCCTGCCAACATCCTCACCTTCGCCCAGAAATACTCGTTCTACCCGCCGGACCAGGCGATCGGCTATCAATCCGCCATTGCCCCCGGCAACGCGCACGGGCGTCAGGCTCAGACCTCAACCACGCTGACCGGCAGGTTTCAGGGGTTTCGCCACACTGTCGTCAACGACCAGCAGAAGGTCGTCCGCATCGAGGTCAAACGGCAGACAGACCCGATGCGGAACCGCGCCGCGGACTTTCTCATCGAGCCTTCGCTTACCGCCGCCACTGGCACGCCCGCCTACTTTCTCCCCTGGGACTCACGCGGCGCCGCCGTCGAGATGACCATTCCGCGCTTCGCCCCCGGCGGAAACGCCACCACAAACCCGCCCATCTTTTTCACCGCCGTGCTGAGCGGCTGCTCCATCGTCTTCAAAGGCACCCCGGACAAGCCCACCATCTTCCACTGCGGCACGGCAGGAGGAGGCGCAGGCGCGGACACGCAGGGCGACTCCAACCAGTTCTTTCGCAGCATGTTGCGCAACATCCGCAGCCAGGGCCTCGGCCGGTCCAACCGCGCAGTCTCTACTCAAGTCCTCAGCACCGACTACATGCACACCCGCGCCGGAGGCGGTGTCGCTCCGGGACACGAGGCCGCGTTCAAGACCAAGCTCGAGACGCACTACAAAGATGACCTCATCATCGAGAACGTCAACATGTGGGGCTGCATCTTCGGCTTTCGCAACGGCGTCAACTGGGAGTTCTATCTGCAGGAGAACGCCACAATCAGCTTTCGCAAGGTGGCCGACGTGATTCAACACTTCGCCGGACTCGCGATGGCGCAAAAGAAGCCAACCTCGTGGGACATCTCGATGCTCAGGCCCGCAGACCTGAACGACCCAAAGATCCCCACCGTCCTCCGTGCGCGGCCCGCCGTCGTCACCCGCGTCTTCCCAGGTGGTGCGGCGGTTGCGACCGTCACCAGCCGCTGGAAGACGCTGCATGGTTAAAAGTCTTACTGCACCCCAGAGAATCCCCCTCTCGCCGATGGCCTGAGATCGTCGTGGCGCGCTCTGCGCAGGTCACCCTGGCCTGAGACAATAGATTCATGCTGATACCTTCGATCGATTTGATGGGCGGGCGGATTGTGCAGTTGGTGCAGGGCGAGAAACTGAAGCTGGCGTTCGATGACTTCGAGTACTGGATCGAGCGGTTCTCGAAGTATCCCATCGTCCAGTTGATCGACCTCGACGCGGCGATGCGGCAGGGAGACAATCGCGCGCTGATTGAGATGTTCTCGAAGCGGCTGCCCTGCCAGGTCGGCGGGGGCCTACGCACAGCGGCCGACGGGCGCGCCCTGCTTGAAGCAGGAGCAAAGCGTGTGATCTACGGATCGAGCCTGTTCGGTGCCTCTGGCGTGAACAAGGAGTTTGCTGCCGGGCTGAAAGAGGAACTTGGCGAAGAGACCCTCGTCTTCAGCGTCGATACCAAGGGCGGCAAGGTCGCGGTAAAAGGGTGGAAGGACTCCGTGGACCTGACGCCCGAGGAGGCCGTGACATGGCTCGAGGACTACTGCTCCGCGTTCCTCTATACGCACGTCGATACTGAAGGGACGATGAGCGGGTTTCCAATGGACGTAGCGGCGGTGCTGCGCTCGACCACGGCCAAGCAACTGATTGTCGCGGGCGGCATCAAGGAGCGCGCCGAGATAGACGCGCTCGATGCAATGGGCGTGGATGCCGTGGCGGGGATGGCCGTCTACTCAGGAGCGATAGACGCCTGACCGCGGTCCTGCAAAGAGAGGCAACATGGCGGACGATCGGGACAAGCCGGAGAAGACCCTTAAAAGGTTCGGCAAATCGCTCAAGCGTGCGCTGCGCTCAACCTCTCCGAAACGTGTTCATCAGTTGCGCACCGGAAGCCGCCGCCTCGAAGCTGCGGTCCATGCCTTGACGCTTGAGGACAAGCCACGCTGCCGCCGTATGCTTAAATCGGTCGCTCGCATTCGCAAAAAGGCTGGCAAAGTACGCGATCTGGATGTTCTCATCCGGTTCACCTCCCAGCTCGCTGCTCCGGGCCACGACGAGTCTACGAGCCAACTGCTCGATCACATCGAGGCCGAGCGACGCAAGTCGGCGCGCAAGCTCCATAAGTCGATTAGCCGCCGTTTCAGGGACACACGACGCCGGTTGAAACGCTCCCGCTCTCTGTTCCAGTCAAATGGCAAGGCGGTTGACCGTCAGCAATCGAAGATCGCGTCTGCCGCCGCAGCTATCTCCGCCGAGCTCGCATCGTGGCCCCGCCTTACCCGTGCAAACCTGCACCGGTATCGCCTTCGATTGAAGGAGCTGCGCTATACCCTCGAACTGATTCGAGACAGCGATCCGGGCCTGATCGACAGCATCGGCGAAGTTACCGATGCCATCGGAACGTGGCACGACTGGAGTGAGCTCTACGCCACCGCATCAGCGCTGTTTGAAGGCCGGCAGGCGCTCGATCTGCTGCGCGCCATCCGTTCCACGGTCTCGGCAAAGCTCAGCGACGCGCTCGTCCTGGCGTCGGCCATGCAAAGCAATATGCGACCGGCATCGGCCGCCCCATCAACAGGGCAGCCGCACGCTGACGCCGGCCCGCCGCAACTCCGCCTTCAACTCCCGCGAGTCCGTCACGCCGAAGTGAAAGATGCTGGCAGCAAGCGCGGCATCGGCGCGCCCGCGCCCGAACACCTCTACGAAGTGCCCCGCCGTCCCCGCGCCGCCTGACGCGATCACCGGAATCTGCACCGCCGCGCTCACTGCTGCGGTCAGCTCGCAATCGAATCCGGCGCGCATTCCGTCGGTGTCCATGCTGGTTAGAAGAATCTCTCCCGCGCCGCGTTCTTCGGCTTCGCGCGCCCACTCGATGACCTTGCGACCGGTCGGCTTGCGCCCGCCGCTGACGTAGACTTCGGCATCTTCAACGCCGGAAGAGCCTCGCCGCGCGTCGATAGCTACAATGACGGCCTGCGCACCGAAGCTGCCGCCAATCTCACCAATCAGCTCCGGCCGCGCGATCGCCGAAGAGTTGATGCTTACCTTGTCGGCTCCCGCGTCGAACACCGCCGCCGCATCCTCTGCGCTGCGAATGCCGCCGCCGACAGTAAAAGGCACGAACAGCGTCGCCGCCGTTCGCTTCACGGTATCGAGCAGCGTCCCGCGACCCTCATGCGTAGCCGTAATGTCGAGCAGCACAATCTCATCGGCCCCCGCCGCCGCATGACGATGCGCCAGCTCCGCCGGGTCGCCCGCGTCGATAATGTCCACAAACTGAACACCCTTCACGACGCGGCCGCCGCGCACATCGAGACATGCAATGATTCTCTTCGTCAGCATCGGTCAACCATTCCTTGGACAATAAGGGCAACTGCCAGTTGACTCCATTGAGCAGGCCGGGAATCCAAGATGCGTTTTGCCCAACCAGCTAATTGGTGTAGTTTGCGCATAGTAGTTAAGGTCTGCTCCAACCATCTGCATGGCCAACTGCATGGCTTGGATAGCATCAACTCCGCCGGCGCTCTTGATCCTTTCGTCTCCAATTCCGATGATCTGGATTGGACAAGACCAATCGCCGCGTGGGTCCGGAAATGGCTTTCCGATTCGGACGGAAATCGATGTAGATAAGCCTTCGATTAGGCCGTCCAGTCGTCGTTCTGCAATTACATCGAAGGGGATTTTTTCACTGTCTCGCAATGCCATGAGAACTCCATTAGGTTCTTCAAAACGTTATCCCAACCGTTGCGGAACCGCATCAGCCACCGCAACTTCTTCGCCCTCGGAGACCAGCCGTGCCAGCGAATCGCCATTCTCGACTACCGCTCCATGCTCCACGAACCACTCCACCAGCAAGCCCTGCCTGGGCGCGGGCACGTGGAACTCCATCGCCCCATCGGTCACGGTGCAGAGCGCCTGTCCTGTTCCCACCAGCGAGCCGACCGGCACAAGCTGCTGCACAAAGGTGTACGAAGGCTCCCCGGTGGCAATCTTCAACTCATACATAAATGGCATGGCTACAACTCCACAAAGTTCTGCAAAACCTGTAAGCCGACGGCGCTCGACTTCTCTGGATGAAACTGCACGCCCATCACGTTCTCCCGCTCGACGACGCCGGTAAACCCGCCGC
>Ga0068855_100011911_pt1 | contig 10513 bp, 7 predicted proteins | sample KBSCornC52_FD_66592 | JGI IMG/M metagenome (GOLD analysis project Ga0068855, IMG submission 66592) | Corn rhizosphere microbial communities from Kellogg Biological Station, Michigan, USA - KBS Corn C5-2 | ecosystem: Host-associated > Plants > Roots > Rhizosphere > Soil ... | reverse complement strand
CGTCGACGCCCCGGGCCACCGCCCGCACCGTCACGTCGCGGTCCGTGACAACGCCGATCACCCGCATGCGGGCGTCGCAGACAGGCAGGAAACCCAGCCCCGTGGCCGCCATCGTCTTGGCCGCGCCGGCGATGGTGCTCTTCTCGGTCAACCACTCGAGGTTCGAAGTCATGAGGTCTTTGCACTGCATGGCGTCCTCCGTTTGCCGGCTGACACAGCACGGCTCATGCCACCCGGAAAACCGGCGCAACCGGCGGGATGCGGTGCATCCGCTGCGCGCACGGCCCCCCGGGACGCAAGATCTGCGCGCCGACCCGCGGCCGGGACGGGATGCATCCTGGCGCAGGGCTTGCTGAGAAGACCGGGCATGTCCAACAAGTCCTCAACCGCGACGACCGCGGCCGTGCCGGCGCCCGCGTCGAAGACCGATGAAGACATCCGCCAGGACGTCCTCTGCCAGATGGCCTGGGACGAACGGCTCACCGATCATCAACTGGGCGTCCAGGTCGCGAACGGCGTGGTCACCCTGGGCGGCGTCGCCGACGACTGGATCACCTTCAATGCCGCCGCCGAGGCCGCGCACCGGGTGCGCGAGGTCCAGGACGTCGCCAACGAGATCCAGGTCCGCGGCGCCGGCGTGGACGCGCCGACCGACACCGACCTGGCCGTGGCCGTGCGGCGCGCCCTGCACTGGGACGCGCGGGTCCCTCAGCAAGACATCCGCACGACCGTCGCCGCCGGCGTCGTGGTCCTGGAGGGCGCGGTCCACAGCCTGGCCCAGCGGGCCGAGGCCGCCCGCGCGGTCGAGCGGGTTCACGGCGTGCAGCGGGTCGACAACCGCCTGCGGATCGCGGAGCGGCCGTGAAGCTCGTCTGCGCGACCGACCTGTCGCCGACCTCCGCGCCCGTCGTTCAGACGGCCGCCGCGCTGAGCCGGCTGCTGGGCGCCGAGATGGAGCTGTTCCACGCGCTGGTGTTGCCGCCCCTCTCGCCGCCGGAGCTGGCGGAGGTTTCGTTCGTCAACGAGCTGCTCGCCTCGGCCGAGGCGGCGATTCGCGCGCAAGCCACGGCCGCCCGGGCGGCGAGCGCGACGGTGAGCACCCAGGTCCAGATCGGCAGCACCGACGCGATCCTGGACCACGCCGCGCAGGCGCGCGCCGATCTGCTGGTGGTCGGGACGCACGCGCGCCACGGGCTGAGCCGCGCCCTGCTGGGCAGCGTGGCCGAACGGACGCTGCGGCGGTCCCGCTGCCCGGTGCTGGTGGTGCCGCCCGCCACGTCGCTCGCGGCCGGCCCGCGCGCGCCGCTCAAGATCGTGGTCGCGATCGACTTCTCGCCGGCCAGCGACGCGGCGCTGGCCTGGCTGGCGGCGCTGCGCGAACGGGTGGCGTGCGAGGTTCGCCTGGTCCACCTCTACCGGCCCGCCCTCGAGCACGAGCGGCTGGGCTTGCCGCCGCCGCTGCCGTTCGAGTCGAACGCGGAGCTGCTCGACATCCTGTCGCGCGAGCTGCGCGCGCGTGTCCAGGCCGCCACCGGCACCGACTTCCCCCTGCGGGTCCGGCCGTTCTGGGGCGGCGAGGACGATCCGCTGGCCTGGGAAGCGGAGACCGACGGGGCCGATCTGCTGGTGATGGGCACCAGCCAGGCCCGGCATTCGACGGCGCTGCGCACGGTGCGCGGGGCGCGCATCCCGGTCCTGTGCGTTCCCCGGACCGAGGCGGAGCCCGCGCCGAAGCCGCTCGAGCCCATCAAGACGGTGCTGGTGCCAACCGACTTCTCAGCCGGCGCCGGCGCAGCCGTCCGCGAGGCCTACCGCCTGCTGCTGGGGGCCGGGGGAGACCTGGTGCTGGCGCACATCGCCGCTCCGGACGCGGTCGGGCTGGAGCCGACCCGCCAGGACGAGATCGAGACCTGCCTCCTGGCGCTCGTGCCCCCCGAGGTGCACGCGCCGCAGATCCGGGTCCGCACGCTGGTGATCGCCGACGACGCGCCCGGCGAGGCGATCGTGAAGGCGGTCCGCCGGGTGGGCGCCGATCTGGTGGTGATGGCCGGCCGCGGGCAGACCGGCTCGACCGACGGTCACGGGGCCGTCACCGACCACGTGGTCTGGAATGCGCCGCAACCGGTGGTGGTGGTACCGTCGCCGTCGTCGTCATGACCTCAGGTGGGCGGGTTGTCGGGGATGGTCACGCGGAAGGTGGCGCCGGGCTCCGCGTCGTCGAGCTGCACGGTTCCCCCGTGCGCCTCGGCGATCCGCCGGCACAGGGCCAGGCCCAGGCCGCTGCCTTTGGCCTTGGTGGTGAACAGCGCCTGGAAGACCTGCTCGCGCAACGCCGACGGGACGCCGGGGCCCTCGTCGCGCACGCTCAGCACCGTGGCCGCGGCTTCCCGGCGGGCGTTCACCCAGATGTGTCCCGCGCCGTTCATGGCCTGGCCGGCGTTGATGAACAGGTTCGTCAGCACGCGCCCCAGCTGATCGGGATCGGCGTCCAGCGGAACCCCGGGCGGCACCTCGACCACCACCTCGGTGGCGGGCGGCAGGTGCGCGGCCGGGATCGCCTGCAGCACGAAGTCGCGCGCGTCGACCACCCGGCGTTTGAGCGGCCGGTTGCGCGCCAGCTCCAGCAGGTCGTTGATGGTCCGGCCCGACCGCTGGACCTCGGTGACGATCTTCTCCATGTGCCGCTTGATGCCCGGATCCGCCACCTTCAGGTGGTCGAGGCGCTGGCCGACCAGGTAGGCCGAGCTCTCGACCACTCCCAGCGGGTTGCGCAGCTCGTGCCCGATGCCGGCGGCGAACTGCCCGATGGTCGCCAGTCGCTCGGCGGTGCGGTTCTTGGTCAGCAGATCGTCCCGGTAGCTCTCGAGCATGATGGCCAGCTCGATGTCCAGGATCTGGTGGAGGGCGGTCAGCATGACCTCCAGCCGCGCCTCCTCGACCTGGGGCGCCGCGCGCAGGACCGCCACCGTGCGCACGCGGATGCGGTCCATGGCGGTCAGCATGTACATCTGGGGCAGGTTGATCTGCACGTGAACGCGCCCGATGCGCAGCCGCCGCTCGAAGTATCCCTCGTCGTGCGGCCCCATGAAGACCTCGTCGATCCAGCGCAGCAGCGACTGCTTGAGGCGGGCGATCTGCGCGCTGCCGCCCCTGATGGCGGCCCGCGCGTCGGGGTGCGCCTCGATGGTGTCGTAGAAGTCGTCGATGATGGCCGCGAAGTGCGGCGCCACCAGCGCCCGCGCGTCGCGCAGGGCCTCGGTCGAGCGCTCGTCGAACCCGACGTACGTGATGACCTTGTCCCGGAAGCTGCTGACCACGGCCCGACGCTATCACGCCGCGCCTGGCGCAGCGCCACGGTTCGGCCATGAGCGGCGGCCTCACCGAGGAGCAGGCGGCGCGCGGCCTGGCCACCACCGGTCCCAACGCGCTGGCCGTCCAGCGCGGGCCCTCGGCCTGGGTCATGTTGCTGGGCCAGTTCGCCAGCCCGCTGATCTGGCTGCTGCTGGGGGCGTGCGTGATCTCGGGCCTGTTCGGCGACCTTCTGGACGCCGTCGCGATCGCGGTCATCCTGGTCATCAACGCGCTGGTCGGCTTCCTTCAGGAACAGCGGGCCGAGAAGGCCATCGCGGCCCTGCGCGCCATGACCTCACCCGAGGCCCGCGTGGTGCGCGACGGACACGCCCGATCCATTCCGTCGGCGGAGGTCGTTCCCGGCGATCTGCTGCTGCTGGAGGCGGGCGACGTGGTGGCCGCCGACGCCCGCCTGACGGAGGCCCACGCGCTGACGGCCAACGAGTCGGCGCTGACCGGCGAGAGCGTTCCGACCGAGAAGGCCGCCACCCCCTGCCCGCCGGACGCGCCGCTGCCCGAGCGTCACGACCGGGTGTTCATGGGGACCTTCATCGCGACCGGCACCGCCCGCGCCGAGGTGATCGCCACCGGGATGGGCACGGAGCTGGGGCGCATCGCGCACCTCCTGGCCAGCGCCGAGATCGTCGAGACGCCCCTGCAGGCGCGGCTGCGGCGGCTGGGGCGCACCTTGCTGTGGCTCGCGCTGGGGATCGTCGTGGCGGTGGCGGCGCTGGGTCTGCTGCGGGGAACGCCGCGGCTGGAGGTGTTCCTGTCGGCCGTCTCGCTGGCGGTGGCCGCCGTCCCCGAGGGCCTTCCGGCCATCGTGACCATCGCGCTGGCGGCCGGGGTCCGGCGGATGGCTGCCCGGAACGTGCTGGTGCGCCGGCTGCCCGCCGTCGAGACGCTGGGCTGCACGACCGTCATCTGCACGGACAAGACCGGCACGCTCACGACGGGCCAGATGGCCGTGCGCGACCTCTGGGGCGCCGATCCGGCGGCGGTCCTGGCCGCGGCGGCCGCCGTCTGCGACGCCGAGCTGGGCCCCGGCCCCGGGGGCGGGGTGGGCGACCCGACCGAGCTCGCCATCCTGTCCGCCGCCGCCCAGCGGGGGATCGACCGCGCCGCCATCGAATCGCAGAACCCGCGCGTGGCGGTCACGCCGTTCGACTCCGAACGCAAGCGGATGTCGATCCTGCGGCGCGACGGGCAGCTGTACGTCAAGGGTGCGCTGGAGGTGCTTCTGGCGCGCGCCGTCCAGGGTCAGGACGGAGCCGATGAGGCCGCCGCGCGCATGGGCGAGCGCGGCTTGCGCGTGCTGGCGGTCGCGACCGGAACCGGTCCCGCCGAAGAGAACCTGCGCCTCCTGGGCCTGGTCGGGATCGCCGATCCGCCGCGGCCCGACGCCACCGCCGCGGTGGCCGCTGCCCGGGCGGCCGGGATCCGCACCGTCATGATCACCGGCGATCACCCGGTGACGGCCCGGGCCATCGCCCGCGAGATGGGCATCATCGGGCCGGGCGAGGTGGACGTCGGCGACACCGTCCACGCGCGCACCACGCCCGAAGCCAAGCTGGGGATCGTCCGCGACTGGAAGGCCCGCGGGGCGGTGGTCGCGATGACCGGTGACGGCGTGAACGACGCGCCGGCGCTGCGCGAGGCGCACGTCGGCATCGCCATGGGGCGCGGCGGGACCGCGGTGGCGCGCGAGGCCGCCGCCATCGTCCTGGCCGACGACAACTTCGCCAGCATCGTGGCCGGAATCCAGGAGGGGCGCGGGATCTTCGACAACATCCGCAAGAGCCTGGTCTATCTGCTGGGCGGCAACACCGGCGAGCTGGCCCTCATGTTCTGCGCGGCGCTGGTGGGCCTGCCGACGCCGCTGCTGCCGCTGCAGATCCTCTGGATCAACCTGGTCACCGACGGGCTGCCGGCGCTGGCGCTGGTCCTGGATCGGCCCGATCCGGGCGCGCTGGCACGCCCGCCCCGCCGCCTGGACGAGCCCATGATCGGCCGTCCCGAATGGAGGACCGTCCTCACGGCCGGCGCTGCGCTGGCGGCCACCACCTTCGCGGTGTTCCGCTGGGCGCTGACCCACGGCGGGCCGGACCTGGCGCGTGCGCTCACGTTCACGACGCTGATCTTCGGCCACACCCTCATGACCCTGGCGTTCCTCAGTCCCTCGAAGACCCTCTGGCAGGTGGGGCCGCTCGCCAATCGCCTGCTGCTGCTGGTGATCGCCGGGTCGCTGGCCGCTCAGGTGGTGATCGCGTCGACGCCGTTCTGGAAGCGCGTGTTCCACCTGGCGGACGCCTCGCCGCAGGCGATGGCGCTGGCGGCGCTGGCCGGCCTGGTGCCGGTCAGCGTGCTGGAGCTGCTCAAGATCGGCCGGCGCGGTCAGGCCGCGCGCCAGGGCACCACGAACACCGGGCGGCCGGCGTGATGAATCGTCTCGTCTGACGTCGGGCCGACCAGCGCCCGCAGCACCGGTCCCCGGCCGCGCGCCCCGATCACCAGCGCGTCGGCCCAGAGCCGCTCGGCCGCCTGCACCAGCGCGGTCCCGGCCTTGCCGCCGTCGATGACCGTCACGTGGGTGGTGATTCCCTGCGCGTCCGCCTCCGGGGGGACCAGCTTGCGGAGCCGCGCCTCGAGGTCGGCGCGCGCCGCGGGCGCCAGCTTTCCCTGCGTCGCCTCGTACGCGTACGGGGGATCGGCCAGCGCGCGCTCGTGCACGTGGCACAGCTCGACCACGCCGCCGCGGCCGCCCAGCAGCGCGTACGCGAACGGGACCGCGGCGTCGCCGGCGGGGCTCAGATCCGTCGCCGCCAGGATGGTCTTCAGGACCGGGACGCCGGCCACCGCCGGTTCGCGGGCCGGACAGGGGATGAACAGGATGGGCAGGTCCGAGGCGCGTCGCGCGACGTGCTCGGCGACGGGGACGTGGATGGCGAGGCCCCAGCCGTGGCGGCTCTCCGACCCCAGCACCAGCAGGCTGGCCTTCTGCGCGTGGGCGATCTCGAGCAAACGCGCGCCCGGCTCGCCCCAGGTCGGCTCCACCGCGAACCGGGGCGCGGCGCCGGGCAGTGTCCCGACCTGGTCGACCAGCCGCCGTTGCAGGTCGCCGACCACCTCCGGGTCGGGCGCCAGGAAGTCGCGCGGACCGTGCAGGCCCAGCCGGCGACACTCCTCGGGCGGCCAGTAGAGCCGCAGGAACGTGAGATCGAAGGGCGCCTGCTGGCGAAGGGCGCGCAGGAACGCCACGATCGCGCTGCCGCCCGGCCGCCCGTCCAGCGCGGCCATCACGCGCAGCGCCTCGCCCGGCGGCTGCAGGGTGGTCACCCCGTCGGGAACCACCAGCACCGGCCGGGCGGCGCGGCGGATGGTCCGATCAGCGCCGCTGCCCAGGACCAGCTGTCCCAGCGCGCTTCGCCCCTTGCCGCCCATCACGATCAGGTCGGCGCCGATCTCGGCCGCGCGCGCCAGCAGCGTGGTGGCGATGTCGCCCTGCCCCATCCAGGCGGCCGCCGTCACCCCGCTGTCTTCCAGGGCGCGGCCCTCCGCCGCCAGGCGCGCCTGGGCGTTCCGGGCGGCGTCCTCGTCCATCAGCGCGGCGTCGGCGCCCAGCGCCAGGAGATCGGTCGTCCGGGGAGCCAGGACGTGCACGGCCTCGACGGTCCCGCCGGTCAGCCGCGCCAGCTCGCCCGCCACCTGCCCGGCGCCGCGCGCCCGCGGCGTGAAATCGGTCGCCCAGAGGATCTTCATGCCGAACGTCGAATGCAACCGACGTTCCACCGAACCGCACGGCCGGCGCGCGGGGACCGGTCCGCAATCCTTGCGTGTGATCGGCGACCTGGGCGGCGCATCCGACGATTTTGCGCGGCCGCCGGGCCCTGGACGCGCCGGCGGAAGGCACGCGGCTTGCCTACGCCGAGCCTGTGTCCGCCACCTTCTTCGAGAGCCTGAAAGAGTACGTCGGCTTCACGGACCAGACGTCGGCCCTCTTGCGACGGCTTCACCCGGTGGCGCAGCCGCATTTCCCGGCCATCGTCGAGGACTTCTACGCCGTCGCCGCCGCCCACCCCGAAGCCCGCAACGCGATCACCGGCGGCGACGCCCAGATCGCGCGCCTCAAGTGCACGTTGATCGAGTGGCTGGACGCCCTGCTGCTGGGGCCGCACGACGAGCGCTACTACGCGGCGCGAGCCCGCATCGGGCGCGTTCACGTCCGGATCGAGCTTCCGCAGGCCTTCATGTTCACGGCGATGGACCGCATCCGGCTGCGGCTGATGGAGATCGCGCGCGGGCAACCGATGCCGGACGCGGGCCTCTGGCTGGCCGCCGTCAACCAGATTCTGGACCTCGAGCTGGCCATCATGCTGGAGACCTATCGCGAAGATTCGACCGCCAAGACCCGGGGCGCCGAACGGCTGGCCACCGTCGGCCACTTCGCCGCCAGCATCGGACACGAGCTGCGGAACCCGCTGGCGGTCATGGAATCGTCACTGTTCCTGTTGCAGCAACAGCTCGGCGCGCAGATCGCCGAAAAGCCGGGCGTCGCCAAGCACGTGGCCCGCATCGGCGGCGAGATCGCGCGCGCCAACAAGACGATTCACGACCTGCTGGACCTGGCGCGCAACCGGCCGCCGCGGCGCACGACCACCCGCCTGTGTGCCCTCGTCGAGAGCGCCGAGGCCGCCGCCCTGCTTCCGAAGGAGGTCCGCGTGAAGGCCGCCGCCATCCCGGCCCAGCTCACCATCGACGTGGATCCCGACCAGTTCCGGCAGGTGTTCGTGAACCTGTTCACGAACGCGGCGCAGGCGATGGCGGGCCGGGGTACCATCCACTTCATGGTCGAGACCGCACCGGCGATCACGCGCATCCGGATCCGGGACGAAGGGCCGGGCGTCGCCGCCGAGGTGCGCCCTCGACTCTTCGAGGTGCTGTTCACCACCAAGGCCAAGGGGACCGGCCTGGGCCTGCCGCTCTGCCGGCGGATCCTGGAGGCGCACGATGGCACGATCGAGCTGGAATCGGGCGACGGGGGCGCGACGTTCCTCATGACCCTGCCGCACACCCCCGCGCCCGCACAGGCATGAGCGCCGTCCTCATCGTCGACGACGAGGAGTCGCTGGCCGAGAACCTGTCGGAGATCGTCGGCTTGCTCGGCGTCGAGACCGCCATCGCGCGGGATCGCTCATCCGCCCTGGTGCTGGCCGCCCAGCGCGCCTTCGACGTGGCGCTCATCGACGTGCGGCTGCCGGACGGCGACGGCATGTCGTTGCTCGAGCCGCTGCACGCCCGCTGGCCCTACATGCAGGTGGTGCTGGTCACCGGCAACGCGACCCTGGAAGGGGCGATCGCGGCGGTCCGCGGCGACGCCTTCGCCTACGTGCTCAAGCCCGTCTCGCCGCCGGACCTTCTGGACACGGTCCGGCGCGCGCTGGATCAGGCCGGCCTCTATCACGAGCGCGAGCGGCTGCGGCTGGACCTGGAGCGCTCCGAGCGGCGGCACCGCGAGCTGGTCGAGTCGATGCCGGCGCTGGTGCTGGCGCTGGACGAGAAGGGCCGGATCACCGTCTGGAACCGCCTGCTGGAGACCGTCACCGGCTTCAGCCGCACCGAGATGCTGGGACGGGACGGGACCGTGCTGGTCAACGCCGACGGCCGCTCGCACGATCTGCCGCTCAAGGCGGGCGGCGCGCGGAAGGTGCGCTGGAACCGGGCCGAGGTGCCCGGGCTGCACGGCGAGGCGCTGGTCTACGCGGTCGGCGTCGACGTGACCGGCGAAGACGAGATGCTCCGGCGCACCTTGCGGGCCGAGCGGCTGGCGGCGGTCGGGACGCTGGCGGCCGGCCTGGCGCACGAGGTGCGCAACCCGCTGAACTCGGCGGCGCTGCAGCTGGCGGTGCTCGAACGGCGGCTCGAGCGCGGGGAAGCGCCGGAGCGGACCACCCCCATCGTGCACGTCATCAAGGGGGAGATCGATCGGCTGGACCGACTGGTGCGCGAGTTCCTGGCGTTCGCCAAGCCGGCGCCGCTGGAGGCGCGTCCCATCGACGTGGCCGCCCTGCTCGGGTCGACGGCCGACCTGATCGCGCCCGAGGCGGAGGCGGCGCGCATCCGCCTCACCGTCCAGACGGCCGCCGAGCTGCCGCCCGCCTCGGGCGACGCCGAGCGGCTGCGCCAGGTGCTGCTCAACCTGACCCGCAACGCGGTGGAAGCGATGCAGGCCACCGGCGGCCACGTCCGCCTGCGGGCGCGCCCAGCCGCCGGCATGATGGAGATCGAGGTCGAGGACGACGGCCCCGGCTTCCCCAATGACTTGCCGGTCTTCGACGCGTTCTTCACGACCAAGGACCAGGGCACCGGCCTCGGCCTGTCGCTGGTGCACCGGATCATCCAGGACCACGGCGGCACCATCCGCGTCGCCTCCCGCCCGGGCTTCACCTGCTTCACCTTCACCCTTCCGCTCGCGCCGGGCGCCCCGGGCATTCCCGCCAGCTGACGGGGGCAGATCGTTCTGGCGGGGGTGACCGGGTCGGTCCTGCTTCGCGGCGTGGGATTCGCTTCGGGGGGACGCGGGCCTAAGTGACCCGCAGACGGGTCACATGGCCGCTCCTCTCGTCCGCTGGCGTCCTCGGCGAAGACGCCGAGGAGCGCGGCCGAAGGCCCCCCTGCGCGAATCCCACTCCGCTCGCACGGACACTCCCTGCCCTCGATTGAACGCGGATCCGTGAAAGAAGCAGATCGACGCGCAACTGCCCGGGATTGAAGCATTGCATCGCCCTTCGACTCTCTTCCGAGCCCTGTTGCTCGGACCCGAGCGCCGCCGGAACGCGAAGGTACCAAATGATGCGGACTTCGCGACGAAGCGTGACATCGCTCTCGCGCAGATTGATGCGGCGCTACGCTGGGCCGGTCGCAAACACGTGCTCTTGGCGGAGTCCAGGCACGAAGCGCGAGTTGTCGTATGTGCTCGAGTCCCCGTTGGGAAGGTCGTCGTCCCCGTCCAATCGAGAGGCGGGAGTGTCCGCGCGAGCGGAGTGGGATTCGCGCAGGGGGGCCTTCGGCCGCGCTCCCGGCGTCTTCGCCGGGATGCCAGCGGACGAGAGGAGCGGCCATGTGACCCGTCTGCGGGTCACTTAGGCCCGCGTCCCCCCGAAGC
>Ga0068855_100011910_pt1 | contig 10514 bp, 6 predicted proteins | sample KBSCornC52_FD_66592 | JGI IMG/M metagenome (GOLD analysis project Ga0068855, IMG submission 66592) | Corn rhizosphere microbial communities from Kellogg Biological Station, Michigan, USA - KBS Corn C5-2 | ecosystem: Host-associated > Plants > Roots > Rhizosphere > Soil ... | reverse complement strand
TCGCAGTTGATTCGCGATTTCAATGTGCGCGTGAAATTGAATCTGATCGCCGAGCTGGTGAAGGACAAGCGGGTGATCGTAGTGGATGATTCGATCGTGCGCGGGACGACGTGCAAGACGCGCGTGAACAATTTGAAGGAAGCGGGCGCGAAGGAAGTGCACGTGCTGGTAAGTTGCCCGCCGCACATGAACCCATGTGTATATGGCATCGATTTTCCGGATCGCAGCAAGTTAATGGCGGCGAATCATTCGCTGGAAGATATTCGCAAATATCTGAATGCGGATTCGCTTCATTATTTGTCGCAGGATGGGCTGGTTAAGGCGACGGGGTTGCCGAAAAATTCCTTCTGCATGGCGTGTTATAACGGGGATTACCCGGTAAAGTTCGATCCGACAATGGACAAGCACATCATCGAGCGGCGCAATGGGCGCGGCGCGAGCCTGACGGATACGCTCGCGAAGGAACGAGCGCAGATAAAGCTGTTTTGAAATGACGTCAGTCCCAGACCGCCGCTACAGGGCTACTGAGTGATCGGTGGATGGCCGGGGGCTTCCATCAAGTTTTTCAAGCGCTCCAAATCTTCCATCATTTGCTTTTCGGCGCTGTCGCCGAAAACTTTTGCCATTAAGGAGGCCAGTTTTCCGCCGGGGGGCGCGTATTTCATTGAGACTTTCACGACGGTGCCCTGGCCATCATTTGCCGGCGTGAACCAGACGGAGCCGGCGTTGTCGACATCGGCGCCGTCGAGTGATTGCCAGGAGAGCATCTGGCCGGGTTTGTCTTCGATGAGGCGGGCATCCCACTCGAATTTCGCGCCGTGGGAGGTTTGGACGACCCAGTGCGAAATTCCGGAGCCGGTTTGGGTGACGGATTTGATGTGCTGCATGAAGCGCGACAGATTTTCCAGTTGCCGCCAGAAGGAATATATCTCGTCTGGCGAGCGATTGATGGTGATGGATTGTTCGAGCTTCTCGCCCTCGCCGCTCTTCAAACTGGCGTGCGGTTCGGTAGCGGGCCGGCCGGTATTGCGTTCAACTAAACGTGTTTTCATTTTAAAATTGTTGTTACAACAAGTTCCGGCGCAAAGCGTGCGGTCTCCACGGGGAGTTGACCCCACGGTTTGTTTGAAGGGAACATCGAATGCCGAACGTTGAACGCTGAACGTCGAAGGATTCACTCTGTAATCTTTGAATTATCTTGCGACGATAGGATAGTGAAGCGTAAACACAAAGTTCATGGACGCTACTGGACCCCATATTCGTTTTCGAGAGGCGCGAGAGCGGGCAGGGCTCTCGATTGACGAAGTTGGCGGACGGACCGGCGTTTCCAGCAATTGCGTTTGGGATCTCGAATCTTTGATGGTGACCTGACTGGGGGATATTCTCCGATCGATGTTCAGCGGCTTTGCCGGGCGATCGGCATTCAAGCCATCGAGTTGTTTGATGGCGCAGTTACAGAACCGGCGGTTTCCGGCGAGGACTTGATAAAAATCATAAATGCGGAATGCCAAACAAGAGGCATCACTCTGGAACAATTTGAGGACGTGGTGGGATGGAGATTGGGGGAATGCATGCAGTCGCCTCAAGCATTTGCTTGAGGAAATAACCATTCAAGGACTGAAGTGGCTTTGCGATGAACTTCGAATTGATTGGCGGAGAGTGCTTTTGAGCCTCGAGAGTGACATCGTCTGATTGACGGAATTCTAGACTGCCGTTATTTTTCATGCATGAGCACGGTCAAAGAAGTCAAAGCAGCAACGAAGGAGCTTTCGCCGCAGGAGCGCTGGGAATTATACCGCTGGCTCGGTGAGTCCAAGGACGTGCAGGAGTTTCGTCGTGAGGAATTGCGTCGCGAAATTTCCATTGGCATCGCGCAGGCAGATTCCGGAGACGTTGCTCCACTGAATATCGACCATATTAAGACCAAAGTTCATCAGAAGCTCAAAAACGGATCCCACTAACGCCTGCGGTTTTTCGAACCAGCCAGGCAGATGCTGATCTGACCCAGATCGCACTTCATATAGCGGAGCAAAATCCAGGAGCAGCCGATCGCTGGCTCGACCTGATAGACGCAAAATGCCGCGCACTCTCACGCATGCCCGAAATAGGAAGAAAGCGATTTGATCTTGCGGCGGGTCTTCGCAGTTTGGCGGTAACCAATTACGTTATCTTCTATCGTCCTGTCTCGAATGGAATTCAAGTGATCCGGGTCTTGCATGGAGCACGCGATATTCCTGTGCTGTTCGATTAAGTCGCATTGACTTTTAACTTGCCCTTGCCCTCGCGTGGCAAACCCGCTATTCACGCGGCATGGATTCACGGGAAGCGTTGGTTGCGTTGAACATGGTCGAGCACGTTGGTCCCGTGCGCGCCCGGCAATTGCTGGAGCACTTCGGCGAGGCGGCCAAAATCCTCGGCGCTTCCAAACACCATCTCCTGCACGTGCGCGGCATTGGCGAGGAAACAGCGGAGTCGATTGTGGGTTGGGAAAAATCCGTGGACCTCGCGGCGGAGTTGAAGCGCGTGGCGGATTCCGGCTGCGAGATCGTGATTCAATCGGATGCGCATTACCCGGAATTGTTGCGCGAGATTTACGACCCGCCGATGGTGCTTTACGTCAAAGGCAAGTTGACGGCGAAGGACAAGAACAGCGTGGCCATGGTCGGGTCGCGGATGACGACGCACTACGGAATCGAAGTCGCGCGCAAGCTGGGATATCAACTCGCGTATACGGGAGTGACGGTGGTGAGTGGCGGCGCGCGGGGCATCGATACCGCGGCGCATCAGGGCGCGCTTTCGGGCAAGGGGCGGACGATTTGCGTGTTGGGCACGGGAATAGCCATTGTTTTTCCACCGGAGAATGGCGAGCTCTTCGAACGCATCGCGGCGAATGGCGCGGTCGTTTCGCAATTCCCGTTCAATCGCAAGGCGGACAAGCAATCGTTTGCGATCCGCAATCGCATCGTGGCGGGGATGACGCTCGGCACGGTGGTGGTGGAGGCGAACCTGACGAGCGGGGCGTTGATCACGGCGAATTTTGCGACGGAATACGGGCGGCAAGTGTTCGCGGTGCCGGGTCGGATTGATTCGCCGCGCAGCAAAGGCTGCCATGAGCTGATCAAAAAAGGCGCGAAGCTCTGCGAGGGCGTGGAGGATATTCTCAGCGAGTTCGAATATTTGTTTCCGGCGAGCAATCGGCCGCCGTCGCCGAACGAGACCGGCGTGCTGCCCGCGTTGGATCTTTCCGAAAACGAACAAAAAGTTTTCGGCGTGCTGGACAGCGAGGAGCTGACGATTGATGACGTAATTCGCAAATGCGGTTTACCGAGTTCAGCCGTGTCGGTGGCGTTGTTCAGTTTGGAGATGAAACGGCTGGTGAAACAATTGCCCGGGAAGTTGTTTGTGAAAAACACCTGAGCGTTTCGACGCACATGAGGACAACTACGGAACAACCGGGTTCGAACAAGCCATTAGCACGTGAAAGTTGACTCAAAGTCATCTTTTCTGCTTGCAGTTCCAGCGGGCGATGACGAAATGGTGGACTCTTATGAGACCAGCCATAAAAGGCGCTATTGGGCTATTTCTGCTCATCATTTTTTTCCTCCAGGCTCAACGCGCAGCCGCCACGATCACGATTGAGATTCAACCCGGGACCGAGACCGTCGCGGTGGGTGAACATGTGGCCCTGGGAGCCATCGTGGTCACGACGGGGGGAGAAATCATTAACGCCTATCAATGGTTCTATTCGCGGACCAATGGCGGGTTCACGCAAATTGCGCAGGGCGGATCGCTGGTTCTCGACAACATCCAACTGACCAATGCGGGATTTTATATTGCGAAGGTCCTCTACAACTCTGGCGGCATCCCGCAGGTCCTTTCGAGCCCGACGATCCAATTGACTGTGGATGTGCATCCCAAGATTCTGCTTCAGCCGATCGGCGGCAACAGTGAGCCGGGGAGCAACGCGACGTTCAATGTCACGGCGGCGGGCACTCCTCCGCTTTCTTTTCAATGGCGGCATAACAACGAAAATCTGTCGGATGATCTCCGCACCACGGGAAGCACTTCCACCAACCTGGCGATTCAAAACTTGTCGCTCTCCGATGCCGGCAATTATGACATCGTGGTCGCGAACGCGTTTGGCTCCACGACCAGTCACGCGGCGGTTTTGAATGTGGCCTGGATTTCGCCGGTGATTATCAGCGCGACGAATTCAGTCGGGCAGCAGGGACACGCTTATAAATACGCGATTACCACCCTGGGCACGCCGCCGATTACGTTTGGAGTGGACAGTTTGCCGGATGGTTTGAGCGTGGACCAGACCAACGGATTGATTTCCGGCATCCCGTCGGTTTTCGGGGCTTTCAATCTCACGCTTTATGCAACGAACGGCGGCGGCACGTCGGCGACGAATCTGACGCTGACACTGGCCGATGATATTCCAGTCATCGTCAGCGCGACGAACGCCGTCGGCAAGCAGGGTTATTTGTTTACCTATGCCATCACGGCGACCAACGACCCGGCGTGGTTTGACGCCGGGCCGCTGCCGACTGGATTGAATGTGGATCACACAAATGGCACTATTTCCGGAATTCCGCTGGTCGCCGGGCCGTTCATCATCACCATCAACGTGACGAATCTGTACGGCGCCGCCACGAACAACTTGAGCCTGACTCTGGCTCCCGGCGCGCCGATCATCACCAGCGCGCTCACCAAGAGCGGCAAGCAGGGGCAAGCGTTCAGTTATACGGTCAAGGCCACGAATAACCCGGCGACGTACAGCGCGACGCCGTTGCCCACCGGATTGTCAATTGATCCCTTGACCGGGATTATTTCCGGAGTGCCGCTGCTCAGCGGAACATTTCCGGTGACCATTGGCTCGTTCAACGCATTTGGGTCGGACAGCCAGACGCTGACGATCACCTTGACATCGGGCGCGCCGACGATTACGGGATCGATGAATGCCGCGGGAACGGAAGAGTTCGCTTTCACTTACAACATCAAGGCGAACAATACGCCGACGTCATTTTGGGCGACGGGATTGCCAATTGGCTTGACCGTAGATCCCACCACCGGCGCGATGGCCGGCATCCCGCTCTACGCGGGCAATTACAGGGTGCCAATTTTTGCCGCGAACGCATACGGCATCGGAACCAACACCTTGCATTTGACCGTCGCCAATTTTGCCATCACCGACTTGGCAATTACCAACGTCACCACGAGATACTTTGCGCCCTATTTGCTCGAGGCGACTTTCACACTGCGGGATAGTGCTGACCCGGTGAACAGCCGGGCGGTTGTTGCCGCGCCGTCCTTGCTGAATGTGGCAGCATACGAAGACGGTACCAAAGTCAGCACGTCGGAAACGGGCGTAATTCTCCAACCGGCAGCCTCCAAAGTGCTGAAGGGCTATCTCGTGCTGGATTTCACGGCGAGCGTGGCGTCCATTACGGCCAATGGGGATGCGGATCACAACGGAATTTCCGATGCGGTGGATAACGAAATCGCCAGCGCTCAGGCTTTCGTCAATCAACAACCGGCCGGCTCGCAAATCGGCGTGTATGAGTTTCATCGTGACGATGAAGTGCCGCAGCAGGTAAGTCCATTGACGACGGACAAAGCGGCGTTGACGGCAGCAATCGGCGGAATCTGGACCAATTACGTGCAAGGGTTCCCGGCGGGCTCGCGCGCGTGGGATGCATTGGGCGCGGCGGTCGCCGGCCTCGGAACAACCAATATCGATGAAACTCACTACGTGGTGTTCATGTCCGATGGCCAGGATGATTCGAGCACCAACACACTCAACAACGTCCTCAAGGCGGCGACGAATGGCGCGGTGCAAATTTACACGGTTGGCTTCGGCGATGAGCAGGATCCGATCACGCTCCAGAGCATTTCCGACACGACCCTGGGACGGCTCTATGACGTGGGAACGGATATTTCCCAATTGCCTTTGAGCTTTGCGCGAATCGGCAAAGACTTGAGCAGCCAATATATCTTGCGCTGGGCCACGTTGAAACGGTCCGCCACGCAATTCCTGCCGACATTTAAGATTACATACCAGAACATTGAGGCCGATTCGCCAACCGATACGTCCTTCCCCAGCGGCACGAACATTACGTATACGACCAACATGACGGGTGACATCATGACGAACATGGATACGACGTATACGACGAATTACACTCTGCCGCCGTACAAACCGAGCACCTACGCCGGCAACGTGCTGGGCGGTTTTCTGCGCCTGGCGGCGGATGCGGACGTGAATCCTCACAACATTGCGCTGCGCGCCATTTACGTGCCGCGTTACATCCGGCAACTCAACGTGCACTACCAAGCCAACTGGCCCGTGACGTTGAGCCTTAACACCACGAACACCGGCGGATTGCTCGACGGCTGGAGCCTGACGCAAACCAACGACGGAGCGGGCGGCCAGTGGGCGCTGTTGAGCAGTCCAAATCCCGCCGACCTCGCCAGCAGCATCCCGTATGCATCGTTTGGCAACCTGCTGACGTTCGCGTTCAGCGATGGCATCAACCCGAGCAATGCGTTCAGCTTGTTTGCCGTCGACAACACGATCTACACGAACACGGCAGGGACGAATTTCTACGGCTTCAGCCTGACGAACTCCGCGAATTTCATCACGGTCTATACCAATCAGCCAGCACACGGGACGCCGATTCCGTGGCTGATGTCTTATGGGTTCACGAATAATTTTGACGCGGCGGAGTTGCTGAGCCCGAACGGAAATGGATTTACGGTTTGGCAGGATTATCTCGCGGGATTGAATCCGACGAACGCAAATTCCTTCTTTGGCACAGCCATCGGGCCGGCGCAAGGCCAGGGCGCGCCGCAAATCAGTTTCAACACAGTCATCGGGCGCAACTATCGGGTCGAATGGTCCACGGGCTTGCTTGGCCCGTGGAACGTTTTGCGCGATGGCATTGCGGGCACTGGCGGTGTGATCACGTTCACTGACGACCGGGATATAAGCACGGTGAGCGTGTTGTATTATCGCGTGGCGGCGGAAGGCCCGTAGCGTCGTTGCCAGCGCGGTTGCTGCCTAGGAAAATGAACGCGAGAATTCGCGGCGCGTGTTTTGAACCTGTTTGCCCAGGACGATTTACGCCGCCGGCAAGTCCAGCCAGAAACGGCTGCCGCCGCTCCCCGCGGACTCCACTCCCACCCGGCCGCCCATCCGCTCCATGCCTTTGCGCACGATGGCCAGTCCAATCCCGGTTCCCGGATACGCATCCACAGCGTGCAAGCGCTCAAACATCCGGAAAATTCTTTCGTGATACTCCGGCGCAATGCCTATCCCATTGTCCTCAATCCAAAGCCGCACAAATTCCCCATCGGACGGCGCCGCGCCACCAATCTCCTGATCCGCGCCAGCACCCGATCGTTTTTGCTCGGCGAAAATCCGCAAATGCGGCTGTCTTTTGGGCGGAACAAATTTAAGGCCGTTACTGATCAAATTTGAAAGCGCCTGGACCAGGATGCCCGCATTGGCCTTGACCGGCGGCAGCGGGCCGCGGACTTCCACCTTCGCGCCGCGCGCCTCGATCTCCTCCGCAAAACGGGCCAGTACCAAATTGACTTCCGCTTCCAGATTCACCCGCGCCACCGGCACCGCCACGTGCGCCAGCCGACCGAACGCCAGGAGATCCTGCACCAGCCGATCCATCCGCTGCGCGGCATTGGAAACGCGTTGCGCATAATCCCGTCCGCGCTCATCGAGCCGCGGCCCATATTCCTCGATGAGAATATTCGTGAAACTCGCCATGCTCCGCAGCGGAGCGCGCAAATCGTGCGCCACATGATACAGCACGCCTTCCAGTGATTGGATGCTTTGCGCGAGATTGGCCGTCCGTTCCGCCACGCGATGTTCCAACTCCGTCGCGTAACGGCGCAACCGTTCCTCACTCTCCCGCAACGCCACCTCGGAAACCTGCAACTGCCCTGCCGCGCGCTCGGCCGCCCGCCGCGCCCGGCCTTCCGCCCGCGTAAGATAAAACATCGCGCCGCTCAGCAATGACCCACCCGCGAGTAGCAGCAGCACGATCCAAACCTGCTCCAATTCCGGCTGCGCAAAAAACCGCGTCGTCCAGGTGCGCCCGCTGATGTCCACCGTCTTCACATCGACAAACGACTTCCGGAACGGCAAAGGGCTCAGTTTTTCCGTCGCCGAACGAAACAGCAAATTGCCGTTGTCGGTGTTGGAGCCGTCAAAAATTTCAAGCTGCGCTCCCGGCGCCTCCTCGTTGAAAATCCGGGTGAACAAATCTCCCGCGCGAAATGCGCAATAGACGAATCCCTGCAGGCGCGTCCTCCGTTCCTCGATCGTTTCCGGAACCGTGCCACCCTCATACACGGGAAAATAAATCAGGAACCCGGCCTGCCTTTCCGGCGAAATCTCCTGGACCAGCATCAGTCTGCTCGACGCGGCCGATTTGCCCGTGTCCCGCGCGCGCTCCATCGCCTCGCGCCTCGCCGGCTCATCGAACATGTCGTAACCGAGCGCCGCTTCATTCCGCGCGTCTTCGGGTTCGAGATACGCCACTGGAAACAAATCCGGCCGGGTCGTCTCCGGCCAAATCCTGAAATGTTGTTCGCCTTCCTGCCGAATCATCGCCCCCATCACGTCCTTCTCCGAAACCGGCACCCTCGGCGCAAAGCCAATCCCCTGCACGCCCGGATACTTCACCTCCAGCGACAACCGATCGACGTATTTGCGGAATCGTTCGCGCGTCACCTGTTTTTCTACCGCAATGAATCCCGCCGCGCCATGGAGCATGGCGTCGTAGATTTCAAATCGCTCGCGGATGCTGTTGCGCACCCTCAGCGCGGCGGTCTCGAACTGCGCGCGCGTCCGCAATTGAATCGTCCGGGAAGCGTAATACACCGCCAGCAGCGTCAGCACGATGCCGGTAAAGAATACCGCCGCTGGAAACCATTTCCGCGACATGGGACCCAAACCGCCCATGTAGGGATTCGCCTCGGCGGTCGAGACATTTGTGGCGCCGCCTTTCTCCGAAAGTTGTGTTTCTTCACCCATTCGCTGAGAGCTAGGGGATTCCAAATATCGCCCAAGCTACCACGCGAATCCAATCTTTCAAAAAAAATTTCCCGTTTTGAAAATCCGCTCTTCAAAACGCTTCGCGATGAAAATGCACTCCCAACGCTGGATTGGGTTACAAACCATTCGAACCTCCGAAAAGTGCGACACAATTTCTCCCCGGAGGAGAGGGCCGGGGTGAGGGCGAGCGTGAATATAGAAACAATCCGTCGTGAAAAACTCTCGCCATCATCTGCGGAATGGGGAGCGTGCAATTGTCCCTCTCACCTATTGCTCGCCCCGCCACTCCGGAATTGTTGAAATCTTCTATCGCTCGCTCACGGAACCGTCGGCTGCTGCCGCTCCGGCGTGGAGTTTTCCATGTCACGCGCTCCCTTGCCTTTGATCTCGCCCTGCGGCGATTCCGACCCGCCCATCGACGAATTCCCCATCCTCGCCGCACCCGGCGTCACGCCGTAATACGCATACACCCGCTGCTGCCATTCCGATTGGCTCAGGTCCGACTCACTGAGACTCGGCGCCGAATTCAATTTGTTCTCGTCGATCGTCAATGTGAACGTCGGCTTTTCCGTTGCAGACATGTATTGCGATGAACCAGAGGCCGATTTCAACAAGGACCACGGCACCGGCACCAGTTTGCTGGGCGAACTCGAAACCGCCGTGCTGCTTTGCGACGTCGTTGAACTCGCGTTGCCACTGTAAATGGAACGCGACTTTACGTCCGCGCCGTTCACCGACAACAGTGCGAAATCCACCCGGCCGGACGACGGATTGATGAGGGTGTCTTCAATCGTCGCGATCCGTTTGCCGGAGGAATCATTCACCGCCGCGCCGCTCAATTGCGTCGCGCGGACCGAATGCTCGCCATCCCTTCCCGTCGCGCTCAAGTGTTTGGTGCTCCAACTGCGGTTGGCCGATGAATCGCTCGATTGCTGGCCTTGCGACTCCGATTGCGCCCACGCCGATGCCGCCAGCATCGAGCACGCAGCGCATACTGTGGTAATTTTTAAAAATGCCTTTGTCATACCAAATTCAATGTTGCTGGTTCTATTTCGAAAGAGATCAGCGCTACCCAGCGCCGTCTTGAAACAACCCACCATAGGATCGCGCGCAGTCATCTTAAATGGGGATTAGACCCGCCCCTGAATTTTAATGGCACGGGCGTCTCCCCGTGCGAATCGAAGCACGGAATTTATTTCGCGAGAGGAAATGACGAATGACGAATGGAACTTAATCGCCTTCCGGCCCATTCCATTCGTCATTCGTCATTTCACCGCAACGCTCTGAGCAAATCTTGGAAATCAGTCGGCAACGGCGCCTCGAAATGCACCCGCTTGCCGGTCCGCGGATGAATGAACCCCAGTTGATACGCATGCAGCATCACGCGCGGCGCCGCGAATCCCACCAACTCCTCCAACCGCCGATTCTGCCGCTG
>Ga0068855_100011907_pt1 | contig 10516 bp, 12 predicted proteins | sample KBSCornC52_FD_66592 | JGI IMG/M metagenome (GOLD analysis project Ga0068855, IMG submission 66592) | Corn rhizosphere microbial communities from Kellogg Biological Station, Michigan, USA - KBS Corn C5-2 | ecosystem: Host-associated > Plants > Roots > Rhizosphere > Soil ... | reverse complement strand
CTTGCTTGAATGGCTGGTGCGTCAAGAGCCTGTGGCCGAACTCCACGAAGTTGGCGATGTAGGACATATCCCCGAAATGGACCTTTGCAACGCCACCCTGATCGGTGACCTTCACGTCGGCCTTCAACGCATCCCGCAGGTGATCGTAGAGATGCACTTCGACCGTGCCGTCTCCGTTCACCTTCGGCGTCTCTTCATGAAGTTGGCTCGTGACCGGTGTTCTGGCGTAGGTTGCAGCCTTCACCGGCTCTATTGCGGCCTGTAGCGCCTTGCCGTAAGCCTGCCTGACGACCTCCTTCGGCTCTTCCTCGAAGAACTTCACGATTTCGTCAATGCCGTCGATTTCAATAGAGAATTCGTTATCCATGTGTCGTGACGGCATCCTTGAACAGAAGCCGGATTTTGTCTGCCAGTGCTTGTGGATCAGCCTTCCTCGTGCTCTTCTTCCGCACCGGCTCCTCTTTGCTCCACTCGGACGGCATGAATTGGCGTGGCTGCAAGGGTTCCTTCGGTGAGGCCATTGACCAATTGGCGACGGTCGAACACACCTGACCGAAAAGGAACTCGTGAAAGGCCCGCTGGTGTTCGTGCTGATCCAACAGGGCGTGATACTGACGGGGCGTCAGTGAGTAGAACTCGTCGTCCGTCAAGTGGAGCACCACACGGGCGACCGACCAGCACCGCCGCCACAGTTCGGCGCTGTCTATTCGCTCTTGGGTTCGGTTGCGCCTGCCGACTTTTTTTTAGAATCCGGCAGGCTCAACCTGTATGCCTCACCAAGCGCATCCATGATTGGAGCGTAGGTGTCGAAGCGAATCAGATTGCCTGCGTCTTCGACCGACAGGTCAGGATGCGCCACCGTTAGCGCTGCGTACAGCAGTCCCCGGAACTGCAAGGCCGTGAGATCTGTCAGCTTTTCCATGCCCCTTAGCAGATTGCAACCTGCGACGGATTCCGCAATCGCAATCGAATTGAATGAATAACAGAGCTTGTACGACTTCCCGTCTAGAGTCAGAGGTGCGAACTGAATGGTGGGGTCGTCCTTCGTTCCCGCTACGGAGCGTTTCGACATTGCTTAGGCTCCCGCAGTGAAGGTGATTGCGCCGCTCGTCTTGAGAGTCGCCTTCGTGGTGATAACACCGTCCGGTTTTGCGCTGGATAGATCGTCAAGGCTCTCGACTAGGGCCGTGAACGCATAGGCGTCTCCGGTCGTAGCCTGCGCTCCCGTCTTTGGCAGCGAAATCTTGAACATCGGCAGTGTCTTGTTAGCGAAGGCCGTCACAACGGCAGCTTGGCCGGTATCAGCGGAGACACGGTTGTACGTCAGTGCGTAATTGGCGCTCGATTGGAGAACGGCCAACCACTCTTCAGCGGGACTCTGAAGGTTCGTTGTGGAAACCGTTTTATTGGTGCGACCAGACTGAGAGAAATCATTGATTTCGCCAATGACCGTCCATGTAGGACTGCCGACCGTGCCTGTGTTGATCTGGAAAAGGACGCCCAGTCCTGCCTGTGCCTGAGATGCTGTGTAGCTCAAAGTGTTTACCTCGTTCGGCACGCATCGCTGAGTGCCAGCAGAGGTATTTAGAAGAGGAGGAACCGTGGGTCGTGCGGGGCGCTATTGCTGAACGTAGCGAACGGAGTATTCGAGGGAACGAACGTATGATCGGCTGGCGTCATTGAAACCATCGACACTACCGGGCAATCTGAAGATCCCTTGCACGACAGTTGCGTCTGGATCGGGCAACGTCCCGGACCACCCGCCCCGGAGCACACCATCAACAGCACGGGCAAGCGAAATGGCGTCGGCCATCGTGAAGCCATGACAATCAATTTGGAGTTCCCAACAGGTCAACGGATCTTGGCCTTCGAGCACGTATAGCGGTTCAGAAAGGACGCTGCGGTATGTGAGCGCCTTCGGGCGTGTTGCGTTGATGTGGTTCGGCGGCAGTTGCACCGGAAACATCTGCACAGTCGCATCGTTCACGCCGCCGACAATCAACTGGCACAATCCTTGTTCGACCATGTTAGTTGTTCACTCCCAGACCGATGCACCACAGGACCATAAAGACGCTCATCTCCCGCACGTTCTCAACGTTCTGAATGATGTAAACGCTGCCGCCTTCCGTTTGGATTCTCGATTGGACGGTGAATGCAGGGTCGTACCATGCGGTGATCTTGAGGTATTGCTGCGAAATGTCGATTCCGCTTCTGATTTGTTCACTGCCACGGAGGTATTCAATTCGGGCGTGCGCTGTCGTGGCTGGCGATCCCGCCTGATATGCTGTCTCGCTGCCCGCCACCCCAACGGTCGTCACCGGCTGAAGAAGCGTAATGATGTTGCGGAACTCGCCGGGGTTGCAGGTTGGGTATGAATTGTTGAGGTTGTACTTCTGCCCCGGCACTAGAACATCTCCTTAAACCAGTAACGGAATGGATCGAGCAACATCTGTGCGGGAAGCGGCATGGCAGAGAAGCCGTCCGTTTGGTTGAACATCTCGGAGACAATGACCTTGATGGCGTGCTGAATCGGAGACGGAACCGCCCTTGGTGTCGTGCCGAACCCGGCAGTGAAGCTCACACGGAACGGCGCTTCGGAGTAGAGAACGGGAAGAGCCAAGACCACGAAGGGCCGAAGGAAGATTTTGCATCGGCCCGACTCAATCGTGTAATCCCAAGTCGAATTTGGGTCAATGCTGTGCCACACGCCATCAGCCGACCGGAACGAGAAGTCACTGACCGCTGTTACGTTCCCCTTCGGAATGACCAGCGGAAACTCGAAGGTGGCTTCCGGGAAGTAGGTCCAATCGGTCTTGAAGAGTGGGCAGTTGATGTAGCGTTCAACGATGTTGGTTGCCGCATTGACAAGTCCGCTCACGTACCCGTCGAAAGCCGTCGTGGACAGCCGCAGATGGATCTTGATGTCGTCCAAAGAGACGGGCGCTACGGCAGAGAATGTGGCTTGGTTGAACACAAAGGTATTTAGGGTTTGCCCTGCGGCTTGTTAAGCGTTGCTGCCTTCGTAGGGAGCTTCCGAGTCGCCTTGCGTGGGGACAATTCCTCTGCGACGTTCAGCATGAGTAGAAGCGGCGTGTACGGGCTGTCGGGGACGAGATCACCGGGAGCGAACGGCGGGAACGGTTGGACAATGGAGATTGGCATAAAAAGCAAAAGGGGAGCGCACTTGACGCTCCCCCTTTCAACTACGGTCGATTAGACCGATTCCTGAAGCACCGCAACCGCTTCCGGCATGACCACGCCACCACCGACACGCCATGAAGCCCAGAACGTCATATTTCCGGTGTTCGCCGCCGTGTACGGATCACGCACGATGCTCAAAAGCTGACTAGTCGGCTTCTGCACGATGCGATAGCTGACCTTCGGATCGGTGTACAAGACCGAGTACGGAGTGCCAGTTCCGCCACCGAGCACGGACACCGGCATGTCAGGCGTCAGGCTGAACGGACGATTGAGGATCGTCGGGGCAAAGCCCTGACCACCGAGCACGCCGAACCCAAGCGGGGAGAACACATAGTTTCCGCCAGAAGTCTTCATCTTTACGATTGCGGAAAACGTCTGACGGTTGATGAAGAACCGACCAGTCTCAATGTATGGAGCCTTCAGGCTGTACATGAGTGCAATCAGGTTGTCAGCAGTGAAAGAGCCATTCGTCCCCGATTTCGTTGCACTCACGCCGTTCGATGCAACGGTAATGAGTCCAACCGGCTGATTCGTGCCGCTTCCGGCAATGAAGGCGGCTTCCTCTGCACGGCTACACTCGATAGCGATGTCGTTCAGGATCTGCGCTTCCATGTCGAAGAGTGAATCTTGCAATAGTTCCTGACTGATCTGAGTGAAGAACGCCAGCTTGTTGATGGCAACGCTGACATTCGAGTACGCCGATTGCGAAGAGCTAACCGTTCCGCCTTCCGCAACCCACGATGCCGAAGGACCAGCATTCTTCCGGGGGAACGGAATCGACGCAAGCGATGTTTCGACGGTGGTGGAGTATTTCCGAACGTCGGATTGCTCGATAACGATGGTCAACAGATCACGAGCCAAGTCAGCCGGTGCGGTGAAACCGCCAGCAGAATTCGTGCCTTCGCTCAGACCACGGCTTTCACCAGTGCGGAGGTACTGGCGGTATTGCTTCCGCACGTCGCTAACGTCTTCGTGTTTGCGATCCTCAACAGCGGGTCTGTTGATGGCGTCGTTCGTGCGGACTTCGATCTTCTCGAAACGCTCCTCACGCTCAATCGCCTTGTCAATGGTTTCCAATTCGTCCAGCATGTTGGCCGAACGGGTTTCATCCTCGTTCGTCCAATCACGGGTCTTGGTTTCATCCTGAAGGGTCTTGTAATCGTTCAGGAGCTTGTTACGCTTTTCAAAAAGCTCTTTCTTCATTCCGTATCTCCCCAAAGTGGTGGGCACAGTTATTTAGCGGCGGGGTATTTGAGGGTCAGATACGTGAACTGGCGTTCGTGCCAATGCAGATTAAAGCCAGTAGGTTGTCTCTCGACGGGCTGCTTACTGAAACTCTCTTCGATCTCTTGCAACGCTACGGACCTTAGTGCTGCCTCTGTTGCGGGATACGCAGGCAGAGTGACCAAGGAAACCTCGTAAAGATCAACGTCTTGAAGGGTTCTGAGCTTCGCTGTCCGGTCCCACGAGTCCGACTTCACATCGAACGCAAAGGACATTCCCTTGACAGCGCCGCTGCGTACAGACTCGATTGCGTCACGGGACCACGACGTGTCGTCGGGCTGTATCGTGACGGCTAGTCCGCACTCGTCTTCTTCGAGATGCAGCGTGCCTGCACTGCGCCGAGCGATGGGCTTGGACCAATCGTGCGACCACAGGGCAAGAACATCGTTGCCGTCGCCAGTCAGCGAACGGCTGAATGCGCCCTTTGCAATGCGCTCCGTGAAGCCGCCGAGATCAAGAGATGGAGAATCGAAGCGTGCAGCGTAACCAACGATGCAGGGCTGCTTACCGTCATCAGATCTCAATTCAAGCGATGAAATGCACTGCCGTTTGACCATTGAATACCTCGTGCAGAGGTATTTAGGGCGGCAGTTAGGCGGTTACTTCACTGGTCGGGGTGGTGTCAGGTTGTGCGGAGCTTGCGCCCGGTGTGATGTACAGCTTGTCGCCACCGTCAATCGGCGGAAGATTCTCTTTTGCTCTGACCTCGTTTGGAGTAAGCCAAGCTGTGCCGCCTGTGGCGTTCTTGTATCCAGTCGTTCTGGCAGCGAAATCAACCCGTGTGTACGAATCGAGATCGAACTGGCACCGGACGGTCAGCCGCTCACGATCAGACAGCAACGTCGAATTTAGTTCCGCTTCGAGGTTGTCGATGATCGGTTTGAGCGTGTTCGTGGAGAACTCTAGCGCCTGTTGCTCCACATTGGCCTTGCTCATCCCCGGTTCGCTTTGATTCAGCATGTGCGACGGGACGCCATAGAGTCGGGCCACGTCTGTCACGCTGAATTGCTTCAACTGAATCATCTGAAGCTGTTCAAAGTTCAGATTTTGTTGAGCCATCTCCATCCCGGCGTACAGGAAGAGCGGAGTGTGGGACTTCGCATTCCCCTGATGCCGTGCGCTGAACGCCTCTTCAAACTGTTTCGACTTCTCGGAGTCGTAAGCGCCGGGAACCTTGATGACCGGTCCAACCGTTGCGCCGTTGCCAAAGAAGTTCAGGGTGTGTTGCTGCGTGGCGAGACCAAGGCCGATTGCGTCACAGCCCGCCTGAATGGGTGAACGCCCGACAATGCCATCGGTCGAGAGCCACCGCACGTGCAGGATTTCATCTGCGGGGATGACCGTCTCAAGCTGATTCTGATTGCGGTACTTGTACTCGATTTGGCCGTTCTGAAGCGTCACCTTCATACGGGTCGAGTCGAGCGAGTACAGCCCCATCACCTGCATTCGGCGGTTGAAGACGATGTGTGAATATGCGTTCCCGTAGAGGCACAGACTCGTAACGAGGTGTTGCTTCCACATGTAGGCCGTCGTGTAGGGATTGACCCGCCCGTCGAAGAAGCCGTACAGATAGTGGCTTGGCGCTTTCTGCCACGTGTCGTTGTCGAGTTGGAGCGTGTGCAAAGGCAGAGACGCCACCGCAGTCGAAAGAATCCGAGTGCAGGCAACCACAGCCGCCAATTGCATCGCCGATTCGGGTGTCACATTCGGGCTGAAGATGAGCGGGTCGAGACCTTTTCGGATCAGTGAAGAAAGCGATTCCGGTGTGCTGCCCGCACTTCTTTCCGGCCAAGGAATGTCTGAGATGCCTAATGAGGTGAAGTTCACCTGCGTATTTAGTGGTCGCTCGTGCGTTCGTCTCGCCTTGTCGTGCAACCTCGTGCGCTATTGGTAGGCAGCGATGAGGTTGTCAATCATGTTTGGCGCAGGCTTGTGTACGAGCGCCCTGACCAGAGCGAATACTAGCGCCGCAACGCCGTCAATGCGGTTCCGGGTCGATCTACGCTTCGGCTTGACGAGCTTGACCAGACCTGTCGGCCCTTCGTAGACGCTTGTGCAGTTGGCATTCCAGCGCAACACCGGATTGTTGCCGTGATGAAGGGCTTTCGTCTGCACGAGCCGCTTCAATTCCATCGTCGCTTCGGACAACGCAAGAGGTGTCTGCGTGATGGGCACGACCGTCAGTCCGTGTTCGACCAGTTGTTCCGCAAAGAAGTTCGAGAACGCCTTGTCGTATGCGATCTCTTGTATGTCAAAGCGGTCATGCGCTTCAAGGATGGTCCGCATGACGACGCTGTAATCAATGCTGTTGCCCTCGGTTGGGGTCAGGTGGGTGTCGGGATCGTTCGCCCAATCGTCATAGGCAACACCATCAGTCTTGATCCGCTCTTGCATGTTGTCCAGCGGCATGAAGAAGTACGGCAGAACCTTGTACGTCCCGTCCTCAAAAGGAAAGAGCAATACGAACGCCGTGAGATCTTCCTTCGTTGACAGGTCAAGACCCGCAAAACACTTCCGGCCTTGTAGCTGTTCGACATCGACTACACCGGCTGAAGCATCCCAGTCGAGCATGGGGATGTACTCGGTCTCGGTGGTTGTCCAGATGTTGAGATGCAGTCGAAGAAACTTGTTGCGGTACCACGGGTCCGTCTTCGCCTTCTCCGCTTCCCGTGCCAAATCGGATTCGTGGATGGAGACGCCGAGGTTCGGGTTGGCCTTGTGCCACGTGGCCGGATCGTCAATCGGGTCCTTTGGATCTGCCTCAAAGAGCCTGACCAGAATCGTGTCGTCCTTGATCTTGCCGTCTCGAACCGCTCTTGCGTATTCGACTTCACGACCAAAGATGGAGTAGAGGTTGTGACCCGCCGTGCTGATAATGATTTGCAGGCTGTTCCGTCGTTTGAGAAGACCCGTCTGAAGAGCGTCAAGCAACTCGATAGCACCCGGCTTCGTCCAAGCGTGAAGTTCGTCCAGCAGAATGCAATTCGGCGCTGTTCCATGCTTCGTGCTGCCGTCCGAAGAGAGCGCCCGGAACACACCGCCGTTGAGCATGTTCACGATCTGCTTTTTGTGGGGGGTTGTATTGCTGATCGCTCTGAGTGCCGGGGACGCATGGATCATGTCGGCGGCAAACTGATAGGCGATACCGGCTTGCTCTTTGTCCGCTGCCGCCGAATACACTTCCGGCTTCGCATCGGGATCAACGAAGAGCATGTAGAGAGCGATAGCCGCTGCTAATGCGGTCTTTCCGTTGCCTCTGCCGATTTCAAGAATCAGCTTGCGGTAGCGGCGGCTTCCGTCTTCGCACTTCCAACCGAACAGTTCCCGGATGATGTCTTCCTGCCACGGTTGGAGCGTGAAGTATTGACCTGCGTATTCACCCTTGGAGTGCTTCAGGAGTTGGATGAAATCCACGGCCAACTGCGCCGCTTCGTGGTCGAAATGATAGGCCACACGTTAGACCCGCTTATCTTGCGCCTTCAAAAGAAGGTGCGCCATTGGATCGTTTGCGGCTTGTTGAGCTTGCTCGTTTGCGTTCCTTGCCCGGTCAACAGGAGACAGAGCGAACTTCACGCACAGTGCATTGAAGACCTGCGTGGCCTCTTTCTGCACACTCCAAAGCGGGTTCTTGCAGATGACGCCCTTCTCATTGACCACGGTCAGGCCGTGTTCCTTGATGGCTTCTTCGGACTCCATGACCTTCCCGAACGCAACGCACATCGAATAGAACAGAGGAAGGTCTTCAGCCTTCGCACGATCCACTACGAGCGGCTTCAGTTGATCGAATGCCAACACAGCGTATGGCGTGAACCAAGTCGGCGCATTGATGTGGTCGATTTCCGATGTTTGGAGCGGAGTCGGCTTCGGTTGCCGCCCTTTGGTGTTGCCAGAGTGATTCATTGCGAGTATTTAGGGCTGTATGACGTGGCAGGCCGGAACGATGCGCTGTAGCGCCTCTAATGCGCCGGAATCGGTCCTTTAAGCGCTGGTCCAAACAGGGGATTTCCACTTGAACGGTCACGACATCAGGGCGCTTGGTCGCAGCGCCCCTTCGCAGCGCAAACACGAACGGGGGGGTATGTTCCGGGGGTCTCAGCGCCGAGACAGACGACTCAGAGTCACCCTGCTATGGTGTGGGTGACACAGACACTCCAGATTCGAGCGGACCAACGCCAAGTCCGGTCGATCCTGCAAATCAATGATGTGATGCACGTCCGATGCAGGTGTGACAACGCCTTCCCTCAAGCACCACGCACAAAGCGGACTCTCACTGAGGACAGCAAACCGCAACCTCTTCCACGCTGGCGTCGAATAGAACTTCCGGTGCGCTGCGGGTCTTCGCTCGAAGCCCTCGAACTTCTCTTGCTTGTGCTGATCGCAATAACCGTCTCTGTCAGGCGTCAGGCGTGGGCAACTTCGATTCCGACACGCTGTTGGTAGTCTGTAAGGCATCAGTCCGACATCTCGTCCACAGTCAGCACTTCAAATGTGAAGTCACGGGTTCTACCTTGGTTGGTCGTCGCCCGACAAGTGACCTGACTGACTGTCCCGACCGTTCCACCACCGAGCCACACGACTGCTAACGTGTTCGTGTTGCTTTGGCGTTGGACAGTCAGATCAGGCGGAACAATCCACTCGACCGACGCCAGCGAGTCCGACACTGAGGACGTGCTGACGAACCTCGACCAATCAACCACATAATCGAGCACGTCGGAAGCGTATCGTGTCACTTGGACCATACCTGTATTTACCTGCATCGTGCGGTTCGGACTCGGAACGGCAATTAGTCTGTATGGGTTCGGATGCCAAGCGAATTGATGTACAGCGTGAAGAACGGCAGAGCACGCTGTCATCACTGCCGAGAACACTGACCGGCTTGTCTCGACAACCTTGCCCGCTGCCCCGCTGAATGCCGCTGTAGTGGCATTGAAACCCGTCGCCACACTCTTTGGAATCGAGCCGATGAAAACGCTCGTTGTGGCCGTGATTGCTTTGCCAGTCCCTTTCGTGACGCCGCCCGCCATCTGCCCGGACACCGCACCCAACGGTCTTCCTACGAGCTTGGCGACTGTCGCTTGACACGCTGCCGTCGCTGCCGCAAACGACCGGGCTGCACGCTTGGTTACCGCTGCCTGCATAGCGGCGGTGATCCCGGTGAGTGCTTTCGAGGTCGCACGGCCATTTGAGCCGCTGAAGCTCGACGTTTGCGCCGAAACGATCTTTCCCGTCTGTCGTGGCACCGACCCGCTCATGGCCGTGCTCTGAGCGTTGAAGCCGTGCGCCGTCGCTCGATTGACGATGCCTGCAAAGGTGGACGTCGATGCGGACAGTGGTTGGGAAACAACAGCCGCCGTGAACACCCACCCTGAGTTGCCACTGACGTTGGTACTGTTCGCACCCGCAAACCATTGGCTTCCAGTCGCACTGCTGTCTTTCAGCGACAGATAGTCACACGACTGAAAGATAGCCGACGAAGTAAGCGTAGCAGCGGTGCCAGATGAACTCGACGTAACCGTGATAAGGTTCCCCGCCGACCCCCTAGCGACGAAGCTGCTAACCGTCTGCGTCGTTCCGGCGCTAAACTGAACCGACTTGGGTGCGTTGATCGTGAGGGTATTGAATGTGTTGCTATCGTTGATCGTTACAGCGCCAGTACCGCCACCCATGATGGACAGATTGTTGTATGTAAAACCAGCGCCAGCAAACGTCTTCGCACCAGTCCCACCATCCGAAAAGACGATGGTAGATGTTCCGGCATTCAGCGTTTGTGCTGTGCTTGTTAATGACCACAATGTTCCGCTCGTTCCGGGAATTGTCCACGTTCCCGAACCAAGACTGAGCGTTCTGGTGAAGCCACCGTTTGATACGACCGATAGCGCTGTGACATTGTAGCCCGCTGCATCGAACGTGCCATTGTTGATAGTGAAGGTGGATGACATTGACATGGCATCACTGAGCGTCACCGTGCCGCCGAATGCAGAAATCGTAATTCTGAAAAACGATATTCCTGCGCTCTTCAGCGTAGTCGAAC
>Ga0068855_100011906_pt1 | contig 10518 bp, 16 predicted proteins | sample KBSCornC52_FD_66592 | JGI IMG/M metagenome (GOLD analysis project Ga0068855, IMG submission 66592) | Corn rhizosphere microbial communities from Kellogg Biological Station, Michigan, USA - KBS Corn C5-2 | ecosystem: Host-associated > Plants > Roots > Rhizosphere > Soil ... | reverse complement strand
GGCGTTGCGTCTACCGCTGAAGATGATACTTTTTTAGTCACCACGTCCAGGTGCGTCTGGGCTTTCATATTTGGAACGCTGAATAAGAGACCAATGATACCAATAATGACTAAACATAGTGGTGCGAATGAATAAGCCAGACGTTGGAGATGCTTTGATGATCGCCCACGTTGTCGATGATACGTAACGTAGATAGCCAGCTCGCGATACGCACCTATTGATAATAAGTAGAGGATAAACTGTTTTTGCTTCTTTGAGCGATTTTCCTTTTGGGTTCTAAATTTGCGTAACGTTATAGTCAGCCGCCTCGTTTTGGTGAGGCGGAGACTATAACGTGCTACGCGCTTACGTGTTATTTTTGTGGTTAGAGCCATTGATGGCTAGTTCCTGTCTAGCTTAATTGACGGCGTCGTAGTGACAGACCCAAACCAGCTAAGACAGCAGCTACTGATCCAGCAACACCTGTGACTGCAGCAGCATTTACATGTTGCGATGCACCGCCTTCACCGGCATTCACAGCACCTTTTGGTACCGCACTGACTTGGGGAGTTTGGCTGGTTCCAGCACCTAAGACAGAACCACCACTAGGCGATGTGCCAGGATTTTCACCTCCAGACCCTGGGGTTGCGTAGTTACAGCCATTGTTGTAAATTGCTTGGCCTTCAGTTGTCCAGTTCAAACCTGGTTCCACACCAGTCACAGGTGGGATGATATCACCCCATTTTTGGCCGCTATCCTTGAGCGACTGGGCAACCGTTTGACTGGTAGCTACCGGTCCGGTGTGCTCAGCAAAGTGATCGCCTTGGCCATTGTCGTTCGTACTATCACCGTCGACCGATGACACATCAACATCCGGATTGACATATGGGTTGGTGACCGAATCGGTACGGTGGCAAATAGTTACTTTGCAGTTATTGCCTTGGGCATGCGAACCTGTGGGACAGGTAACATCCTGCGCTGCAAAAACGACGCTCGTAGCACCGCTCAATGCTAGTACCACTGCCGCCATGCTTACCTTAATAAATTGCTTTAGATGTTTGTACATAGGCACCTCCTTCGGTAAGTCCGCCATACCGACATTAAAGAATAACTTTGAATTGTTGTAAGAGATGTTGATTTACTATTTACGCTAAAGCAAAACAGAACGCAGCGTCTGTAACAAAATTTACAATAACACCAGTGTCCGGCTATTACACAACTACACGACGGGGGCGAACAATCCGTTTCGGATGCCCGGCCGGGACAATCATTTTCTTCATTTTGTCTTCTATAATGTCGGCTTCGGCCATCATGCCGCGACTGACAAATGCTTTGTGCAAAAGTCCATACGTCTCTTGATTAGGCTCAAGTTCGGCAGCCCGCTCAAGCTCTTGGAACATGAGTTTATCATTGCCAAGTTTCTCTTCGACTTTGGCATAGGCCACATGACGCGCAGCCAGATTATCTTCTAGTTTGAGCGCTTGTTCGAAAGCGATGGCTGCTTTCTCATAGTTCTCGGTCTCGTAATAGATAAGTCCAAGATTGTGGAGTGAAGAGGCCGTTGCTTCCATGCTTGAGGCAATTTCGAAACAGTCAATGGCATCTCGATATTCTTTTTGCTTGGCATAGAGGATACCCAAACGGTTGTACGCCGCAGCATTCTTTTCATCAATCTTTAGAATAGTTAGCAAAGCTTTTTCGGCACGCAAGAAGCGGTTTTCGCGCATTCCTTGGTGCGCAATATCCCACAGTTTGCCCACGCGATCACCGACCTTGCGCGACATGCCAGCGAATTCATCATCTCGCACTCTGGCGTGATGGTAAGCGAGAAATCCGAACCCTGCGACTAAGGCAATCTCAAACATTTCTGTTAGATAATTATACAGCTTCTCGCCGGGTATGCATAAACTTTAGCGGCAAGCATACTCGGGTTCATCATATATTTCTCGCTAAACGCTCTAAATATACCAAAGATTACAAGTTAAGCATAAGACTCGTTAATACCAGTTTTGGCTGGCCGCTGTCGCTGAGTTGTTCTTCGGCAGTATAGGCCGCTTGCATAATGCGCTGCCACTGGCTGGCTGTGGGATCTGTTTGCAACCGAATATGAGCCATCCGCTGCAGTACTTGGCAAACAGCAATAGCCTGTTCACGTTGCTTGGAAAGGCTGTCGATCAGCGTCAGGCGGCCAAACCGGGTTTCTTGTATAAGTTGCCGAGCCGTCAGAGCTGCGGTCATAATCGGATGATCGGTGTCACTGGTAAGGATAGCGTGCATCAAGCCCGGCAAACCACCACTCATCAAGATTGATCGGTCGATATCTGTTTCGTCGAAGCCCTGCTCAGTAAAATGCCGCTTGAGCTCAGTGATCGACGGACGCTTTAAACTAACCGCCACACACCGCGAACGTACCGTTGGTAATAATGTTGTGATCGTGTTGGCGAGAAGCAAAAGGACGGTGTTAGCTGGAGGCTCCTCGAGCGTCTTTAGCAAGCCATTCTGGGCCTCGGTTGTCATTGTGTGCGCATCTTGAATAACGATAACGCGAGTGGCGTTCCCTGGTAGTTTGCGCATCAAAAACTGTTCAATGCTGCGAATTTTCTCAATTTTGACTGTTTTATCTTCACCTCGATCAATAAATAATACTTGCTGTAGGGCTTTGTGAGGGTCGGCAACTTGCGAAAGCTCACTAGCCAGCCACTCGGCAATGCTGCGCTTACCGCTGCCATCTGGAGCTTCAACAATAACAGCGTGCGGCTTACTCGCCAGCAACCGTTCCAGTTCTAGCTCTGTTTGCGGGTGAATAACAAGACCGGATTTAACCATGACGCTTAAGGTATTTCTTAAATTCCAGCGGGATAGGTGCCGTGAATACTTCTCGATGGCGGTTTGGCAGTGTAATTTCGAGCTTTTCGGCGTGCAAGTACAGCCGGTCAGCTGGTTCGCCGCCGTAGAGTTCGTCGCCCACGATCGGGTTACCCAGTTGGCTCAAGTGCACACGCAACTGGTGCGTCCTGCCAGTTTGGGGGCTTAATTCTAGCTCGCTCACAGCGTGAGTCGCATCCATCACAGTGTATTCAGTAATCGCGTGCTTTCCGTTCACACCCACTCGAAACGTTTGGGGCTTTTTGGGGTTTCGTTCGATGGGCATGTCGATGATAGCGTGGTCTTGGTCCATATGGCCACTAACGATTGCTGCATAGGTCTTTTTGGCTTTACGCTGGGAAAACTGCTTCTGTAACCAACTGAGAGCCTCAGGTGACTTAGCGCAGATCATGACACCGCTCGTAGCTCGGTCCAAGCGGTGCACAATACCGGCACGTGCATTACCAGCCATGTCTGTTGTTGACTGCCATTCTCCCTTAGCTAACCGCCGTCTCAACCAGGTTGCCACGGTCGCCTCAGGATTAAATGCACCCTTACTGTGCGTCAAAACACCGACTGGCTTATTAATGACCACACAGTCATCGTCTTCGTATATAATCGGCAATTTTATATCTGGGATTGCCTTGGCTTCTGCTTCGACGTAGTCAACACTGACCGCATCCTTTTCGCGAAGTTTATAACCGGTTTTGGTCTCTACCACACCGTTCACCGTCACCTTACCCTGTTCCACCAGCCTGGCAGCAAAAGCCCGGCTTAGTTCCGGGAACAGCTCAACTACTTTCCGATCGAGCCGTTGTGCCCGAGAAATTTCCAAATTACTCATAATTATCGAAGTCCGACAGCTTTTTGTACCCGCAGTAGGGTCTCATTTGCAACTGCGTTCATAGCTTTTTCATCCGCTTCCAGCTTGGCGTTGAGCTGGGCATCGTCAACTGCTGCCAGACGAGCCTGAAAATCGGTCAAGAATTCTTTTACCTGATCTGCAACTTCTTTCTTAAGGTCACCGTAACTTTGCTGTCCTACATGATGCTCGATAACCTTATCGAGCGATTCGCCTGATAATAAAGCATGAATTTGCAGCAAATTACTGACACCTGGCTGCTTTTCCAGATCATAATGAACCGACCCGACTGAGTCAGTGGTAGCGCCCATAACTTTTTTGGCAGCATCATCAGGATTATCACCCAGAAAGATAACTCCCTTACCCGAATCATCGCTCTTGCTCATCTTCTTAGTCGGATCTGCAAGGTCTTTAATTCGCAAACCCTGATCTTTCCCGAAAAATTCATGCTGCTCTTTGGCTGCACGAGGAACAATAAACAAGTTTTGGTTGAACTTACCATTCATAGCACCTGCCAGACGCCTGGTAAATTCCAAATGCTGTGTCTGATCATCACCCACCGGCACATATTCCGCTTCATACAGCAAAATATCCGCTGCCATCAGCACCGGGTAATCAAAAAGCCCAACGCTAATTCGGTCCTGGCTCAATTTTGCCGACTTATCTTTATACTGTGTCATGCGGTTTAACTCGCCCATGCCAGTGAATGAATTAAGAATTACTGTCAATTCGCTATGAGCAGAAATATGGCTTTGGCAATAGATGCGAATATTATCGTTATCTAGCGGTAACCCCGCGGCTACGAATAGTCGCAGATTATGCTTTATTTGCGCCTGTAGTTGGCTATGGTCGATGGGCGTTGTGAAGCTATGCAAATCCGGCACAAAAAGATTGATTTGATAATCATTTGCCTTATTTTTGGACATGTCAATCAATGGCAGCAAGGCCCCAAAATAGTTGCCTATGTGGAGATCGTTGTTGGCCCTTAACCCAGTTAAGATTACCGGTTTACCCTGACCTAGTGGAATGGGTTTGCTCATCTGTTCCTCATTATACCTGAACTTCAACTGCGATGGCAGGCGTACCGATGCGAAGCGCCGAGCAGATAAGCTCGTGTCGTCCTGGTACCTCGCGATGTATCTCGGTTAATCGCGCTTCTATCTGTTGCCTGATAGTTAGCGGACTAGGAAGAAGTGTCAGTTCTGCTTCGCCAGTAGCTCGTTCTAATAATTCAGTCATTTATTATTTTCCCGTTTAGATTTAAAAAGGCCGCCTTTTGGCGGCTTCTTCGATGGGTTCAAGGTTATCTTATCGGATTCTGGAACGCACGGAACAAACCGCCAATTTGGCGCCGGTAAAATAAAACCAAAAATTGTTCCGTAAAGTTTTTAACATAGGTTCTAATATACTCGCTGCGTGAATGATGTCAAATAATTAAGATTCTTCTTTGGTCAGTTCTGACACTATTTTGAATGGTTGATATGTCAATAGATCACCATTCACTTCAAGAAGCTGATAGGATATTGCTTCTAGGGCAAATACACCCGCTGCATGCTGCCTTCTAAGAAATGCAGTATGATCACGATTACGGTCATTCTGCAGTGCTGCTCTGGCAAGAAAATCAACTGCTTCAAGATCCTGAGCTGTTACGCGAGGGGCTACTGATTCTATACCTTTTGTTTCTAGTAATGCTGTCATAGTCTCTTACTCTCTGGTTAAAAAATTCCGCCTTCCTGTTTGTCGGTGGCGGATTCTTCAATGGATTCGTTTGTTGTCTTAAGAATTCACAGAACAAGCCGCCACGCTAATGCGTGATACACAGATTTGCTTGTTCATGTGATAACTTAACACGCCTATTAATATACACCTGCCGTCAATATTGTCAAAACTTCTACTATTTACAACAGGGGGACGTGAATTAGCGGGAATTAGTGGTTAGTTACCACGAACTGTCTAGATGCGGTAGCGGTACGTCCCAAAGAGTCCTTGATGGTAAACGTAACAGTGTATGTACCATTATCAAAGTACGTTATATCCATATCGTTATTGCACCCAGCATTCTCAATACCTTGCGTGAATGCGGTATGCGCGTCATTTCCGTATTGATCAACAGTGGAAGCACTTACCGAGCTAAAGCCCGCAGGAGTTGTGTAACTACAATCGTACGTTATATCGTTGCCGCTCACTACCTGGCCATTAGTAGGAGATATGATAGCAATTGTTGGTGGCCCTGGTGGCTGAGTGCTGCCAGCGGAAGAACCGGAACCACCATTGTTTGTGTTTGAGCCTGTTGTTGGTGTGGACTTGGTCGATGTGGTTGATGATTTTGCAGTTGTGGAATTAGACGTAGTTGTAGCCCTTGATGAGGACGCCGAGTCTTTCTTAGAACTACTGCTATTAGCAATACTCTTACCTGTTGTTTGTTTGTCTGTAGCGAGAGATGTTGCATGGTGGCTAGTTGCCTTGTGCACTTGCCAGCCAATTCCAACAATTAAAAGAATAATTACAGCACCGACCAATAACATCACATGGGCTATGCCAGCCTGAGAGTACTTCCGTGAAATATTTATTTTCATATATTAGCACAAGCGTAACACAAAAAATAACCAAGCGCTACAAATCACTTGGTTATTCTTGCGTGTATAATGCTAACGTTTGGTGAATTGGCGTTGCTTGCGGGCGCCCTTGAGGCCGAACTTCTTGCGTTCTTTGTCGCGTGGGTCACGGCTAAGCAAGTCAGCACGCTTGAGGGTTTGCTTGTAGTCTTCGTTGACGGCAACTAAGGCTTTGGCAATACCGAGACGAATGGCTTCGAGCTGACCATCGTGGCCACCACCATTTACTTTGACTGTAACGTCAAATTTGCCGGTAAGATCAAGAACCGCAAATGGCTGCTGCAATTTAGTAAGTAGGTATTTGCTGTCATCAAAATAAGCTTCAGCTGGTTTGTCATTGACAGTGACAGCGCCTTTGCCGCTCATCAGGCGTACACGGGCAGTAGCGCTCTTGCGACGACCCAAAGCGTAGAAATAGGTATCTTTGGCCATATTAATTTCCTTCCTGTTGGACTAATAAATGTCCTGTTCTAACTTCGAAAGCTCGCACAGAAGCACCGAGTACAAATGCTGGGTCTTCGACAAGAAAAGTTCCACTAGCAGTTGGAAATTCTTTTCCCCTATACCAAGTACTGGTCGTTGCACTTTCTGAATTCCGTTTCATAGAGACATATGGTCCCCACACAGCTTGCATGGGTTGGCCGCCGAATTCAAGTTCGGTAGACGGATCAGCTGCAGCAGCGTAGCCTTCTGAGAAAGACTCTTCTTGAGCAGGAGAAAACCCTTGTGTAATTGCGTCGAGGTTAAGCCTTGGCATACTATTTAGCTTCCTTTAGTGTGATCACTTCTGGTTTCTGTGCTTCGTGCTGATGCTCGGCATCATTGTAAATTTTGAGGCGAGCGAGACGGTCATCACGAAGTTTATTCACTGGTAACATGCCTCGAATAGCATGTTCAACGACCTTAGTAGGGTCGAGGTTGAGCTGTTCCTGAAGAGTTCGCTCACGAAGTCCACCCGGATAACCACTGTGGTGGTAGTACTTCTTGGCTGTTAGCTTAGCTCCAGTGACTTTCAGGTTAGCTGCGTTGATGACGATGACGTAATCACCGGTGTCAATGTGCTTAGTGAACTGAGTTTTACCCTTGCCGGTTAGTAAGGTTGCGACTTCCGTGGCCAGACGACCCAACGTGGTGGTTGAGGCGTCGACGACATACCACTTACGGGTAACGTCAGATGGTTTGGCTGAATAGGTTTTCATTAGGCGGCATCCTTTCGGGTGGTCCGGCGGGCAGCGGGTTTGGCTGGAACTTCGGCTGGCTTTTCAGTCTTTGGTGCTGCTGCTTTAGCCACAGGTGCTTCCTTGAGATCGTCGACAAAGCTTACACGAGCTAGTTGCGTGTTGTCGCCGCGGCGGACAGTTGTGCGAGTAACGCGTAAGTGACCACTGTTGCGGCCTTTAAGCTTCGGTGCGATATTATCCACCAATTTGTGGGCGCTGGCAACCGTTTGTAGGCCGCCAATGACTTGGCGGCGGTTGTGTAAGTCACCCTTTTTGGCTTTCGTTATGAGCTTTTCGACATAGGGAACAATTTCCTTGGCTTTGGGAAGCGTTGTCTCAATGCTCTCGTATTTGACGAGACTGTCGGCCAAGCCCTTCATGAGAGCCTCGCGCTGATCTCGTTCGCGGTGGAATTTCCGACCTTGATATCCGTGACGATGCATCTTACAGCTCCAGTTCCGCTAACTTCTCTTTCACTTCATCGAGGGCTTTGCTGCCGAAACCCTTGAGGTCGCGCAGTTCAGCGTCATTCAGAGCAAACAAGTCCTTGATGGTATGAATGTCGTTGTTGATGAGCGCGTTCGTCGTGCGAGCGCTCAGGTTGAGATCTTCGATAGAAGTGTTCAAGGCAGCTGGTTCATCACTCAGTGCGCCGCCGGCAGCGGTAGCGGCGGTGTCGCCTTCGAGCACAGGAGCGGCTACACGTGTCTTTCCGGCTAGTGAGGTGTACTGGTTGACCAAAATAGCTGCGGCTTCTTCAAAAGCGTCACGTGGTGTAATCGATCCATCGGTGTCGACAGTCAGGATGAGTTTATCGAGGTCGGTAGCTTGACCAACACGAGTATTTTCTACCTTGTAGCGAACTCGTAATACAGGGCTGAAGATAGCGTCGAGGGCAATCATGTCGCTAGCTTTCTTGGCAGTGCCTTCTTCGATGGTACGGTAACCCCGTCCTACTTCAACTGTGAGATCCACGGTAAGTCCGGCTTTGTCATCGTCGATAGTAGCGATAACTTGCTCGGGATTCACCACTTCGACATCAGCGTTAGTCTGAATATCACGAGCAGTAACAGTCCCCTTGCCTTTTTTAACAATGCGTAAGTTCTGGACGTCGTCACCGTAAACACGGAAACGGATGGTCTTCAAGTTCAACATAATGTCGACAACGTCTTCTTTAACACCTTTGACGGTGGTGAACTCGTGGCTGACACCCTCAATCTTGAATGATGTAACGGCGGCACCTGCAATGCTGCTGAGCAGGACGCGACGCAGGGAGTTACCCAGAGTCATACCGTAACCGCTATGCAGCGGCTCAACCGTAAAGGTAGCGCTTCGGTCGTTGTGCTCGTCGACATTGACGAGGCCCGGCGTGTGAATGTGGTTTGACATACTCTTATATTCCTCCCTTAGCGTGAGTAGTATTCTACGATTAGTTGCTCATTGATATCAGGTTCAGCGTCATCACGACCCGGCAGGCCAGAAACCTGCAGTTCGAACTTCTTACGGTTGACTTTGAGCCAGCTTGGGATAGTGGATGGGGCTGGGCTCACATCATCTAACTTCTTGAAGTATTCGGTATTCTTGCTGTGATCACGGGCAACAATGACGTCGCCGGCTTTCAAGCGGATAGAAGGAATGTCGACGCGGGTGCCATTCATTGTGAAGTGACCATGTGTGACCAACTGGCGTGCAGCGCGGCGGCTAGGTGCAAACCCTGCGCGGTACACAGCATTGTCCAAACGTTGCTCTAGCAGCTGTAGTAGCACAGTACCAGACTGGCCTTGTTTGCGATCAGCTTCTTTCATCAGGTTACTAAACTGGCGTTCCAACAAGCCGTAGAGGCGCTTGACCTTCTGCTTTTCACGCAACTGTAAGGCATATTGGCTTTGCTTGCCCAAACGCATATTGTTACCATGCTGGCCGGGTTTGGTTGGACGCTTAACCAGCGCTTTGTGGGCCTTAGGATGAAGGGCATAACCTTCGCGACGGCTCATCTTAACGATTGAGTGGGTATCACGAGCCATCTTAGATCCTCCTAGCCTTTCGCGGACGTACGCCGCCATGTGGCACGCCGGTGACGTCCTTGATGCTCTCCACGGCAATGTCCATACCTGCCAAAACGCGGACAGCGGCATCACGGCCGAGGCCAACGCCCTTAATAAAGACATCGGCTTTGCTAAAACCGTACTGTTGCTTAGCAGCCTGAGCAGCGCGTTCGGCCGCCACTTGAGCGGCGTAGGCGGTGCCTTTTTTGGAGCCGCGAAAACCGCAGGCACCAGCGCTGCTACTTGTCAGCACGCCACCGTTTGCATCGGTGAACGAAACAATCGTGTTATTAAACGTGGCCAAGACGTGGACCTGCCCATAGGCAACGGTTCGCTTGGTCTTTTTCTTCTTGCTAGCTGGGGATGCAGCCGGCGCGGTAGTGGTAGTGGTATCTTCTGCCATATCTCTACATCCTTCCTAGGTCTTACTCGCGACCTTCTTAGCGGTCCCACCAACGGTGACCTTGCGACCGCGGCGAGTGCGGGCGTTGGTTTTGGTACGCTGACCACGTGAGGGCAAGTTGGCGTTGTGGCGCGATCCCCGATAGGACTTAATATCCTTGAGCCGCTTGATGTTACCAGCCACTATTCGCTGCAATTCACCCTCAACAGTGAGGTCATTGTTAATAATCTCTTGGATACGGCTGACTTCAGCATCAGTCAGGTCTTTAACCCTAACGGTAGGATCTTGCTTAGCCTTTTCTAGGATTGTATGGCTGGTCTTTGGGCCAATGCCATAGACATAGGTCAACGCCACCCACACCTGCTTGTCGTTCGGGATAGTTACGCCAGAAATTCGAGCCATACTTAACCCTGCCTTTGCTTATGCTTTGGCTTAAATTTGTTAATAACGTACAACCGGCCCTTGCGACGAACAATCTTGTCATCAGGGCTGATCTTCTTGACACTTGCACGCACTTTCATGCGGATCG
>Ga0068855_100011903_pt1 | contig 10518 bp, 8 predicted proteins | sample KBSCornC52_FD_66592 | JGI IMG/M metagenome (GOLD analysis project Ga0068855, IMG submission 66592) | Corn rhizosphere microbial communities from Kellogg Biological Station, Michigan, USA - KBS Corn C5-2 | ecosystem: Host-associated > Plants > Roots > Rhizosphere > Soil ... | reverse complement strand
AAAATACCTGCATTAAAAGATATTGCAAACCGGCAACTAAAAAATATTTCTGATGAAGACAATGAAATAGAAAAAATACAGTTTACCGGCTTTATAGCACAGGATGTTGATAAGGCAGCTAAGAGCATAGGCTACGATTTTTCAGGCATTGATAAATCAGGAAAGATCATGGGTTTGCGTTACAGCGATTTTGTGGTACCTCTTGTAAAAGCTGTTCAGGAACTTTCTAAACAAAATGAAGATTTGCAGAAACAAATTGATGAATTAAAAGCTATGATGAGTAGTGGTAGCAGCAACAGTAAACATATAATACTTAGCAATGCCTCTCTTGAACAAAATGCCCCAAACCCTTTTATCAAAACAACAACCATTATTTATAACTTGCCTGAGAAGTTTGAAAACGCACAGATTGTAGTTGCTGATAAAAACGGCAAAACACTGCGACAGGTAAATATCTTCGGGCAGGGAAAAGGAACCATAACAATAGATGCTGCTATGCTTGCTGCAGGCACCTACAATTATTCTCTGATTGTTGATAGAAAAGTGATCAGTTCAAAACAAATGATACTTACGAAGTAATAAGGTACTTACATGTTTGCGATTACTGCAAGCTCTATTTGATATTATTTAAAGTTTATAAAAGTTCCAACTGTAAGTGAATGATCCTTTACAAGCTCGTATGGTCTGCTACGCTCAGTTCCCATGAAAGAGGAACTTTGAACTGAGCGTAGCAACAGGTGATGCCATGAAAAACTATAGCCAGTTACAAAAATAATTTTGAGATTGCGGAATTTCGGAATTTGAAATTGATGTGAGTTTTGAAAAATAATTTCACATCTCCCATTTTCACATTACAACAATGTTCCCCTCAAAAAAATATACGCAACAGAAAAATAAATTATCAACCCGGTTACATCAACAAGCGTAGCCACAAACGGCGCTGATGATGCGGCAGGATCGGCGCCAAGTTTTTTTAATAGCAAAGGCAACATAGAGCCACTGAATGTGCCCCACAATACTACGCCTATCAATGAGAATCCCACAGTGAAAGCAACCATCAACCAGTGTTCACCATAAATATTGGGTGAGATAGAATTCCAAATTGTAATCCGAATAAATCCGATAACGCCCAGCACTAATCCCAGCATCAAACCACTGACGATTTCTCTTCGCAACACACGCCACCATTCGGCTAAAGTAATTTCCCCTACTGCCATTGCTTGTATAATCAATGTGCTTGCTTGTGATCCACTGTTACCGCCACTTGAAATAATAAGTGGAATAAATAAAGCAAGCACCACTGCCTTTTGTATCTCTCCTTCAAATATTTTCATCGCCGATGCAGTAAGCATTTCTCCGATAAACAGCACTACCAGCCACCCCACTCTTTTTCTAAACAATTTCAAAATCGGCGTTTCAAGATATGGTTCTTCCAATGCCTCCGTACCACCGATCTTCTGAATGTCTTCGCTGAACTCTTCATTGGCAACCCATAAAATATCATCGATGGTAACAATCCCAAGCAAAATATTATTATCATCTGTTACAGGTAATGCCACACGGTTGTTCATTTTAAAAACCTGGCTTGCATGCTCCTGGTCATCGTTTACATTCAAAGAAATAATGCGGCTATCAATCAATTCATGCATGCGTTTATCGGGTGTGGCAATAATAATGTCACGCAATTTTATATCATCAATAAGTTCGCCGCGCTCATTAATAATGTAGATCACATCAACCGTTTCGCTGCTCTTTGCAACTTTGCGAATGATGCTCAGCACCTCATCAATCGTATTATGTTCGTACACATAAACATAATCAGGCGTCATCAAACGACCCACGCTGTCTTCAGGATAACCCAACAATGAAAGTGTAATTTTTCTTTCATCAGGATCGAGCAATTTTATCAAATCACGAATTACTTCTTTTGGTAACTCTTCCAAAAAATCTGTGCGGTCATCGGCGGGCAATTCGTTCAGTAGCTCGGCGGTTTTAAAAGGCGGCAGTTCTTTCACAATACGTCGCTGCTCAGTTATATCAAGTATCTTAAACACACTTGCAGCGCGGTGTATAGCCATATTGGCAATTATCTGCGCTTCATAATCCGGGTACTCACGAATTAATTCCGCTACATCACTAATGTTTTGCGCATTCAAAAATTCGCTCATGGCAAGTTTGTCGCCAATGTCGATCAGTTGCTCAAACTGCTCCGTTATTTTCGGTTCTTCTATTTCCAAACTCATGACATGTAAATTAGTGAGTGATAAAAATAATTTTTATGAGCCGGGCTGCAAAGCTATGATTAAGCTTTACTTGCGTCGCACTCTTCAACGCTTTATTTTCTAATGAGCAAATTATCATACTCCGTTCAAGTTATTGCGGGCTTCCTTAAGGCAGCCGCAATTGAATATGACTTCTTAACGTGCTTTAGCCCCAACAATTATTTTTTTCTTGCTTTAATTTTATTGGCAGGATTAATGCGCTAATTTACGTTCGGATAAACTTCTTCAATTTAATCTATGATTGTACCATATATTACAATAGCACCATCACCAAAACGAGGACGCGGTGTTTTTACTGCAAGAAATATTCCTGCTAATACTGTTATTGAAATTTCACCTGTTATTGTGCTTACTGTGAAAGACCGCACTATCATTGAACAAACAAAATTGCACGATTATATTTTTGAGTGGGGAACATCAAAAAAGAAAGGCTGTGTTGCTTTAGGATATGTTTCATTGTATAATCACGATTACGAAGCAAATTGCGAATATGATATGGATTACGATAATGAACTCATCACAATAACTACAATAAAAAAAATTAAAAAGGGCGAAGAGCTTTGTGTTAATTATAATGCGCAACCAAACGACAAAACAAAAGTCTGGTTCAATGCAAAATAGAAAGCTCCGCATAATTTACACGGAGCTTGTATTCATCACCAAAACCAACTCTTTTTACCAATACTGATATCCCAATAATCTTACCAGCTCAAGCTTTGCAAGACACAATTGATATTCGTATTGCAATCTTGTAAATTCTGCACGAGACCTGTTGGTGCTTGCGTTTGTTATTTCAAGATTTGTTCCAACACCATTGATAAACCTGCTCGATGCAAGTTGCTCTGCTGCGCTTGCTTCTTCAATTTGTCCTTGCGTATTTTTTATACTTTGAAGATTGCTGTTGATATCAGTAAGCGCCTGAACAATATCTTTATTGTATTCATTGTCCATTGACTGAATGGCAAGTTCATTTTGCTTAATGATCGTTTCCTGTAGTTTAGTTTCACGTTTTGTTTTGCCTGCATCATAAATGGGTACATGCAATGTTACACCCGCGGCATAATTAAAACGTATTTGATTAACATCCGGCACATAACCATTTTTAAAACCTGCATCGGCGCCAACACCTACATAAGGCTTGTTATTTGTTTTGATAATGGCAAGATCGCTGTTAGCTTGTTGAACTCTGTCTCTTGCCAGTACATATTCCAGATTATTTCTTTGCGCTTCTGAAACCAACGTTAACGCATCTTTCAATGCAACATCAAAATCGAAATTATTGCCGTTTGCCGTTGTATCGCCTGTTGCATATTGCAGAAGGTTTATTTGTTTTTGCAAACGATCCTGCAATTCTACTTTTCTGTTTTGTTCCTGGTCGATGCTCGCCTTAACATTTAAAAGATCAATCTTAAGCGCAGTTCCGTTTTCAAGCTGACTTTGAATTATTCTTTTATTTTCATTGAGATAACTCAACACACTATCTTCAATCGCAATGCCTTTTTGAAAATAAATAATATTGTAATAAATGTTTGCAACCTGGTATGCCAGTTGACTTTTCACATAATCAACGTTGTGTTCCGCATAACGAAGATCTGTTTTTGCTCTCTCAACATTTGCTTGTAATCTTCCAAAATCAAAGAGTGTGTAATTAGCGCCTACAAAAGCATTCACGTTGTGCACCGGTGCAAACTGAAAATTTTTTGTCTCACCATCAACCTGCAAAGGCAAAGTAATTTTTGGCTGCACGTAATCGTAACTTACAGTTCCATCTATTGTAGGCAAATTCGTCTGCGCTATTTCAAGTTTTTGTTGTGCAGTAGAGATTGTATTTTCTGCTTCTTTAACTTTTGGAAAATAACTGAATGATTGATTGATCAATGATTTCAATTGATTGTTCGCAGCGACTTGTGCATGCAAAAAAGAATTTGCGAAAACCACTGAACAAAAAAGAAAAAATATTTTTTTCATACCTGTTTGTATTTATCTTCTTTTTGAAAATCGGATTGATAAAGGTTGTTGGTTGTTTGTTATTAAGGATTGAAGTTGAAGTTTGCTGCTGACTAACGTTATACAGTATAAGAGTGCGACGCAACAGACGATGCCATAAAATAATTCTGAAGGGCTCATAATTCTTCGATCTACCAGGATTTTTATTTTATTGAGTTAATGCGCTTCTGCAAGTACAGCTGCAGCACCACCATTGTCATTTGTCTTTTTCTTTGTTCTCAAAAACATAACCAATGGAATAACGATGATAAAAAATATTGCAATGAGCCTGAATATATCGAGATAAGATAAATAATATGCTTGCCTGTCAACAGAGCTATTTATTAAAGCATAGGCTTTTGTTGCAGCAGTAGCACTATCACCCGTTTTAGCGATAAAATTTTGTGCTATACCATTCACCGTGTTTGTAAGCGCCGGAGAACCTTGTGTAAGATTTGATACAAGATCACTGCGATGTTGTGCATAATGATTCGCGATGTAATTGTTTGCGATCGCAATTCCAAATGCACCGCCCAACTGTCGGATCATATTGTTCAATGCGATGCCCGCTGCATAATCTTTTTGCTGTAAGCCCGCAACTGCCTGGTTGATCAAAGGAAGATTTACAAGTGATAAACCAAGAGCACGAAGCACAAGCGGGAAAAAGAAATCCCATCGGCTTACATCCGGACTTACACTTGCACTCGTCCACGCGTAACCTGCAAACAACATGAAACCAATAATCACAAACGGAATAGGTGACACTCCTTTACTCATAAGACGACCGATGACCGGCATCATCACAACACCAATTAATGTTGGAGGCAACAAGGATAATCCTGTTTCATACGCAGTGAAGCCCAGCACTCTTTGTGCAAGCACAGGATACACGAACACCGACGTGAATAAACCAAAACCCGCGACAAATGTGAATAAAGTGGTGAATGCCAGATTGCGATTACTTAATACTTTTAAGTTAACTGCAGGATGTTTTATACTTAGCTCGTAAATAATAAATCCTGCAATACCGATCGCTGCAATTACTGCGCAAATCCTGATTGCATTGCTGCTAAACCAATCTTCTGATCCGCCACGTTCAAGCACAAACTGAAGACAACCGATGCCAGCCATCAAAAATGCAATACCGGTGTAATCGATGTGTATTTCTTTTTTCTTTTTTCCTTCGTTTGGTTTCTTTTCAACGAATGTATAAGCAAGTATTGTAGCGATGATACCAATTGGGATGTTGATCATAAATATCAAAGGCCAGTTAAAATGCTCGATGATATAACCTCCAACCGTAGGACCTAATGTTGGACCAAGTATCAATCCCATTCCAAACAAACCTGATGCAACAGGTCTGTCCTGTGGTTCAAATGCATCAAATAAAATCGCTTGAGATGTAGAGAGCAGTGCGCCGCCGCCAACACCTTGTATAAATCGCCACAAAATAATTTCTACAAGACCTGTTGATTGCCCACACATGTACGATGCAAGTGTGAAGATGATCATGGAAACGATGTAGTAATTCTTTCTTCCGAAATATTCCGCCAAAAAACCTGTGAGCGGAATGATGATCACATTCGCAATTGCATAAGAAGTAATAACCCAGCTAATATCTTCAATGCTTACACCAAGACTTCCCGCCATATCCGTTAATGCAACGTTCACAATGGAAGTATCTATCAACTCCATCACTGCTGCAGAAACGGTTGTTGCTACAATAATGAATTTAGCAATTCCCTTCGCAGACATAAATTATTTTGTTTTTACAGTGATGTATGCACTGAGACCTGCTCTTAGAATATTTCTGTAGTTGTCAATATTATTGATCGCAATTTTTACAGGCACACGTTGAGTTACTTTCACAAAATTTCCACTGGCATTGTCAGGAGGAAGTAAAGAAAATTTCGCACCTGTTGCTTCACTCAAGCTTTCGATGCTTCCTGTAAATTTTACATCAGGATAAGCATCAAGTTCAATCTCTACCGGTATGCCATCATGAAACTTTTCAATTTGAGTTTCTTTAAAGTTCGCCACGATCCAGTATGTAGTATCATTGACGATAGAAAACAATGGTGTTCCGGCTTGTACATACTGACCAATGGTTACATTCCTTTTCCCGATCTTACCAGCTTGTGGTGCATAAATTTTGGTGTAGGAAATTTTTAACTTCTGTTGTTCAATAGCAGCTTTCTTTACTGCAATAGTTGCTTCTGCTTTTTTAATAGAAGCCTCGGAAATATCTATCCTGCTGCTTGCAGCGCTGTAATCGCTGCTGCTGTTATTCACTTGTTGCTTCGCTGCTTCAAGTGCATAGCGACTATCATCCAATTGCTTTTTAGTGATCGCCTGGTCAGCAAAAAGTTTTTGATTTCGTTCATAATCTTCCTGTGCCTGTTGCAACTTCACCTGGTTCAAAGTGATGTTTCCTTTATTTACACTCAAAGAAACATCGGTATTATGCAATGTTGCTTTCGCGTTAAGTAAATCAGCTTCGGCTGCCTGGTAATCGGCTTCCATTTGCACAAGCTGCGTTTGAAGTTCTTCATCATCCAGCTCCACAAGAAGTTGTCCTCCCTTTACGGAATCGTAATCACTTACGGCAATAGATTTTACATAACCTGAAACTCGTGTCAATACAGGCGTTATTTGTGTTTCTACCTGCGCATTGTCTGTTGTTTCATGCGTTAACGCAAATGAGATTTTTTTGTATCCAAAAATTCCGCCCGCAATAAGGATCACTCCAAGTATTATATATCTTAAAGGTGATTTTCTTTTCTTTGTTCCGTTCTCTTTTTCATCCATTGGTTTGGTATTTAGTTTTTTTTCATCAAAAACTTTTCCATTTGATGATCCTGGTTGCTTCAAGATTTTTTTGGTTGCTGTTTCTTGCTGTTCCATAACAAATAATTACTTAGTTTTTTAACAAATAAGCGTGCATAAGATCTTTTAAATGATCACTGACTCTCTTCTTAAATTTTGTGTCATCATAAGGGACGTATTCATTCTCCTTATTGAGACATTTATTACAATATTTTTTTGAAAGCAATATTTGATTAATTGTACCCACGATAGTTGCTACAACAAGCAGGCTATCCACTTTTTTGAATGTTCCTTTTTTAATTCCGGCGTCAATCACATTACGAATAAGTAAACTGTTTGGGAAAAGAAGATTTACAATCGCATCCTGCAAAACTTCGCGTTCATTAAGCATTAACTCCTGGTGAATAATTCTGTGAAACTTCCTGTTACTAAATAATCTTGACACATAACTATCAATAATGCGGTCTATCTTTTCAATCTCAGAAAGCTGCCCATTGTTTACAATCTCTTCAAGAAATTCTTTTGTGTAAGCCGCCTTGTGTTTTACCATGCATTCAAAAAGTTTTTCTTTTGAGCCAAAGTAATAATTGATCATGGCAACATTTACATCGGCTTTTGTGGCAAGATCGCGGATCGAGGTTCCCTCAAAACCCTTTTCAGCAAAGAGTTCTATGGCCGTTTCAATAATGTGTGTTTTTTTGTCCATACTCACTTTTATAATTCATTTGGGAACACAAAACTAAACAAATGTTTGAATTAAACAAACGTTTAATTAATTTTTTCGAGAAAAAGTATGCTCATTTTTAAAGTGACTTTTAAAACATCATTGCCGGGCGGTGAAGGTTGAGCAATAAATTGACTGAACTTATAAACTCTCCTCAAATCTCTTTTATAATTTATTTTATTCTATCACTTTAAACCTTTGAACGATTGTTTCATCCAATACTCGTTTTTTAACTTAAATTATTCTATCATGAAAAAAATGTTTTCAATTTTAGCAGCAATGGCCATATTGTCAACAGCCACATTCGCGCAAACACCACAACATTCAACAACGTCAAAGCAAGACACTACTCACACACAGAAGAAGCATATTGCTACTGCAAGCTCTAAAAAATCTTCTGGCACTGCCAAATCCAATACAAAAAAATCTTCAACGACAAAAAAATCTCCGACTACAAAAAAATCTTCTGCTGACAGTACAAAAACAAAACATTAAGTTTTAATTTTTTTAGGGTTGATTATAGAAAAAAGAAAAGGGGCTTGTCGCCCCTGTTCTTTCTTGAAATTGTAAAACGATTTAAGATTAACTCACCTTGTTTCTTGTATCTTGCTTTCTTATATCTTATTTCTTTCCTTGCGTTTTCTGCTTCATCTCCTGTAATTTTTTTTGCTGTTCCATCATTTGCGTATAACGTTCTGCAAACTTGCTTTGTTTCTTTGGTGTTTTACGTTTTGCATCTATCTCTGCAAGAATTTTATCGTGATCAATGATATAATTCATGATAACAAATTGTATTCCCAATGTAATGATGTTTGAAACAGTATAATACCATGTTAACGCAGAAGGCAAACGATTAAACACAAACAACAAAATAAAAGGAAATATATACGGCATATATTTCATTGCAGGATTATCCTGCTGTGGTGTCATTGCCATGTTGTAAATCGAGATAAGAAAACTTGTAGCAACAGCCGTAAGTGTAAACAAGCTTATATGATCACCAAAACCAAAGGGGATGCTGAAAGGCAAATGAGCAATCACATCATAAGATGAGAGATCTTTTGCCCACAAAAAGCTTTGACCGCGCAATTCAATAGTGCTTCCAAAATAACTATACAATGCAAAAAAGATAGGTATCTGCAACAATGCCGGCATACAACCGCCCAAGGGACTTACACCTGCTTCACGAAACAATTTCATTTGTTCCATTGCGTAACCCTGCTGATCGCTGCCAAGCCTTTTCTTCAACAGATCGAGTTCAGGACGTAATGCACGCATTTTTGCTCCGCTCAAATAACTTTTGTAAACAAGCGGTGAAGTGACCAAACGGATAAATAATGTAAGCAACGCGATCACCCATCCATATTGACTTATAAAGCCTGCGAAGAAATTAAACACCGGCATAATGATCCAGCGGTTAATATATTTCACAAACGCATAAATTCCTCTTCCAAGATTTACGAGGTTTTCCATTCCATGATTATACTGCTTTAATATTTGGAATTCATTAGGTCCGTAATATAATTGCAGTGGAATGGTTACAGAAGATGTAGAAGGAACATCAATGCTCACATTAGCAGTTGCGTTATAAAGCTCAGGCAAGCTATCAGGCAACGCAGTCATTTTTGCTTCGCCCGATTTGAATTTATTTTTTGCTAAGATCGTTGTATTAAAAAATTGTTGTTTAAAGCTAAACCAATCAACAGGCTGATCAAAAGTTTTATCTGCACCCGAGTAAGCAGAGCTATAATCATAACCATCAGCGGCAGTATAATAACTAAGGTCTGATTGCTGTGTTTCATACACGCGGGAAATTTGTTCCTGATGCATTAAAACACTCCAATGCAAATTCAAAGAATTCTGACTGAGCAATGAGTTTGCGCCATGCAGAATAATATTCCAATCCATCATGTAATTGCCGGGATGAATAATATATTGATGTGTTATACTTTGCCCGGCAGAATCACCTAAAGTATATGAAATTGTTTGCGAGCCGTCAGCATTTTTACTTAATTCCGCCGCACTGAAAAACAATGAAGATGTTTCAGAAGATTGATTCGGTCCCGTATTCACGCTGTAACCAAGTTTATCATTTGGTCCGCCGGATAATATTACTTTATGCGTACTGTCGAGTGAATTGTATTTTTTTAATTCAACGCTTTTTAAACTTCCGCCTTTGTTGCTGAAGACGGCTTTCATCAAATCATTTTCAATAACGGTTAATTGTTCTGCACCATTTGCAGCTTGTGCAAAATTGCCCGCAGCAGAAAGTTTTGATAAAGAATCTCTGTGCACAGAATCAGCATAAACAGCAGCTTTTTGTTCGGGAGTGATCCTCGCTTCATTTGCTTTTTTCGTAGAGTCGGCTATACGATTTTGTTCAACCGCAATGGCCTGTTGTTGCCTGTTCGTGTACCAAAAAAAAGTAAAAAACAAAATGCCCAGCAGCACCATTCCAATCACGGTATTTCTATCCATCTTCATATTAAAACAAAAAATTAGGCGGCAAAGGTAGGGAACGATTACCGATTTGCGATTTTAGATTTCCGATCGAAAATTTCATGCTTTTTTTATACAATTTTTTTGTTACAAACCGCAGTGCTTATGGCATCGCCGGTTGCTACACTCAGTTCGACGTTCCTCTTTCAATAGAACTGAGTGTAGCAGTTTATCCTGAGCTTGTCGAAGGATCACTCACTT
>Ga0068855_100011900_pt1 | contig 10519 bp, 10 predicted proteins | sample KBSCornC52_FD_66592 | JGI IMG/M metagenome (GOLD analysis project Ga0068855, IMG submission 66592) | Corn rhizosphere microbial communities from Kellogg Biological Station, Michigan, USA - KBS Corn C5-2 | ecosystem: Host-associated > Plants > Roots > Rhizosphere > Soil ... | reverse complement strand
TGCTTGCCTGCCCGCAGCGCGGCTTGCGAGATCAGTGCGTGCGTATCATTCGGCGTTCCAATGTCGATCAAATCGATGTCGTTTCGCGCTACGACGTCTTCCCAGCTCGTCGCATGCTCCTGCCAACCGAACTGTTGCGCGGCGGCGGCAACTTTCTGCTCGCTGCGACCGACGATCACTTTCATGACGGGATCGACGTCGAGATCGAAGAAGCGGCCGACCTGGCGATATGCGTTGCTATGCGCTTTGCCCATGAACTGATATCCGATCAGGGCGATGTTAATCTTTTTCTTTGCCATATTTCCGGCCTCCTTACGATGGGGTGATTAGAATTAGGTTTCGGGTTTTATTGCTCAGCCGGCTCACCGGCCGGCATCGACGGTATGCACGCGTGCGAGCAGAATAATGCCTTAACCAGTTTCTACGCGGAGCGGAGATTTCCTGCCGGCAAACAAAAACCCCATGCACCCAGGGTGCATGGGGAGTGCGTCGTCCGCCGAGGCCTACCGAAGCGCGAACGCTCCTGCAGGCTGGCAGGCGAGCGCGTTGATCAGAGTAATCAACTTTGCTCACCTCCTTTCGTACTCGGTCCGGCGCTCCAACCGCTGCAGCGCTGAGTTTGCGACTGCACTGGAGCTGCCCGATCAAACCATTATCGTTCAGGTGAAGGCGTCTGCTAAACGCTGGAATCCTGGGCGATGGGTATCAGGTGTTGGATATTCCGGGCAACCGAGCTTAGAGCCATTCGCGGGTTTCCGGGGCGGAGCGGCCAACCGTTTGTACTTGCTCATCCGCGTGCTCATATTGTTTACCTGCAGCGTAATAATCTAGATTGTCATCCGGGCCCGAAGTGGCACGCATTAAGTGGCGCGCTTCGCGCTCGCGTCGCTGCCGGTCTTCAAGAATCACCGTCACTTTGCGCGCGCTATCCTGCAGCTGCCGCGTCTTGCCTTCACGCGCGAGCCGCTCCACGGCCGGCAGGGCGGTCCCCGTCCCGACTTTCTCCAGGGCTTCCAATATCTTGAAAACGAGCAGTGTATTCGGGTGATTGAGGGCATCTGCGAGGCGATTGATCGCATGCTGGTCGAGCGAGCCACAGTCCGCTTCCGTCAGCTTGGGCAGGATCTGCATGAGCGCAAAAGCCGAGGCTTCTCGCACCGTGACACTTGGCTCGAAGAGCTTCTGCGCGAGTGGACCGATGCTCTCTACCACGTGAAGCCTGCCGAGCGACTCCGCCGATGCGGCCTGGAGAAGGTCGCTATGGCTGTTAGTGAGCCTGCCATAGACCAGACATAGCGGAATAGTCAGAACGCTTGCGAGCGAGCCCATCACGAATAACATCTGCGGGAAGACATCTGCCCATTCGCTCTCCCCGGCTCTTGCGATCATCAGCGACCAGAGCAGGCAGAGCGGAAGCATGGTGCCATAACCCCAGAGCAGCCCGCGCAAGATGCGCTCCCACAGCGTGTCGTCTTCATCGCGGTCCAGCGTTTCCAGCAGCATGCCGGCAGCAGCGTCTCGCTCCTGCTCGTCCAGTGGCACGCGAGCCAGCGCCCAGGCGGCAACCACCTGCTCGCGCCAATGGCGCGGCGAGGGATTCGCGAGAGCGTTAAAGAGCGGCAGGGTAGGAGTCCCAGGCTGGATTGTGTTGCCAAGCACACCTTCCGCAATCGTGCGGACCGGCGAGGTGCGATGAAATTGCGTGAGCAGGTTCCCGATTTCAATGTAACTGTCTGACGACCCGAGCGCCGCGAATCGATCCAATTCGCCGCGTGGCGGAGTCGCCCATTGCCGGGACACGTTCGTTCCATCGGGGGATGGTTGGATGGGTTCCATGGTTATTCGACGCACGCAGGCCGCGTGCTGTTTCGCCTTTTTATTTCTGAGCGGTTTGGTGCCAACAGGAACGGCCTGGTACCCTACTTAGTAAACTTCCACAGATCGGCCGTTTCCTTGATGTTTCCTGTAAATGCATCGATTTGCTGCCTCAAGATGGCTGCCGTAAGATAGCGATTATCGAGGACGCGGTGCATGTAAAGGATATGATTCATCTTGTTGTAGTAGAAGAACGATGGCGCTATATCCGTATTGGCCGCGAGTAGGCCCATCCACTGGGCGGCCGTAACAGCGCTCGCATCTTCTACGGAGCCCATGTTAGCGTTCAGGCCGAGCTTCTCCTTGTTCGCGCTGATAACGAATTGAACGTTATACGTCCATTCGCCCTGCTTAATTGCAACGACATAGCCCTGCTTCAGTTTTTTCGGCTCAAATCCCATATCAGTCAGCAGCTGGAGGAGGGACGTATCCGTCAGTGAGGCCTGAACGGCTGGGCGATGATCGTCTTTCGTCTCCTGGGCAGGAAGCCGGCAGATCGATACGGTAACCGTCCACAGCACAATTGCTAGGATTCCAACGATTGAAATCTGTCTCTGCACTGTTTATCTCCTTAAACGTTCACGCGACGCGAGTTGTTCCAACCGGCCGGACTTATAGGCCGCCCTGTAGCCGTCGGCGATAGATTTCAACACCCACGGATGCGACGATCGCGTTCATCGGCGGGCACATTTTCTGCACGCGAAGCGTGACCGATTCCACTGCGGGAAATTCTTCAAAAACCACGTCTGCCATGTGAGCCGCGAGCGCCTCCAGCAGCCGGAACTGTCGCTGCGTGCCGACATCGATCAACCGGCGGGCGACCCGCGAGTAGCTGACGGTATCTGCCAGCCGATCAGACCGGCTCGCCGCCGCGATATCGACCCCCAGGCGCACATCCAAGTAGTACCGATGACCGACCGTCTGCTCTTGATCAGACGCTCCGTGGTAGCCATAGAATTCGAGGCCGTTGATTAAGATTGTGTCAGCTTCTTGCATAAAAGTTCAAAATGGACCTAACCCCAACCCCTTCCCTTCGAGGGAAGGGGCTTTCTGGACTCGCGTGTCGCCGGCGGGTTTTTGCACCCCCTTGCCTGCATGCGAAGCGAGCGGACTAGGGAAGCGGGTACCCGCTTGCGGGTGTGGGGGGTTAGTTTCCCGATTCGTATTTGTCCGAGCCCTTTGCGGGCAGGGGAAGCACCCAGATGTTTCGGAATTGCACGGCGTGCCCGTGGTCCTGGAGATAGATCGGGCCGGGTTTATCGATGGGCCGATCTCCACCGATGCCGGTTGGGCCGTTGATCTCCTGATTGTTCTGCACAGTAATGCCATTTTGAATGACCGTTACTCGCGCCTTTTCGGTCATCTTGCCATCTTCGCCGAAGCGAGGGGCTTTGAAGGTAATGTCGTAGGTCTGCCAGTTGTTTGGCGGACGGCAGGCATTTACGAGCGGCGCATATTGGCTGTAGACCGCGCCGCAATCGCCTTTGCCTGGCTTTGTGTATCCGTATGAGTTCAGAACCTGGATCTCATAGTGCGACTGAAGCCCCACGCCACTGTTCCCGCGACCCTGTCCCGTGGAACCCGGCTCATAGGGGACCTTAAACTCCACGTGAAGCTGAAAATCTGTGAACTCCTGCTTGCTGACGATATCGCCTCCGCCGGAAAGCATATTGCCGTCTTTCGTTTTCCAGGCAGCGTCCTGCGTTCCGAAATTCTTGCGCCAGTTCGCTGCGATCTCTTCCTGCTTTCCTGAGAACAGCACCACCAGCCCGTCGATTTTAGGGACGGGAGCTGGCGGCGCATCGACTACGACAGGCTCAGTCTTCGGGAACGCCTCTTGTGTGATCCCCTTCAGTGCGATGGTGGCCAGCGGTATTGCGATGCAGGCGATCACGGCGACCATACGGCCTGCCGTTAAGAACTTGCTTGTGTATTCGATCGACAATAGCGTGCTCCTGCGGTTTAGAGTTCGCGGGAAAAGCTGAATCCCGCATGTTGCGCATGAAACTCGGGCGGTAGACAGCGCCACGAGCTATAAAGTTCGCCGTGCGGGGCTGCTGTTCCTGCCGAAATCGCGTCCCGCCGACATATCAAACACCGAGCGAGCGATACATCTCTCCCGGCAAATATGCGGTAATCGGTCCCGTCAGGGTACTGCTCAGTATGCTTTTTTGACCCCAAATCGATAGTGAACGGGCAAGTACTAATGGCAGGAGACGCTGATAAATGGCAACAGTGTGATTATCGATAGACAGACGTCGATGTGATTTTGATTGACACTGTCGCGATTATTATGTTACACTGGCCTCCGTTGCAAAACTGCGCGATTACAAGTCGTGCAGAACAATAGATTCACTGGCAATATCAGGAGGTTACAACACAGACAAGGCAGCCTAACGGTGTCTTACGGAACGGAAAGGAGGACCCGCGAGTGTCCCTCAATCACACTGTCCGTCTGGGAGCGATCCTGGCAGGACTGGCGGTCTGCGGCATTATTGCCGTTGCACCCGCCCTTGCTAGGTCGCCGCAAGATACGGACAGCAATCGCGCCGGGGCTATTTCCCGGCCGGGCGAGATCAGTTCGACCGGCACAAGAAGTATCTCCCAACGCGAGCCGATTCCTTACTCCACCTTAAGGAAGGCAACTACCCAATTGCGAAGCGGTGCAAGCCGTGTAGTTCAGAACGGCGTCAACGGCGAGAAAGAGGTCGTCTTCAAGGTGACCACTCGACCGGATGGCGTAGAACTGCACCGTGAAAAGATCTCGGAAAAGGTTATTAAGAAGCCGGTCAACGAGATTGTGCAGGAAGGACAGCGGGCAACGCTTCCTTCTCGTGGGTATTTCTCAGGTCGACGCACTCTCACCATGATTCCGACCACATACGACCCGTACAACTGTGGCGGAGACGGTCGCGGACTAACACGCACCGGTCTGAAAGCCAGATATGGCGTAGTGGCGGTCGACCCCAGGTTCATCCCTCTTGGTACCAGGCTGTATGTTGAAGGGTACGGATATGCCATCGCCGCAGACACGGGCGGGGCAATTAAAGGGAACCGAATCGACCTTTGCGTCGATTCCAAGCACCAGGCGCGCGGCATTACAAGCTTCAAGCCGGTGCGCGTCTATATCATAGACTGACCGATCACATCGCCTGTGTGCAAAATGTGCAGGTTTTTTGTGGCGCGTTTCGCGGATAGGCAGGCGCAATGATCGACGTCAGCTCGCCAAAACAGGCCAGTGAACTCTTGCGGAAGCACGGAGCCCGACCCTCGAAGCGGCTCGGGCAGAACTTCCTTTGCGACCGCAATACTCTCGACCGGATCGTTCGGGCGGCTAACCTCCAGCCCGACGAGCCGGTCGTTGAAATAGGTGGGGGACTGGGGGCGCTATCCGTTGCCCTGGCAACCTGCTCTCCCAGCGTTACCGTGATCGAGATCGACCGGCATCTCGAGCCGATCCTCAATGAGATCACCGCGCCGCATCCGAACATCCACCTCATCTTCCAGGATTTTCTCCGTTTGGACCACGCCGAGCTCTTCAATTCCGCGTTCGGTGGCCGCAATGGCTCGGTCGTGGCGAACATTCCCTACTACGTAACCACTCCTATCATAGAGATACTGCTTTCGCACAAAGCGCGGATCAACCGGATCGTATTGCTGGTGCAGCAGGAGGTCGCGGAGAGGATGACGGCGGCGCCGGGTTCGGACGCGTGCGGCTCGATGTCGCTCTACGTTCAGTATCACGCGCACGTCGAGCTGGTCGGTACCGTGCCTAAAACCGTGTTTCTGCCCGCCCCGGAGGTAAGCTCCGCCATTGTTGCGCTAGACCCGGTCGTGCCCGGAACCGTGCCCGTTCAGGACGAGACGCGTATGTTCCACATCATCCGGTCCGCGTTCATCCAGAGGCGCAAGACGCTGCTGAATGCCTTGCTGCGCGCTCCGGCCTCATTTGGGCTGGATTTCACGATGGACGATCGTGCCAAGGTAGAAGCGTTGCTCGAACGCGCTGGCATCGACGGCAGCCGCCGCGGCGAGACGCTCTCTCTGAGCGAATTCGCTCGCATCTCAGATGCCTTCTGACTTTCTCTTATCGCGCACTCGCTGAACCGCCTTTGCCGCGGCACCGCGAAGATTCTCGTTGTCTTCATCCAGCATCTGGGATAGCTTGGCCTCCGCCTCTTCCGAGTCCGCGCCGATCACTTCTAGCGCCATCGCAGCATAGGCGCGTACGTCATCGTCGGTGTCGTCGAGAGCGCGAACCATCGCCGCTTCCAGACCCGGCGCATTCACGCCGATCCGCCCGATCGCCCAGGCGACGTACCAGCGCACTTTCTCATCGGCATCGTCGAGCGCGTTCATCAGCGCCGGCACCGCACCGCCGGCTGCGTTGCCGATGCTGCCAAGCGCCCAGGCCGCCGCCCAGCGATCGTCTGTGCGGGCGCTCTTTAGCTCCGGTATGAGCGCATCTACTGCGGGCGCGGCGTCCGGTCCGAAGCCTGAGAGCGCGGTCGCGGCCATCCCGGCCCATATCCGTTTTTTCTCGGTGAGAGCCGATATGAAGAAGGGCAGCGTTCCCGGAATGTCGCCCTGGATTTTGGCCAGCGCGTACCTGGCCCAGAGCGCCGTTGTAGGGTCTTTCCCGTTCAATGCGGCTTCCAACGCTGGAACGGCGCGAATCGCGTCCGGCCCCAGTTTGGCCAGCTCACGCGTGGCATTCCAGGCCGTTGAAACGTGCTGATCCGATAGGGAATCGATCAGCCTGCTAATTCGATCGCTTTGATCGCCTGTCATCGGAGCTCCTGATGCGGTTTCGACCGCATTGCGCGGTCGATCACGGGTATGCTACCATTAACTTCGCCGTTAAGCAACTGGGCATCTCGGCTTCATAACGAAGAGGAGTTTCTTGAATTGGCCAGGTCGAACGTACCGCGCGGGTCCGTCACCGTGATTTGTGGCAGCATGTTCTCCGGGAAAACCGAGGAGCTGATACGGCTGGTGAGACGAGCGATGCACGCGCGCAAGCGGACACAGGTCTTTAAGTCGGCGCTAGACACCCGCTGCGAAACCACCGTGATTCGAACTCACGACGGCACTTCTTTTACCGCGATGGCGGTGAAGGATAGTCGGCAGGTCGAGGCGAACCTCCTTCCGGACACCCAGCTTGTCGCCATCGAAGAGATTCAGTTTCTCGACGATGGAATCGTGGAGCTGTGTCAGACGCTCGCCGATCGCGGAGTAGAAGTGATCGCGGCCGGGCTGGACCAGGATTTCCGCGGGCAGCCGTTCGGATTTATGCCTCAGTTGCTGGCACTCGCAGATAACGTGATGAAACTGCACGCGATCTGCAAAGTCTGCGGCGAAGAGGCCAGCCGAACGCAGCGGCTGGTGGATGGCAGACCCGCCCGCTGGGACGAGCCCACAATCCTTATAGGCGCGGACGAGACCTACGAAGCGCGATGCCGGCATTGCCATATCGTTCGTCTACCTCCGAAGCAGTTCCGAAGTTCTGGCGCAAGGTCTCCGCGTCGTATTGCGAAGCCGGCGCCGAACGGGCCGGTTGATTTGAATGGCCACGGCGTCACGGAAACCGAAAGCGCCGACCAGCTCGTGATGTTCCCGACTTCGGACTGATCTGGAGGACCGTGGTGAGAAAAGAGTTCATTGTCGAGAGGCAAGGCCGCTCCTTTTGTCTTTACGCTGGATTGCTCGACGTTGCGCACCAACAAGGACTGAAGTCGATCCAGACAGAGCTTATTCAGATCCCCACGGACGCAAACAACCGGGTCGCGATCTGTTCTGCCACGGTGGTGCTGGAGCAGAACGGAGTGGAAAGGCAATTCACCGGCCTTGGCGACGCCGCTCCCAATAATGTCGCGCCTGCAATGCAGACGTGCCTGCTGCGTATGGCGGAGACGCGCGCCAAAGCGCGAGCTTTGAGAGACGCGGTGAACATTGGAGTGGCCGCGTTCGAAGAGCTTGGCGAAGACGACGAGTACGGCAGCGGGTCGGACCGGGGAAGTTACGGCGCCTCGAGCCGCGGCTCCAAACAGGACCGATTGGGATCTCAGGGCCGGGGAAATGGAAGTTCGAACCGTTCATCGCACATATCGAATCTCTCGGTAGCAGAGTCGACATCGACGAGCAGAGCGACATCTGAGTCTCGAAGTGAGAGCGTGCCTGCTGAGAACTCTGCCGCGACCGAGACACAGCTCGAAGCAATACGCAGCCTCTGCCGCCGCCAGTCTGTCGACGCCGACGCGCTCGCGAGCGAGAAGTGCAGTGTCGAATCTCTCGCGGCGCTCACTCACATGCAGGCCGGAGAGCTGATACGGGAATTGAACGGTCGACACGCCAGGTAGATCCCAAAATAGGCGCGCCTGGCTGCGGGCCATAGTCCGCGTAGGCCGACATGAAGCTGTCAAGAGCCGAGGACTTCGGTCCCACGGCCCACAAGGAGACATATTAGTGGAGCCGCGATATCGTATCCTCGCACGTCATGCGGTGGACGCGCACAGCGAACGATCCGACGTCATCATCTCGATCGCCGACGGCCGAATTGCGGAATTGGCTGGTATCGACTCGACTGTCACGCCAGGGGCCGGAGACATCGACGCCCGAGATTGTCTGCTGCTGCCAGGATTTATCGATATCCACGTACATGGGGGCGCGGGCCGAGCCATCATGGAGGCGTCTGCGGAAGCACAGGAGGCGGTAGCGGTCCATTTGGCCTCTCACGGAGTGACCGGTTTCCTGCCGACGACGGTCACCGGGCCCTGGGATTTGCAGGCTGAGGCCGTTGCGGTTGCGACAAGATCGATTGCCGCCAACGCTTCCGGGCGGGGCGCGGCGGTCCTTGGAGTTCACCTCGAAGGACCTTATATTAATCCGAAAAAAAAGGGCGCGCAGCCGCCGCAGTTCATTCGCACGCCATCCTGGCAGGATCTTCAATCACACCTGGGCGATAACGTCAGCACGCTCAAAGTCATCACGCTCGCGCCGGAAATGGAAGGCGCGCACGATCTGATACGGCGACTCGTTGGTAGTGGAGTCGTCGTCTCGATCGGTCATACGGACGCGACCTATGCGCAAATCTCGGAGGCGATCGACCTGGGAGCACGGCACGTGACGCATTGCTTCAACGCGATGCGCCCGATGGAGGGACGCGAGCCGGGGGTGGTGGGCGCGGCGATGGCTCGCAATGAGCTGGCCGCCGAGCTGATCTGGGACAACGTCCACGTGCATCCCGCCTCATGCCGAGCCCTGATCGCTGCCAAGGGTACCGATCGTGTCATTCTGATTTCGGACGGCATTCCCGGCGCCGGCATGCCCGACGGTTATACGTTCTCATTTGGCGACCTGGACGTGCTGATCCACAATGGTTCAGCTCGGCTGCCGGACGGCACGCTGGCAGGCAGCCTGCTCACGCTCGATCGCGCGTTTGCAAATGCGGCAGAGTTCAGTCTGTCGGCCCGGTCCGCGATGACCTCCAGGAATGCTGCCCTGGCGCTTGGCCTGGGACACCGGAAGGGACTGCTCGCGCCGGGATTCGATGCCGACCTTGTGTTGCTAGATGCGCACGGCGCCGTTCGAATGACCGTTGTCGGTGGCCACGTCGCATATGCTGCCAACATGGCAACGCGTCAGAGCGCGCTCTAATCGGACAGCCTCACATCGTTCTGTTCCGGACCGCACCTCCATCTGCACTTTTCGATTGTGCAGACCAATCGGTAACGCGCAACCACGCTGATCCGTCCAACCTCCGTGTGATATCGTTTGTCGACGCTGAGCCGTTGAGGCACGCTTCGCGCTAATCGTCCTGGAGACTTTAAAGTAATGAGATATCCTCTGATCGCCGCTGGCATTCTGTTGTGCATGGCGAGCGCCGCCATGGGAGCCGAGCCTGCCGCTCCACAGAGCGCCCTGACGAAGATGCCGGTGAAAGAGATCACTGTGTTCAAGGATGGCCATGCGTTTGTGCTGCACGAGGGCACGATGCCGGTCGACGCCGCAGGGGATGTGCGCATGGACTATCTTCCGACTCCGGTTCTCGGCACGTTCTGGCCATATTCAGTGAACAAGAGGGTACGGCTGTCTTCCGTGTCGGCAAGCCCTCGACGCGTCCTGGTGGAGCGGACAGCGCTGACCGTCCGCGATCTCCTGGAAGCCAATCCCGGAGCTCAGATCAGCCTTTACGATCCGAACGAGCACAAGAATTACACGGCCCAGATCGTGGACGTACCCGCGCGGTCTGCAGACGAACTGGAAAAGACCAGTCCTCCGGACTCGGGCGAAAAGCTGCCGGAGAAGTCCAATTTGATCCTGCTCAAACGAACAGAGGGCGTGCAGGTAATGCCCATGGATCGCATTCAGGACATGACTTTTGCGGGACCCTACAAGGCCACGCTGAAATCAGAGGAGTTTCGCAACCTGCTGACACTCAAGCTCGATTGGCCCGGTGGCAAGCCCGAGAAGACGGCGCAGGTTGGCATGGTCTATGTCCAGAAGGGCATCCGCTGGATACCGGGATACAAGATCAGCCTGGACGAGAAGGGCACGGCGACGATCCGCCTGCAGGCGACGCTGCTGAATGAAATGACGGACCTTCAGGATGTCACCGCCAACCTGGTCATCGGCGTCCCGACCT
>Ga0068855_100011897_pt1 | contig 10520 bp, 9 predicted proteins | sample KBSCornC52_FD_66592 | JGI IMG/M metagenome (GOLD analysis project Ga0068855, IMG submission 66592) | Corn rhizosphere microbial communities from Kellogg Biological Station, Michigan, USA - KBS Corn C5-2 | ecosystem: Host-associated > Plants > Roots > Rhizosphere > Soil ... | reverse complement strand
TTCCGTTCATGAACGTGTTGTAGTAGAGGATCCCGCTCAATTTATCGATATGTGGAATATCATAATACGACACGCCGAACTCCCTGACGAAGTCCCGCGACAGATCGCCGCTCCGGCGCTGCTGCGCCGATCGCCGTTTCTTCAGGAACAGCCCCGCATAGACCGGCAGATGCGCCGCAAGCCGGTTCTTCCAGGTCCACCGGTCGCTGATCCCCGACTGCCGCGCGGCCTCCAGCTCGAGAACAAAGGCCTTCTTATCGCTGCGGTACAACTCCTGCCAGTACCAGCTGTAGTATTTATGATAACCGGCCAGCACCTCATCGGCGCCCTGCCCATCCAGCAGCACCTTTACCGAATGACGCGCCGCCAGCCCGTAAACGCTCCACTGCGCATAGATGCTCGAAGAAAGAAAGGGTTCTTCCTGGTGGTACATCAGGCGTTCCAGATCGCGGACCAGGTCGGCGGCGGTAGGCGTCGTCGAGAAATCCTCCAGCGGGAACCGCTGGGTCAGCAGCCGGATAAATGCGGATTCGTCTTTTTCAAAACCGGGGAACAGCGCCGAAAAGCTGGCAAGCCGGACTGGCCGATCGGGCTGGCGAAGGATGGCGGCTACGACGGCGGAGCTGTCCAATCCGCCGCTGAGACTCGTTCCGATCGGCACATCGCTACGAAGCCGCCGATGTACCGACGCATGTAGCAGCTCGCTGAACCGGTCGATCGCCAGATCTTCCCTTAACGTCTGGGTATGCCCGGCTTCGATATCCCAATAGGCCGAGATCTCGAGACTTCCCGTCTCCGGACGGTAGACCAGGAATGAGCGGGCCGGCAACCGCGAGATGTTCTGGAAAAAAGTCTCCGAGCCGTCGGCCGGATTTTGGGTATAGCCGATCGTCAGGAAATTGAAGATCATCCGCGGATTGCTCACTTTCGGAACGCCCGCCGCCCAAAGCGCCTTCATTTCGCTGGCAAAGAGGAATTCAGCGTCGTCATGGAAAAAGAAGAGCGGCTTTTCGCCAAAACGATCTCTTGCGATCAACAGCTGCCGGTTTTGCTCATCCCAAATGGCGAAGGCGAACATCCCGTCGAAGTGCTGGAGACAGTCCGTTCCGAAATGATCGAAGGCCGCGACGATGACCTCCGTGTCGGTGCGGGAAAAGAAGGTATAGCCTTTTGATTGCAGGAGGCTGCGCAGCTCGAGGTAGTTATAGAGTTCGCCGTTATGAATGATCGTGTATCGCTCCAAATAATGCATCGGCTGGGCGCCGGCAGCACTAAGATCGATGATGGACAGGCGGCGGTGAGCCAGCCCGGCCATTCCGCCCGGACTCGTCCAGACGCCCTCTCCATCGGGTCCGCGATGGGCGATGGCGGCCGACATGTCGCGTAGCCGCGTTGTCGATATTTTCGCCGCATCGGCAGAAAGAATGCCTGCTATACCGCACATAGAAAAACTACCAGTTTATAGGAAGCCTGACGAGCACGTCGTCCCAGGTGATCAGGAGTTCAGCCCCCTTGCCGGCCTTCTGAAAGGACATCGAGAAGACCTCGGCGACATCGGGCCGTTTTTCCACCGGAACGACGGTCCGGAGGACATCTTTGGAGGAGTCATACCGGAAGGCGCCCCAGGTGTCTGTTTCCTTGTTCAGGATCAGCGCCCACTTGTCCTCATTGACCAGCGCGTACAGGGTATACCGGCCCTTTTTCACCACCTTCTTATCGATCTTTACGTCCCGGAAGAATTCGATCTCCGTGGCCTCGTTGGCGCCAAGCCGCCATACCTGCCCATAACCGATCAGGTCGCCAAACAGCTTCCTGCCCTTCTTCTGAGGCCGGCTGTAAACGACCCGGGCCACCAACGGCTCGGAGACCTTGTCCTGGATCTTCAGAACCGGATAATCCACAGGGTAATAGCTCATATCCAGCGGCGAACTGTCCAGGTTGGAAGGCTGCGGGGGCAGCTGTGCCTTTACAAGGGTCATTCCCAGGCTCATACATACGATCAAAGCAATCTTCTTCATACCTCAAAATTATTGCATTTGAATTTCTCCCAACGTCCGCAGCGCAAAATCTTTCACCTCCGGAAAAAATTCCACATAACAACGCTCCAGCTCCTCATAATGGGTTTCAAAAAGCCTTTTTGCCGCTTCTGCCGGCGGCATATACTTCGCCCTCCGGGTCAACCCCTCAAAGCTTTGAAAGATCAGGTCCTTGTATCCGTAATGGCTGAGCCAGTCCTCCCTGCGCATATAAAAGAACATCCGGGCAAAGCGTTCCGGCAGCAGGGCCTCAAAAGCCGCCAACCGTTCATACGTCCTTTGCGCAAAGGTCTTCAACGGACTACCCAGTTCCCCGGAGGGAAAGACAAGCTTGTCATTGGCCAGGAAATGATCATAAACGATGTCTATCAACGGCCCTGCATACAATCCATATTCTTCCTTAAAATAGGTCTTTGCTTTTTTGGTAGCGGAATGGGTATCGGTGAAGCTGTCGATCGCCCGATGTAACCCGATACCTTGTTGAATTTTTACGGGATAAGTTTCTTTTTGCTTTCCTTTAACAAAATCGCTGATCAGGTTGCCGACCGTTATTTCCGGTATTTCAAAGGAGAGATACGCGTGTGCGAGATAATTCATCCTTACAATTTAACAAATTTCGCCGTTCCTACCGCAGAAGTCTCCATTTATCCATGATTGGCTTGCACATCGATGTAACCTAAGATAGCTTTGCGTCGTCAAAAACGATAGTTCTTATTATAACGACGGTGCAGCAAGCAAAAAAAAAATTTTGAAACAGCTGCAACATGCTTCAAAAACCTGCGTCTTATTAATAGAGCTCAAACAAAACACAAAACAGAAAAGACTTTTAAAAACTTATAAAAAAAAACAGTTATGAAACAGTTCATTTTATCCATCGCTACTTTGCTTATGATGGGTGTCAGTGTCAGCGCCTTCGCTGGTAAGAATGATGACGGTACCGTCAATCAGTTAGCCGTTAAGTCCTTTAAGAAAGATTTCAACGGAGCAAGCAATATCATCTGGGAACAGCGCGAAACGTATACGAAGGCCACCTTCTCCCTGCACGGACAAGTGCTCTTCGCCTACTATAACGGTAACGGTGACCTTCAGGCCGTGGTAAGGAACATCACTTCCGATCAGCTTCCGATCTCGCTGCTGTCCTCCCTGAGAAAGGAGTATGGCAGCTGCTGGATCTCCGATCTCTTCGAGATCGTATCCGACGACCAGACCAGTTATTATGTAACATTGGAAGATAGCGATAAGAGGATTGTCCTGAAATCGCAAGGCACAGAGTTCTGGAACGAATTCAAGAAAGAAAAGAAAGGCACGGGTCTGTAAAATTTTTCGAGGTTAGTTTTTAGTTGGCAGTGGCCCTCCTTTCGGAGGGCCATTTTGTTTTCAGCGTCTCCCCCCTTTTGGGAGGCCGTCAGGTTTTTCGTATTTTCGCCCCTCAAACATCTTCAAACAAATCGATCATGAACAAAGGTCCTATCTCACAATTCATTGAGCATCACTACAGGCATTTCAACGCCGCGGCACTGGTAGACGCCGCCAAAGGGTATGAGACGCATTTACTCGAAGGAGGTAAGATGATGGTCACGCTTGCGGGTGCGATGAGTACGGCCGAATTGGGCATCTCCCTGGCCGAAATGATCCGCCAGGGGAAGATCGATATCATCAGCTGTACTGGGGCCAACCTCGAAGAAGATGTGATGAACCTGGTGGCGCACAGCCACTACAAACGCGTGCCCAATTACCGGGACCTGACGCCGCAGGACGAATGGAACCTGCTGGAGAACCACTACAACCGGGTAACCGATACCTGTATCCCCGAAGAAGAGGCTTTCCGCCGGCTGCAGAAACACCTCGTAAAGGTTTGGATGGATGCCGAAGCAAAAGGCGAACGCTATTTCCCTCACGAATTCCTCTATAAAGTGGTCCTCAGCGGCGACCTCGAACAATACTATGAGATCGATCCAAAGAACAGCTGGATCGTCGCCGCGGCAAAAAAGAATATCCCGATCGTCGTACCCGGTTGGGAAGACAGCACCACGGGCAATATTTTTGCAAGCTATGTCATCAAGAACGAGCTGAAGGCCGGCACGGTCAAGAGCGGCATCGAGTATATGACCTGGCTGGCCGGCTGGTATCGCGAGAACAGCGGCGGCAAAGGCGTCGGCTTCTTCCAGATCGGCGGCGGCATCGCCGGGGACTTCCCTATCTGCGTGGTGCCCATGATGTACCAGGACCTGGAATGGCACGATGTTCCTTTCTGGAGCTATTTCTGCCAGATCTCCGACTCCACCACCTCGTTCGGCTCGTACTCCGGCGCCGTACCCAACGAGAAGATCACCTGGGGCAAGCTGGATATCCATACCCCGAAATTTATTGTTGAAAGCGATGCCACCATCGTAGCACCATTGATTTTCGCGTGGGTTTTAGGGCAATAATTTTTTATGAAGAACGCTACGCAGTAAACAATTAAATAAGCAGCAATTTTTATTTTGTTCTGATATCAACCTTTTTAAAACTATTTTTTAGCATCACGCTTTTCTAAACAACCACTTTCCCATTTCTTTGAAAGTAACTTTTTTGCCATACAGCAAAATACCTGTTCGATAAATTTTTGCGGCAAGCATCGTGGTCAAAATAAACCCGATCACAAGCGACAGCATCGAAACCAATATCTGCCAACCGGGAACATTGCCGGATGGAATACGCGCCATCATTACAATTGGTGAAGAAAAAGGAATGATGCTTCCCCAAACGGCAATCGGCGAATCAGGTTTTCCAACCGCAGTAGCCATAATGACGAATGAAAGAATGATGGGCATCGTGATGGGCAGCATTAATGATTGCGCTTCCTGCGGATCTTCATTTACCACGCTGCCTACAGCGGCAAACAGCGAAGCATAAAATAAATAGCCGCCTATAAAATAAAAAAGAAAACAAGGAATGATAAGCCCCCAGTTGGCGGATAAAAATACATTTCGTGCGTTCATAAAATTAGCCGCTGCCGAACTGTTGGCTGCAGCGCGCATACCATTCATCGCCTGTGCATGCTGCAATGCATCTGCTGAAAAGAATGAAGCAGAAACTGAAGATAATAGAACGATCAGAACAATCCAGATCAGCAATTGTGTAATGCCAACGGCTGCTATTCCCAGAATTTTTCCCAACATCAGTTGAAAAGGCCTTACGGAACTGATGATCACTTCTGCAATACGGTTCATTTTTTCTTCCATCACGCCGCGCATCACCGCAGCGCCGTAAATAAACAAGGTGATGTATATCAGGAAGCCACTTCCATAACCAATTCCATAAGAAAGCGCCGCGTTCGATTTTTCGGTTTTGTTTCCCTGTTTTACAATCGTTCTGAAATTATACAACCGGTCTTCATCAACATTGTTGATAGAATCCAGGATTTTTTTGTCAATATTATTTCTTAAAAAAGCCTGGTTTCGGATCGCCGTGTTTATCTGGTCTCTTATTTTATCTTCTGCATCCATGCCTAATTGTTTTGTAGATATCAGGGCGATGGAATCGGATGAAGAGTTGTAATCATCCGGAATTTTCAGAAAAGCCGAATAACCTTTTTCTTTAAAATTATCCGCAGTTACGCCCGGAGGAAATTCATAAGTAATCAGGTCGCTGCTTTGAAAACTATTTTTAAAAATACCATTGCTGTCTGATACGGCTACCTTTTGCTTTTCCATGCTGGTGGCAGAAAAATAAGCGGATGCAAAAATGAATCCTATAAAAAACAATGGAAGTAAAATGGTTGAGAGAATAAAAGTCCGGTTTCTTACTCTTGTAAGGTATTCTCTTTTTATTACCAGCCAAATTTTGTTCATGGTTGACGAATTAATTCGTTAAAAAGTTAATTAGTTGATCTGCCTTTTCTGTCAAACTAAATTTTCTCATTGTTTATATGACTCACTTGTTTTATAAAAATATCATTCAGCGAAGGCAGCACTTCATTGAACGAATTGATAGGTGCTTTGTGGTCTAAAAATTCCTGCAGCACCTGCGCGGGCTTGTTGCCGTCTTTAATTTTTACATTTAAAAAATTGCCCCTTGTATTTAATATTTCAAAAGAGTTGCTTTCAAATTCTGCCGGCAATTCATCAAAGCCTACCCTGAAAATGTGTTCTTTAAAATCATCTTTCACCTGGCTTACACTTCCATCAAGAATTTTTTTCCCTTTATTTACCAACACAATCCGGTCGCAAATTTCTTCCACCTGTTCCATGCGGTGTGTGCTGAATATAATGGTAGTGCCGTTTTTGGCCAGCTTAAATATTTCGTCTTTGATCAAATTACTGTTCACCGGATCCAGCCCACTGAAAGGCTCATCCAAAATCAATAATTTAGGATTATGAAGAACGGTCGTCACAAATTGCAATTTTTGTCCCATGCCTTTGCTGAGGTCATTCACTTTTTTATTCCACCAGCTTTCCATTTCAAATTTTACAAACCACTCCTTTATTTTTTTCATCGCATCGTGGCGGTTCATTCCTTTTAATTGCGCCAGGTATAAAGCCTGTTCACCGATCTTCATTTTTTTATAAAGGCCGCGTTCTTCCGGCATATAGCCAATTTTGGCAATGTCGTCTGTGGGATTGAATTTTTTTCCTTCAAAAAAAATTTCGCCGCTGTCGGGATAAAAAATTCCTGTGATCATCCTGAGCAAAGTGGTTTTCCCTGCTCCGTTCGGTCCCAGTAAACCAAAGATGCATCCTTCGGGTATGGAAAAGCTAATATCATCCACTGCCTTTTGGGTAGCATAATATTTTTTCAAATTTTGTAATTCAAGAATAGGCATTATTGATTTTTAAAAATGAAATATTTGGCAGTTAAAGAAAGTTGCGAAGGTATTAAACGCAGCCAAAGTCTGGTAATTTCTGCTACAAACTTTTATGAACGGTTTTTCTTCGAAATAATAAACAGCAGGTATATTGATAAAAGGATATAGCTAAAATTGCAAGTACTACCCTAACTGGACTAATTTATAGTAATTACGACGATCAACTGGACTAATTTATAATAATTAGGTTGTTTGACTGGACTAATTAACATAAATTGCATTTATTAACTAATGGCAATGGAAATTCCAAGGATAATCGAATCGCAAATACAAAAGCAAATCGGGAAACAAAAAGTTATCCTGCTGTACGGAACTCGCCGTACGGGCAAGTCAACCATAATAGAAAATATTGCCGCAAAAGAAGAAAACACCTTGTTGCTTCAGGGTGAAGATATGGATGTGAGCCGCTTACTGCAGAACAGAACTGTTGCCAATTATAAACGGCTGACCAAGGGTAAAAAACTGATAATAATAGACGAAGCGCAGAGTATCCCGGAAATTGGAAAGATTTTAAAACTGATGATTGATACGATAAAAGGAATTACAGTTATCGCTACCGGTAGCAGCAGTTTTGATTTGCAAAACTCAACCGGCGAACCTTTGGTAGGAAGAAACCTGGTTTATCAATTGTACCCGATCGCCCAGGTAGAACTGTCGGCAATCCAGGATCATCTTACTACCGTTCACGATCTGGAAGAAAGGCTAATTTATGGAAGCTATCCTGAATTATGGCAGTTGGAAAATAATGGTGAAAGACAAAATTATTTAAAACAATTGGTCAATAATTATTTACTGAAAGATCTTTTGATGATAGAAAATATTAAGGGCGCGGATGTTTTATACAAGCTGTTGCAGATGCTTGCTTTCCAGGTTGGCAGCCAGGTAAGCACAGTTGAGTTGGGTAATAGCCTGCAATTGAACCGGCAGACGGTGGATCGCTATCTTGATCTTTTATCTAAGGTATTTATTATTTATCCGCTGACAGGATATAGTAATAATTTACGGAAAGAAGTAACTAAAAGTAAGAAGTGGTATTTTTTTGATAATGGAATCAGAAATGCGCTAATCGCAAATTTTAATCCGTTGCATCAGCGAAATGATGTTGGTCAGCTTTGGGAGCAATATTTTTTGAGCGAAAGAATAAAATTCAATAGTTACAGTAATTATTTTCCACAATATTTTTTTTGGCGAACTTATGATGGACAGGAAATTGATTTGCTGGAGTTAAACAATAAACAGCAACTGACCGCCCTTGAATGCAAATGGAAAGATGATAAAATAAAAGTTCCTGCTGCATTTTCAAAAGCATATCCGAAAGCGGAATTTAATGTTATCAACCAAGACAATTATCTCGACTGGATCACGAAAAGCTAAATGCCTGTTCAGAGCGGTAAACAAAGAAATAATCGAAATTTTTATTTTGAAAAAATTTCTTAACGTATTAGTTATTACAAGCCAGCGCCACTCTTTGTCCGTCCATTGCAGCACTTAGAATTCCGCCGGCATAGCCGGCCCCTTCGCCGCAGGGAAATAAATTTTTTATTTGAGGATGGTGTAAATATTTTTCATCGCGTGGAATTCGTACCGGCGAAGAGGTGCGGCTTTCTGTGGCTACCAGCACTGCTTCGTTTGTAAAATAACCAAACTGCTTATTTTTGGAAACGAATCTTTTGCCAAATTGCCGCAAAGCTTTTTTCAGTTTATCATTTACAAACGATGGTAATATTTCGCTAATGGATGCGGAATGTATGCCCGGTAGATAGGAACAGGCTGGAAGTGAAGAAGACAATTTTTCCTGGGTAAAATCTACCATTCGTTGCGCAGGGGCTGCAAATTGGCCACCACCCATTTCATAAGCACGTTGTTCGATGGTGCTTTGGAAATCCATCATTACAAAAGGAGAATAACCTGCTGTTGGCCAATCTGGCCGGGCTGCATTGTATTTCATAACATCTTCTACCTCAAGCTGCACTACCATTCCACTGTTAGCATAAGGGTTATTTCTTTTAGAAGGACTCCAGCCATTTACTACCAGTTCATTTTCATTGGTGGAAGCGGGCGCGATGATGCCGCCGGGGCACATACAGAAAGAAAAAACTCCCCTGCCGTCCACCTGCTGCACCAGGCTATACGATGCAGGTGGAAGAAAAGGTTGCTGCGGATTATTTTTCCCATATTGCAAGGAATTAATGAGCTCCTGCGGATGTTCGACGCGTACACCAAGAGCAAAAGGCTTTGGTGAAATCTGAAGTTTTTTTTGATGTAGTAAATGAAAAATGTCTCTGGCTGAATGGCCTGTGGCAAGTATAAACGAATCAGCAGATAAGCAATCGCCATCAGCAGTTTTCACGGCTTTTATTTCATCTTTTTCAATTACAAAATCAATAACTTTTTTTTCAAAATGAAATTCTCCGCCACAATCCAAAATCTGTTTGCGCATTTCAGTTATGATAGCAGGAAGTTTGTTAGTACCGATGTGCGGATGCGCATCCGATAAAATATTTTCACTGGCGCCAAAATGAACAAATAAATTCAGGATGCGGTTAACATCTCCACGTTTATTGCTTCTCGTATATAATTTTCCATCGCTGTAAGTGCCTGCGCCTCCTTCACCAAAACAATAATTACTTTCCGGATTAATAATGCCTTCTTTGTTTAAAATTGCAAGGTCTCTTCTTCGTGCTCTCACATCTTTTCCTCTTTCAAGAATGACGGGTTTAACTTCGTTTTCAATAAGCTGTAAAGCTGCAAAAATTCCTGCCGGCCCGCCTCCGATAATTATTATTTTTTTGGTAGCATGTTTCACATTTTTAAAAGCGAATTTCAATTCATTTTTTGCCTGAACCGGTTCTTCAATATAAGCATTCACTAACAGGTGAATCCAAACATTTTTACCGCGGGCATCAATTGATTTTTTAATGATTTGAAACCCCGAAACAGCGCTGATTTTTTTGGATAAAAATTGTGCAATGCGTTCTAAAATTATACTTTCATTTTGCGCTTCGGAAGGCAGTAATTTGAGTGTAATTTTTTGTTGCATAATTAAGTTTATCTGCACCAATCATTCCGCTAAAAAGGCAGGTCATCAATCGCATCTTCTGTGGACGAAGTAAAGGTGTCGAGCGGCTCAAAGTATTCATTATCCGCATCGGAATTTTTGGAAGGGTTTAATATTTGTTCGATACGCCATGCGTCGAGGTTATTAAAATAAGAAACGCTGCCATTCTTTTCCCATTTGCTTCCTTTGATATTAAAATACACTTTTATTTCGTCACCTTTATTCACGCGATCCACAATGCCAGTGCGGTCTTGCACGCATTGGAACTTAATATAATTAGTAATAAGTTTGCCGTTTATATCTTCGGATTTTTCTACTATAAACTCGCGCGTTTTAAATGTTTCGGTTTTTTGAACGGTATCAAATTTGATAAATAATTTACCGGTTAATTCATAACTCATAATAATTCAAATTTTATTTAAAGGTATCTTCAATTCGAATAAAGATGCAGTTTTGTTTGGTTTTGTCAAAAATTTTTTTGCACACTGAAAAAAAAATAAAAATAAATTTTTCCACATAAAAATTCCACATAAAAAAGTTTGATTTTTTTTTCAAAATGTGCCCCGGAATTCTGCTAATT
>Ga0068855_100011894_pt1 | contig 10522 bp, 8 predicted proteins | sample KBSCornC52_FD_66592 | JGI IMG/M metagenome (GOLD analysis project Ga0068855, IMG submission 66592) | Corn rhizosphere microbial communities from Kellogg Biological Station, Michigan, USA - KBS Corn C5-2 | ecosystem: Host-associated > Plants > Roots > Rhizosphere > Soil ... | reverse complement strand
CTATACCGCCAGCATCGATTCTCAGATCAATACCAATCTCCTGTCCCGCATCAATACCGGCAACCAAGAAGCTAACACAATGCAGACGGATTTGTTGATGGGAACAAACTCAGCCGTTACAAGTAGTTCGCCTAGCGTGCCCCCTGGAATAAGCGCACCTGCCATGATTACGAATTCATTCGGTATCGGTATTTTAACGACCAATGCTTCATCCTCTACATTTCCTGCCAATAATGATAATTGCGCACAGGGAGGGCGTAATTTTACGATTACAACTGTTACTCCAACGCCAGGAAGTTACATATATGACTTGAATGGGCCCACAGCAACAGCTGCGGCATTCAACGCATCCCGACTTCAAAATACCGTTGTTCAGGGTGTTGATTCAAATAATAATCCGACGTTATTGCAATGCCGGAATATACCATCCGGAAGCGCAACTTGGATTTGGCAGTCGGCTTTGCCACCAGTAGCAAGGTCTTGGCATACAGCCAGCTATACTGGTGTTGCTTGGGAGCCACCATCTGGAGCAGGAGGCCCGGTTGTTCCTAATAATACAGGTAATGAGATGGAAGTTATCGTATCAGCTTGGAAGCTTTCCATGAGATACGATATTTTTATTATTGATAATGCACATCCCTTAGGCGTTTTAATTGCATTCGGAGCCACTGCGGATGAGAACCATGATTCATTGACAGTAACATTTTCTGTTCCCAACGGTGCGTCATTTCGCATCTCCTGCCCGAATGGGGTTTATAATCATTGCCAAGATCCTGACGTTGTATCTGAACTATATTGACGATAGTTTATTTGCAACTTTTGTCTTCGGCGCCGAGATATGTTAAAATTTGTATTCTGATTGCGATATAATTCTGGTAGAATGTATTGGATTCACTTGGAGCTATGATGCTGTCACGCCTGCCCCTATCACGCGGATTTTCATTAATCGAACTGTCGATTGTGCTTTTGATCGCCGGTCTGTTGATCGCCGGGGTTTTCAGCGTCACCAGCAATATGCAAAAACAACGCACCGACCAGGCAACCGCGAATGAAGTGCGTACCGTCGTCACCGCATTGGAAAGATATCTGGTCGATAACCAGGGAGCCCTGACGACCGCAGCATCGCCCAGCCTAGCGTGCACGACCACTCCCTTAACCTGTCCGAAAAAAGCTCTATTATCCGCTATTACGGTCACTGGCCATACTGGGACTGAGCTGGTCTATTTCCAAACCAATTATTTGCCGGGCGGCCTGGATCTTTCTGCTTACAAAATCGGGATTGCGAACTATGGGCCGATTACGACTTCGAGCAACACCAATGGCGGTTTGAATCTACGCGGCCTGGTCATCCGCAATTCGATTAATGCCGCGGATGACGGCCGCCTGGCGCGCATAGCTTCTTTGATCGGCGCGCAGGGCGGGATGATCCCTGCCTCAGCCATCGCTACGGCGGGTGGCTATCCTGTTACAGGCGTTTATGGTGCCTGGGGCGTGAATACGGCCGACTATGCAATTCCGGCAGGAAGCACCGCTGCCAGCCAAATTGCCGCCTATACCGCCAGCATCGATTCTCAGATCAATACCAATCTCCTGTCCCGCATCAATACCGGCAACCAAGAAGCTAACACAATGCAGACGGATTTGTTGGCTAACAATGGCGTTGGTAATACGGCTGCCTCTGCCACAACTTATCAAAATAGTTTTTTTAATGTAGGTGGACTTGGTTTCATGGTAACGGACGCCTTATTAAATGCGCCCTGCAATGCCGCAGGCGCAACCCTTAATGTTTTTAATTCAACTGGTGATACCCAAATTGGCTCTATTAAATTGGGGGATTTAACCTCTACACCCTACAATACTACTTCAAAAAATCTCGTCGTTTTTGGCAGTAGTGATACAACCCATCCTATTGGTGGCGGTGCAGGCTATCCAAGCAACCTGGGTGTCCCCGCTTTATTGCAATGCGTAAATACCACCGCAAACGGTTGGATTTGGCAATTAGCGTTATCGAATCCACCAACCATTCCAAACGATCTTACAAACTCTCCATCTCGCGTAACAGAAACTGCCTATCAAAATCCGCCATCTGGCAACAATAGAACCGTGAATATATCTAACAATTGTCCAACCTCTGACCGAGTTATGTATCTTTTCATCAATAAAAATACCCCTGCAACTTGTGGGGGATTTCCCGGGGCTACCGTGGATGTAAACGTATTTTCTGGCGATCATCCAAACGCAATAGGGGGTGCAATTTTGATTGGTCAAATAAATCCGGGGAGTGCAAGTAGTTTTATTGTTCCACCCGGCTATTGGTATTATATATCAAGTCAAGGTGGTTTGAATGGCCCTGGCGGTACGGGCTCACTTCCTCCAGATAGATGCGCTGCCACCCCCAAACCTTGCCAATGGGCTGAGTATTGATTTTGCCTTACAAAACCCGTTTTTCCGCCTCGCAATAATGATCGATGATCAGCTGATAAACCGCGTGCACCAGGCATGAATCCAGGCCGCGCGCGGCGACGAGCGAACCTAGGCCGCGAATAACGCTAACAATAAATCGGTCAACTGATTTTGCGCGGGAACTTCCAATCGTCCTAGTTTTTTGCCTAGACGCCGTTTATCAAGTGTCCTTATTTGATCCAACAAAATTTCCCGATCCTGTCCACCCTGATGAATCTTGAGACGAAACGGAATGCGTGTCCGAATGGTGCTGGTGACAGGTGCAATAATCACGCGCGGTGAAATCTGGTTCATTTCGTCCGGCGAGATAATGACGCATGGCCTGGTTTTTTTAATCTCCGTTCCGATCGTGGGATCAAGGGCGGCCCAATAGATATCGTACCGTTTCATTTGGACGTGGCCTTTTCATCCGGTGCACCGTCCCAGGTCCAGTCTTCTGTGACGTCATCATCCCAAACCTCTAGCCATTCGGGATCTTCCACTTCCAAGGCCTGAGGATCTGCCGCAATCGCCTTTTCAATCTGCTCGGCCCAGCCCGCGCGCGGGTGGGCCGACGGCACCACGGCGGGCGTCAGAACAATCCCGCGGTCCGTCAGCTCAACGTGAATTTGATCCTTAAAACCAAACTGGCGGATCAAAGTTTTGGGCAAAATGACGCCCTTTGAATTACCGATATTGGTGAGAGAAAGTTCCATAGTGTTATGTTATAACATTGTTATAATATTGTCAAGTATTAAAGCTTCTGGCTTTCTGCTTCGCAGTAATGATCGATGATCAACTGATAAACCGCGTGCACTAGGTCAGAATCCAGGCCGCGCGCCGCAGCAGTGGCGATGTTGCGCTTTAATACTTCCGCCACGCGTTCCGGGATCACGGCAGGCAGACCATGTGCGCGTTTATAAGCGACGACGTCAGGCAACAACGCAAACCGCCGCGCCAAGAGCGCGATGATCTCGTCATCAATCGCATTGATTTCGTTGCGGATGTCGGTGAGTTCACGCATGACCGTGAGATTAGAATACTAGGAATGCGGATGCTAGGGGATTTTCCTATAAACCCTGCACTCCTAGTTTTATTCTAAGCTTTCATCAACTTATTCCACCAGCCCTTGCGCGCGGGGTCGGATCCGCCCTCACCACCATCGTCCGCGGCAGCTTCGCCGGATGAGGTGACACGCGTCACTACGGGCGCCGTAGTCACTGCTGGCGGTGATATAGGTTGCGGGGATTGCATAGATCTCTCATGAATTGGCATGCTCATCTGCGTTGTTACAGGCGTTGCTACCACTGTAGGTGCGGGCTGCATTGTTACATCTGTTGGTGCAGAAGCCGCAGGTGCTGTGGGCGTTCCCCACATCTCTTGTTTTACGTGTGTAAAGTCACCGGGAGCGACGCTGGGCTGTTCGGTTCCGGCCATATCCATGCCGGGTGCCTGGCCGTTATCTCCACGACCTCTGCCACGGCCACGGCCGCGACCGCGACCACCCCGCACACCAAATTCGGTACCGGGAGGTGCAGGAATGGGGGCAAGGTCATCGACATTCTCAGCCGCGGGATGATTGCGGTGATCCCCGATGCCGCCATCGAAAGCTTGCTGCGGCGCGAGGTCATCTCTTGCACCGCGGCCGCGGTAACGGCGGCGTCCGCCACGTTCAGCAGGCGCGCCGGTTTCATCGGCCATTGGTGCGGACGATACAGCAAAATCATTTTCTTCTAGTACCGTATCATCATTACCAGCAATGCTGCCGCGCATACTGACAGCTTCATTCGGAGCGATGGTGGCCGGACGGGAACCGCGGAAGCGGTCAAAACGGGAGGCAGGAGGTGTTAAGCTATCATCCGCCTCCACCACGATATTGGTTTTATAAGCTTCTTCAAGCTCCACAATCTGCATGCGGAACTGGTTGAGCAGCGCGAGCGCGAGTTTCCCATGCACCGCAACCGTCAAACGTTCCAGCGCACCTTTACCCAATTCCTGTTCAATCGCACGCAAAATATGCCGTGCGCTGGAAGCGGGTGAACGTACCCAGCCCGTACCCGCACAAGTTTCGCAACGCGCAAAGTGCGCCTCTACCACCGATGGACGCAAACGCTGACGTGACAATTCCAGCAGGCCAAAGGTTGAAATCCGCCCGATCTGTGTGCGGGCACGGTCGATCTTCATCGCGTCGCGCATGCGGCGTTCCACGCCGATGCGATGACGGTGATCTTCCATGTCAATGAAATCGACCACAATCAAACCCGCCAAATCGCGCAAGCGCAACTGGCGCGCAACTTCCGATGCGGCTTCCAGGTTGGTGCGGTACGCGGTTTCTTCAATATTCCGTTCCCGTGTCGCGCGGCCGGAGTTCACGTCAATCGCAACCAATGCTTCAGTTTGATTGATGACAATATAACCACCCGATGGCAATTGCACGATGGGCTCATGCACGGCGTCAATCTGCTCATCAATGCGGTAGCGCGAAAACAACGGCATGCGGTTGTCATATAATTTCACGCGTTCCGCATGATGCGGCAATAACATTTCCATAAAGGCCCGCGCGGATTCATAGCCCGCCTGGCCGCTGACAATCACCTCTGTAATGTCATCATTGTATAAATCGCGGATGGCGCGGGTGATCAGATCGCCTTCTTCGTAAATCAAGGCAGGCGCAGTCGATTTCATCGTCAAAGTGCAAATATTATCCCATAGACGCAGCAAATAATCCAAATCGCGCGCAATGTCTTCGGGTGTGCATTCCAGACCGGCGGTGCGCAAAATCACGCCCATGCCTTCTGGGATTTGCAAACCGGAAATCAATTCTTTCATTCGCCGCCGGTCGGCAGGATTGGTAATTTTACGGCTGACGCCGCCCGCGTTGGATGAATTTGGCATCAAAACACAATAACGACCCGGCAGTGAAATATAGGTCGTCAGCGCCGCGCCTTTGGTGCCGCGCTCTTCCTTGTTCACCTGCACCAGCATCACTTGGCGGCGTTTGATCACTTCCTGAATTTTATAAGACCGCAAGAGCGCGCGGCGGCGTGCTGCCTCCATCGCTTCGGGATCCAATTGCTCCCGACGACCAAAGCGGCCACGCCCGCGTCCCTGCCAACCACGTTGCTGACCTTCAGCATTTTTATCTTCACCTTCTTCGACACCATTTTCATTTTGCTCGGAAGATTCATCGGAATCTTCCCGCTGCGCACCATCATCTTCAGATGAGCTAAAATTATTTTCAGTGAGCGCATATGCTTCCGGCGGCAGCGCCGGTTGATCTAGTAACTCCGTCAAACTTGAAACCAGTTCCCCGCGCCCATGATTGCTGAGCATCGGCATGGACTCGCCCGGCATTTCCGGCGCCATGGATTCTGCATTTTCATCGGCAGCCTGATAACCCATGGGCTGATCGCCGTTGCCATCATTATTGCCGTCATCCTCGACCATATTGTCGATTTCGGCCTGAACTTCCGCCGCGCTTTGTTTCAGTGCCGCGTTCAGTTTTTCGCGGTCGGCGACCGGAATTTTGTAATAATCCGGATGAATTTCCGGCAGGGCCAAAAAGCCCTGTTTTAATGATCCATATTCCAGAAACGCTGCCTGCAGCGAAGGCTCCACCCGCGTGACCTGCGCGAGAAAAATAGAACTTTTGACCTGACGCTTGCTCGCGTCCTCAAAGTCATAATCAAGTAATTGGTTTCCATCCACCAGTGCAACACGGGTTTCACCCGCTGCACTGGCATCGATCAGCATTGTACGCCGTGCCATTATAAACTCCTGGGGGTACTGCACATCATCCAGCGCGACCAATCAAAACACGCGCGAGCACCCATTTGTGGCTTTGTTAGCTTCCGGCGCACTGTAGGGGCGGTTCGGGAAACCAACGCAGCAAAATCGTTGAACGGATACGGGCCCATGCCCGACACCCAGTCGCAGGATCACTATAACAAGGGTGCGGTGAATCTGCAACAATATAATTTCAAGGTGACAATCACTATCGCATTAGATTTTGCATAACCTATTGATAAATTTGGATTTTGTCGCTTTAAACCGTTAACCTTCTAGTTTCGGTTGCCCCGTTGTCGCCGGTAATCCTAAAGGCCGGTTTTGAATGCCCAGTTTGTCACCCAAATAGGCGGCCACTTTCAGTAAAAGTTTCGTAGTAACGTGAATGCGTCTTTCTCCACCTTCTTCACTAGCTGCAAAATAACTGTTTTCTACCATGAATACGAATGCGTCATTATTTCTCGCTGGGCCACTATCATCGTCTGGTCCAATTCCATTAATTGTGTAAATTCCTCTATCGGCCCTAAAAGTGTGTGCGCATTCACGGATTACCTGCTCAGCTAATGCGCCTTTTTGAAAAGCATTTGGGTCTTCTTTTTCAAATAATTGGCCAAGCACCCAGCCTTCTTGGGATTTTGCGTAATCAGCAATTAGCAAAAGCAGCCTTAAATCTCCGGGAGATTGTCCTTGCGCGACAGCCGCAGCTACCAATTCCTGGTCAGAAGCGGCCAGCGCTTGATTATTTTCCGTCATAATGTCCTCCAATGTAGAAAGTATACATGATGAATATGCCATGAAAGTATTTCCAACTGCAAGAAATTTGACACTTGCAAGGCATTCCTCCTCACTAGAAAAAATATAGGAAATTTTTCACAAAAAATATCTAATAGGTATAAATTCCTGTGTTAGAATAACGGAAGATAGCACTCGGAATCCGTCCTTAAAACGCTTCTCGACAGGGGCGGAGACTCGCGGCATCGTGGTTTTTTCGAAAACCCTTTCGATTTCACAGTCGGAGTCTGTCTTGCGCGCAACTCGCATGTTTTTTGCCGCCCTAACAGCGACCCTAACACTGATAGGGGCCACGACTTTGGCCTGGACGGCGAGCAGCGCCCAGGTTTTACGCGACCCGACCGAGGCGGTTTTGAAAAAAATCAGCCAGACTCAGGGGGAGGAGTCTGTCCGCACGCCAAAAAAACAAAAAACCACCGCAAAATCCACTCATAAATGGGTGGTTGTGATTGACGCGGGCCATGGCGGGCCGGATCCGGGCGCCAGCGGGCCGGACGGCACCCATGAAAAGGATATCACCCTGGCCGTCGCCCGCGCGCTGCGCGACCAGTTGCAGGCAAGCGGCAAATACCGCGTCATCATGACGCGCGACAGCGATGTTTTCCTGAAACTGAGTGAGCGCGTGAAGGTCGGCCAAAACACCCACGCGGATCTATTCATTTCCCTGCACGCCGATACGGTCGGCAACAATCCGGATACGGATACCCACGGCGCCAGCATTTATACGATTTCTGATCAGGCCTCCGACCAAATGTCCTCCCGTCTGGCCGCGCGGGAGAATAAGGCGGATTTAATCGGCGGCGCGGCCAAAAGCAATTCGGTGGTGGGGAATATCCTGCTCGACCTCTTCAGCCAGGAAACCATGACGCGTTCAAAATCCCTGGCCGATGATATTCTGGACGGTTTTGAAGAGGCACACATATATATGCTGGAGCGCACGCACCGCTCCGCCGGCTTTGCGGTGCTGAAGGGCGCCGAGTTCCCCTCCACCCTGATTGAAATGGGTTTCCTGTCTTCGCCGATTGATGAACCGAATTTGAAAAACCCGTCTTATCGCGCGCACTTGGCCCACGCCATCGCAACCGGCGTGGATGGATTTTTCGCTGAGGATAAGTTAACCCGGAATCCGCTATAGTTTGTTATTGACAAACTTTACTTTATCGACTAAAAGTAAAGTGTGTCAATAACAAACTTACCCGAAACAATGAAACTGGAGTCTTTCCAGTCGGGAAAGCTTCGCAAGCAGTATCAATATGCCAGTTTTACGCCAACCTCTATCAATTTGGAATGGACCTGGGGAGATGCCGCCATCAATCTGTTACTGGAACGCGCGACCAAGGCGCTCAGCGAGTTAAACGCTTATTCCATGGTTGTGCCCGAGGTGGATTTATTCATTCAGATGCACATCACGAAAGAAGCCAATACATCCAGCCGGATCGAAGGCACGCAAACCAATATGGATGAAGCTGTGATGGATATCGAAAACGTCGCGCCGGAAAAACGCGATGACTGGCAAGAAGTGCAAAACTATATCCAGGCCATGAATGATGCGATTGCAGAATTAAATCGCCTGCCGCTGTCCAACCGCCTGCTGAAAACAACACACGGCATTTTAATGCAAGGTGTCCGGGGCGAACACAAATCTCCAGGAGAATATCGCACGACGCAAAATTGGATTGGAGGCACCAGCCTGGCAGATGCGGTATTCATTCCACCGCATCAGGATGAGGTCGCTGAACTGATGAGTGATCTAGAAAAATTCTGGCATAACGATGGCATTGCCGTGCCGCACTTGATCCGTGTTGCGCTCAGCCATTATCAGTTTGAAACCATTCACCCGTTTTGCGACGGTAACGGCCGGATTGGTCGGCTTCTGATCACACTTTATCTGGTTAGCACAAAATTTCTGCATCGACCTTGCCTATATTTATCGGCTTATCTGGAAAAGCATAAAGGTGCTTATTATGATGCGCTGACAACCGTTCGGGCATCACATAATATCATTCATTGGATAAAGTTTTTCCTGTTGGCAGTTGCAGAAACAGCGGAGAATGGCATTCAAACTTTCCGGCAGATATTGGAATTAAAACATCAGGTTGACCAAAAATTAATTAAATTAGGACGGCGGACAGAAATCGCGCATCGCCTCATGAATTTGCTTTACCGCAGGCCCGTCATTACCAGCCCGCAAGCCGTTGCGGCATTAGGCGTTACACAAAAAACAGCCATTGATTTAATTGGCAAGTTGGCGGAATTGGGAATTTTGCGTGAAATCACAGGTTATAAGAAAAATCGCATTTTTATTTTTCATGAATATCTAGCGCTATTCACGTCCTGATAAATATCCGCTAAATATCCTGATGCTCCGCTTCCTCGCCTGGCTGTTGTTTTTGGTGCTCTTTGTGGGCCTCTGCGCCGCGGGCGGCGTGATGTATATTTTGTATCAGTACGGCAGCGCCCTGCCCGATTATCGCCAGCTCGCCAATTACGATCCGCCGGTGGTGACGCGTTTGTATGCCGATGATGGGCGATTGCTGACGGAATACGCCAAACAAAAACGCGTTTTTGTGCCCATTTCCGCGATCCCCAAACGCGTCGTGCATGCGTTTTTATCCGCCGAAGATAAAAACTTTTATACGCACAAGGGCGTGGACCCCATGGGCATCGCGCGTGCGGCACTGGAAAATTTCAAACACCGCGGCGAAGGCAAACATCCGATGGGTGCGTCAACGATCACCCAGCAAGTAGCGAAAAATTTCCTGCTGGGGAACGAAGTTTCATTTGCGCGCAAAATTAAAGAAGCCATTCTGGCGATGCGGATTGAGAAAACTTTTACCAAAGATAAAATTCTGGAATTGTATTTGAATGAAATTTATCTGGGCGGTGGGTCGTACGGTGTTGCCGCGGCGGCGATGGACTATTTCAATAAATCGCTGAATGAATTGACGATTCCAGAAATGGCATATTTGGCTGCCCTGCCTAAAGCGCCGAATAATTATAATCCCACGCGCGATCACGATGCCGCACTGGGCCGCCGCAATTGGGTGATTGAACGCATGGCCGAAGACGGCGTAATCACGTCCGCAGAGGCCGCACAGGCGAAACAAGAACCCCTGACGACACATCAACGTACGGATGAAACCTACGTGAATGCGGAATATTTCGCCGATTACGTGCGCGGCGAATTGATCAAACAGTATGGTGAAAACACGGCCTATCAAGGCGGCCTGACAGTGCGCACCACGCTGGATCCCGCGCTGCAGGAAATCGCGACGCGGTCGCTGCGCGATGGTTTGATGGCCTATGACAATCGCCATTCCTGGCACGGCGTGATCGGCACCGTAGCTAATATACGCCAATGGCAAGCAGGTTTGAAAACCGTCGCGAAGCCCAAGGGCGCGGGAGATTGGATCCCCGCCGTCATCGTGGCTGTAGAAAAAGATTACGCAGTGATCGGGTTGCCGAATGGCCAATTATCACGCCTGCAAAAAGAAAGCATGGC
>Ga0068855_100011885_pt1 | contig 10526 bp, 12 predicted proteins | sample KBSCornC52_FD_66592 | JGI IMG/M metagenome (GOLD analysis project Ga0068855, IMG submission 66592) | Corn rhizosphere microbial communities from Kellogg Biological Station, Michigan, USA - KBS Corn C5-2 | ecosystem: Host-associated > Plants > Roots > Rhizosphere > Soil ... | reverse complement strand
CCCAACGCGAGACGCTGCGCGCGAAGCTCTCCGAGCGTTGCGCGCGGCTGCGCGGCGAGATCGGGCACGCGCTGCACGGCAGCGTCGCCGCCGACGAGCTCAACGCGGTGCTGGAAGCGCTCGCGCGCATGGAATCCGGCCGCTATGGGCTGTGCAGCGACTGCGGCGCGCCGATCGCCTTCGAGCGCCTGCTCGCCCAACCGCAGGCCTCCCGCTGCATCCGCTGCGAGACCGAGCGCGAGCGACTGCGCGCGCGCCCGAGCCTTCCGGCGCTCTGAGCGCCGCATCATGGGACGACTGCTCGCGGCGGCCGCGGCGGCGCTCGCCCTCGCGTTGCCGGCGCAGAGCCGCGATTCCGCGATTGCGCAGGCGCAGCCGAGCGATTGCGCCACGCCGCGCGTCGGGGTCGTCGCCGCGAGCGAGCGGCTTCCCGCGCTTTCCGGCATGCGCGTGGGTCTCGCACTCGGCAGCGGCTCCATCCACGGCCTCGCGCACATCGGCGTGATCGAGGCGCTCGAGGCGCGCGGCGTCGACGTGAAGGTGGTTGCCGGCACGAGCGGGGGCGCCCTCGTGGGAAGCCTCTATGCGAGCGGCATGAACGGGCGCGACATGGAGGCGATGGCGAAGACGATGGACCTCGCGCACCTCGGCGACTTCGCTCCATCGTGGCAGGGACTGCTGCGCAACGACGACCTCGGCGAGCGCCTCCGCGAAGTCTTCGGCACGCGTCCGATCCAGGCGTGGCCGCGGCGCTTCGGCGCGGTGGCGACCAATCTCGACAACGGCATGCGGCGCGTGCTCGACGGCGGCGACGGCGCGCTCGCCGTGCAGGCCTCCACCGCGATGCCGGTGTACTTCGTGCCGGTGAACGTGAACGGCGAGCGCCTCGGCGACGGCGCGCTCGTGGAGCCGGTGCCGGTGCGCACGGCGCGCGAGCTGGGCGCGGACTATGTGATCGCGATCGACGTCGCCTATCGTCCCTACGAGGCGCCGGCGAGCGGCCTGCTGCAGAACGGCTTCCAGGCCATGCACATCCTCGTCAACTCGCTCGCCGGGACCGAGATGCGCTCGGCGGATTTCCCGATCCGCATCGACGCGCACCACATCATGACGGAGTGCGGCAACCAGGCGCTCATCGCCGCGGGACGCGACGCCGTCGCGCGCGAATGGCCCGAGCTCCGGCGCTCGCTCATCGCGGCGCAATCGGGCGGCGGCGCGGTCGCCAAGCGCTAGCTCGCAAGCCTCTCACTCGCCGCAGGACTCGATCCGGCGAGCATCGAGAGCGTCGCTGTTCCACGACGTCGCCGGATGCTCGCTGACGATCTCGTCAGGAAACTTCTTACCGAATCCCCGCTTCTAATCCTGCGCACGTCGCATCGACAAAGGAGGAGCGCGTGGAACGACGCGAGTTGATCATCACCAATCGTCTGGGCCTGCATGGGCGCGCCGCGGCCAAGCTGGTATCGCTGTGCTCGCGGTTCAAATCGCGGGTCGTCGTGTTCGCCAACGGCCGCCGCGCCGAGGGGCGCCAGTTCATCGCGCTGCTGATGCTCTCGGCGGCGGTCGGCGCTCAGATCGCGATCGAGGTGAGCGGCCCCGACGAGCACCAGGCGATCGTCGCCGTCACGCGATTGATCGGAAGCGGGTTCGACGAAGCGTAGGACCACGACCGGCATTCGCTCCATGCGAATTCGCGACCGCCGTCCACCGCGCCCACCTCGCGAGCGAGGAAAAGCAGCACCAGCGCGGCGATGACCGCGAGTCCCAGCCAGGTCCAGCGTTCCTTGCGGCTCATGCGCGCCTCCGGCTTGCCGTCGATACGCACACGCTAGGCCGGCAGCGGCCGCCCCGTGTTGATGACCGTCAACGGGCCTGTCGCTGTGGGGGATGCAGGTCGAGCACCATCTGGCGGGTGTACGGGTCGCCGTCGGGAACGTGCACGAAGCCGAGCTCGCCGCACAGGCGCAGCATCGCCGTGTTCGAGGCGAGCACCCAGCCGATCATCTTCTCGAGCCCGCGGCTCCTCGCCGTCTCGATGATCGCGTTCATCAGCAGCCGCCCCAGGCCGCGCCCCTGCCACGCGTCGGCGATCACGATGGCGTACTCGCAGGATCGGCCGTCCGGCAGCGTGATGTAGCGCACCACGGCGATCTCGCGCTCGTCGTTCGCCTCTTCGCGCACGGCCACCAGCGCCATCTCGCGGTCGTAGTCGATCTGGGTGAAGCGCGCGAGCATCGCGGGCGTGAGGCTGCGCAGCGAGCTCTGGAAGCGCGAGTGCAGCGTCTCGCTCGAGAGCGCCTGCACGAACGACTGCTCCATCGCCGCGTCCTCGGGACGGATCGGCCGGATCTTCACCCAGTCGCCCGCAGGAAGCCGCGCCATCGTCTCCATCTCCTCCGGATACGGATGGATCGCGAGGTGCGAGTAACGCGTTCGCTGCCCGACCACCGGCCGCAGCACGACGCGCGCATCGACCGCGATCGTCCCGCTCTCGTCGGCGATGAGCGGGTTCACGTCGAGCTCCTCGAGCTGCGCAAGCGCGCATGCCATCTCCGAGACGCGCAGCAGCACCGCTTCGAGCGCCTTGCGGTCGACCGCGGGAAGGTTGCGGAACTCGCCCAGCATCCTGCCGACGCGCGTGCCGCGGATCATGTTCTCGACCAGCAGCTCGTTCAACGGCGGCAGCCCGATCACGTGATCCTTCAGCACCTCCACCGCGATGCCGCCCGCACCGAACGCGATGGCCGGACCGAAGACCGGGTCGCGCAGCACGCCGACCATGAGCTCGCGCCCATGGGGACGCGCGACCATCGTCTCGACCGTGACGCCGGTGATGCGTGCGTCGGGCCGGCGCGCCTTCACGCTGGCGCAGATCTCGTCGAACGCCGAGCGCACCGCGCCCGCATCCGCGAGGGCGAGCTTCACGCCCCCGACGTCGCTCTTGTGCGTCACGTCGGGCGAGTCGATCTTCATCACGACCGGGAATCCGATCGACTGCGCGGCGCGCGCCGCGTCCTCGGCCGTCGCCGCGGTGAGCGTGCGGGCCACGGGGATGCGATAAGCCTCGAGGAGCGCCTTCGATTCCGGCCCGGAAAGCTGCAAGCGCCCCTCGTCGAGCGCCTTCTTCACGATCGCGCGCGCGACCTGCGTATCGGGCGGCTCGGTGTGGGCGAGCGGGCCGGGCGCCTCGAGCAGCGCGCGCTGGTTGCGATAGAACTGCGCGAGGTGCGCGAAGGTCTCCACCGCCGTTTCGGGTCCGCGAAACACCGGCAGTCCCGCCTTGCGGATCTGCGCGCGCGCCGCCTCCACGCTCGCCTCTCCCATCCATGCGGCGATCACGGGTTTCGAGGCGTCCTTCGCCGCCTCGGTCACCGCGAGCGCGGCGCCTTCCGCGTCGGTCATCGCCTGCGGCGTGAGCACCACGACGATGCCATCCACCGCGGGATCGTCGATGCACGCCTTCACCGCCGCGCGATAGCGCTCGGGTCCGGCGTCGCCGATGAGGTCGATGGGGTTGCCGTGGGACCAATTGGAAGGAAGCACCCGTTGCAGCGCATCGATCGTGGAGGCCGACAGCGTCGCGAGCTCCAGACCCAGGTCCGCGGCCCGGTCGGCCGCCATCACGCCCGGTCCGCCGCCGTTGGTGACCACCGCCAGCCGCTCGCCGGTCGGGTGCACATGGGAAGCGAGCGCCTGCGCGGCGCCGACGAGGTCCTGCATCGCGCGCACGCGCACCGCGCCCGTGCGGCGCACGACCGCGTCGAACACGTCGTCCTTGCCGACGATCGCGCCGGTGTGCGATACCGCCGCGCGCGAACCCGCGGGATGGCGTCCCACCTTCATCAGGATCACCGGCTTCATGCGCGCCGCCGCGCGAAGGCTCCCCACCAGGCGCCGCCCGTCGCGCACCCCTTCGATATATAGAAGGATGTGCTCGGTCTTCTCGTCCGCCGCGAGGTAGTCGATCACCTCGCCGAAATCGAGGTCGATGGAGCCGCCCAGCGAGATCACGCTCGAGAACCCGACGCCGTTCGACGTCGCCCAGTCGAGCATCGCCGTGCACACCGCGCCCGATTGCGACACCAGCGCGAGCGAGCCGGGGAGGCCATGGCCGCGCGCGAAGGTGGCGTTCAACCCGATCGGCATGCGCATGAGGCCGACGCAATTCGGTCCCATCACGCGCACGCCCGAGCGCCGCGCGGTGGCGAGGAGCTGCGCCTCGAGCTTCGCGCCCGCGGGCCCGGTCTCCGAGAATCCCGCGCTGATCACGACCGCCGCGGGGATCTTCATCGCGCCGCATTGCGCGACGATTCCGGGGACCGTCGCCGCCGGCGTCGCGATCACCGCGAGATCGACCGATTGCCCAAGCTTCTCCACGGACGGCACGCAGGCAACGCCGCGCACGTTCGCATACTTCGGATTCACCGCGAAGAGCGCGCCGCGATAGCCGCCGGTGCGCAGGTTCTCCATCAAGCGGCCGCCGACCTTCTCCGGCAGGTCGGACGCGCCCACCAGCGCGACGGATCGCGGCTCGAAGAGCGGCGCGAGGTAATGGCCGCTCACGCGTTCAGGCGCAGCCGCCGGTCTCGCGCTTCGGACATCCCTGCGGCCGCTCGATGGGCGCGAGCGGGCAGCGGTTGAGCTCGAAGGGCGAGCGCTGCAGCAGGCAGGTGAGCGCGCTGCATCCGCTGCCGATCGCCCAGAAGAAGACGAATCCCAGGGTATAGGCGCCGAGCCGGCTCACCTCGAGCGGCACGCCGAACCACTGCAGGTCCGCGGGATCCACGATCGAGAAGAAGAGGCCCACGGCGGGGATCGCCACCACGAAGCCGGGCCAGAACACCCACCTGAGCCGTTGTCCCATCATCGTCCCTCCGTCACACCGCCGGCGCGAGCACCACGGCCTCGCCCGTGCCGCGCCAGTGGGCCGAGAGCCGCCAGGTGCCGCGCGCGTCCTCCAGCTGCACGCGCCAAGGTCCCTGCTCCGGGATTCTAACGGCTCCCTCGAAGACGCCGTTGCCCACGGCGTGCAGCGCCACCGATTGGTCGAGTCCCGCGCGCGTCGCGTGCACGAGCGTGAGCCGCGGCGGCTCGGCCGGCGCGGCGCCGGAAGCGATGAGCACGCGCACTCGATCGCGGTCCTCGTTGAACTGCACCGTGGCCCGCAGTCCCATCGCCTCGGCGCGCTCCTCGCGGGCGATCACCTTGTTGATCGCCAGGCCGCGCTGGTAGTAGTCGTCGGCGACGAGCGGGTCGCGCGTCTCGACCGCGATCACGGCGGTCGCGATTGCGGCACAGACGACGATCGCCGGCCCGGACATGAGGATCCACGGCCAGGGTTCTCGATACCAGGGGCGAGGCGGACGCTCAATGCTCATGGCGGGATTCCTCGTGGACCATCGAAGGCGGGACCAGGAAGCGCGACTTCTCGTGCACGACGACGGGGCGGCCCGTGCCGTCCACGGTCGCCAGCACGAACTCGATCGATTGGGAGCGCTGCGCGTCGTGCGGCCGCGCCTGCACGCGAACGGCGACGACCTTGGCGGCAGTGGCGGCGATCTGCATCGGCTGCGACTCGGCGAGGAGGCGCACGTCGCGCAGATGCTCGGTGTCGGGAACCTCCAGGGTGAAGCGATGCGCGCGCGTGTCGGTGTTCATGATGCGAAGCTGGTAGACGTTCTCGATGCGATCGTCCTCGGACTCGCGGGCGAGCGCGGCGCGGTCGCGGATCACGTCCATCTTGATCGGCACGCGCATCCAGAGGCTCACGCCGGCGGCGGCGACGATCGCCGCGAGGATCGCCGAATAGACGAGCACCCGCGGGCGCAGCGTGCGCCGCAGGATCTCGCCCCCGCTCCAGCCCTTCTCGAGCGCGTTCTCGGTCGAGTAGCGGATGAGGCCCTCGGCGTAGCCCATCTTGCGCATCACCTGGTTGCAGCCGTCGATGCACGCCGCGCAGCCGATGCACTCGTACTGCAGCCCGTCGCGGATGTCGATGCCGGTCGGGCACACCTGGACGCAGATGTCGCAATCCACGCAATCGCCCAGCCCGAGCGACTTCGCATCGGCGCTCTTCGAGCGGCCGCCGCGCGGCTCGCCGCGCACCGGATCGTACGTGATGACGAGCGTGTCGCGGTCGAACATCGCGCTCTGGAAGCGCGCGTACGGGCACATGTACTTGCACACCTGCTCGCGCATCCAACCGGCGTTCCCGTAAGTGGCGAAAGCGTAGAAGAACACCCAGAAGGTCTCCCACGGGCCATAGGAAAACGAGAGCGAGGCGCGCGCGAGGTCGCGGATCGGCGTGAAGTAGCCGACGAAGGTGAATCCCGTCCACAGGGCGATCGCGATCCACGCGCCGTGCTTGGCGATCTTGAGCGCGACCTTGCGCACGCCCTTCGACCGGTCGAGCTTCATGCGCGCCGCACGGTCGCCCTCGATCCTGCGCTCGACCCACAGGAAGATCTCGGTGTAGACGGTCTGCGGGCAGGCGTAGCCGCACCACAAGCGACCGGCGACCGCCGTGAAGAGGAAGAGCGAGAACGCGCTCACCACGAGCAGCACCGCGAGGTAGATGATGTCCTGCGGCCAGAGCGTGAGGCCGAAGATGTGGAACTGGCGCGCCTCGAGGTCGAAGAGCACCGCCTGGCGAGCGTCCCAGGTGAGCCACGGCAGCCCGTAGAACACGATCTGCGTCGCGAAGACGAGCGTCCAGCGCCAGCGCGCGAACCAGCCGTGCACCGCGCGCGGATAGATCTTCCTGCGCACCTCGTAGAGCGACTGCTCGGTGTCCGGGGCGACGGGAATGACCTTGCGCGAGCCGGTCCCTGGCGCTGCCGGGGCCGCGGCGCTCGCGTCGGGGCTCGGGACGGACACCGCTACTTCGCTTCCGCCAGGCGGCGCTGCGTCTCCGGATGCGAGAGGCTGTAGACGTAGCCCGCGAGCAGGTGCACGCGCGCCTCGCCGAGGAACTCCTTGTGCGCGGGCATCATCATGACGCGCCCGCCGGTGATCGTCTCGACGATGGTCGCCTCCGACGAGCCGTAGATCCACGTCTTGTCGGTGAGATTGGGAGCGCCGAGCGCCTGGTTGCCCTTCGCGTCCGCGCCATGGCAGGCGACGCAGTAGGTGGCGAAGTTCTTCCGGCCGCGTTCCGCTCGCGAGGCGTCGTGCGCGAGTCCCGAGAGCGAGCGCACGTAGTTCGCGGTGTCGAGGACGCCTTCCTTGCCGAGCGCGGGACCGAAGGGCGGCATCACGCCGTTGCGGCCTTCGAGGATGGTCGTCTGGATCTGCTCCGGCGCTCCGCCGAAGAGCCAATCGTCGTCGGTGAGGTTGGGGAAGCCGCGGCCGCCGCGCGCGTCCGACGCGTGGCATTGCGTGCAGTACGTCATGAAGAGCTTCTGGCCGATCGCGCGCGCTTGCGGATCGGCCGCGACCTCGCGGATGTCCACGTTCGCGTACTTCTGGTAGAGCGGGCCGAACTTCGCCTCGGCGGCCTTCACTTCCTTGTCGTACTGTCCGCGCGAGCTCCAGTGCGAGGCCCCGCCCCACGTGCCGAGCCCCGGATAGACCCACAGGTAGCCCAACGCGAAGACGATCGTGATCCAGAAGAGCCATACCCACCAGCGCGGCAGCGGGTTGTTGTATTCGTCGAGATCCTCGTCCCAGACGTGTCCGGTCTTGTCGGGGTCGCTCGCCACCCGGCGCTTGCTCATGCGGACGAGGATGAACGCGCAGAACGCGATGGAAAGGAGCGTGAGCAGCGCCACGTAGCCGCCCCAGAAGCCGCTGGTGAAGTCACTCATGGCTCTCGTCGTCCTCGAGCGGCATCGAGGCCGCCTGCTCGAACCTCTCGCGATTGCCCGGATGCACCGCCCACGCGAGGATCGCGAGGAACGTGACGAACGAGACGACCGTCACCGCTTCGCGAAGCAGGGTGATGTCCATGGCTACCTCGCCGCCTTCACCGAGGTGCCGAGCACCTGCAGGTAGGCGATCAGCGCGTCCTGCTCGGTCTTGTCCTGCAGCTCGGCCTTCGCGCCTTGGATGTCGTCCTGCGCGTACGGCACGCCGAGCATGCGCAGCACTTCGAGCTTGCGCTCGATGTGGCTCGCGTCCGCCGGGCTCTTCGCGAGCCACGGATAGGCGGGCATGTTCGATTCCGGCACCACGTCGCGCGGATTGTTGAGGTGGATGCGATGCCAGTCGTCGCCGTAGCGCCCGCCCACGCGCGCGAGGTCGGGCCCGGTTCGCTTGCTGCCCCACAGGAACGGATGGTCGTAGACGCTCTCGCCCGCGACCGAGTAGTGGCCGTAGCGCTCGGTCTCGGCGCGGAACGGCCGGATCATCTGGGAGTGGCAGTTGTAGCAGCCTTCGCGCACGTAGATGTCGCGCCCGGCGAGCTGCAGCGCGGTGTAGGGCTTCAACCCGGCCACGGGCTCGGTGGTCGAGCGCTGGAAGAAGAGCGGCACGATCTCCACCAGCCCGCCCACGCTCACCACCAGCAGCACGAGCGCGATCAGCAACCCGGTCTTCCTCTCGATCAGGTCGTGCGTGAACTTCATGACCAGCTCCAGAACACGGCGCGGAATTCGGCGATCAGCGCGGCCAGGCGGCGCTTCCACGCCGGGGAGAGTCGCGGCGAGCCGGAAGGCTGGCCATACGACATTGCCAGCACCTCGAGCGTCTTGCATTCATGATTGCGTTTCATGGGATTTCCATCGGCGTTGGAGCGGCGTCGGATCGGCGTTCATCTGCGCCTTCAGGGCATTTCGGTCGCGTCACTGCCTCACGCATGCGCCACGGCGCCCGCCGGAATCGGCGCGTCCTGCGCGCGCCCGACGAGCATCGTCTGCGTCACGTTCCAGGCCATGATCAGCATCCCCGTGAGGTACAGGATCCCGCCGGTGAGGCGGATGGCGTAGAACGGATAGGTCGCCTTCACGCTCTCCACGAAGCTGTAGGTGAGCGTCCCGTCGTCGCTCACCGCGCGCCACATGAGGCCCTGCATCACGCCCGCGATCCACATCGAGGCGATGTAGAGCACGATCCCGAGCGTCGCGATCCAGAAGTGCAGGTTGATCGCCTTCACGCTGTACATCTCGACGCGCCCTACCAGTCGCGGGATGAGGTAGTAGAGGCTGCCCATCGTGATGAATCCCACCCAGCCGAGCGCGCCCGAGTGCACGTGGCCGATCGTCCAGTCGGTGTAGTGCGAGAGCGCGTTCACCGTCTTGATGGACATCATCGGGCCCTCGAACGTGGACATGCCGTAGAACGAGAGCGAGACGATGAGGAACTTGAGGATCGGGTCGTCGCGCAGCTTGTGCCATGCGCCCGACATGGTCATCATCCCGTTGATCATCCCGCCCCACGACGGCGCGAGGAGGATCAGCGAGAAGAGCATCCCGAGCGACTGCGTCCAGTCCGGCAGCGCGGTGTAGTGCAGGTGGTGCGGGCCCGCCCACATGTAGGTGAAGATGAGCGCCCAGAAGTGCACCACCGAGAGGCGGTACGAATAGATCGGCCGGCCCGCCTGCTTCGGCACGAAGTAGTACATCATCCCGAGGAAGCCCGCGGTGAGGAAGAAGCCCACCGCGTTGTGCCCGTACCACCACTGCACCATCGCGTCCTGCACGCCGGCGTACGCGGAATACGACTTGGTGAGGCTCACCGGGACCGCGGCGCTGTTCACGATGTGGAGCAGCGCGATGGTGAGGATGTACGCGCCGAAGAACCAGTTCGCGACGTAGATGTGCTTCACCTTGCGCCTGGCGATGGTGCCGAAGAACACGACGGCGTAGGCGATCCACACGACGGCGATGAGGAGGTCGATCGGCCACTCGAGCTCCGCGTACTCCTTGCTCTGCGTGATGCCGAGCGGCAGCGTCACCGCGGCGCCGACGATCACCGCCTGCCATCCCCAGAAGGTGAAGGCCGCGAGGCGGTCGGAGAAGATGCGCACCTGGCAGGTGCGCTGGACCGTGTAGTACGAAGTCGCGAACAGGGCGCAGCCGCCGAAGGCGAAGATCACCGCGTTGGTGTGCAGCGGGCGCAGCCTTCCGTACGAGAGCCACGGGATGCCGTAGGTGAGGTCGGGCCAGATGAGCTGCGAGGCGATGATCACGCCCACGAGCATGCCGACCACGCCCCAGACGACGGCCATCACGGCGAACTGGCGCACGACCTTGTAGTTATACATGCCCTGCGCTTCCATGGGTTCCTGGTGCCCTCCGATGCGGGATACGGGAATCGTAGGTCGCGGCGGTGGACGTGGTTTGATCGGGGTCAAGCCGCGCATGCCGCGCGCACGCTTACGCTGGCTCCCGCGGGACGTAGCGTCGGATCGCCATGCGGAGAGGGCCATGAGCGAAGCGCGTGTGATGGTGGTGGATGACCTGCCCGGGAACGCCGACTCGCTGGCGGAGTACCTGCGCAGCCAGGGCGTCGACGCGCGGCCGACGTACGACCCGGGCGACGCGGTCGTCCTCGCGCACGCGTGGCTGCCCGACGCGGCGGTGGTCGGC
>Ga0068855_100011883_pt1 | contig 10526 bp, 11 predicted proteins | sample KBSCornC52_FD_66592 | JGI IMG/M metagenome (GOLD analysis project Ga0068855, IMG submission 66592) | Corn rhizosphere microbial communities from Kellogg Biological Station, Michigan, USA - KBS Corn C5-2 | ecosystem: Host-associated > Plants > Roots > Rhizosphere > Soil ... | reverse complement strand
GAGCGGCGTGGCGGGCGCGAAGTCTTCCGGGACGAGCGCCAGCGGCGCGCCGTTGCCGCTCGCCACGATCAGTCCGGCGTGGGCGACGTTCAGCAGGCTGTCGCCCACGATGTAGCCGCTGACCAGCAGCACGCCGAGCCGCTTGACGGCCTCGGGGTCTGGCCGCTGCTCGGCGGCCCGGTTGTAGAGCCAGCCGGCGAACGCGCCGACGATCACCGGCGTGGTGACGCTGGAGGGCAGGTAGATCGCCAGCGCCGCGCCCAGCGGCGGCAGGCTGTAGCGGCCGCTGCGGCGCAGCAGTTCGTCCACCGCCACCAGGGCCGCGCCCAGCAGGGCCCCGACGCCGATCAGGTCCCAGCGCAGGTTGCCGCCGATCACCCCCGAGGCGATCGTCGAGATCAGCGTCGCCTGCGGCGCCGCCAGCGGATTGGCGCTGATCCCGTGCACCGGCGCGCCGGCGAAGCCATAGGCCCTGTTCAGCAGGTTGAGGATCACCGGGATCACCGCCGAGCCGGCGACGACGCCGATCACCAGCGCCACCTGCTGCCGCCACGGCGTGGCGTCCACCAGTTGGCCGGTCTTCAGGTCCTGCAGGTTGTCGTTGGCGCTGACCGCGGCGGCGAGCAGCACCGAGGTGACCAGCAGCGCGAAGGCGACCAGCGGCCGCGTGTCGCCGCCGTGGACTGCCGGCAGGCCGAGCGCCGCCACGATCAGCGCCGCGCCCAGCACCGACAGGATCCCGAGGCCCGATACGGGCGAGTTGGAGGAGCCGACGAGGCCGGCCATGTAGCCGCAGACCGCGGCCACGGCGAAGCCGGCGATCGCGATGTAGAGCACGGCCGCGATGGTCAGCGGGACCAGCAGCCCGCCGAGCGGTCCTCCGGCCAGGAACACCGCGAGCAGCACCGCGATCGGCGCGAGGCAGGCGAGCGAGACGGCGCCCATGACGCCGATCGGGATGTCCCGCTCGGTGATGGCGAGCTCGGCGCCGCCGCCCGCCCGCCGCCGGCGCTCGGCCGCCAGCGCGCCGGCGACCCCGGTCCACAGCGGGATGGCGAGCTTGGCCAAGGTCCAGATCGCCGCCACGCCGATCGCGCCGGCCCCCACGAAGCGCACTTGGTGGCTCCAGACGCCCTGCGCCCAGTCGGCGGCCGATCCCGCAGCCGGCGCGGCCGCGGTCAGGATCGGCACGGCGACCCCCCAGGCGACAACCAGGCCGACCAGCATGGCCGCGCCCACCGCCACGCCGACCAGGTGGCCGGCGCCGATCAGCGCCAGCGACATCTGCGCGCCCAGGCCGGTGGCCCCGCCGTTCGGCGTGCGGACGTACTTGCCGACCTCGCTCGCGAAGATGCGCGTCGCCGTCAGCAGGGCGAAGGCCGCCCCCGCCGCCGCGCCGACGCTGATCGCCAGCAGGCCGAGCTTGCTGTCGGCGGCCGCCTGCGGCGTCTCCTCGCCATGATGCGCGGAGCCCACGATCAGCACCTGGGCCGCGGCGACGCCCTCCGGATAGGGCAGGTCCGACTGCGTGACCAGCGCCCGCCGCAGCGGGATCGTGTACATCACCCCCAGCACGCCGCCGAGGGCGCAGATCAGGAACGTCGTCCAGTAGGGAAAGCCGGTCCAGGCGCCCACCATCACCAGTCCGGGCAGGACGAACACCACCGAGGCCATCGCCCCGGCGGCCGAGGCCACCGTCTGGACGATGTTGTTCTCGACGATGGTGGAGTCCCGGAACGCCCTGAGCAGGGCCATGGAGATCACCGCCGCCGGGATCGAGGTCGCGAAGGTCAGCGCCACCTTGAGGCCCAGGAAGACGTTGGCCGCGGTGAACAGGAAGGTGATCACGACGCCGAGGGCCACCCCCCGAACCGTCAGCTCCACGCGCGGATGTGTTTCCGCCGCCGTTTCCACCGCCGCCATGCGAACCCCTCCCAAGCCCGAGTCCACCCGTTAGAGCGGGAAGCGGGGCCGGGCTCAAGCCGTCCGGGCCGCACCCGATCAAGGGAGAGCGGCCCAGCCGGTCGCTACCGTTGGTCCGCAGACGAGGACGTCTGCAACTGCAGCGCGCGCTAACAGGTCGGAAACCATGAGTCGGCTATCCCTCCACATGGGGACGGGGGGCGCGCGTGAAGACGCTGACCGTGAATTCGCGCAAGGGCGGCGCGGGCAAGACGACCGTTTCGGTGAGCCTGGCCATGGCGGCGCGGCAGGCCGGCCTGAAGGTCGTGCTCGCGGACATGGATCCCCTGCGCTCCTCCTCCGAGATCCTGCGGTCGCGCGAGGAGGCCGCCTCGATGCTGATCGAGGCCAACGCCGGCAAGCTGTGGGTGCTGCAGGAGGGCTGCCGGCGCAACGGCTGCGACCTCCTGATCATCGACACTCCGACGCAGCCGGAGTCCGATATCGTCCAGTGCATCAACCACTCGGACCTGATCCTCGCGGTCGCCCGCCCGACGTTCCTGGACCTCGCCGCCGTCAAGGAAACGATCGCCCTGGTGCAGCGCACCGGCGCGCCGGGGCTGGTGGTGCTGAACCAGTGCCCGCCGATGCGCAGCGGCGAGGAGAATCCCGTCGTCGTCGAGGCGATCGAACGCCTGAGGTTCGGCCAGTTGCCGGTCGCGAAATCGGTCCTGCGCAGCCGCATCGCCTATCAGCACGCGTTTGCGAGCAACTGCGGGGTGACCGAGTGGGACGCCGGCAGCGACGCTGCGAGCGACGTGCTGCGGCTGCTGGCCGAGATCAGCCGCCACATGCTGCTGCCGCGCCCCCACAGGATCGGCCGGGTCGCGAGCGTAGCCCGCAAGGGCAAGCGTCGCCATGGGACCTCGGCCGTGAAGGCCATGCAGTCCGCCTTGAAGCGGCTGGTCTCCTAGTAGGCGACCGCGGGATTGGCGAACAGGCGCTCGATCGCCGGCTCCAGGGCTGCGCCGGACGACACCCGCGCCTCCGCCATCATGCCCGCCTCGCCGAAGCCGCGCAGCGAGATGTGCGGCCGGATCGCCAGCGCGTGGGCGGTCTCCTCCGACGGTGAGTGGCCGCCGATGGAGATCGCCCGCGGTTGCGGACTTCAATCGCCTCCGCCGATGCGAGGTCCGGAAGCCGCCGCCCGCGCCCGCCTCAGGCCCCGACCAGCTCCATCCGCGGCGGCGGCGGGGCGGTGGCCGCCTCCTCGAGCAGCCAGTCGCGGAAGGCGGCGAGCGCCTTGCGCTTGGCGGAGGTCTCCGGCAGCACCAGGTGGAAGCGGATCGGGGTGGGCACGAAGCCGAACGGGGCCGCCAGCCGGCCCGCGGCCACTTCGGCCGCGACATAGATCCACGGCGAGATGCCGACGCCCAGGCCCGCGGCGGCGGCGGCCAGCGTGTAGAAGATGTGCTCGTACTCGCGGTGCTCCGCGGCCTCGGGCAGCAGCACGTGGGCCTGGCCCGCCCACTCGGCCCAGGCCTGCGGGTGCGAGCGGGTGTGCAGGCGGGGCAGGGCGCCGAGCTCGGCGAGGGTCACGCCGGCGGCCGCCAGCGCCGGCGACAGCACCGGGCCGTGGAAGTTGTCGAGGAACGGGATCGCCACGCCGCCCTCGATCGAGGCGCTCTCGCCCAGCCGGATCGCGGCGTCGAAGGGCTCGCGGGCGAAGTCCACCGGGCCGTAGGCTTCGGTGACGCGAACCTCGAGCTCCGGGTGGCGCGCATGGAAGGCCGGGAGGCGCGGGATCAGCCAGCGCATGGCCAGGGTGCCGACGCAGGAGATGTGGATCTCGCGGTCGGCCTCGCCGCGCAGCTCCAGGAAGCTGCGCTCGATCTCGTCGAACGTCGCGCCCAGCGATTGGGCGAGCCGCTGGCCGGGGTCGGTGAGCTGCAGGTTGTTGCGCGGCCCCTGGGTCAGCTTGACGCCCACCAGCTGCTCCAGGCTGCGGACCTGCCGGCTGACCGCGCCGTGCGTCACGCAGAGCTCGTCGGCGGCGAGGCTCATCTTCCCGTGCCGGGCGAAGGCCTCGAACGCGCGCAGCGCGGTCAGCGGCAGGTGGCGGCGCCTGGGCATGTGATCTCAGCTCACAAGCAATCGGGGGCTTATAGCCCGGTTCCGGCGCAATGACCTCATTGGCGCGCCGCCATGTAGAGGTGCGTTTCGTAGCCGATCTCCAGCGCGCCGCCCTGCTCGGCGACGATGGCGCCGAGCCCTGCGATCAGCGGCGAGCGCCGCGGCTCGGGGATGAGCTGGATATCCGAGCGGCTCGCCAGGAACTGCCGGAAGCTCTCGGGGGTGTGGCGCCAGGTCCAGGGATGGACGCTGTGGCGCGGGCGCTGGAACAGGCCGGAGCCGCCGATCAGGCCGGGCAGCGGGCCGCCCGGCAGGTACCAGGTCTCGGGCGGCGCCGCCCAGAGCCCGGGCGCATAGCGCATGCAGAGGGGCTGCGCGGCCGCCTGGAACTCGGCCGGAAAGCGCACCGGGACATGGCCGAAGATCGCCAGCCAGCCGCCGTCGGCGAGCGCTGCGGCCGCGCGCGGGAGGGCTTGCGCCGGCGGCGTCCAGTGCCAGGCCTGGGCCGCGGCGACCAGCCGGAACGCGCGTGCGGGCGGCGCCCACCCTTCGAACCGGGCGGTCACGAACCTGACCTTGGCCTCGGGCCCGAGCCGCCGCCCGGCGGCGGCGATCAGCGCCGGACCGGGATCCAGCGCGGTGACCTGGTAGCCGCGGGCGAGGAGGCTCGCCGTGGCCTGGCCGCTGCCGCAGCCGACCTCCAGGATGCGATCGTCGGGGAGCAGGCCGGCGACGACGGCGATCTCGTCAAACAGCGGCTCGGGATAGCCAGGACGGATCGCGTCGTAGACCTCGGCGACGGTGTCGAAGGCGTCGCTCAGCTGCATCTGCGCCTCCTGCTCACGTTGCGGTGCAGCATCGTGGCGGCAAGCTCACAGAGCAAACGACATCTCCGCGCCCCGTCCGTGATCTGGGCTCACAGATGGCCGAATGGCCAGCGGAGATGCGGCGGCGCCTCGACGGCCTCGCGCGGCAGGCCGTGCAGGGCGGCGACGTACTCGCGGACGCCCAACCACCACAGCGCGCGCAGCTGACGGAGCAGGGCGGGCAAGCCTGGCCGCGAGGCCGGGCGGGCGGAGGGGAGGGCGGCGGGCGCGAAGAGAAGCAGGGTCATGGGGAGGGCTCCTTCGAAGCGTCGCCATGATCGGCGCCGCTGCGGCTGCGAACAAACGACATCTCGGCGGGCCGCCGTGCGGCCGGCTCACAGAGACCGCAGCTAGAACCGCTTCTCCCACTCCGCCTCGAACCGAAGCTGGCCGTCGGTCGCGCGCCGCGTGGCCCCCACGGGGAACAGAAACGCGGCTTCCAGCTCGATCTCCCCGGCTGTGCGGGAAGGCCGGAATTCCCAGCGCGCCATGGGGCCGACGAAATGGCCAGGCCCCTTGTCGAAGCTGCGCGTCGAGGCGAGGTCGCCGAACGCCTGCACCCCCAACCTCAGCTTATCGCGCACCGGCAAGGTGGCCTCGGCGGCGTAGCCGAACTGCGTCGCGCCTTCGCCTGGCTTGTTGGTCAGCGGCTGGAAGGCGATCAGGTTGAGGCGGGTCTCCACCGGGCCGATCTGACGGGCGAGCAGGATCTTGCCTTCGAGCACGCCGGATTCGGCGTGGATGCGCTGCTCGTATTCCAGGTAGCCGCCGACATCGATGCCGAGCTTGGGGACCTGGCCGAGATAGGCGACCGCCTCCAGGCCCACGGCGTCCAGCCTTCGCCGCTCGCCGGGCGCATCCTCGATCTCGCCGACGAGGGCGAGGCTCAGGCGATCGTTGAGGCCCTGCTCGAACTCGATCACGGCGCCAGAGGCGCCGGTCTCGGGCCCGCCGGTCAGTCGGCCTCCGCGAACTTCGACTTCGGTGATCCCGGACTTCACGTAGGGGCTGTAGACCGCATTGCCGAGACCTGGCGGATCCGCCGCCGCCGCGGCCGCCCAACCCAAGCCGATCGCCAGGGCCGTCGCCGCGAGACCTGTCCGGAATTGCATCGCCCGCTCCTGGTATTAAGAAGCATTCGCATATATAGTTGCGAACGATTGTCAATTGCAGGATAAAGGGGAACGTCGAACCTGGAGCCCGCCAATGCTGCTGCGCCTGACCTTCGCCGCCCTCGCCGCCACACTGCTTGCGGGCTTCGCCGCCGCGCAGCCGTCGGCAGGCGTCACCGTCGCGCTCACACTGAAGGAGCACCGCTTCGCGCCGCAGAAGCTGACCGTTCCCGCCGGCCGGCCGATCCGCATCGAGCTCGTGAACCAGGATCCTGCCACCGAGGAGTTCGACAGCGACGACCTGCACGTGGAGAAAGACGTCACGCCGCACGGCCGGACGAGCTTCACCGTGGGACCGCTGAAGCCGGGAACCTACGCCTTCATGGGCGAACTTCACGCCGACACCGCCTCGGGCGAGATCGTCGCGGTCGGGCCGTAGCCCCCGGCCCTGTTGATCGGGCTCAATGCCGCCCGATCTCCGCTCGGGCGTTATCGGGGCGGCATGAGCGACGTACAGATCATTGTCCGCCTGTTCGCCGCCGTCGTGGCGACCTCGCTGCTCGGACTCGAACGGTCGCGGCGCTATCAGTTCATCGGCGCCCGCACCTTCGGCCTCATCGGCATCGGCGGCGCGGTCGCGGCGATCATGGCGATGCGCCTGGGGCTCACGGATTCGGCCGCCGTGAGCCGGGTCCTGCAGGGCATGCTGGCTGGCATCGGTTTCCTCGGCGCCGGCGTCATCGTCCACCCCGGCGCGCGGCTGAGGACCGTCGGGGTGACCACCGCCGCGGCCATCTGGGTCGCTGCGGTCCTCGGTTTCGCCGCCGGCCTCGGCGAGTGGGCCCTGATCCTGGGCGGCGTGATCTTCGCCCTGCTCCTGTTGATGATCCCCGAACCGCTCGCCTCGCGCGAGGAGCGCGAGCGCGCCCGTCGCGAGGCCAAGTCCGGCTAGGCCTTGCCGGGCAGTTCGCCCCGCCTGTACAACCGCCCGGCCAGAAGGAGGCCGACCATGCGTCACGTGACGGATGCCCTTTTCGTCCCGCACGCCAACGCAACCCTGGTCGACCATGCCCACCTTCGTCACCCTCGACGGCCTCGCTCTCAGGACGCCTGACGGCCGTCGGCTCTTCGAAAACCTCACCCTGAGCCTCGGCGCCGAGCGCACCGGGCTCGTCGGCCGCAACGGGATCGGCAAGACCAGCCTCTTGCGCGCCATCGCCGGGGAGCTCGCTCCGGCCGCAGGCTCGGTCACCCGCCGCGGGACCTTCGGCCTGCTCCGTCAGATCGTGGCCCCGCCGGCCGCTGCGACCATCGCCGAGGTCACGGGCCTCGCCGAGCCGTTGGACCGGCTTCGCCGCATCGCCGCCGGCGAGGCGACGCCGGACGACGTTGCGGAGGCCGACTGGACGCTGGAGGCCCGGCTCTCGGCGGCGCTCGCCGAGCTTGGCCTGGGCGGCCTCGATCTTCAGCGGCCGGCGGCGAGCCTGTCGGGCGGCCAGCTCACCCGCGCCGCGCTCGCCGCCCAGATCGCCAGCGCCCCCGACCTGCTGCTGCTCGACGAACCGACCAACAACCTGGACGCCGAGGGCCGGTGGCTGGTCGCCGAGACGCTCGGCGGCTGGCGCGGCGGGGCGCTGGTGGTCAGCCACGACCGGGCTCTCCTGCGGCGTATGGACCGGATCCTCGAGCTCACCAGCCTGGGCGCCCGCGTCTACGGCGGCGGCTACGAACTCTACGCCGAACGGCGGGCCGCCGAGGACGCCGCCGCCGCCCGTGAGCTCGCCGACGCGCGCGCCGCCCTGGGCCGCGTCCGGCGCGAGACCCAGCTGGCGGCCGAACGCAAGGCGCGCCGCGACGCCGCCGGGCGCCGGGCCCGCGCCAAGGGCGATGCGCCGAAGATGTTGCTCGACGCCCAGGCCGAGCGCGCCGAGGCGACCGGCGGCCGCCAGACCCGGCTTGCCGACCGGCTGAAGGCCGAGGCCGGCGAGCGGCTCGCCGAGGCCGAGGCGAAGGTCGAGCGGGTGCGCCGCCTGGCTTTCGAGCTGCCGCCGTCCGGCCTGCCTGCCGGGCGCACCGTGCTCGTCTTCGAGCAGGCGGGATTCGCTTACGGCGATGGACGGCCGGTGCTGTCGGATATCTCGCTGCGGATGGTGGGGCCCGAGCGGGTCGCGGTCTCGGGGCCGAACGGCGCCGGAAAGACGACCCTGATCCGGCTCGCCGCCGGCGAGCTCGCGCCGAGCGCGGGTCAGGTGCGGCTCGCGGTCCCGGCGGCGCTGATCGATCAGCAGACGGCGATGCTGCGGCCGGAGGAACCGCTGCTTGCGGCCTACCGCCGGTTCAATCCCGAGGCCACGACCAACGCCGCGCACGCGGCGCTCGCGCGCTTCCTGTTCCGCAACCGTGACGCCGACAAGCCGGTCGGCTCGCTCAGCGGCGGCGAGCGGCTGCGCGGCGCGCTCGCCTGCGTGCTGTGCGGCCAGGCGCCGCCGCAGCTGCTGATCGTCGACGAGCCCACCAACCACCTCGACCTCGACAGCCTGACGGCGATCGAGGCGGCGCTCATCGCCTTCGACGGCGCGCTCATGGCGGTGAGCCACGACCGCGACTTCCTGGCCGCGATCGGCGTCGAGCGGGAGATCGCGCTGCCGGCTAGGTCGCCAAGCTCCGGCCCTCGCTGAGCACCCGGAAGACGGCGTTGGCCCGTGCGCAGGGTTGGCCATCGGCGGTGACGAACGCCTGCGCGAAGCACAGCGTCTTCCCCGGCCTGACGAACACCGTGTCGAACTCCAGCCACTGGCCCTTCAGCGCCACGCCCAGGAAATCGACCGTGAGGTTGACCGTGACCAGCCCGCCGCCGGTCCCGAGCTTCCGCGCACAGCTGAGGCCCATGGCGTTGTCGGCCAGCGCCGTGATCAGTCCGCCGTGCACGAAGCCGCGGCTGTTGGTATGGGCCGCGCTCGCCCGCAGTCCCAGCATCACCGTGTCGCCGGCCTTGCGGGCGTAGAGCGGCTCCCACGGATCGGTGAGCGGGCTCTTCCGGTCGTGCGGAACGAACCCCGAGGGCGGGGGCAGGGTCTGCATGTCCATGGCGTCCCCCTCAGGCGGCCAGCCGCGCCAGGCTCTCGAGCGTTCCGGCGCAGGCGCGCGCCGCTTCCGCACCCTTCAGCCGGAAATGCTCGTGGAAGAACCGCTGGTGGACCTCGTGGTCGTGGAAGTGGTGCGGCGTCAGCACGACCGAGAAGATCGGCGTCTCGGTGGCGAGTTGCACCTGCATCAGCGCGCCGACCACCGTCGAGGCCACGAAGTCGTGCCGGTAGATGCCGCCGTCGACCACCAGGGCGCAGGCCACGAGGGCGGCGTAGCGGCCGGTCCTCGCCAGCGCCTGGCAGTGCAGCGGGATCTCGAAGGCGCCGGGCGTCTCGAAGCGTTCGACGGCCGGACCTGGCGCGCCCAGCCGCTCGATCTCATCGACGAAGCCCGCGTGCGCCTCGCGGACGATCTCCGCGTGCCACAGGGAGTGGACGAAACCGATGCGCGCGGCGCGGAAGGCGCCGTTGGCGGTGGGGAATTCATGCGTCGGCTTGGGGGTCGGTTGGGTCATGGTCGTCTTCCCGGATCGGGTTGAGCCACGACTCAGGGAGACGCTTCCTCCGCTGCCGGACGGAGTCCGGCTGGGGATCGGCGGTTCTCATAACCGGACTCTGACCGTCGGCCCCGGGTTCGCACCGGGTCTGCTCGTCCCCTGCGCACCCCGGACTTGATCCGGGGGACGCAGGGCGCCCGCGGGCTCATCCCTGCCAAAGCAAGGCATCACCGCCGGTGGGGAATTCCACCCCGCCCTGAGAACGTAGGCCGCGGGAACAGCCCCACGGCGAGGCCGATCCTACCCTCGCTCCGCGGGTCAAACAACTGTTTGAACAGGCAGGATCTTGCGCGCGGCTCACGCCCGCTTGTTGAGCGTGATCGCCTTGGCGGCGGCGCTGTTGCGCTTGGCGGCGGGTTCGCCCTCCGGACCGTAGGCCGCGGCGTCGCCCTTCTCGCGCTGGGCGGCGACCTCCTCGGCGATGGCGCGGACCAGGCCCTCGGTGATGAACCTGGCGGCGGCGAGCGCGCGGGCCTGCCGGGCGAGCACTGCGTCGAACGCCTCGGTGGCGCGCACCAGCCGGGTGCGATCTGCAAACGGCGCGCCGGCGATCAGTCCCGGGTCCGCGCGCACCCGGGCGCTCTCGTGCCGGTAGAGGTTGGCGAGCTTCGCGGTCTCGTCGACGAGGGCGGCGGCGGCCTGCGGCTGGTGCTGCTCGAACGCCTGCGCCTGGCCGGCGATCAGCTCGGTCAATCGTTCGGTGAGCACGACGAGCTGCGCCACGCGGTCCGCGGCGTCCTGGGCGGCGATCGCCATCACTTCAGTCCCTGCATCTTCAGCATCTCGCGCGACACCGCGTCGGCGACGCCGATGCCGCCCGCCTTGGTGATCTGCTTGGCCATGGCGTCGGTGAGGAACGACTTGAACATC
>Ga0068855_100011881_pt1 | contig 10528 bp, 11 predicted proteins | sample KBSCornC52_FD_66592 | JGI IMG/M metagenome (GOLD analysis project Ga0068855, IMG submission 66592) | Corn rhizosphere microbial communities from Kellogg Biological Station, Michigan, USA - KBS Corn C5-2 | ecosystem: Host-associated > Plants > Roots > Rhizosphere > Soil ... | reverse complement strand
TGGCAATGCGCAGGTCTATGGCAATGCGCGGGTCTATGGCGACGCACGGGTCTCTGGCGACGCGCGGGTCTATGGCAATGCGTGGGTCTATGGCAATGCGCAGGTCTATGGCAATGCGCGGGTCTATGGCGACGCACGGGTCTCTGGCGACGCGCGGGTCTATGGCGACGCGTGGGAAAAATCTCCGCTATTCATAATCGGTTCTCGATTCTCTCTCACCAATGCCAAAAAAGGACACATTCAAATCGGTTGCCAGTGCAAAACTTTTGATTGGTGGCTTAAAAATGGCAAGCGTCTCGCCAAGGAATGCGGGTTCACGGAGGCTGAGGTCAAGGAATACACGGCTTACGTGAAACTGTTTAAAGCCATTGGAAAATGAGCTTCTACCCTTCCAAACTCTACTGGCCAGCCTTCGCGTTAATCGTGAGCGTCGGCCTTGTGTGTTTGTTTTTCGCAACGCATTGAAATTATGAAAACCTTTGAATTTGTCCTTAACCATGACGGCGGGAAAGTAACCTTGAGAACCGGCGCAAATAGCCTGCCTGAAGCCGAGGCGATTATTTTGAAATCTGAGAACGCTCCCAAGTCTGCGATTCAATCGTGGCGAGTTGTCCCGACCGCGAAACAGATCAGGCGCACTCAGAATCTAATGCACGGAATTTAACGAAAGGAATTATGTCCAACAACATCCGAAAACTTAAACGCGCTTTTGAGACTCAGCGTCAACAACGCGACGCTGCCGAGTTTCAGCGCATGATTGCCCGTGAAGAAGCCGAGTTGATTGAACGAGCCGAGCGGCTTCGCTTCGCCAAGGCTCACCCCGTCACTTCGGGCCTTGTGCCGCTGGTTGAATACCGGGAGCCGCAATGGGGGTACAAGCGATGAAAACAACAGTCTATGTGCCGTGCCCACATTGCAACATTGTAAATGAACGCGCTGTGGAAATCACGGCGATCATTATGCCGCTTGAAATTTGGCATTGCGATTGCGAGCAGGGCGGCTGCGAAAAGCCTTTTGCCGTGCGGCTGATGGCATCTCCGCAAGCTAGAACCGCTAAAATCGGAGACGAGATTATTCTTGGCGAAGTTTGGAATAAAAAGGAGTCAAGCCAATGACCCGCCTCGAAAAAATCTCAGCCGGTAAAATCTGGCACGTTTACCCAGACAGTGATCCTGAAAAAATCATGTTCGAGGGTTCAGAAACCGCGTGCCGAGCCTATTTGAAGGCGAAGCGATTGACCCACGAATTTAAGCGCGGTATCATCCGAATTGGCAAAGTGGTTTGGGAGAAATGAAAACGTTACTGCCGTTTCGAGAATCCGATTCCCAAGACTGTAGTGGTCTGCACGCTGTCTTGACTGATGAGCGAGTTGACGCGGATTGCACACGTCGAATCGCAGTCGGCCACCGGGATGTAAACGTAATTCGTGACTGCGCTCGTGCCCGTCAAAGCGTTCGTGTAACGCCTTGTGTCGGTCGTCCAGTGGGTCAAGGTGCGGTCGGTGGCAAAGCTCACGCTGACGACGTAATTGGACGTGCTGGCATTGGTCGCTTGGAGCATTGGGAAAAGTCCGATACCGTGGCCAGGGGATGTCTCGATGACGCTGTTCAAATTCGAGGTCGCTCCAGCGGTAATCACGGCAGGGCAATTGGTGAGCAGCCCGTCCAAGAACTGCGAACGGTTGGCCGTCAAATCCGCCCCAAAGACGTTAAGGCCGAGGAGCGCGAAAAGAATTGTCAGGATTTTGATTTTAGTCATAGCGGTAAACACAACAACGTAATCCACGGAGCATACCCAGTCAAATTATGATCCTCGCCGCCCTAATCATGTGCCTGCTGGTCGTCGCTTACACGGTCGCAGGCTGCGTCGTTTGCATCCTCGTATCGCCGATACTGGCGTGGATTGCGAGAAAACTCTCTTGACATTGTGCGCGGCATGACATACCATAAATTTGATTCGATTGAGTTGTTCATGCGTAACGCCGCTCGCAGGTTTTCCTTCCTTTTTCCTGCGGGCGGCTTTTGATTAGACCTATGCGAATTGACCACGTTCAGTTTGATTTGAAACGATGCCTGAAATGCAACTCCTCTTGGGTGCATGTCCTTTTCGGAGTTCGTAGGGCTATTGTCCAATGCACAGACTGCAAGTTTGAAGTTGAGTCGCCGGGAGACGTGGGCAACGTGAAGGCACTTTGGAACAACGAAGAAATCTTGCCTAGAATTTAGACCTATGAAAACCTTAACCGACAAAGAACTTCGAGAACTCGACGCTTGGATTGCCGAGCATGTGTTTGGCTGGCATCGGCAGTCTTTCGAAAATGGATATTTGCGTCAAAACCTTTTGGTCGAAAACAAATTTAGAGCCGACAAATATCGAAGGCATGGATGGCACAATGATGTTGAAGTGCTTGACACGTTTCCAAAGTTTTCCACCGACCCCGCCGCCGCGATGCAGGTGCTGGAGAAGTGTATTGAGAAAGAGCCTAACGGCATAGTGTGCGGCAATCTAAAAGGCCAATGGTGTGCAACTACACATGGATGGGGCGGAGCGTTCTGCGAGGCTGAAACCCTCCCGCTCGCCATCTGCCTGTTCGCCAAGCAACTGTTCAGCAAATGACGCCATTCCTAAAACTCCCATACGAGTCAGCCAAGCGTGTTTATCGCGGCTGTAGGTTTCATCGGCGTCCTACCAAAGCGGAGATTGAGCAAGCAAGATCGCTACAGAATGGCATCCTTTGCCAAATGGCAGGCTTGCAGGCGGCATCGTTTCAGCAGAATGGGTTTCAGAACTTCCCGCCATACGCACGCCGAGAATGGCGCGATGGTTTCGAGTGCTTCTTTCCACTACCATGACCCAACCCATATCCATCAAAACCCGCCGCCGTCGAGTCGCCTTGACAACTCGTCAAATCCGCAAGCTCAATAACGCCAAGCGCAGGCTCGCTCAGGTGACTCAAGAAGTGCTTTATGATAATCCCAACGCAGCCTCCCTGGTCCTGCCAAAGAGCGACGAGGTGAAGCCGTGCAACGTTCTGGTCGAGGAGTATTTCAACATCATTTCGCCCACTCTTCGGCCAAAGACGATACTTGAGAAGCGGGCCGCGCTGAAACGCTTTTCGGATTACGTCGGCCCCAGAGTCTTATCGCGTGACGTTGTGGAGCAGTTTGTGAAAGACCTTTACGAAATTGATTGGGGGGATTCGACGAAGCATTTAACCGGCGTCACTGTAAAGACTCTGCTGAATTGGCTGCAAGACACTGGCCGTATTGGTTCCGATTGCGTCAAGGGCATTCCTTGGCCCAAGAAACCGGCACAGGTGGCGAGAGCAAATTTCACCAAGGAAGAAATTGATTTGCTCTTGGAGACTGCGGGTGATCGCCCTATTGGCTGGGTCGTTCGCTTGGGATACCACACTGGATTCGCTCTGACTGATGCCTGCGGCCTCTGTTGGAAGTCTGTGGACATGGAGCGCGGGGTGATTCACAAGCCGCGTCAGAAGACCGGAGTTGACGCCACGGTGACGTTCGACTTTGGAACACCGATGCGGGCAGCTTTGGAACGTCAGCGCGAGGATGCGATTAAGGCGTTCGGAGTTGCCTCTGGTGAATACCCGGTCTGCCGTCACTTCTACACGCCGGGAAAACCGAATGGCAAGCTGTCTGCCTCGGTCATGTTTCGTCGGCTCTGTGAAAAGGCAGGAGTGGAATACAAATCGTTTCACTCACTCCGCGCCACGATGCTGACAGAGTTAGCACATTCAGACGCACCGCTGGCTGTCTCGATGTCGGTCGCGGGACTGCGTGACCCGAAGCAATTTTTATCGTACGTTTCCGCGCAACCCGAAAAAATCAGAGAACAGATTCGGAGGATGAGGACATAATGCCAGCCCGCTCTCAAAAATCCACCTACCTAGAACAAGCCAATGAATTGCCGCCGCGTTTGTGCTTCGCCATCGCACGGCAGAATCGTCGAGCAATCACGCAGCTTGAAATCGCGGAGGCTACGCAGTGGTCGCTCAAGAAAGTGGCACGGCTCTGCAATCTCGATTCTTGGGCCACCGTCACGGTTGCGGACATGGACAAATTCAGGGCGGCTTGCCAAATCGACCGCCGCTCAGAGCGTCGCCACAGGTTTTTCGTGCGTCGCAGTTTGACCTCCGCCATCAACGGTTTCAACCATCTCCGCAAGCCCGGTCGTCGCCTGCCAAAATTTATTCGCGAAATTGCAAATAAAACCTCTTGACATACGGTATGTCTATTGGCATACTGCGCGTGTTGTTTGAAATAAGATTTATGCGTTACTAAAACAGCGCCATTGATGACGGGAAGTAGCATTCACAAAATCCGTGCGCTGGACTTTCGAGGTAACAGCGGAATCAATGGTGAAAATTTCTGGCAGACCAGAACCGTATTCGGATGCGACTAATGGCCCTAGACCTGTGCATGGGTGAGGTTAACTAGAACGATGGGCTGAACGAATTACCTCAGTCGCCAAAGATGGATACTTTGCATCAATGTCCCAGAAACGCCGCTGTGTAGGCGTGACAATCGGAGAGACGATAATTGTTCTTTGAATTCTGGTGAGGCGAGCTTGTAACTCGCAGTCGTTTTAGCGCCGGATAGACTAGCGGATTCGGGACACCGAATAGCGCCCTTGAAGAAGCGGATTACTCTCACCAGAATTCAGAGAACCGATCTTTGATAATTTATGGGCGCGTAAAGGTTTCGATTCAAGTATGCGAATCGCGACTACATGCCGAGGATGTCACGTTGGCCTCGTTAAACTCTCGTGGCAAAATATAACTGACAACATTGTTAGTTTGAACTTCGCGCCGTCTGTGGCTCAGGCCGACGAGATTCTCGCTCGGACTGGCTACGTCGAAAACGAAGTTGCTGCTGCGGCTTAATTGCCTCAGCCCGTTCGCTGGATGATTCTCGCTAGTCCACATCGAACGTCATCAGCGGGAAAAATCGTCAGTGGAAGTGACGTTAAACGAAACCGCGTATGGCTCCACGAAATGCAAACGGGCCTGGTGGAGGCAACTGAAGTCAGTTGCCCTAAAAGCATGTGTCGAAGTTGCGGAGAGCAGATTTGAAGACGCGGGTTCAATTCCCGCCGCGTCCACCATTTAATAGCACGGTGGAGCAGTTAGAAGCTCGCTTGGCTCATAACCAAGAGGTCGCTGGTGCAACTCCAGCCTGTGCTACCAAATATCTGGGGACTGCCGGGGATCGTCGGTGTCAGTCCCGTTAAACTCAATAACCCTCGCAAGTGCGGGCCGCTGGAGCAGACTTTGGTGCGACACTCTAGTCATCTGGACGCCCAAAATAATACGATGACTTGGCGGTGGATTACGCTCCCGCGATTAGACACCGCGGATAAAAGCATCGCCGCCAATTCACTTTAGTCCCAAGGCCCGAGCCACGGCCATTCACAAGGCGATCTGCCGCGTCTTAAATAGCAATGCATAGGGAGCCGTGGTTGGCGTTTCACCCTAATTGCTGTGACGGCAGAATCAATTTCCACGACAACCAGGTGTTGATCGTGATTTCGGAGTCGTCAGGGGTGGCGGCTCCAGCAAAATTTACCGCAGCACGGCGAGAACCTGCCCGCACTCATTAGCGGTTTGTTTGGCGACTCGCAGCGAAGGCGTAATGAACCTCTGTTTGGCCGTCAATGGCTCGTAGCTGCGACCAGTTTGTGAGCGCGTGGCGAGGCACATTCGGTTGAAAGATGACCCGAGTTGACCGCAACGAGTATCGCGCATGGCGATAAAGTCTATGCCGCGCTCGCCAATTTACCGGGGTGCAACCGTGGGGACGCTACGGATCGGGTCGCAACCGATGTGCTGAGACGCTTAGGGCTGTCGAAGCTGATGCGTCGAACGCGCTCGCATGTGTAAATCATGCCGCCCCGAACATTTAACCCAACCATGAAGGAAGTATGAATGTTTTTACAAATGCCATTCTTGGCGTCTTTGCAATAGGAGTGCTTTACCTGATGAGCCATTTATGTGAATCGGTTCGTGGCTATGTAAACTCCTACAGACTCAAGAACGGTCACGAAAAGATTTATGACTGAACCCCAATCCCCACTCAACCCGCGTGACTTTGTGGAGTTGTTGGATGAGTTGATTAAGAAGCGCACAATGCATCCATACAATCCAATGGATGCTTTTAACCGTCCACAGGAAATAGAAATATTGAAACGCCAGTTAACCGACTACCTGCTGGACATTGATAAACGTCCCGGTGTTTATGTGAAAGGGGAGAATGAAGCCTAGATGGTGTCCATTATGCCAAGAGAAGTGCAACGCATGGTTGATTGGGTGGATGTTTTGCATATTGGCTGCCGCCTATGCGTTCTACATTCTTGGACTTATAATCCACAACTAGATAATTCCAATCATCGGAATCCATCACACCATGAGTCACATTGAACAAATAACCCACTAAAGGAATAGGATGAACGCTGAAGTAACAGTTAACTGCACTAAGTATAGCGCGTGGTTTGAGTTTTGGTGTCCTGAGTGCGGGGCACGGCTTGGAAGTTCAGATGATGATGAATTGGAACATGCTGCCACCAAGAAAGAGGGAAAGTTATTTCGCAAGGTGGAGGTTCCGATTGAATGCCAATACGCGGGCATGTCATTTGAGACGCCAAAGATTCTAGTGCCACTAACAACTCTTAACCAGCAGGAGGTTGTATGAAACAATGGAAAATGGATATTAAAGACCAAACATCACTCCTAAAATCGTGCCCGTGGTGTGGAGGCCAAGGAAAGATATGCGATTTATCAAACTTTCCATTTCCCGGTAGGCGATTCAAAGCTATCTGCTTAGTATGTAATGCTACGCGAGACATATGGTTCGACACCGTGAAAGAAGCGGTCAATGTGTGGAATTTTAGAGCCAGCTAAGGCAACAGTCCAAGCAATGAATACAAGTCGTTATACACCGCAGATGCCACAGGCACTACCTTGATTACACTCAAAATCAGCATAGAAAAAAGGATTGTGTTCGGGGGTTAAGCAAACGCCCTCAGCCGTCGCTGCTTCACCGGCTTAAATATCGACCTCTGTTTATGAGCGTGGCTACTGGGCAGCAGTGATACGAGACGTTGGTTGGCTACTTGGCTCGCGTGGTACGCGGCAAGTTGCGGCCCGGTCATCCTTGCCAATACCTGCTGTCGCTCTTGCGCCACAAGTGTTCTCCCAAAAACTCGACGCTCTGGATTATTGGCGGCAATGGATGACCGCACGGATTTCATCGCTGCATCTTGAGACAATCCCTGCTTCATCTTAAACTGCACCGCTTGCTGAATCGCCGACCTTGCCGCGCCAAAATTTCCAGAATAAGAAAATGTTTGAGCTTGCCTTAAATAGCGTTTCAGCGGGGTGGGGTTTGCGGTTCCGCCGCTGTACGATTGCTTCTCTAATCCGCCATGAGCGGCAGCCCTAAGCGCCATCGTCGCGTTCTTTCCGGCAATGTAATCATCGACACCGGGAAGGCGATTTATCGCAGCGGCATACATTGGCAAATAGCGATTCGAGAAGTCGATAAGGCTCTTGCTCACGTCGCCGGTTTTAATCGCGCTGGTGGCCATCGTGGCCGTATCTTTGAACAGACCGAGCAGTGGCACCACGCGAGAGGCGTCAAACATGGACTGCGTGTCGGTGTTCTGGCCGAGAGCAGTCCCTAAATACGGAATGCCACCCGCCATTGCGCCGACCATATACCGCATCGCTTCAGGACTCGTTGGGTCGCTCATCACGTTCGCCAGAGACGGCTCGCCACTCAGTTTGCCCGTGTACGACTCCATGAACTGCTGCCGCGTCTCCTTGATGGCAACTGAAGCAATCGCGATGGCCATGACGGTAGCGGCCAATCCTGCGAGCTTCACGGCGTCGCCCTTGGTCGCGCCAGTCGGGAAAAGCCTCGTCAACTGGTTCATAAAATTGACCGGCCACGATCCGAACGTGCCAAAGATTCGCGTCAGGCGGTTCATGCGATAGCCCGCTGGCGTGTTCGTCTCGCTCAAGACGTTGCCCAATTTTCCAAATGCCAGCAACGCACCTTCCATTTTCGCGTCGGGCATCATCGGCACTTCCCAAGTATTCTGGCCCGCTGCCTTCGCCGCCTTCAATCTCTGGCCGTAGTCGAACATCAGTTGCTCCAAAGTCCCAATCGGCTCAAGCAACGTGCGGATATTCTTCATCTGATCGACCGACATCCCAAGTTCCCTCGGAGAGATTGCCTGCTGTGGATTTGCGGAATCCAGTTTACCACCATTCGCCATTCGCGAATCCACGATGTCTCCTGTGTGGCTGAAAATCTTGAGCAGCATGTTGACCGCCCGGTGCCCCATCACGGTGTTCGCAAAGTTGTCGAAGGCTCGCGGAAACATCATCTCGTGCATCAGCCCTACCGGCGTCGTAAACGCCCACTGTGCGGCTTGTAGATGCAGCGGAGGCTCTGTGCCCGGTCGCAGCACTTCACCGCCAAAACCCACGGCACGCTTCGCCGCAATGCGATTCATCACGTCGGCAGGCGGCAACTGTCCAGACTCAGTGAGCATATTCACCATCTCAGTATTGCTATCCAGCCAGTCGGCCAGTTCGTTCTTGAACGGCATGATCTTTCCAAGCGCACTGGCAAGGCTCGGGTTCGTCTTTTGGATGAGCTTGATGGTGCGGTCAGTGGCGACTCTGGACATCTCCTTGGTCACGCCGAACGGGGATTCGATGAGGCTGCGGCTGCTCTTGAACAACCCCGACAGCACGATGTCCTGAATGTAGGTCGCACCTAAAAGGTTCTGCATCACGGCACCCGGTGACGACAATAGCTGCATGACGAGGCCGCGATTCAACGCCGTCATCGTGCGAGAAACCGAAGGAGTGAGGAGTTCCGAAAACTTCGTCATGTTCTCCTCGGCAAAGCGAACCTGCTGCTGCAACTGGGTGATCCTGCGCTTGAGCATGGACCAGTTGTAACGCGCCTCTCCCAATTTCACAGCGTTGTTGAGGGCGTCGATGCGTTCCTGACGAGAATTAGGGTTGCCGGTATTGGCCTCCAGCTGACGCATCTCGGCCTCAATCGAATCGCGGTACTTGGAATACCCCGCCAGCAATTCCTTCATGCCTTGCAAGACTCGTACTCGGCCAATCGTCACGGCCATCGCGGGGTTCGTCATCACGTCAGACTTAGCGACCTTGGCGATGGTGTAAAACGTCTGCGGTGCGAGCATCTTTCCGCGAGGGTCTAAGAATGCACCACCTGTTTTCAGCGACGACGCCACAGCCCGGTCAATCGCCGTGTTGCCTTTCGGGTTCAAGTCAGCCGCAACTTCACCAGCCACATTGTCAATCACCCTGACCGCCTCTCGCTCCAAATCAGCCTTTACCGCCTTCGCTAGTTCATCCCGTGAGAGTTCAGGATGCTTCGGCTCCAAGGCGTCCACGAGGTCGTCCAGCGTGTTAATCGCCTTGCCGCTGCGCTTGCCCTCTGCTGCCAACTCTCGGAAGTCCTTGGAGAAGGCCGACAGCTTCGCGAAGTCAGGATTCGTTTCAAAGACGTAGCCGCGAACAATCTTCCCAAACATCTCTGGGTCGTTCCACATCACGTCTTTCAACTTCGCAATCTGAGCGTCACGCTGATTGCCCTCCATGCCAACGCGCCAGTTCTGGTTAATCCAGTTGGCCATGTCGTCGTTCCAATAACGAGTGAGCATCATCGGTCCAGTGGGGGTCGATACGCGGCTGAACTTGACGCCGCCGTACTCGTCCATGATGCGCGTGCCGGTTTTGAATACTTCCTGCGCGTCGCTCTCAATCACCTTGCGCGTGGCCTGCTCGAAGTCGGACAAGGCTTTCAATGCCTTCATGTCGGCCTCAGTGACCTTTGTCGATGTCCCTGGTATGAAGTCGCCAGCCTTCAACGGGACCGCGCCGTAGTGCTGTAGCGAGTCGGCAATCGGGTTCAGGATGTCAGCACGGTAACGCTCGGCCATCATCGGATTCTTTTTCAAATCCATGCCGTGACTGTTCGCGCCGTCCACCATTTTCAGTGTGATCGAAGCAATGCCGTGCTTGTCGTCCAGTTCGAGCGTCTGAAGTTTTCCGCGAATCAAGTCAAGAGCATCCATGGACCTACGAACGTCGAACGACTCACGACCGCCAATCATGTCGCGGATAAGATGCTGCGGAGTGCGGGTGAAGTTCATCAGCAATGACCAGTGCTGCCAATCAAACGGGTCTTTCTGGTCAGGATGCTCGATGGGCGAAAATATATTTTCCAGCCATTGCGACTTCACGAAGTCATGTACATTCTGCCACGATTCTTTCTGAGCAGGGTCGGCGTTCGGGTCAGCTTGGAAACGCTCGATGTCCGCGAGCAACCCTTGAACCTCTTTCTGGTTCTGTGCCGCAGCTTCTTTCGTCGGAGTGCGGGTGATGATGTAATCGTGCTTCTCGTCAGGGTATGGCCCCTTGGTCCTGAACTCGCCATCTACCGGAGAGAAGGCGTCGGCG
>Ga0068855_100011878_pt1 | contig 10529 bp, 13 predicted proteins | sample KBSCornC52_FD_66592 | JGI IMG/M metagenome (GOLD analysis project Ga0068855, IMG submission 66592) | Corn rhizosphere microbial communities from Kellogg Biological Station, Michigan, USA - KBS Corn C5-2 | ecosystem: Host-associated > Plants > Roots > Rhizosphere > Soil ... | reverse complement strand
ACGGCGGGTGGCCCCGCCGAATTGATCAATACGATCACATTCCAGCCAACCGACAAGCCGCAGGTGGTCTGGTCCAAAGGCGGTGTAACGGTCCGCGCCATTCGCTCAGCCCACATCGCAGGACACGCATCCTACCGCGTCGACACGCCGGCGGGCAGCGTTGTGATCGGCGGTGACGCCGGAAACGACGCGCCGGCTCCCCCGCGCAGTTCTTCGGCCTCTGAGCAGGTCGAGAAGCTCGCTCAGGGAGCCGACATCATCGTCCATTCGGTAGTTCATCCTGTGATGGCCCCCGGCAAGGGGAGCGGCATGTTCCCTTACGCCTATCTGCGTCAGACTTCGGTCCCCGATCTTGCCGCTATGGCCAAGCGTGCCGGCGTGAAGCACCTCATGCTCACGCACATGATTCCGCCGATTGGAGGCGAGCAATATCCCTTCAAACTTCCAGGCGGCTTGCTGACAGCGGGGGACTACACGAAGGCGGCGCAAGATGGCGGCTTCACCGGAAACATCATCGTTGGCACCGATCTCGCGAGCCTTCGCCTGCCGGAGAAATAGCCTGATCATAAATGATCGCCGTCAGAGCGTACCAGCTGCCATTGAAGGAGAATAACATGCTGCGTCTCGTCGCATTCGCATTTGTTGCCTGTTGCTATCTCCAGTCCGGATTTGCCATGGCGGACGAAGCGGCCAAACAACTGGTTGGAAGCTGGCGGTTGACTTCATGGGTTATCGAGGTCGTGGGTGGAGAAGCCGCACAGCCATTTGGCCCGAATCCGAAAGGCAGGGCACTCTTCACACCTGACGGATTCTCGGCGTTCATGATCGCCAGACCGGATCGCAAGCCTGCGACGAACGATGCGGATTCGGCCGCGCTCCTCAAATCGCTGATGGTCTACACCGGCAAATTCACACTCGACGGAGACAAACTTACAACCAACGTCGATTTATCGTGGAACGAGATCTTGACTGGCACGGCCCAAGTCCGGTTCTTCAAGCTGGAGGGAGACAAGCTCTCTATTCGAACCGCTGAACAGGCCAGTGCGGTTTATCCCGGCAAGAAGGTGGTAGGGACCCTCACTTGGGAGCGTGAACGCTGAGGGGCTGGCTGGCGTTCTGCGCTCATGGTTGCGGCTGATCGGGTTCGACGTTGAGGCTATTTCGAGCCGACCTGCGTTGTGCCCGACGGACCATATCCCATCACTTGAATGACAACCTCGCCGTCTTTTGCCCATGCAAAATGTGGCTGTTTGGGGGGCTCGGTCCATGAGCCACCAGGGGGCAGTGCTTTCATGGCCGCCTCGTTGAACTCGGGTCCGTACCCGAAATACAGCGTCCCGGACAGTACCGTTCCGACGCGTTCATCAGGATGGAAATGCGGTGCAAGACGGGAGCCTGCCGGAAACCGGATGCGATAAACATACAATTCCGCCTTCTTGTCGTCTCCGGCGATATTCGCTCGTTCATACCCCGTGGCCAATTTTTCCCACTTCAACTCCTGTGGCGCAATACGAGCCTCGGTCAAAGGGTCTGCATGCACGATACAGGTGAGCGTCGAAAAAACGAACACGCCAAAAACTTTCGCGTAACCGGCCCTCATCATCCTTTTCCCTCTTCTGTTTGCCCGCGACACGAGGCTCCGCGAAGGTCTGCAAGGATTGAAACCAACGGTGCTGCGATTGGCAATCCGGGTCCCCAAATTTATCGCGAATGTCCGCTCCGGGGTCGAAACCGGAGACATCAAAGTGAGCGTAGCGTGTCCGCCTTGGGGATAGCGACCAGAACGATTGATCTGGAGAGGACGGACGTACGGCTCCGGATCGCGCGATCACGAATTCGCGCGCTGCATTTCACCTTTTGGTTGTGAAGCAGTTCATACCACCGTCTTGATTGTGATGTCAGCATGCGCTTGGGGGACGCGTTCACAGCCCAAGAGGTAAGGACCATGGCCAATCAACCCAATCTGTACCAGCTCTCCGGCGGCGGAATTCACATCACCTACTCGACCAGCGGCATCAACGGACAGCCGCATTTCACCTACCAGGATGCGCTTCAGGTCAAGAACTTCACCGGCAACCAGATCACGACGCTGCAAACCAGCATCGGAAAGCTGGTGACGGTCACGATCCACATGACCGTCGACTCCGGTTCGACGACGTTCAGCGTGCTGCTGCCGAACGTCAACCTGCCGGATGGGCTGTTCGGCTCGGCGAATATCAGCGCCGAGGGCATCACGACCGTGCACCGGTTCTCGATCTTCCATATCCAGGGCCAGACCGAGTTCTACACCGCGGTGCCGATGCAGGGCACGGCGATGCACGTGCTGTTCGAGGCCACAACCGCCACCGCAAAGGTGGCTTGAGGCCTCGTCGGGCGTCGTGCCGCCGGGCGACGCCCGCGCCGCTCGGCCGTACCGGCGGGATATCCCCTTGCGGGTCTACTTTGCATGGGGTTGTTTTCGATATTTTTGGTCGGAGCCGTCTACTCGGCCGGAACGCCGGTCGTTCCCCGCGTCGTCAGGCGGCTGCCCTTGGGCCGCCCGGCGAGATGCGGATTCGGCGCCACCACCTCGTTGGCGAGGCCGATGCGCGCCAGGAAGCGGATGGTGAGCCAGGTGTTGTCGATTTCCCACCAGCGGTGACCATGGCGCGCCGAGCGCGGGTCGGCGTGATGGTTGTTGTGCCAGCCTTCGCCGTTGGAGATCAGGCCGACGATGACGTTGTTGCGGCTGTCCTCGTCGGTCTCGTAATTGCGGTAGCCCCATACGTGGGTCACCGAATTGACCGCCCAGGTAATGTGCCAGACCAGCACGGTGCGGACGAACACGCCGAACAACAGAATGCTCAGCCCGGTCCGTGTCGACCCGGCCGGCGTTTCCCCGAACAGCCATGCCGCCGCGAAACCCAGAGCAAAGAACAACGGCATTTGCAGCAGGTTGATCCAGACCAATCCGTTATGACGCTCGAGCGCGACGTAGAAGCGATCGCGCAGGATGTCCTTGGCATAGCGCTCGTAGATTCCGAGCCGTGCCAGTTCGGGCTGGTGGACCAGCAGCCACCCGACGTGGCTCCAGAAAAAGCTCGCCAGCGGCGTATGCGGGTCCGGCTGCTCGTCGGCGAATTGATGGTGACGGCGGTGGATCGCGACCCATCGCGCCGGCGTTTCCTGCAGGCACGACATCGCGATCACGACCATCGTGTGCTCCAGCCATTTCGGACATGTCAGGCCGCGATGGGTCAGAAGCCGGTGGTAGCAGAGGTTGATCCCGAACAGCCCGCACAGGTGGGTGCCGACGATGGCGATGATCAGCCCGCTCCAGCTGAAATAGCCGGGCAGGAACGCGAGCAGTGCCAGCACATGGTAGGCGCCGATCACCACGATATAGGGCCAGTTGAGCTGAAACGGCCGCACGCCTGCCGGGAGCGGCATTCTGGAATTCGCTGAGGACGGGGAGAGGGCTGGAGAAAGGTCGGTGGGGTCAAGTGCCGCAGTTTTTGCGATCGGCCGGGGAGCGGTCGTCATTCCGGAATGGGTCCATTTCGCAGGAGGTTTGGCCGACGCGGTGCAGGCCCTGATCCTCTTAGACGGTTCGGACCGGCTTCGGGGTTCAAAATCTGAGACCAATTGACGCTCTCATCCGACAAAAATCGCTGGAGAATCAGTTCCATAGCGGAACCGGAGATTGGGTGGGGCGGCATTCGCCGGGTTGATTGACATCCGGCCCCGCGATGGCTTAGAAACCGCGCATCCCGGGCGGATCGCCGCTGGCGGGGTTAATCCCATTTTGCCACACTTGGTCAGGTATTCAGGTTGGGCAGGTATTCAGGTTCGGCCTTCAACACGGCCTTTCGAAGCATCAGGATTGTCCCATGAAGGTCCGTAACTCGTTGAAATCGCTGCGCGGCCGCCACCGCAACAACCGTCTGGTTCGCCGCAAGGGCCGGGTTTACGTGATCAACAAGGTGCAGCGCCGCTTCAAGGCCCGTCAGGGCTGAGCCGACACGGCTCGCGGTTTTTTCGCCAGCACCCCCGCGTTTCACAGGTCTTTGACGACGTGCTGCTTTGCAGCGCGATTTTGCGCGTCTAGACTTGGCCCATGGCCTTGAGATTCCCGGACGCTAGAGACTGCCGGATTGCGATAATGGCCGCTGTTCTGACAGCGGTGCCGCTGGCGGCTTTTGCCCAGAGCGATTCTCCCGGCGACCCCCGGGTCATCCCCCCGCCGAAGAGCCAGAAGAAGCTGCCGGAAGCCCCGAGCAAGCTGCCCAAGGTCGGCGCCGATCGCATCCGCGGACTGGATTTCCTGTTCGGCGCGCTGAAGGCCGCGCCCGATGAAGCCAGCGCCAAGCATGTCGAGGCGCGGATCTGGGCGATGTGGATGCAGACCCCGAGCGACACCGCGGCGCTGCTGATGCTGCGCGCCAAGGCGGCGATGGACGCGCAGCAGATGGATGTAGCGCTCAAGCTCTTGGATGCCGTGGTCAAGCTGCGCCCGGACTATGTCGAGGCCTGGAATCGGCGCGCGACGCTGTTTTACCTGAAGAACGATTATGCGCATTCGCTCGAAGACATCCGCGAGGTCCTGATCCGCGAACCCCGCCATTTCGGCGCGCTGGCCGGCCTCGGCATGATCATGCAGGACATCGGCGACGAGAAGCGCGCGCTCGATGCGTTCCGCAAGGCGCTCGCCGTCAACCCGCACCTCGAAAAGGTGCCGGAACTGGTCAAGACGCTGACCGAAAAAGTCGAAGGCCGCGATATCTAGTTTATCCGGGTTAACTCTGATCTCGGACGCGCGGGAACGCGGGCCGCCAGCGCGCTATTATCTACCGTGTCACAGCGTCCTGGGAGCGTAGCCATGAAATCATTGCTGCTGGCCGGCGCGAGTTTGATCGCGGCCGGAAACATCGCCTTCGCGCAAGGCTATTGGGTGACCGGCGATCGTGCGAGCGGGAAATGCCGGATCGTCACCAGCAATCCGGTCGTCGACAGCCAAGTCGGCGGCAACGTCACGTTCGGCAGCGGACCCTACCGGTCGAACGACGACGCCAAACTGGCACGCTCAACCATTCGCGAATGCCCGCCGGAGCCTCCCGGCGATGCGCGGGACGCGGACAAGGCTGACAAGAACGATTAGAGCGTTTTCGAGCTAGGTTGATATTCTAATACTAGTGCACGGCGTTGCTGCCGCGCGCCATTCCGTCGAGTCCGACTGCTGCGTAGAACTCGGCCAGTTCCGCCTCGAGCCGCTCATTGACCAGCAACAGCGCCTTCAGCGCACCGCGAATGTCGCCGTTGCAGTTTGCCACGATCTGGTCGATGGCCGCTTCGCTTGCATTCGAAATCATGGCTCGTTCTCCGATTGTACTCTGGAACAAAAGTCATGGCCGCCGCCGCTGTTCCTGTGGATTTCGGGTACAGTCTCGGGCATCGGCCACCCCCATCAGGCACGCCGACACATGGCGAAAGTGTCTGCGCATTCGTATAAAGTGGCGATGACGGCTGGATGACCCCGTTATCCACAGGGCGCGCGTCCTGTGGATAACCTTGCCGAAAACCCCGCGCAGGCTCCGGCCGTAGCTCATTGGTGCGAAAGATCACTCAGGCATTTTTCATGGCGGTGGTAGTTGTCGTGGCCGCGCTGGCGATACTGGCGCTGGCCACGCAGGCCGGCGTGCTGTGGGTGGAGCGCGTCCATCCCGCGCCGGGCGCCATGGTTGCGGTTGCAGGCGCCCGCCTTCACGTCGTCGAACTCGGCCCGCGCGATGCCGCCGGCCCGCCGATCGTGATGCTGCATGGCGCCAGTTCCAATCTCGAAGCGATGCGGCAGCCGCTCGGTGACGCCTTGGCGAAAAATCACCGCGTGATCCTGGTCGATCGTCCCGGCCACGGCTGGAGCACCCGCGCCCGCCTCGCCGACTCCACGCCGGAAACCCAGGGCCGGATGATCAACGAGGCGCTGGCCAAGCTCGGCATCGGCAACGCGATCTTCGTGGTGCATTCCTGGGCCGGCGCACTCGGCGCACGAATGGCGCTGGATTATCCGGATCGCGTTGCGGGCCTCGTGATGCTGGCGCCGGTGGCCTATCCGTGGCCCGGCGGCGTCGGACGCTACAACCAGATCGTGGCCATGCCGGTGATCGGGCCGCTTTTGGCCTACACGATCACGCTTCCGCTCGGCGGCCTCCTGGTCGAGCCCGGCGCGCGCGGTGTGTTTTTCCCGCAGACGATGCCGGACGGATATATCCGCGATACCGCGACGATGCTGTTGCTGCGACCGTGCGAATTTCTCGCCAATGCGCACGACCTGGTGACGCTGAAGGCGGCCGTCGCCGAACAGGCGCCGCGCTATGCCGGGATCGAGGCGCCGGTCACCATCATTTCCGGCGACAGCTCCGACAAGACGGTCTCGACCCGCATCCACTCGCAGCCGCTGGCGGCCATCGCGCCGAATGCGAAACTGATCGTGCTGCCCGGCGTCGGTCACATGGTGCAGAACGCGGCGCCCGATCGCGTGATTGCCGAGATCGAGGCGATGATCGGCGCGATGGCGCCAAGCACGGCGACCGCCGTCAATTAGGCGTCCGCGATTCAGAATCTGCTTGCGCCGTCTTCCATCCTGCCGGGATCGGCGTAGCCTGTCCGGAGCGCTACCGCGACTGTTGCGGGATTCCGCTGCTCGTCCCGCCAGGATGCGCGTCAGCGAAAGCTGTGATCACAGGGCAGCCGACCGCGAGGGAGAGCGCCATGTACGCCGCCATTCGTCAAGGCAAGGCCAAGGCCGGCAAGGCCGAGGAACTGACGCGCCGGATCAAGGAGGGGGCTATTCCCGTGATCAGCGGCGTCGAAGGCTTTATGGGCTACTACGTCGTCTATGCGCCCGACGACACCGTGATCGCGATCAGCCTGTTCAACAATTACGCGGCCGCCGAGGAATCCAACAAGCGCGCGCTTGCCTGGATCGAGCATGACCTGGCGCCGCTGCTGACCGGGCCGGCCATGGCGGTGGCCGGGCCGGTGATCGTGCATACGCTGGCGTAGTGGCGCAGATAGGCCGAGCCCTACTTGGACTTGATCTTGCCGTCCTTGTCGAATTGCGAGACGTAGGCCCAGAGATTGTTGATCTCGTTCTCGCTCTTGATGCCGGCGAAGGCCATCTTGGTGCCGGGAATCTTGGCCTTCGGATCCTTGATGTATTCCTTGAACTGGGCCTCGTTCCAGGTGATGCCGGAGTTCTTGTTGGCGTCCGAATAGGAGTAGCCTTCCGCGGTGCCCGAATGGCGGCCGTCGAGCCCGTTCAGTTCCGGGCCGACCTTGTTCTTGGCGCCTTCGCCGATGGCGTGGCAGGCCAGGCACTTGTTGAACGAGCTTTTGCCGGCGGCGAGGTCGACGTCCTGCGCCAGCGCGCCCGACGCCGCGACTGTCAGGGAGGTGAGGGCCATCAACGCGCCTAGGGTCAGTTTGGTCATGGGGTGCTCTTCGTCTCTTCGGTGGTGTGACTGGTGCCGCTTGTGGCATGGCCGGCTTCGACAGGACAAGTCATGAAACCTTGGCAGGTTTCACGGCGGTGGACTTGCCCCAGAGAGAACTCGCTGTTGCGAGGTGAGGCAATCCGACCTTGGTGGCCTACCCAAACTTGCCTAGACGTGCTTGATTTGGCATCACAAATAACGCGTGGGCTTGGAATCCAACCATCTGGAATCCGAAAGGTCGGGAGGAATACGCGCATGGCCATCATGATGCCGGCTTCCGATCAGGCGGTGCTGGATCGTCGCGATAAGATCGTCGCCGCCTTGCGCGCGATTGTGCCCGGCGAGGGCGTGATCGACAGCGCGGCCGAAATGCTGCCCTACGAGTCCGACGGGCTGATGGCGTATCGCCAGCCGCCGATGGTCGTGGTGCTCCCCGACACCACTGAACAGGTCTCTCAGGTGCTGAAATACTGCTCCGAGCAGGGCATCAAGGTGGTGCCGCGCGGCTCCGGCACCTCGCTGTCCGGCGGCGCGCTGCCGCTGGCCGACGGCGTGCTGCTGGGCCTTGGCAAATTCAAGCGCATCCGCGAGATCGATTTCGACAACCGCGTCGTGGTCACCGAACCCGGCGTCACCAATCTCGCCATCAGCCAGGCGGTGGCGCATGCCGGCTTTTACTATGCGCCGGATCCGTCGTCGCAGATCGCCTGCTCGATCGGCGGCAATGTCGCGGAAAACTCCGGCGGGGTGCATTGCCTGAAATACGGCATGACCACCAACAACGTGCTCGGCTGCGAAATCGTGCTGATGTCCGGCGAAATCCTGAAGATCGGCGGCAAGTGCGCGGAAAATGCCGGTTACGATCTGATGGGCATCATCACCGGCTCCGAAGGCCTGCTCGGGGTGATCACTGAAATTACGGTGCGGATCCTGCAAAAGCCCGAGACCGCGCGCGCGCTGATGGTCGGTTTTGCCGAGGTCGAGGCCGCCGGCGAATGCGTTGCCCGCATCATCGGCGCCGGCATCATTCCGGGCGGCATGGAAATGATGGACAAGCCGGCGATCCACGCCGCCGAAGCCTTCGTCCACGCCGGCTATCCGCTCGATGTCGAGGCACTGTTGATCATCGAGCTTGATGGTCCGAGTGTCGAGGTCGACGAGCTGATCACCCGGGTTGAGACCATCGCCAAGGGCTGCGGCTCGGTCACCTTGCAGATCTCCACCTCCGAGATGGAGCGCAATCTGTTCTGGGCCGGCCGCAAGGCGGCATTCCCCGCGGTGGGGCGGATTTCGCCTGATTATCTCTGTATGGACGGCACCATTCCCCGCGGCGCGCTGCCGAAGGCGCTGGCACGGATTCGCGAGCTGTCGGAAAAATACGGTCTCGGCGTTGCCAACGTGTTTCACGCCGGCGACGGCAATCTGCATCCGCTGATCCTGTACGATGCCAACAAGCCCGGCGAGATGGATCGCGCCGAGGCCTTCGGCGCCGACATCCTGCGCTGCTGCGTCGAACTCGGCGGCGTGCTCACCGGCGAACATGGCGTCGGCATCGAGAAGCGCGACCTGATGCCCGAAATGTTCACCGAGATCGATCTCAACCAGCAGCAGCGGTTGAAATGCGCGTTCGACGCCCAGGGCCTGCTCAATCCCGGCAAGGTGTTTCCGACACTGCACCGCTGCGCCGAACTCGGCCGCGTCCATGTGCACGGCGGCAAGCTGGCATTTCCCGAACTTCCAAGGTTTTAGGCAAGACGCGTGGACACCCTCAAGGTACGTGACGCCAAGGACGTCGAACAGGTGGTGCAGGCGGCGATCGCCAGCGAGCAGCCGATCGAGATCGTCGGCCATGGTTCGAAACGCCAGATCGGTCAACCGATCGCGACCAATGCGCTGCTCGATCTCTCCGCGCTGAATGCGGTCTCATCCTACGAGCCGAACGAACTGATCATCACCGTGCAGGCCGGCGCCCCGCTCGCCGACGTGCAGTCGCTGATCGATTCCAAGAACCAGCAATTCGCGTTCGAGCCGATCGACACCTCCATGCTGCTTGGCGTGTCCGGCAGCGGCACCATCGGCGGCATGATCGGTGCCGGTCTTGCCGGTCCCCGCCGCATCAAGGCCGGCGGCGCGCGCGATCACCTGCTGGGTGCGCATGCAGTGTCCGGCTTCGGCGACAGTTTTAAAACCGGGGGCAAGGTGGTGAAGAACGTCACCGGCTACGATCTCTGCAAATTGCTGACGGGGTCGTGGGGGACGCTGGCGGTCATGACCGAAGTGACGTTGAAGGTGATGCCGAAGCCCGAAAGCGAGCGCACGCTGATGCTGCGCTCCCTCGACGATCTGACCGCGAACCGGGCGATGACGGCGGCCCTCGGCTCGCCCTTCGACGTCTCCGGCGCGGCGCATCTGCCGAATTCGGCGTTCCGGCCGGCCAGCGGCGCGCTGGCGGACCTTGGGTCCAGGAGCCCGGGTTCTCAGGCCCAGGCGGTGACGCTGGTCCGGCTCGAGGGCATTGCCGCCTCGGTCGCCGACCGCGCCGGTTCATTGTCCAAAACGCTCGCGTCCTTTGGCGCGGTGGAGATCCTGCAGGATGCGGCCTCGGCCGCGGTCTGGCGCGCGATCCGCGATATCGAGCCGTTCGCGGCGAGTGGCTCGCTCGGCGCCTGGCCGGTGTGGCGGATCGTCTGTCCACCGGCATCAGGCGGTGCCCTTGGCCAGGCGCTGGCGCGTGATACCGGGGGCGACGTGATTTACGACTGGGGTGGCGGTCTGATCTGGGCGGCGTTGCCGCCCAGGCCGGACGCGCAGGCGGCGCTGCTGCGCCAGCGTGTCGAGGCGGCCGGCGGCCATGCCATGCTGATCCGGGCGTCCGAACTGGTCCGGTCCAACGTCGATGTATTCCATCCGCAACCGGGCGGGCTGGCGTCGTTGAGCGAACGGGTGCGCCACAGCTTCGATCCCAAGACCATTCTCAACCGCGGCCGGCTGACGCTGGGATCTCGCTCATGAAAACCGAATTCTCGCTGGCCCAGCTCGCCGATCCCGATATCGCCG
>Ga0068855_100011874_pt1 | contig 10532 bp, 7 predicted proteins | sample KBSCornC52_FD_66592 | JGI IMG/M metagenome (GOLD analysis project Ga0068855, IMG submission 66592) | Corn rhizosphere microbial communities from Kellogg Biological Station, Michigan, USA - KBS Corn C5-2 | ecosystem: Host-associated > Plants > Roots > Rhizosphere > Soil ... | reverse complement strand
ACCACCGAAGACGAACCCTTCAGTCAGCGCTAGCAATTACGCCCGAGGGCCGCTTGCCGAGAGACGTCCTCTGAGCAAGCGGCCTTCGTAGCACATCATCGACTTTGGTTGTCGTTGCGGTTGTCGTTCGTTCCGGAAAGCTCCGACATTCGGCAGACTAAAGTCCGGCAATCGCGCGAGCTGTCAGAGTGAAAACCGACAACTTGCCGGACTTCCCTACCCCTACGCACTCACTTTCCAGGCGTGCGCCTTAAACCACTCGGCCACCCGTCCCGGGGTTCACTTCACGACCACGGAACACCCAAGAAAAAACCCTAGCGAAGAATCGCGCCGCGACCCGAACGCGCCAGAATTCGCCAAACAAACCAATCGAAGCGGACAGGGAGAGATTCGAACTCTCGATACCGCGTAAACGGTATGCCGGTTTTCGAGACCGGTGCCTTCAACCACTCGGCCACCTGTCCAGGACAGCCATGGATATTAGGCCGTAGACGCAGGAGAGTCAACGAGTTGGCGCAGCACCTCGACGCTCGCGGAAGAATTCCGTCAGCAACTTTCCGCTCTCCTCCGCGCACACACCGGCCAGCACTTCAGGCCGGTGATTGAGCTTCGGATGTCGCAGTAGATCGGCGACTGAACCAGCCATTCCCGCCTTCTCGTCCCACGCGCCGAAAACGACGCGCTCGACTCGCGCCAAGATGATCGCGCCTGCGCACATCGCGCACGGTTCCAGCGTCACGTACAATGAGCAGCCGTCGAGTCGCCAGGAGCCTAGCATCGCGGCGGCTTCGCGGATCGCGATCGCTTCTGCATGCGCGGTTGGGTCCTGATCCCGAATGGTGCGATTACTCGCCTGCGCGAGCCGCGTTCCGTCGCGAACGATGACGGCACCAACCGGCACCTCGCCGGCGAGCGCGGCGTCGCGCGCCGATTCGAGCGCCAGAGACATCCACCGTTCATCGGCGGCGCGCGTCGCGATCGACACCTACGCGCCGACGGTTTCGCGCGCGGGCTCGTTCGAGAATTCGAGTCCGCCCTTCCCGTCCGGTCGCACGACAATCGCGTCGCCGTCACCGAACTTGCCCTCGAGCACAGCCATCGCCAGCGGATTCTGAATCAACCGTTGGATCGACCGCTTGAGTGGACGCGCGCCGAACGCGGGATCATATCCCTCTTCCGCAAGCAGGCGCTTCGCGTCCGGCGTGACCTCGAGCGTGATCTTGCGATCGGCGAGCAGCTTGTCGAGCCGCTTGAGCTGCAGGTCGACGATCTTCTCGATCTGTTCCGTGCTGAGCGGATGGAAGATGATGATGTCGTCGATGCGATTGAGAAACTCCGGCTTGAACTGCGATCGCAGCGACGCCATGACCTGCGTCTCGACGAGCGCCCAGTCGCCGCGCGCGTGCTCGAGAATGAAGCTCGACCCGACGTTCGACGTCATGATGATGACGCTGTTCCGGAAATCGACCGTGCGACCCTGCGAATCGGTGAGCCGCCCATCGTCGAGAATTTGCAGCAGAATGTTGAACACATCCGGATGCGCTTTCTCGATCTCGTCGAAGAGAATCACCGAGTACGGCCGGCGACGCACGGCTTCCGTGAGCTGCCCGCCTTCCTCGTAGCCGACATATCCCGGCGGCGCACCGATGAGCCGCGCGACGGCGTGCTTCTCCATGTACTCCGACATGTCGATGCGTACCATCGCATGCTCGTCATCGAACAGGAACTCGGCGAGCGCGCGCGCCGTCTCCGTCTTTCCAACGCCCGTTGGCCCGAGGAAGATGAACGAGCCGATTGGCCGGTTCGGATCCTGCAATCCCGCACGCGAGCGGCGAACCGCGTTTGCCACCGCATGCACGGCTTCGTCCTGACCGATCACACGGTTGGCGAGCTCTTGATCGAGCTTCGTCAGTCGCTCGCGCTCGCTCTCGAGCATCCGCGACACCGGAATGCCCGTCCACCGTGCGACGATCTCGGCGATATCATCCGCGCCAACTTCCTCTTTCAAGAACTGTGGTCGCCCTTCCACGCTCGATAGCTTCTGCTCCGTTTCGCGCATCCGTCGCTCGAGATCAGGAATGCGGCCGTAGGTGATCTCGGCGGCCTTGGTCAGATCGCCGCGACGGGATGCCTGCTCGGCCTCGATGCGCGCTTGGTCGATCTCCTGTTTGATCTTGCCGACTCCGCCCAGCATTTCCTTTTCATGCTGCCACTGGGCCTTCATCGCCGACGAGCGCTCGCGCAAACCGGCAACCTCGCGCTCGATCTCCTCGCGCCGCTCGATCGCCGCGCGATCCTTTTCTTTGAGCAGTGCGGTGCGCTCGATCTCGAGCTGCATGATGCGGCGCTCGACTTCGTCGATCTCCTGCGGCATCGAGTCGATTTCGATTCTCAGCCTCGACGCCGCTTCGTCCACCAAATCGATTGCCTTGTCGGGCAGGAACCGATCGCCGATGTAGCGGTGCGACAGCGTCGCCGCCGCGATGATCGCGTCGTCAGTGATGCGAACACCGTGGTGCGCCTCGTATCGCTCCTTGAGCCCGCGCAGAATCGCGATCGTGCTCTCGACGCTTGGCTCGCCGACGTAGACCGGTTGGAAACGGCGCTCGAGTGCCGCGTCCTTTTCGACATGCTGCCGGTACTCGTCGAGCGTCGTCGCGCCGACCACTCGCAACTCGCCGCGCGCAAGCATTGGCTTGAGCATGTTGCCCGCGTCCATCGAGCCTTCGGCTTTTCCGGCGCCGACAATCGTGTGCATCTCGTCGATGAACACGATGAATTGGCCTTGCGCTTCGACGATCTCCTTGAGCACCGCCTTGAGCCGTTCCTCGAACTCGCCGCGGAACTTCGCGCCAGCGATCAGCGCGCCAAGGTCGAGCGAGACGAGGCGCTTGCCGCGGAGGCCTTCGGGGACGTCGCCGTTGACGATGCGCTGCGCCAGTCCTTCGACGATCGCCGTCTTGCCGACGCCGGGCTCGCCGATCAGGACCGGATTGTTCTTCGTGCGGCGTGACAATACTTGAATGACGCGGCGTATCTCCTCGTCGCGGCCGATGACGGGATCGAGCTTTCCGCGGCGCGCGGCATCGGTGAGGTCGCGCGTGTAGCGCTGCAGCGCCTGGTATTGGTTTTCAGGACTCTGATCGGTGACACGGTGCGTTCCGCGGACCGCTTCTAGCGCCGACAGCAGCGCCTCGTGGCTGGCGCCGGCCGCGCTGAGAAGCCCCCGGCTCTCGGTCCCTTTTGTATCCGCGAGCGCCAGAAGCAGATGCTCGGTCGAGACATACTCGTCACCGAGCTTTTTCGCTTCCTCCTCGGCTTTATCGAAGACTTGGTTCAGCTCGCGAGACAGCGTGGGCTGGGCATCGGTCTGCTTGGGATAGCGTGCCGTCTCGCGCGCAAGCTGTTCGCGCAGCGCGGCGACGCTCGCACCGAGCTTTTGCAGGACAGGAACGACGATACTCTCATCCTGCTCGAGTAGCGCGGCGAGCAGATGCAGGTCGTAGACGTTTGGATTGCCGTTGCGGCGAGCGGCGTTCACGGCTTCGTTGAACGCCTCGCCGGCTTTGACCGTGAGTTTGTCTGGATTGATCATGCTGGACTCGATGGCAACGTGAGTGCCGGCGCGATGCGCCAATGCGGCCGACCGCCGCGACGTGCGCGCCGTGGTCCTTGCCGCGATATCTGATACTAATCTGCCAATGCGGCCGGCGAGCGGATTTTGAATTCGCGAATGGCAGAAGGGCAGAAACGCACGCGCGCCGGAAGCCAACAGGCTTCCGGCGCGCGCGACGTTCGGCTGACGATGGAATCGCTATTTGGCGTAAAAGATCTTGATTGTTCCCGCCAATTTTCCATCGACGAACAACTGGCCCAGATACGTACCGGACGCGGCGTCTTTTGACGTGCCCGGAATCTTGCCGTCCCAATATCCGGTGTAGAAGCCGCAGCCAAGCCGCAGATTCGACATCGGTCCGGACGCTGAAGCCGAAGGACCCGGCCTCGTGTCGTTACCGCCAACATACAGAACCGGAATGGCCACTTGTTGCGCCAAGATATTCAGGATCCGCATGCTCACGACATGCTGCTTGCTCCCATCCGTACAGGCCGTTGTGTCGACGCTGAACGGAATGCGAACATCTGGATTGAAGGGATTCGGAAATGGTTTTCCGAATGCCCCTGCACCGTGCTCTCGGGGCGTTTGCTGCGTTTGCTGCCCCGCCGCATACTTTGGCGTCATCGCACAAAGGGCGAGCACGAGCACTAGTGCTGCCCAGCGGTGGAACATGGTTGTCTCCGCGCTAACGAAACAGGATTATTACAAGAGCTCCTGAATAGGTGAACCTGAGGAACTGCCACGTACCGCTAAAGTACGGTTTGTGCAAGCCGGTGTCAAGCGAGCCGTGGCGTGGATTGCCATGCGGCATAGGAATTTACGTGCCATGCCACACCCGCCCGGCCGAATTCCGATTCGTGTGGCCGACCCGGTCACAATACTCGAGCAACGGAATCAAGAATTTCCGCGAAAGCCCCAGTTTCTCGCGCAACTCGGATGGCCCGACCTCCGCTCCACCCGACATCGCGGTCCGAAGCCGATCTATAACCAGCTTTAGGCTATTGGCCGCATAGTACCGACTTTGTTCGACTTGTACGACTTCGCCCTGCCGCTCGAGAAAGCGGAGCACTGGACCGGGATCCTGACCGAGCTCACCAGCGAGCTCCTCGACGCTTGGCGGCTCGGCTCCTGCCGCGCTGAGCCGAGCGAGGATCGATGCGGAGAGCGCCGAGCTGCCGGTGTCCAGCTTGGGCGCCCATCCACCGAGGGAGATTGCCCCTGCACCGCTCTCGATTCGTCGCGCTGCGACCTCAGCCTGTAGCGCCGCATCCACGATTTCCGCGCCGCCTTTGAGCTGGCTCCGCAACAACTGGGTCGAGATGCCGGCGTCCAAAGGATGATCGGCGTGGTAGCGCGTGACGACCGCCAACAGCTCCCCCTGAAGCGCCGCCAACCGCGCCCTTGCCACGATACGGCCGCCGACGACGGCGACCTCGTCGCCCACGACCCTCGTCAGATCGCGGACCTCCGAGGTCGAAAGGCCAAGACGGACCGGAAGCGTCGCGGCCTCGACGCCTTCTGCGCCGGCTTCCTCCAACAACTGTGCGAAGCGGTCGCGCGCGGAAAGCCCGGGACTCCAAGGACGCGCACGTTTCGGTGCGTATGGATCCGTGATCACGCCGCCGCCGACCGTGTTGAGAGGCGCCGAGGTTCGAAGCACGAACCGATCGCCGGCCCGCAGCACTACCGGCTCGTCGAGCACGAGGCGCGCCGCGAACGGATGCGACGAATCGATCGCGCGCGCGACGACCCGCGCGCCGACCTCCGCGGTACCGACATGAAATCGAAACCACGTGCGCGGCCGGACCGCGACCGCGAGATCTGGAACGAGCGTGACATCAGCGCGTGCAAACGTCGTCGGTCGCCAAGCACGATCGGTGATGATCGTCGAGCCGCGTGGGACGTCAGCGACATCCACGCCCGCGAGCGCGATCGCTGTACGGCCGCCCGCGGTCGCAACGTCGAGCTGCGATCCATGTCCCTGAATTCCTCGGACACGCGCCGAGTGTCTCGATGGAAGAATGCGGACGGTCTCATCCCGCGCCAGACGACCGGACCATACGGTCCCGGTCACGACGGTCCCGGTTCCCTTGATCGTGAACGCGCGATCGACCGGCATTCGAAACAGATCGTCGTTGCTGCGAGCGGGAATCGTACGCGCCATCTCGGCCACCGCCGCACGCAGCTCAGCGATTCCTTGGCCCGACACGGCCGACGTCGGGATGATCGGTGCATCGCGAAGCACCGTAGCCGTCGCAGCGCGTACGTCCTCTTCGACGAGTGCCAGCCACTCATCGTCCACGAGATCGGCTTTCGTGAGAGCGACGATCCCGCGGCGCACACCAAGCAACTCGAGGATGGCGAGATGCTCGCGCGTCTGCGGCATCACACCTTCGTCCGCGGCCACGACGACAAGCGCGAGATCGATGCCAGTCGCGCCGGCGACCATCGTGCGGACGAACGCTTCATGACCCGGAACGTCGACGACACCGATCGTACCTACGCCGTCGAGAGAGAGCGGCGCGAAGCCAAGCTCGATCGTGATCCCGCGGCGCTTCTCTTCAGGCAGACGATCCGTGTCGACGCCCGTGAGCGCGCGAACAAGCGCCGTCTTGCCATGATCGATGTGTCCGGCGGTGCCGAGTATCACGCGGCGCCTCCGGTCCATGCGTCCTGCTCCCAGACCTCGAACGCGCGCAGTGGCCGATCGTCAGCGAGGTGCTCTCGCAAGAATTCGCGAAGCAAGCGTTGATGCGCGCGCGCATCGTTGGCGTCGGCCAGCTGGTGCGATGTTCCCGCCAACCAATCGCGCAGCGCCGCGCGCGCTGCCGGCGGAAGTGTGCGCGCGCTTCGCGCCAGATGCCCGCAGCGAGCGCAGAGCGCGCCGCCCGCAGGGTGGCTGAAAATCGCTGACATGTCGGGATCGATTGGCGCATGACACTCGGCGCAATTGTCGATCGTGGGCGCGAGGCCAAGCTCGGAAACCACACGCCACGCACTTTCGATCGTGACGTCGCGGGCGCGATCGGGCGGCGCCGCACCGATGTCGTCGAGCGCGGCTCTCACCGCATCGAACAATCCCGGGTCGGCCGCCTCGCTCGTGAATCGCAACGTCAGCTCGGCGATCGCGCTTGCGCCGGTGAACCGTGTGAGCTGCATGGCGAGTTGCGGGCGAGCACGTGTAACGTCGAATGCGCTCAGGGTATCGAGATCACGGCCTGGTTTCGTCTGCAGCTCAGCGGTCCCCTGGGCATACAGATCGAGGGCCGCACCGAAGCGGCGCTTCGAGCGACGCGCGCCGCGAGCCAGCACTGACCGAATCCCGGCCTCCCGGGTCACCAACCTCAAGATCCGGGAGGATTCGAGATAGTCGAACGAGTGCAGAACGATAGCTTCCGTCACGACCAAGGTCATGACTGAAAACTATCCCGTTACCACCGATATGGAGCGTTTCAAAACGTGAGACGCGCTCCGGCGAGGATCGTCCGCCGCGGGCTCAGAAAATTGTAGACGGCCTCGTAGTTCGTATCGAACAGATTCTCGACGTGGAGCGTAAGATCGGCGGACTTGATGCCCGACCCACCGACGCTGAACGGGACGTCCGCGCCGAGATCAGCTCGCGTGTACGCCGGAGACACTACCGGCAGCGCCGGAAAAGGGCTGAAGTCGCGATCAGTACGACTCCCGACGTGCAGCACGCGAAGGTCGACCCTCGCACGATCGCCGAGGTAGGAGCCGCCAAGGTTCCATGTCGTCGTGGGCCGACGAATGAGCTGCTCATTGGCGTGATATAGCCCGCCGCTCGTGGTATCGAACCCGGGCGTCAGCACTTTGGTCTCCAAGTGGGTGAGGTTTGCGTCGAGCGCAAGCCGCGACACGGGGAGTAGGTGCAACTCGAACTCGCGCCCGTTCGATTGCGCACGGGCAACGTTACAATAGCTCGCGCCGCACGCTTCGGTCGAACCCGTGTAGTCGATCATGTTGCGAAAACGTTGATCGAACTGCGTCACGCCGAGGCTGATGCGTTCGCCGAAGAGCGTTTGACGAAGGCCGACCTCGGTGCTTGTCGACCGCTCCGGTTTCAGATCTTTGTTCCCGGTGACGAACCCCGTGGCGTAGTTCTCGGAGAACGTCGGCTCTCGGAACGCCGTGCCGCTCGAAGCACGGAGATGCGTGCCGCCGATCACGCGCCAGGAGCCGGCCACTCGGTACGTGCCGAACTTGCCAAAACGCTCATTGTCGTCGCTGCGCGCGCCGGCTGTGAGCGTGACTGCGTCGGAGATCGTGCTGAGGAGTTGCCCGTAGACGCCGGTATTACGGCGCGACGCCTGGAAGATGGAAGTCGACTGGAAGCTGCCGAAGACGCTCTGACTCTCAGTACGCTCGTCTTCCTGCTCGAGTTGCACGCCGGCCGTGAGGACCGCGCCGCCCGGGATCGCGACGTTCGTTCGCAAATCGCTGCCCCGGCGACGCGTTCGGTCGACGGACTGGAAGCCGCCGCTGCTCGGCGTATCCGGTTTGTCGTCGGTACCGCCAGACGTCGCCTCGGATGTGAGACTCAGGTGCGCGTCGATGCGCGGCGTGAAGATGTGGCCAAGCTCCGCCGAGAGCGTCGTCCGGTCCTGCATGAGATGCGCATTCGTGTCCGAGACCGTTCCGCCGCCGTCGGTTGGATAGTGAAATACGTCGTCGTTGTACCGCAGCGACACGCGGAGATCCGTGCGCGGGGTCAGTTGGAGGTGCGTACCACCGCTTGCAACGGTGTTGTGAAACCCGTTGTTGAATGCGTAGATGCCTTTGGTGTCGTGGCGCGCGATGGCGACGGAGAAATCGCCGTTGCTGAGCGCGCCGAGCACCGTGCCGTCCTCGTCCGACGATCCGTAGCTTCCGCCGCGGGCAGAAACGATCGTTCGAGGAGCGCCCGTTCCACGTCGTGTGAAGATTTGAATGACCCCGGTGACGGCGTCGGCTCCGTACAGCACGCTCGCGGGCCCGCGCACCAGCTCGATGCGGTCGACATTGTCCGTCGTCAGCGAGCCGAAGTCGATGGCGCCGCCCGGATCGTTCACGGGTACGCCATCGATGAGCACTTTCACATACTTGCTCTCGCCGCCGCGGAGGAAGAGCGAGGTCGCGGCTCCGAAGGAGCCGGACTGGGCGAACGTAACGCCCGGCAGTATTTCGAGCGCCGACGCGATCGACGTGACGCCACGCACTCGCAGCTCCTCGCCGGTGATGACGTCGATCGTCGCAGGCGATGACGAGGCGGAAATCGGAACGCGGGTGGCGGTGACCACGACCGGCGCGATCTTGGTGGTGTCCGCGACCTGCGCCAGAACGGTGTGAGAGACGAGTGTGGATGCGAGGAGACCGAGCGACGCGAGACGCACGTAGCGCATTGATTGAGACCGTAGAGGAGTGTTCATGCTGATTGACCCGAGGTCGCCTACTCAGCGGCGACGCAGAGGAACGAGAGTCGGCGCACCGACCGCGGGATCGCGCGAGACGACGAGCGGCCATTCATAAACGCGCTCGAGGATTTCGGCTCGCATGACGCTGTTCGGAGGACCGGCCGCGGCGACGGCGCCGCGATGGAGCAAAACGAGTTGGTCGGCAAAGCGGGCGACGAGGTTGAGCTGGTGACTGATCAAGAGCACCGCTTTCCCAGTGCGCGCCAATCCGTGAAGCAGCTCGAAGACGGACATCTCGTGTCCGATATCGAGGAAGGTGGTGGGCTCGTCGAGAACGAGCACGTCGCCGCCCTGCGCCAGCGCACGGGCGAGGCGCACGCGTTGCCATTCACCGCCCGATAGCGCGTCGATGCGCCGCTCTCGCAACGCCGCAACGCCTGCTGCGTCAATCGATGCGTCGATTGCGCGCTGATCGTTTGCTTCGGCGGCGTGCCAAATGCCGAGATGCGGAAATCGGCCGAGCGCGACGTACTCCGACACCAGCAGCGGGAATGCAAGCTCTTCGCGTTGCGTGATGACGGCGACGCGTCGAGCCAGCTCCGCTCGACTTAGCCCCGTCGTTGCCAAGCCGTCGACGCGAATCACGCCGCGCTCGAGCGGAATGCGACCGATGAGTGCGCGCACGAGCGTGCTCTTCCCGCTTCCATTCGGTCCCACGATCGCCGTCAGCAGGCCACGACCCGCACCGAGCGTGACGCCGCCGAGCGCACTCATCGTCGACCGAGGATATCGCACCGCGACGTCGTCGAACTCGATCATACGAGACGCCGAAGCTTGACGAGAAAGAACGGAACGCCGATGAGCGCCGTTACCGCACCGAGCGGCATCTCCCCTGGCGGGCGCAGCACGCGGCCAAGGAGATCCGCGAGCACGACGAGCGTCGCACCGGTGATCGCGCTGCCAACAAGCAGCTCTCGATGCTTTCGTACTCCAGCCGCGCGGACCAAATGCGGCACGACGAGTCCGACGAATCCCACCAACCCCGCGGCGGAGACCGTTGCGGCGGCGAGTAGCGAAGCAATCAAGAACACACGGCGAATCGCCGCATCGACGTCGAGACCAAGGCCAGCGGCGGCGTCCTCGCCAAGCGCCAGCACGTCGATCTGCCGTCCGACGACGATCAGCGCACCGCCCCCGAGAAGTACATACCCCGCGAGATTTGCGATCTGCCCCCACGTGGCATCGCCCACAGAGCCCATCATCCACCAAAGCGCATTGCGAATGGTGTTCGGCTCTGCGTTGGCCATCACGACCATGATTGCCGCATTCGCAAATGCGCCGACAACGACGCCCGCCATGAGCAAGACACGCGGATCGCCGCGCGCGCCGGCTGCGTGCGCCACAAAGAACGCGGTCACGACGGCGACGACCGCTCCGGCGAATGCGGCGAGCGGAAGCAGTGCCACGCCAAGGCCGAGCGCGAGGCCGAGCACGGCGCCCACCGC
>Ga0068855_100011873_pt1 | contig 10533 bp, 15 predicted proteins | sample KBSCornC52_FD_66592 | JGI IMG/M metagenome (GOLD analysis project Ga0068855, IMG submission 66592) | Corn rhizosphere microbial communities from Kellogg Biological Station, Michigan, USA - KBS Corn C5-2 | ecosystem: Host-associated > Plants > Roots > Rhizosphere > Soil ... | reverse complement strand
TTTTACTAGTCTCAATCGTTTTCCTCGCCGACGCGTTCGTCTCGCCGCACTCTCGGAGGCGCTCGAGATTGAGCTTTTCAAGAACTGGAGAGGCCTTTCGCGGCTTGGTCCGCCGAACTCTCATAGCGATGCGAAATCTACCTCAATATCGTATGGAACCAACATCCCGAAGCGTTTTGATTTTTGCATCGATAGCCCGCTAACTTACCTCCCTTTCTCTTCTCGCACTGAGTTTCCGGGCGGCGGTGCCCTTCAATTCAGCTTGCTTCCTGGCCGTCCGGGCACGTCCCTGGGTGGCGATGGTTTCTAGGTGCAGTTCTTCCATCTTCTTGTGCAGCTCGTCGGCCATCTGGTGGATCTCATGCGCGGTTTTTTCGAACTTCTTAACGCGATCGGCGACGATTCGTCGCTCTTTGTCCAGTTTGGTCACTTCTCACCTCAGTCGGTCCCGGTCCGTTCCTCATACTCCGATTTCCCATCTTCCAACGGAATCTCTAGCACTTCGTCCGAGGTCTTCTGCAGAAGATCACGAAGAATGGTAGCGTTTTCTCGGCTCGCGAGGGCCTTCTCTGTAAAACGATGGGCCAGCCGCGGGCGCTTCTTCTGCTGCGAGGTGTCGGCCAGCCGATCCGAGAATTCGGCCTGTTCTTCCATGCTGCGAATTGCAGCCCAGAGTGCCTTCTCGACCGCCTCGGTCTGGTCGGCAAGCAGGCTTTCGGGGGAATACATATGTCCGACCCTGCACCGGAAACGCAGCATGCCGCCCTCCTTGGCCTCCTCGAGAACTCCGCCACACTCCGGGCAGGCGTAAGTTTGTCCGGTTGCAGACATATTCCCAGACATATTCCCTTCCCCCGTGGAAATGGTTCGAACTTCTTCGGTGCTCTCTATGGGCGCAAGCGCGACGAGCTTCGGTCCAATTTGTTCGGCAGGCAAAACGAAATCAAGGGCAGTCGCCTCGATCGCGCTTGCCGGCATTGAGGGCGCGAGCGCCTCGTCGGGATCTTGAGCGATCGCCATACCGCCGCGATTCTTGATAGCGAGTACGCTTGCCGATCCATCGTCCAGATTTCCACTGAGCACCACCCCAATCACCTGGTTTCCGTAGGCATACGACGCGGAGCGGAACAGTGCATCGATCGAAGGCCGGCTGCGATTCTCCCGGGGGCCCCGGTTCGAGTCTCACTCTGCCGCGATCAAGCAACATGTGGCGCTGACCGGCAGGTGCAATGTAGACGCGCGCAGGCAGAATGTCAGCGCCGTGCACGGCATACATGACCGGCAACTTGCTGCCCCGGTTCAGGATCTCGGGAAGTAGTCCAGGACTGTCCTCACTCGTGTGCAGCACGACAAACACCGCTGCCGGGAAATCCCAGGGGAGTGCCGGAAGAATAGTTTGCAGAACCTGTAGGCTGCCTGCCGACCCGCCGATGACAACAATGTCTCTATGTCCCATGGCTCACCGTTCGAGGTTGGATGCGGAAAACGAACGACGCGAGACTGAGCTGCTCCTTCGAATGAGCAGGATTCGCTTGGGAATCAGGCGCTGTCCCCGGCGACGATCAGGGTGTCGAGATAGGGACAGCGCCCTGTACGTGGTGCTCTCATCATGAACCCTGGCCAGAACAATGGAAGCGCCAAGAAGCGTCATTGGACGCAATTTTCGAACAAATAGAAATAGCCCCGTCTGGCGAGAGGCAAGGTTTCTAAGCATGGTGATGTCGACCTTCCTGGCGTACTAGACGCTCAAGCCGCCGATGTGGGCTTCCCGCACAGCTCGGCCGTCGGCGAACAGGTCATGCTCACAGAGAACGAAAACGGGTTGCGCCAAGTTAATCCGCGCGCGAAGTCGGCTGCGCTCCGTCTCGAAGACGGCTTGGAGGTAACGGTCACGCGAATCGAACGGTGCCGTCTATGCAGTGGGACCGACGAGGGAGTCCATCATCGCCTCATGAGTCTGGCCTGTCCGTCGCGATCTTGCTGCAACGAACAGGCCATCTCCAGCTCACTGCTGTCTTACTGATGAGCAGATCCAGCATGCTACAGCGTGGTCGTCCGGCAAAGCGCCATGAAGTGCCATTCTGGAACCGCAGGGGGTGGTGCAGGAGCCAAATTCGCGCTAGTCATCAAGATCAATGCTCCCGAACCCGCGAGCACCGCTCCGGCGCATGTTTATCGCTGCTTACCAATAGGTCGAACGCGAAGGAAGACCGCCGCACCGACTGGGTGACCTCCATACTGTGCCTTCAGTGCCTGCGGAGTCGTATACACGGTGAACTGAGCGCCGGGCGCGATCGCCAAGTGGGGAAAGAGGAAATCCCTATCGTAACCGGCAGAATAAGCTTGCACGCGACCGATGATGCTTTCACGAGCGGTTCGGGTTGATTTCGTAGCAGGAGTTCGCTCGTGCGATCTGTGCTCTCGATTCGTCCCCATACAAAATTGCGCTCCGCAAAGCGCAACGTGGACTCTGCGAGACAGCCTTTGCTTGGGATCGTCCACCGGCAAGCCTGATAAATACCAGATTTGTTAGCAGGCCTAGCCAAAGCTTGTGCCTGGAACCGTTCCAAGCATCGCGACTCGTTGCCTTCAACGAAGGCCAGCTAGCAGGCACAAGCTTTTGCCAGTGGATCACAGTCCGATAATTAAGTAGCTATTTTTTTCAATGAGTCCGGTCACGGTGTTTTCGCGGCGGATTTCTATGCGGGGTCCTCTCCGCTGACTTTGGCGGGGCTTTAAATGGGCAGAACCAAAATCGTCTGCATCTTCGACCAGACTTACCGAACACGAGTGGGCTTAGGGGAGTGGCGGCGGACGCCAGACAGTTGGGCAGAGTAGCTTACTCCGTCCCTTTTTTCTCCCGTGATGCAATGTGCTTGCGTAAGCTCGCCGCCTTATCATTCAACTTTGCGACTCTGGAGTGTAATTCGTCCGCCTTCCCTTTTAGCCGAATTGCCTGTTTAACCAACTGCTGCACGTGTTCTCTCTCTGCTTGATCTAACCGATTCATGGACGATTATTTTACGAAATTTCCAGAGAACAGTCAGATCCTGGAATTCTCCCCCCCAAGTATTTTCTGGGGGGTAGTTGGATCGACGGCTAGGCGTACATCTGATGCCCGCCTAAAGATTTCTCTTTCCTGAGTCCTTTTCAGCGTGACCTGCAATGCGAGTCAACGTCATCGCTAGGTCCAAGTCCGTGATGAGAAACGTGGCCCCCGTTCTTTCGATTTCTTCCGATTTCTGACCTGCACCGGTTAGCGCCTTCTGTCCTTGGCCAATCTGTGGTTTCGGCATATTCAGATAGTTTCAGACGGTAAAAGATGGTCTCCGCAAATTTGTCGATTTCTAACGAGCTCGATTCAGCGTTTCCCGAATGTCAGCTTTAAGCTTCGAAACCGAAAGATCTTCCGAACTGGTCGCCATGCGTAGCGATTCCAAATCACGAAGGCTTTGCTTGAGCGCATCCAGCGCCTCATCCCGCGAGCTTCGTGTGCGATTAAATTGGGCCGCGCTGTTCGCTAGTGCCAGACTGTCATCAAGTCGGCGAACGTGTTGGCGTAAGCTGCGCGCGCGGGCTATTAGCAACTTCGCCGCGGCCCTAGCCTCCTGGGCGGAACGCCGTAGTTCTCGCGCCTTTTCGTGACTTGCCTGAACCGCCTCGAACAACGGTGCCATGACTCTATAAAGATGCAAGATTGGCGCTCGCGAGACAGGCAGTTCCGCAAAAATTCGATCTTTCAAAGGCGTTTAAATTGAGTGCATTAGCCGGCCTTCATCCACGCACGCGTAGCTTGGTTTCGATCGAGGGGCATAAGTTTTCCGTTGTCTCGGCTTTGTACCAGCGGTAAATTGTGCTTGTTGTGGCCGGGTATCCTCCAAAGTCCTCCCAGGAATCGCGTGGATTCGAACAGGCGTATCTTGCGCGGTTGAAGAAGTGCTCGGAAACTGTGGCGCACGCGGAACAATTGATCCAGCAAGCCAAGCGTTACGTCGAACAGAGCAAAGAGCTGGTTGTTGCTACCCTCCCAAAGAAGAAACGTTTCGGCTAGACGAACCGCCCATGCTTCATATCTTTTTGGCTTTACCGATTAGCTCATTCTCCGGGGAAGAGACAGCGTGCTGTGATTGGAAGCCGCGAATGCTCACAACAGCGGTTTTATTGCCGATTCGAAATTCTCAACATAATCAAAGCCAATGACCTTCTTGCGCAGCGATCCCTGTCGGTCGTAGACCATTGTCGTCGGCAATCCTTCGAGCTTGCAGAATTTCCCGATTAGTTCGCCGGACGCGTTCACCAGGGGATAGTGGATTCCGACCTCTCTCGCAAACTGCATCGGCTCTTCCGTATCCCTCATCATGTTCGACTTTAGGCCGATGACGACAAACCCACGCGAGCCGTAGCGGTCTAGCAGCTTCTGATATCCAGGCATTTCTTTTCTGCAGGGCTGGCACCATGTTGCCCAGATATCAACCAAGACAACTTTGCCGAGAAGCGAGCTGGAGGAAATCTCTTTTCCTTCGAAATCCGTCGCCTGGAAAGGGGGGAGTTGAGAGCCGAGTTCGCCGACTGCGACCGACGACGAAGAAGTTGGACCTTCGGAATGCTGATCGGAACTCATCGGATGCCGATTACATCCGACGAGTCCGAGAAGCATTATGGCGCAAAACAATCGCGGCTTAAGGATCATTCCTGTTTCTCGACTTGCAGTACTACGAACTTCAACGGATACAGCGCGCTCGCCTTTTTCTTTCCCGCGGCCTTCTTGTACAACTGCCCGCGAACGGTAACCTGAGTGGTCGAACCCGCAAGGGTGGTTAGAGACCGCGATAGGTCGTTATCGGCGAGGGCAAACGACTGATTCGGCGAGCTCTGCAGACTCAGGGTGCCTGTTTCATCTTTTACGATTTTCCCCCGCACGGTCATGTCCATCTCCGCGACACTCACCCCGCTGTCGTAGGTGGCCTTAAGCAGCTGAGCGGGATCGATCCTCCCATCCTCTTTCGGCGTGATGTCAACCTTTCCATCGCGCAAACTGACTTCGACGTTTTGAACGCCAACCTGGCGCCCGAGGTGCTGTTTCACCCCGTAAGCTCAAAAGTTTCATGTCATGCCTTCCACGCGCATTTCGATGTGTTTGATCTCCGCCTGCGAATGTGGCATCAGTGGCGAAACGAACAACAATACCATTGCAAGTTTGCGGATGTTCATTGCTCCTCCTTTCACAAATGAAGTCGAAATTGCTGAGTTATTCCAAAACTGATGTGCCTGCGCGCTGGCTGGAACTGTGCGCTTGACGAATGGGCGACATCCCAGTCCACACCGATCCATACATGCGTACCGGGTCGGATTCCAACATAGCTCGCAATTCCCGCAACCAACGCACGCCCCCCACTGCCACTCTGAACTACGTCAGCTATACGGTCATCTTGCGAATGCGTCCATGTCAGAGCCGGGCCAATGAACCACTCTCGACCCACGGTTTTCGACTCATAAGGGCGGTAGGACAACCAGAAGCGTGATTCAATATCATCCCCAATCTTCGTTTGCTGGACTCCCTGCGAACGTATGACGGCATGAAGGTCTTCATCCGCCACCAGTCTCCGGATGTTGAAAAGACCGGTGTAGGTCCAATTCACCGCAGCCAACAAGTCCATCGACCCGGAGCCAGGCTGGAAGGTTGCGGGGAGTAGATTGCCTCTCCCATCCTTCAGACCAGTCCCACCGGTCGGCAGCTTCGGCCCCACGGTAATTGATGCTTGGGTGGTTCCTCGCCCCGAATCACGCCGGTAAAAGCGGTATTTCAAAAGCACGGTTGCGTCGCCGATGGCAGTTCCTCGGACGCTCGCTGCACTTTTCGTTTCAAGTTCATTCGTCACCACTGGAACCAGCACGGTCACATCAATATCCCGGCGAAAACCCCAAGTGAAATTGAAAGCTCCCTCGTGGGAGAGCGTTGGCCTTGCGGTTGGCGAAATCCCAAAAGGAACCTGACGCGTTACAAAGGTGGAATTGTAGGAGACAAACGCTCCCCCGGGGAACATCGGAGGCGCGGTCTCTGGCGCTGGACCCTGGGCGCTGGTGAACCCAAACGTGCCGAAAACCATCACCCAAGGAGACACAAAACTCCGGCAATAACCAAAGAAGGATTTCTCAGATCGCAAATTTCCCCCTGAAAATGCTGACTCTTATGCGGCACACGTGTGCACACGTCGACCGTAGCGCTTCAAGATTCAGCTAGATTCGCAGGGTGAGAATCGGGGGGGATGACAAGCCGGGGGGACCGTGGGAGTTTGGCGCGGTGAGCGCGAACGAGAATGCCAGAAAACCACTGCTACCCTGCTGCTCGATATATCCGAGACCTGGCGGTGCAGCCAATCCGCCCTGAAATACTGACGGTTGCCCTAGCGCCGCACGCATAGATGGCATGGTTTGACAGCAATTGATGCCGTGCTGCTGGTGATGGGACAAACACCGCATCGTCTGGCAGCACTTCATCGCCTGCTGCGCACTAGCTGCCGGGGCGCAGTCGAATGCGTATACCATGAGCGCAATCGAAAGCACCACCGAAGAGATTGGTCTTAGCGACATCTAGGATTAGGCTAGAAGTCTTTTAGCCGTCGCGTCAAGCAGGAAGGTGTTGTGACTCGCTCTATTGTCCCTGAGCGAAAAGCATTCCCTGCTGCAGTCCAGCGCCTTTTCAACGGCCCCCTTTATCGCCGATGGCCGCTGCGTGACTCCGGCTGTTTAGCAGGGTCTGGCACGGGGGCTGCCGGGCGCGGCCTTGCTGTCTCCAGCTTCGTGGAAAGTCGTTTTGCCATAGAAATCAGCTCTTCTGAACGTTCTCTGCACTGCTGAGATCGGTGTTGCGCTTTGCGCGACTGCTCTACTGTTTGGCGCACATTCTCGCTTAGATCGCCCTTCATGGGATTGAGTGTGAATGAAACCGCCCTCGTCTCCAAATGCTATGAAACGCCAGAGCCAGGGTTTCCCAGGGATTTTGCTGTTACCGAATACGGAAGGTGAACCTGGGGTGAGGCATGTCTCGGCGTTGAAATCCACACCAACCTTTTTCCGGGCTGGGTACGCCACTCATAGCAAAGCGAATCGGCGGATCACGAATTGGTGCATGCAAATGGAACCATGGACCGTGCTCAAGTGACTTGGCGCGGTTGGGTCCACGCCGATAGGTGCTCAGGCGACTAGCACAGACTGGAGTCGAAGGCTACGCCATGGAATCATACAGGCCTTCTATCATTTCCATCCCACGGCGAAGAAGTTCCTCATCGCTAAGGCCCTGCTTCGCCCATCCGATCAAGGTTCGATCCAAACCAATGCCTTCGGCTCGACCAAATTTGCCGTCTTCGAGATCTGCATCATGAATCACTTGGGCAATCACGCGAACGCGTCGATCACGGATGGCAAATTCTTTGCAAAGTGTCTCGAATGTACAATCCTCTCCTCGATGACCAAAACCCTTCGCAGTTTGGAACATATCAAAAGGCACTGCCGACGGGTGGCGGCTAGCGTCATTGTCAAATATGAATTTCGCCTTCTTATCAATGAACTCACGAATCAGCCATGCGGATGAGACCCGATCGATGCCAGGGCGAGGCCGAGTGATCCAAAGCTTTTCTTGGTAAGACTTGTTCCTAATATCGCTGATTTTCTTCGGCTCTGCCGCGCTCCGCTCCTCTGCTTGTACCAACAGGGTTTCCAAGCGGCTGCGCAAAGGGTTATTAAAAAAATCGATTGCATCCAGTTCGCCGAGTCGGCGGCGAATTCGCGCCAAGGCATTGAGGTTTTGCTGTTTCGTGCGAGTGATCTTCCGTAGTTCAGCGATTGTCGCTTCATACTCGCGAGTGCTCATCTCAATAAAAAGCTTCCGCAGACGTGCATCCGAATGATCGTCTAGAGAGTGGACCTGCATCACGGATGCGTGACCTGCAGATTTGCGAATCACGGCACCGAGCCATTCAAAGCGTTCTCGATTCAATGCCGAATTGGGCAAGATATGGCCACCACTCTTGAGAGCTAACGCACCGTATCGGCGCAATTTTCTCCAGGTATCTACCCTCTGGCTTGCACCCCTAGTCGGCAAAGTAAAGATGAACAGCAACCAGGGCGGTTCCGCTCTGATCTGTGCTATAGTCGTCATCAGTGATGTTACAGATATAACACAAGGCGCAATGGGGCAAGGAGAAGATCAGATGCGTTTGCTAAAGCGATGCCTTGTTGCCTTCTCAATTCTTGCTCTTTCAATCGGCGCGCTAGGGCAAGAACTTAATACTGCCGCCATTGATCAGGCGCTTGGACGCTCCGGACAGAAATCAGGCGAGGTCTACAAGCTCAGTTTTCCGCGAACTGATTTGCATGTTGTTGTAAACGGCGTCGTGATCAAGCCCGGGCTGGCCCTCGGTTCATGGGCGGCATTTTCTGGTACCGATGAAAAAGCCATGGTCATGGGTGACCTGGTGCTGCTGCAAGGCGAAGTCAATCCGGTCATGAAGAAGCTTCGGGATGCTGGCTTTGAAATCACGGCCGTTCATAATCACCTCCTCGATGAAGACCCCCGCCTGATGTATATGCACTACATGGGTGAGGGGAACTCAAAACAGCTCGCAACGTCAGTTCACGATGCGCTTGCCGTATCAAAGACTCCGCTGGGGAAGCCTGCGAATGCTCCGCCGGATTCGGAAAACCCCGCTTGGGTCAAGGCTGTACAGGATGCAGTTGGCCGGCAAGGAGGATTCAAAGGTGGGGTGCTGTCGTTCGCGGTCCCGCGTTCGAACGCAATTACATCGACCGGCATGACGATTACCCCGGCGCAAGGCGTTGCCGAGTCGATCAATTTTCAGGAAGCGGACGTCGGAAAGGTCGCGACTACGGGTGACTTCGTACTCACAGCCAACGAGGTGAACCCGGTGATCTCTGCACTGCAGGATCACGACATTGCGGTTACTGCTCTTCATAGCCATATGCTGAAAGAAGAGCCTCGGCTCTTTTTCATGCACTTTTGGGGGGTGGGCAGTGCTGATGGGGTGGGCGGAGGAATCAGAGCAGCGCTTGCCAAGGTGTCCACAAAGTAGCCGATCCCGAAACCGAGTATGAGCCATCAAGCGAAGCCGCAGCCAGTAACGGCCCAGGCTGAAACGGTTTCATTTACCCTGCGTGATTTGCTTTTTTATTTTCTGCGCCTCGGCACATTCGGCTTCGGGGGGCCGATCGCGCTCGCCGGGTACATGCAAAGAGACCTGGTGGAGAGACGCCGCTGGGTCTCGCGCTCGGATTACCTGGAGGGCCTTGCTTTTTCACAGCTCTCGCCTGGCCCCCTCGCCGCTCAGCTCGCAATGTATATCGGTTGGCTGCGGGCTGGGTTCATCGGAACGACCTTCGTAGGCATGGCTTTTGTTTTGCCCTCATTCATGATGGCTGTCGTTGTCGCGGCCCTGTACGTTCACTTCGGGAGCCTCCCTTGGATTCAAGGCATGTTCTATGGGATTGGAGCTGCCGTAATCGCAATCATCGTGAGAAGTGCAATCAAGCTCATCCTCACGACGGTCGGAAAGGACTCCCTTCTGTGGATGATCTTCGTAGTTCTAGCGATTACGACCGCATGGACGCAGTCGGAAATTATTTGGCTCTTTGTTTTGTCCGGCGTGGTTGCGATGTTGATCAAGGCACCACCTTGGCACAGTCACAATCTATCGATGACGTTTCTGGCAAGTGTGAGCCCTTGGTTGTCGGGGGTTCATGGTTTGGCGAGCATGGCCACCCTAACCGGACTATTTCTCTTCTTTCTCAAGGCTGGGGCATTCGTGTTTGGCAGTGGCTTGGCTATTGTTCCCTTTCTCTATGGGGGAGTCGTTGCCAAGTTTCACTGGCTCACTGAACGGCAGTTCGTTGACGCCGTTGCGGTAGCCATGATCACTCCCGGTCCCGTGGTCATAACCGCCGCATTCATCGGTTACCTCGTTGCAGGGACGTTAGGTGCAATCCTGGCAGCGTTCGCCGTTTTTGCGCCGCCCTATTTCGTCATCTTGGTTGGTGCACCATACTACCGGCGCTTTGCGCAAAATCAGCAAGTCAAGGCCTTCGTGCAGGGTGTAACCGCAGCAGCGGTGGGCGCAATCGCAGGGGCCGCTTACATCCTGGCGCGCCGGTCTCTGATCGACATCACGACATGGTTCATTGGGGGGGTCGCACTGGCCGTGTTGATGCTTACAAAGAAGATCCCGGAACCAGTCCTGATTCTTACAGCCGGAGTAGTGGGTCTTATCTTGCATGGAAGAGTGGCACGATGAGATTCTTTTATGCGCGCAACATCGGAGTTCCCCGCGGCATTTAGGTTTACTTGCAGCACGGTATGTGGGAAACCGGCCGAATCCGCTCCGCTGGAACGACCCCTTCCCCTTCCAGCACGGCATAGAAGCGATCGGCTGCGAGGTTCTTGAACGTCTCAACTTTCCCAGAAGGCCAGCGGACCTCCAGCGACTCAATCTTCTCTGCCGACCCTAGCCCAAAGTGCAAACG
>Ga0068855_100011871_pt1 | contig 10534 bp, 8 predicted proteins | sample KBSCornC52_FD_66592 | JGI IMG/M metagenome (GOLD analysis project Ga0068855, IMG submission 66592) | Corn rhizosphere microbial communities from Kellogg Biological Station, Michigan, USA - KBS Corn C5-2 | ecosystem: Host-associated > Plants > Roots > Rhizosphere > Soil ... | reverse complement strand
CGCACGGAACGCTCCGCGCGCACCCTGGCGTCCAACTCCGGACGCGGAGGACTGTTCTGGTCGGAGTCCTGGGTCGACCCGGATTTTACCGGCGCGAACGGTCCGCTTTCGGTAGAAAAGACTGCCTGAATCTATCTCGCTTCAGCCTTCATGCCAGGGGGAGTCGCAGCCGCGACTCCCCCTTACCTTTCGGATCCTCGGGATTCTGATGTGAATGCGGACTTGAGCGCCTGGACGACCTCTGCGAGATGGTCGTCTCCGATATAGCGCTGCCAGCCGTGCGCCGCATAGAGTGCGGTCAACTGCTCTGCCTTATCGTAGTGGTTCATCTTGTCGATCCAGTAGTGATCGAAGTGTCGTGCCACCACGCGGGCGAGGCGATCGGGAGTACAGGGCAGCAGTGGGGCGATACTGGCGGTCGTGCGAATTCCCGCGGTTCGCAGCGCATCGGCTGCCCGGAGCCGCCGAAAAATAGCGGGAGCACGCGGCTCGAAAACGCGCCGCACCACATCGCTGTCGGTCGGAAGGGAGAGACCGACGGTGAGACTATCCCCAAAGCGCTGAAACATGTCGATGTCCCGCACGACCATCGGGCTTCGTGTCTGGATATGCACGTGGGCGGGGAATGCCATCAGAACGACCTCCAGCAGCGCGCGTGTCAGCCCCAGTCGGCGCTCCACAGGCTGATAGGGATCGGTGGCGGAGGCGAGGAAGATCGATTTCCCGAACAGTTTGTGACTCTCTCGTTGGAGCGCATCCACTGCATTGGTTTTGACCTCGACCCACATTCCCCAATCCGCCTTCTTCTCAGCGTCCTCATGCACAAAGCGACTCGCATAACAGTAGGAGCACCCGAAGAGGCAGCCGCGATACGGGTTGATCGTGTAGTCGTACGGCAGGCTCGACTTGCTCTCCTGTGCCGTGAGCACCGACCGCGCCTGAATCTGGGTGATGCGATTCACGAGGTTGCCTCCAGTTGCGTAAGCCGCTTCAGTAGATATGACAGTAGACGAAATTATACTATGAATGGTTTCCTCATTTGCTCTTTAGCGTCGAAGGTGCGCTTTGCGATAGAGGGTGGAGGTACGCTTTAAAGGAGGATATGCAGATGAATACTCAGAACATGATCGACATCTACGAGGAGTTTGAGGCGGAGAGCGTCTCCTTTTGAGCCGATGAGCAAGCGACGGTGGGGCTACCCATCGGAGACATATGTACAGCGCGGTCTGCGCATAGTGCATGGCGATAAGGAGTTGAGAGAGAAGCTGGGACGCAACGACCTGTGTCCCTGCGGATCGCGCCTCCGCTTTCAAGGTCTGTTGTCGCAATAGTGGGCGGTTCGACGGTTCCGAACGCGACTACTACTGCCGCGAATAGACGGGGAGAGTTCGGATGTTAAACTGTCGTCTCTGCACGCTGCTATTTTGCGCCGTTGCTCTCCTTGCCGGTTCGGTGGGGAGAGCGGCGGCCTCGGATGTCGGGGAACCGCTGCCGGGTTTCCGGCACAGTCCCTGGTTCGGAGAGCAGGTCCTGGAAGAGACGACCGCAACCGGCGTACGGATGCTGACCAATGCGCCGGCCCCCGCAAAGTTCGACCCCACGCGACCGACCCGCCTCCTCTTCTACGCAACTCCCAACGGCAACACGATCGAGCAGACGATGGGATCGGCACTGGTGGCGGGAACGGACTGGCACTTCGACATCCAGCACATCGCCGCGCAGGTCCGACGTCTGCGCGAACTGGACAAACGGGAGAATCTGGTTCTGCTCTGCCTGGAGGCATCCGGGAAGAGCTGGCCCGCCTGGCGGCAGAAACATCCCGACAACGCCGCTTTGATCCGAGAACTGGTGGAGACGGTGCGCAAACGGATCCCAGGCGCTCCGGTTCGAATCACGCTGGCAGGGCACAGCGGCGGCGGCAGTTTTTTGTTCGGCTTTCTGAACGGGGGCGACACGATCCCCGAATTCGTGGATCGCATTGTCTTTCTCGACGCGAACTACTCCTACGCGGAGGACGCGCACCACGGCGAGAAACTGCTGAACTGGCTGGGTACGGCTCCGGACCATCGGCTGGTCGTGGTCGCCTACGACGACCGCAACATCCAACTCAACGGCAAACCGGTCGTCGGGCCGGATGGCGGCACCTACCGCGCCACGCATCGGATGCTGGAGGCGTTCGGCAAGAAGGCTGCGCTCACCCACACGAAGCAGGGCGACTTCGAGCGGTATGAGAGTTCGGACAGCCGCAGCCTGTTTCTCATCCACACCAATCCCGCCAATAAGATCCTCCACACCGCACTCGTCGGGGAGATGAACGGCCTTTTGATGGCGCTGACCTATGGGACGCCAGCAGCGAAAGGGTGGGGCACGTTCGGTGGGCCGAGGGCCTATACCGCCTGGGTGCAGCCTGCCGCACCGACTGTCGCGGCGCCACCGGTTGCCGGACCTATTCCTGCGCGTCCGAAAGAGGGAGCGGAAGGAGGGCAGGCCGTCATGGCCCGTGTCGCGGAGATGACCACGGTGGAGCGCGAAACGGTCCTGTTGAAAGAGATCACCGAAGGCAACCTCCCCGAGTTTCTGCGCGCCTTCAAACCGATCCATGTCGAAGCCGTCGATAGCGACGGGATCAAGCACACCGCGGTCTACGACGTCATGCCGGACTATCTCGCGGTCGGAATCGACACCGATTTCGTGCGTATCCCTCTCACCCCCATGACGGCGCTCCAGATCGCAGCGCACTTCGGATGCGCCCTGCCCACCCGCAAAATGGTCGATGCGATCTACGCCCAGGCCGAAGTCAAACTCGAACCCCACCCGATGACCGAATCGCGCGAATCGGTCAAGACCTTCCTCGAATACAACGCCATCATCGAGGTGCAGCGCGGCGGCAAGCCGCTCGGACTGCTGGTCGCCGGGAACAAAAAGGATGTCGTCCAATCGGTGCGCCTGTTGGAGAAGCCGAACCGGGTCGCCATCTACGGCTGGCATAAACTCGACGGCACTCCCATCCAGCCCCTGACCATCGTCCATCGTGACACCTACGTCGATTACAGCCACGGTATCCGCCTCATCAAACAGACCCTCCTGGTCGATGGTAAACCCACGACACTCACCGCCGTCCTCGCCGACCCCAAACTGAAAACGCTCCTCACCGACGAATAGGGCGGTGAAGAGAGCCAAAGAAGCCCCCTCCTTGAGAAGGAGAGGAAACAGAAATAAGCCCCCTCCTTGAGAAGGAGGGGGTTGGGGGAGGTCTCTCGTTTCGGGATACGTCAGCGGTTTGCCTTGTGGCCGGTGACGCTGCGGATGTAGGCGACCTCTTCCGGGCGATAGGGGGCGCCGTCGGGGCGGAAGATGTCGTGGAACCAGACCGGAGGCTCGCCGGTGTAGGCTTTCTGCCAGGAGTCCCACGGGTAGATCGTCTGTGTTTTGCCCGCGACGAAGCCCCAGTTGTAGGCCGCGACCCCCTCGGATTTCATGAGGCCGAGATTCGGATCGAATGTGCTATGGTTCGGACGCGCCATATATTCGGTGCAGAGGACGGGGCGATGGAAGCGGCGCAACTGATCGATATGCTTCTTGAGATCGTCTGCCAGCCCATAGTTGTGAAAGCTGATGACGTCGGAGTTTTCCAGAGAGTACTTCTGCATCGGCGTCAGTTTGGCATCGTCACCCCAATCCCCGAACCAGACGCAGACCGTCGCCGGCTGTGAAGGCGCGACTTCACGCGTCCAGCGCACCACTTTCTTCAAGAGATCCAGCGCCAGCGCCGGTTTGTCCTTCAACTCCATTTTGCCATAGGAGTTGCCGTTGGTGTTGTCCGGCTCGTTGAAGAGATCCCAGGCATGGACGCGTCGATCGTTCTTAAAGCGCTTCAGCACGCCGACGACATACGGCTTCAGGGAGTCGTAGAGTTTCGGATCCTTGAGGATCTCCTGTCCGGGCGCCTGCACCCAGCCGGAGTTGTGGACGAACGGACGAGGCTCCCGCTGCTTGCCCAGGACCGGGAACGGATCCCAGCAACTGTCGAACAGCACGAACATGACGCCGATGTGGTGTTTGTCGGCGATCCCGAGAAAGGTGTCCATCCGCTTCAGAAAGCCTGCGGAATCCTGATCCCATAGCATATTGTGCAGAAAGACCCGCACCGAGTTGAAGCCAAGCCCCTGCGCCCATCCCAACTCGCGGTCGATTGCAGCGACATCGAACGTGTCCGCCTGCCACATCTCCAGCTCATTGATGGCATAGGAGGGCGAGAAGTTGCAGCCCACCAGCCAGCCGTGTTTCTGTTGCCACGTCTGCGCGTGCGCTTCGGACCATGTCTCCGCGGCCCTCGTCGGCCCCTGGACAAACAGAAGACAGCCCAACATTACGAGGATGGCGCAAAGCCTGCGCGGTGCACAGGTCCGCGCTCCCGAAAGAATCGACATAGATCGTTACTCCTCAAAACTTAGATATAGGCGAGACAGAACGCGATGCTGTTCCGCGTGGCCGGCGGCAAATCCTGCGCGCATAGCCGTCAGAATCCCCGCCGGCGCGAGGGTTTGCGCCGCGTGGAGAGGAAGGTCAGAAAGGCCGGGATGGCAAGGATCGCCCAGATGACGATCCAGGCGAGCAGGTTGAGATTGCCTCCGGTGATGGGGTCGGGAGTGTCCACGCGATCCGCTCTGACATTGTTGGCATTCACCAACATCGAAATGGGAATACCTGCCGACCACGTCAGGCCGATCCATTTCGTCCAGACATGGATCGGCCGGGGACGCACTTCATAGGCGGAGTCCTGAACATAGTCCGGGGGGTACGGTCCGGAGTAGGGCGTGATCTGCGCAAACGGTTTCGGAGAAGATCGGTCCGGTGTCTCGCGCGCGGAAGCATTTGGTTCTGCCGTCGGCGCAGGGCTCTCCGCGCATTGGGCGCACTCCTGTTGTGACGGCAGCAACTCTGCCCCGCATTTCGAGCACCGCATTGTGAATACCTCGTTGTAGGGTAGGATCCTATTCTACTGGAGGAGGCGCGAATCCTGCTATCATCAGTTTTGACGGAAGCGTCCCGTCTTTGACGCTTCCTTGGAACAAGGAACTGAGTCGGGTTCTGGCGAACATAGGAGGTATCCAGTTTATCGCAGCCGAGACGATGTTTAGAGGGAGTGTTGTAATGAGGATGAATGCCCGCGTCGCGCGTGTATGCCGAATTGCGGCGATCGGCCTGTTTGTGTGGGCTTCCGGGATTTTCATGCCGGGGCGGGTGGGGGCGCAGGGCGTCTCGGGCAGGGTCGAGATCGATGCGGACGATCCCGCGGATGAAGAGCGGCTCAACCGCGAACTGTGGGAGAGTATCCGGCACACGCCCTATACCGAGATGCGGGAGCGTGTGGCACGTGCGCAGAGGACGGCACAGAAGAACGATACCGAACTGCCGCTGCCGAACGGCTGGAGACTGGCTCCTGCGGGCGCTTCCGTCGGTGTGGGGCGTTTTCCCTACGAGGCCATCGCCTACGCCGGGCATATCGTCGTACTCAACACCGGCTACTATACAGGGAGGGACCGACCGGAGGTCTCGATCGTCGATCCCACGACCAATACCGTCGTCAAAACCCTGCATGTCGATGCGCTTTTTCCCTCAGCGCAGGTCGGGGCGGACGGAGATCTCTATCTCAGCGGCGGCTTCAGCCAACAGGTAGTGCGTGTAAACCGTCAGTTCGAGATCGTGCGCACCTATACGATTGGCGGCTATACGGGCGGCCTGGTCGCGCTCGATACGAACCATCTGGTGGTCACCTACCTGGTCGCAGGCGAGACACCCGCCGATATGGCGCGCGGCAAGTTCACGCAGGGACGATTGGCGATCCTCAACACCGAGACGGGCAAGGTAGAGAAAGAGGCTTCGACCGGCTACTTCCCATACGCCCTCACACTGGCGCATGACAAACTCTATGTGGCGGTGCAGGGGGAGAATACGGTGCAGGTGTTCTCGCCGCAGTTGGAAAAGCTCAAAACCGTCCGGGTGGGCCGCTCTCCGCAGGCGCTGGCGTCTGCCGGCGATCGTCTCTATGTCGTCAACGCGAACGACGACACGGTCTCTCTCTTGAATACCGTGCAAGATCGGGTGACGGGCACAATCAATTTGCGCGGCAACGGCCGGAAATTCGGCGGCGCGCCTGCCTCCTGCGCCATCGAAGGCGACCGGCTCTACGTCGCGATGACCAATCTCAACGCGATCGCCGTGGTCGATACGCGCTCGCTGCGGCGTCTGGGCGACATCCCGACCGGATGGTATCCGACGAAGGTGCTGCTGGATCACGATCGCCTCTTTGCGCTCAGCGCCAAAGGGATCCATGCCCGCAAGCCCAACCCGCGCGGCCCGCAGCCGACAGCGGACGCCCGCAACGGCCCCGACTATGTCCTGACGCTCCTGCGGGGCGCGCTCACGTCGGTGCCGACACAGGAGATCGCGGCGAACCTGAAGAGCTGGACGCAGCAGGTCCGTAACGGCTCTCCGCTCTTGAATCCGGCAGGCGGAATGCAGACGCCGATCCGCCATATCTTCTATATCGTGCGCGAAAACCGCACCTACGATCAGGTGATGGGAGATGTGCCGGGCGCGAACGGCGACCCGACCCTGACGCTGTTCGGACAGGAGGTGACTCCCAACGCCCACCGTCTGGTGCAGGATTTCGTGACGCTCGACAACTACTATGCCGATGGCGAGATCAGCGTGCTCGGCCATAGTTTCACGACCAGCGGCTATGCCAGCCCGTTTCTGGAGTGGATCGGCAACGCGACCTACTCGGGTAAGTTTCGTGGCTATCCGTTCGGCACCGTACCGGCGGTGACCTCGCCCTCCTACCTGTGGGATGCCCTCGATGCGCACCATGTCGATTATCGCATCTATGGGGAGAACTATTTCCTCTACACCCGCGGCTACAAGATCATCCAGGAGACGTTCGGGCCGGACAGCGAGATGGTGGGTAAGTTCCGGGCGCAGATGATGTCGCTGGCGTCGCAGACCGATCGCGGCAACGCCTTCTACCAGTTTGCCCGCCGCTATGCCGACAGGGCACGCACTCCGCGCGAGGCACGCAAACTGCTGGACAATCCCGACTTCGTGCGACCGCTCTCGCTGTTTCTCACCGGAGATCAGAGCCTTGCGACCGCATTGGCGACGAAGTCCGGCCTGAAGGGCAGGTTCGCGGAGTATCTGGCGCGCTATCCGTTCGACTATCGCTCGTGGGATCTCGCCTTCTCGGATATGGATCGCGCGCAGGCCTGGAAAGCCGATTTCGAGGCGCAGCTCGCACACGGCAGCGTCGCGCAGTTGAGCTACCTCTGGCTGCCCAACGACCATACCGCCGGGGCTGCGACCAATCCGCTGCCGCCGCTGCAACTGGTCGCTCAGAACGATGCTGCCCTGGGCCGCATCATCGAGACGATCGCCAACAGCCCGATCTGGAACGAGAGCCTGATCCTGGTGACGGAGGATGACGCCCAGAACGGCCCCGATCATGTCGATGCGACTCGCACCGTGGCGCTTGCCATCGGTCCCTCGGTCAGACGCGGCGTCGTCGTTCACGACCGCTACGATCAGCTCAGTATGCTGCGCACCATCGAAGTCGTGCTGGGGCTCTCTCCCCTGCATCGCGGCGATGCTCTCGCCGTGCCCATGCTCGGCATCTTCGCCGATACGCCTGACACCACGCGGCCCGCTGCACCGCAGCCCTCCACGTACCTTGCACCGGCGGATCGCGCACGCTTCGATCAGTTCAACATGCCCGCAAAGCAGTTGCCTCCCTAACCGGGACGACCCTCCGGACAAACAACAGGAAGGCCTCCTTGGTTACAATCAAGGAGGCCTTCCTGCAGAGAGAAGTGTCGGCGTGAGAGTGTTAGGCGGCGCGGCGGGGGATTTTGGGATCGATGTAGGGGAGTCCCTCTCGAATGGCCTCGATCGCCATCATCAGGACGTCGAAGCCGGAATCTTTCCCGACATAGCCGTTCGCTCCCATCTCCAGCGCCGCATCCACGTAGCGGGTGTCGGAGTGGTTGGACAGGATGATGATTGGGATGAAGTTCGACTGGTCCCTCAGGTGACGCAGCACTTCCAGTCCGCTCATCTCGGGCATGTTGATATCCAGCAACAGGAGATCCGGGCAGAGGTCTCGTACCGCTTCCAGCGCCATCAGTCCGTTGCTTGCTTCTCCCACCACCTCGATTCGAGGTTCACACTCCATCAATAGTCGTAGTCCCTTACGTACAACCGGATGATCATCGACGATTACCGTCTTCATATGGATCACATTTCCTCCCTCGATTTGCGGCGCTGCTTCCTCGGCTTCGTCATGAAAGGCGAAGGATTCCGCGCGAACCGGGGCTACTCTTAAGTTTTTGAACGGGTCGATGTGACGGGGCCAGGCTTCCCACAAAACAGGGATCGCAGCTTGCAAGGGGCCGGGCCGCGCACGACAACTTCGACCAACCGAACCGTCACTTACCATCCTTACTGCTGAACCGTCTACAGTCTACCGTTTTACGACGCCTCTGTCTATTAGGATAACTACGTATGTTTGTGCATGTTATCCCGTATATACCCTCTGTCGAAAGAGAGATGCAGTCGTATGTCGTAAGTTGCAAGTGTTGTGATATCCATTATACGGTTTGCACGGGCGGAGACGCTTCTCGACAATCGTGTATTTGTGGTCCCACCAATAAGATTCGGCCCCTCCATTGGGAGGGGCCGAATCGAGACGTTCTATGCACGGTTGAGGATAGAAACCGTGGCGTGAAACCAGGGAACCCCGGGTGAGGGCGACCACGAGGCGACCTGATTTTCGCTAGAGCTGAGCCAGGTTATAGCGGTTCTGCTCCGTCAACGTATAGCGGGTGGCGATAGATGGCCAATGCGTCGCACTATCGGTATGGATCGTGATACATTTGCGCTGTTCTAATTCGGAGAGCGCCCGTAAGAAGAATGCCTTGTCGTAGGCCGCCAGTCGATGCACCACATAACTGAACTGGGTGTCCTCGAACTTCGCCGCCAGACTGGAGGCCACTTCACTCGCCAACCGAATCACCGGAGGGGTGTCTTCTCCGATAAGCTGCTGTTCTTTCAATACACTGATAACGGCCTGTTTGACCGCGGTCGCTCTCGTTTCCATAGTCGCGTCCTCCCTCAATCTTCCGAGCTTGGCACCTAGATGCGCACTGTGACTGCTCTCAAGTAGTCTTGAAAGCGCCCTGGTAGATATTGCCAGTAGTCTCTTTACGGGGATATAGCCCCTTGTGTTAGCCGTAACTTTCGGTATACTCATTTAGTAGGCAGAAGGTTACATTTGGATTACAGGAAGACGCCATCGGAAAGATATTTTAAGGATACTGATCAGGAAGATCAGGATAACACAGAGAAGAGATTACTGCGAGCAATTTAGTGGGAGTAACCGGATTCTTCAACCTCCCTGTCGCCTGAGGCGACAATAACGAAGGGGGCGGAGCGGCTATCCCAATAGTCACTCTGCCCCCTTCCCTGATCTCGCTGGCCGCGTGTTTCCGAACGGCCTCTAACCTCCGGCTTTGAAGGTCTTGATATGCGCCACGACTTTCTTGATCTGGTCGTCGGACAACTGCGATCCGAAAGCCGGCATCTTCCCCTTGCCGTCGTGGATGATGGCCGTCAGCTTGGAATCCTCATCCCCACTGACTCCGGTGAGGGCAGGCGCGCGCTTGCCGGCCCCCTCCGGGCCGTGGCAGCCGCACTTCGCCTGATAGATCTCTTTGCCGGACGCGTTCGCGGCAACCGGCCCTCCTCCTCCGCCCGGCCCACGTCCGGGACCGCCGCCAGGGCCACCCGTTCCGTTCGGACCGCTCAGGTCGCGGCTGGGAGGCGAATAGGCAGGGGGCGGCGTGTTATCCGTTTTGGAACAGCCCGCGATCAGCAGCATACACAGGGGCATCGCGACAAAGATGCCTGCACCCAGAAGAGACTGTCTTACTTTTTTCATCAACGACCCTCCTTTTCCTTAAATTCAGTTGTTCTACCGCCCGTTACCACATTCCTCTATAGAGATCCGAATTCCGGTCGATTCATACCCCTTTCTTTTATCGTCCCGACTCTTTCACACCCGGACGGGGTGAATATAACAAACAGAGATGAAATCCGTATAAAAGCGCGTAGGGAGCGAGGGAATGAGTTTCGCTGGCCATTCCCCACTCGTCCCGTGTTTCTGCGAGTAACGAAGGAGGCTCGCAATCGTCCATATCAATGGTAGACCTTGGCGACGGGTCCCAAGATGGGCCTACCGGTAGACGTTTCATGCAGGCCGGTACAGAAGGATAGACATCAGATGAATATACTGGAGTGTTTGCGCGTCGCATTACGAGGGTTGACGAACAACAAGATGCGTACGGCCCTGACGATGCTCGGCATCATTATCGGCGTCGGCGTCGTCATTCTGGTGGTCGCGATCGGGCAGGGGGCGACCAAGCAGGTGACGGACACGGTCAACTCGCTTGGAACCAACCTGCTGACGATCTCTTCCAACCGC
>Ga0068855_100011869_pt1 | contig 10535 bp, 10 predicted proteins | sample KBSCornC52_FD_66592 | JGI IMG/M metagenome (GOLD analysis project Ga0068855, IMG submission 66592) | Corn rhizosphere microbial communities from Kellogg Biological Station, Michigan, USA - KBS Corn C5-2 | ecosystem: Host-associated > Plants > Roots > Rhizosphere > Soil ... | reverse complement strand
ACCTCCAGCCGGGAATGTCGATAACGCCCGCAGCGCCGTAGAGCAGGCCATCGCCGCCGCGCCGTTTGATCCGGCGTTCGGCCAGCCGGTCCAAGCCCTGAACGCCCAGCCCCTCGGCCAGGAACCGATTCACCAGGAAACCCAAACCGCTTCTGCCGGTCCGCCGGCCATCCCGCAGCTAGAGCATAGCGACACACCGATGCTGGTTTTACCGACCGATAATTCCAACTCGTTGACAGCTACCCAGCCAATCGCCACTCAACCGGGTGAATCCGTATCAGGCGTCGCCCCGCCAGTGCCGCCACCGGTGCCGCCACCGCTTCCTCAGTAGGTTATAATCTCCTGGATGAACGGAATACTGCTGGTTGATAAGCCAGAGGGTTGGACGAGCCATGACGTAGTGGCTAAAGTCCGCTCGATTTTAAGACAGCAAACCGGCCAGAAGGTGAAGGTCGGTCACACCGGGACTTTGGACCCAATGGCGACCGGGCTTTTGATACTGGTTTTAGGCAGTTATACCAAGCGGGCAGAGGAGTATAGCAAACTCGATAAGGTATACGAGGCCGAGGTTACCCTTGGCCGCACCAGTACGACAGGCGACAGGGAAGGCCAACTGACAAAAATTAATGATAAGCAACCCGAAAAAATGGCTGTGGAGGCCGTTTTAGGCCAGTTTAAAGGCGAAATACTACAAAAACCACATAAGTACTCTGCTGTCAAAATAGGCGGCCAGCGGGCCTACAAGGCGGCCAGGGCCGGCAAAACAGTTGAAATCGAACCCCGTAAAGTGAAAATTTATAAAATAACAGATGTGGAGTACGACTATCCCAAGCTGAAATTCACCGCAGAAGTCTCTTCCGGTACCTATATCCGCTCCCTAGCCGAGGATATCGGTGCGGCGCTCGGCACCGGCGCTTACCTTTCGGCACTGCGCCGCACCCAAGTCGGTGAATTCCCAACTGACAAGGCGGTCCAGCTCGCGAACCTTGATTATGAGATCATCCTTAAACACCTTGCAAACTGAGGTGAAATTTGCTATAGTGGACACTCGAATGATAACGAGTGAGAAGAAGGCCGAGGTTACTAAAGACCTCAAGGCCCACGATAAAGATACTGGCAGCCCTGCGGTGCAGGTCGGTATTATGACCGCCCGGATCGCCGAGCTAACGGATCATATGAAGAAAAATAAGCACGATTTCGCGGCCCGCCGGCGACTATTACAGCTGGTCGGCAAGCGCAAGCGCCTGCTTAAGTACATCGCTGAACAAAGCGGTGATGAGTATCTCGCCCTTATCAAGAAACTCGGCATCCGCCGCTAAAGTGCCCAGACTCTGAATCGCCTTAACCGGCGACTAAGCTTGTGCACATTAAATAATCGTTTTTGTGGTTGGAGCTACAGATATATCGTTGGCACAAGGATATATTTGCACCCCGACCGCAAAGCGCGGAAAGGACTCTATTTATAGATGTCAGACATAATAAACCCCTTTGGTAAAAAAATAATCACGGTCAAAACCGATTTTTGCGGCCGTGAATTAAGTTTGGAAGTCGGCCGCTTAGGTTTTAGGACCAGCGCTTCGGTCTTGGCCCGCTACGGCGACACCGTAGTACTCGGTACGGCGATGGTCAGTCCGGAAGCCGTGATCGGCATGGACTATTTCCCGCTGAGTATTGATTACGAAGAGAAATTCTATGCCGCCGGTAAGATTAGCGGCAGCCGGTTTATTAAAAGGGAAGGCCGGCCTTCCGATGAAGCCATTTTAATCGGCCGGTTGATCGACCGGCCGATCCGACCGCTGTGGCCAAAGGGCTACCGCCACGAGGTGCAGGGAGTTGCCACCGTTTTAAGCATGGATCCGGATTTTAGACCGGATGCCATCGCCATGATCGCCATGAGCGCGGCGTTTATGCTGACAGGTGTTCCATTTGAGGGCCCGGTAGCCGCCGTTAGAGTTGGCCTGAAAGACGGTAAACCCCAAGCCTTCCTAGCCTCTAAAGAATATGAAGAAGGTGTACTCGATTTGGTGGTAGCTGGTACCAAGGACGCCATCATGATGGTCGAAGCCGGCGCCCGCGAGGTATCCGAAGAGACGGTGGCCGAGGCTTTGGCCTTTGCCCACGGCGCCATCCAGCCAGCCATCGACCTGCAGAACGAACTGGTTAAAAAAATCGGTGTGACTCCTCAGGAGTTCACCCTGTTGCTGCCCGATGAAAGCATCCAGAAAAAGGTCGATGATTGGACCAAAGATAAACTGGGCGCCGGCTTGCGGGCGCCTTATCCGGAGCGTAATGATTTGGTAGCTGATATACGGGTAAAAATGCATGAGCACTTCATTAAGGAGTTGGGCGAAGAAGAATTCCAAGCTGTCAAAGGCGATTATGACGAAGCTTTCCAGATGGCGGTGCATAAAGATGTACGTGAAGGTATTTTGAATGAAAACGTCCGCCCGGATGGCCGCCAGACCACGGAAATTCGCCCGCTATCCAGCCAGGTAGGTTTATTGCCTCGGGCACACGGATCCAGTCTGTTTACGCGTGGTGTTACCCAAGCCTTAAACATAGTTACACTGGCACCGTTAAGCTACGCCCAATTGGTCGACACTATGGAGCGGGAGGGTGAGCGCCGCTATATGCACCACTACAACGCCCCCGGCTACACTGTCGGTGAAGTTCGCCGCTTGGGTTCGCCCGGCCGCCGTGAAATCGGCCACGGTTATTTGGCGGAACGGGCTTTGAGCGCTGTTTTGCCCGAAGAAGCCGAATTTCCGTACACGATGCGTTCGGTAACAGAGATAATGAGCCAAAACGGCAGTACCAGCATGGCTGCCACCTGTTCGTCTTGTATGGCCCTGATGGACGCCGGCGTGCCTATAAAAGCGCCGGTTTCCGGCATCGCCATGGGCTTGATGACCGATGGCAAGAAGCACGTGATTTTAAGTGATATCGCCGATGCCGAGGATTTCGCTGGTGATATGGACTTCAAGGTCGCCGGTACGGAGAAAGGCATAACCGCTCTGCAAATGGATATGAAAGTCCATGGCTTGCCGGTGGATATCCTTAAGCAGGCCCTGATGCAGGGCAAAGACGGCCGGGCTGAAATTTTGCAGCATATGCTTTCGGTAATCCCGGAGCCGCGCAAAGAACTCAGCCAATACGCGCCGCGAGTCGAAGCTATTCAGATCAACCCCGAGCTTATCCGAACGGTTATCGGCAAAGGCGGTGAGACTATCAATAAAATAATCGCTGAGACCGGTGCGGAAATCGACATTAAAGATGACGGCACCGTAATGATCGCCAGCCCCGATAAGACCAGTATCGACGCCGCTATCAAGTGGGTACGTGACCTGACAGCCGAGCCGGAAGTTGGTAAGATATATGAAGATTGCCGCGTGGTCAGTGTTCTCGATTTCGGCGCTTTCGTAGAAATCCTGCCGGGCAAAGAGGGGCTGGTCCACGTCAGTGAAATGAAAGAGGAACGGGTGGAAAAACCGAGCGACGTGGTCAAAGAGGGTGATAAGGTGACAGTCAAACTGGTCGCCATCGATGACCGCGGCCGCCTGCAGCTTTCCATGAAAGCCGCCGCCCGCGAACAAAAGAAAGGTTAGATATGGCAAGGCGTATCAGCAGACGATCACACCAACAAATCCTAATGCAGACCTGGTGGGTCAGGGCTCTGCTGGCGGCCGCCTTCATACTGCTGGCCTACGGTTTCGCCAGTTTAGCGATTGATTCCGGCAACCTTCTGGAATATTTAGTCACTATCGTGCTCATCTGGTGGGGGCTTAAGCACGGCTACCGGGCGGTGCGCTTCGCCTTCTTCAGTTAGATATGTCAAAAGCTGATAAGCAGAAACTTCTCGACCAGATCAAAGCGGATATCCTCAAGCAGAATATCTGCCCGGATCTGGCTCAAGAAGCCACGCAACTTGTCTTTGGCGACGGCAGTCCCGACGCTGATTTGGTTTTTATCGGCGAAGCTCCGGGTAAGAATGAGGACGAGCAGGGTAAACCCTTCGTGGGCGCCGCCGGCAAGTTCTTGAATGAGATGTTAGCCGGCATCGGCCTAAAGCGTGAGGATGTATATATAACCAACATCGTTAAGTATCGTCCGCCCAACAATCGCGATCCGCTGCCCGATGAAAAAGCCGCGTTTTTACCGTTTTTGCGTTCCCAGCTGGAGGTTATAGCTCCCAAGCTGGTGGTCACCCTTGGCCGCCACAGCATGGATAGCCTCTTGCCGGGCCTGCAAATCAGTAAGTGCCATGGCCAGCCCAAACGGTACAAAGGCCAGGTTTATCTGCCTTTGTTCCACCCGGCCGCGGCGCTGTATAACGGCGGCATGCGCCAGACGCTCATCGACGATTTCGCCCGAATCCCGCGCGTGCTGGCCGCCATTTAACATTTAGAAATCTATTAATTCTCTTAAAGAAAGAAAGGAAAAAATTATAGATGAATCAAAATAACCCAAATAATAAGAAGCCGGCGCCTAAACCGCGACCGGCCAGAAAGAACAACGGGGGCCAAACGGCCACCGGCCGCAGCGTCAGCCGCGGCGCGGCGCTGCGCGCCCAAAAACAAGCCGTCCAGGATGCCAACCGGGTCGCCAGCCAGTATTTAGACGCGGCGGCCAAGGGCGGCGAACAGCCGCGCCGGGCTAATGTCATCGATGACAGCCCCAAGCTGAAAATCATCGGCCTCGGTGGTTTCGACGGCGGCGGTTCTAAAAACATGCTAGTTATCGAATACCAAAATGACGCCATCGTCATCGACTGCGGTAACGACTTAGGTGTCGACTTGCCGGGTATCAATTACGGTATCGCCGACACCACTTACTTAGATCAGATCAAGACAAAACTAAAGGGTTTTGTAATTAGCCACGGCCACCTTGACCACATTGGCGGCCTGCCTCATATTCTGCCCAAGTATCCTGGCGTACCAGTTTACGGCAGCCGTTTTACCATCGGCCGGGTCGAAGAGATCTTTGAGAATTTCGGCTTGCCGATGCCCGAGGGCTTTGAGCTTAAAACAGTCGAAATGAACGAAACCACGCATGAGCGCCTTAAGGTCGGTGAGTTTTACATTGAACTAGTCCGTGTTACCCACTCTATCCCTGGCAGCACAATGATAGTGGTTGATACGCCGGTGGGGAGGCTGATCAATACTGGTGACTTTCGCCTCGACCCCAATCCACTGGACCACGAGCGGACCGATATGGCGCGCTTGGAAGAACTCTCCAAAGAAGGTGTTTTAGCTCTGATGAGTGAATCAACGACCTCGGAGCGGCCCGGCCGCACTCCCAGCGAATCAACGATCGAGAAAAGCTTCATCGATATCATGGACCGGGCGCCGGGCCGCATCTTCGTGGCGATTTTCTCGACCAACGTCAACCGTATCCAGATGATCGTCAACGCCGCCGTCCACCACAACCGCAAGATCGCGCTTGATGGCCGCAGTATGATTTCCACTCTGGAAATGGCGGTGCGTAACGGCTTCATGAAGATTCCTAAAGGAACATTTGTGCCGATTGCCAGCGTGCCCAGCCTTAAAGATGATGATGTAGTTGTTGTCTGTACCGGCGGCCAGGGCGAGCCCAACTCCGCGCTGGTGCGCATGAGCATGGGCGACCATAAGTACATCAGCTTAAAAGAGCAGGATACCGTCATACTCTCCAGTACACCGATCCCGGAAACCGGCAACGATGCCCTGATCGGGGTAATGGTTGATGAGCTGATGCGCAAAGGTGTCCACGTTTTTCGTCACGAAACCTACCAGATCGACGGTGTCGGCCCACTGCACGTGTCCGGCCACTCCAGCATGGACGAATACGGCGAGCTGATTGGGCTGGTCAAGCCCAGGTTCTTTATCCCGATCTGGGGACCATATCGCTCTAAAAAACGCCATATCGATATCGCCATCGAGCGGGGTGTTCCGCGCAAAAACAGCGTCAATGCCGAGAACGGGGACGTGATCGCTATGACCAAGGATAAAATCGAGGTTGCAGGTGAAGTACCGCATGGAACTGTGCTGGTAGATCAGACCGGCGCCATCGTATCCAGCATAGTGGTCAAGGACCGGGTATTGCTGGCCGAAGAAGGCCTGGTAGCCGTAGTTTTGACGATCGATAAAAAGACCGGCGGTCTGTTGACCAGTCCCGATATCATTAGCCGCGGCTTTATTTACATGAAAGATAACGAAGAGTTGATGAACGCCTTCCGCAACGAACTGCGCCGGGCAGTCCAACAGCGCTTCAAGCGGGTAGATTTAGATCGCTTCAAAGCCGAGCTTAAAGATTATGTCACCCACTTTCTGTATGAGCAGACTCAGCGCAGCCCAATCGTCATTCCAGTAGTGAACGTCATTGGCGGCCGCTCCGAAAAAGCCAATAACGATATACATAAAGCTGAAAATGGCAGCGGCCAGCCGCAGCCCAAGACGCCGGAAGAAGTGGCTATTGAGCAACAGCGCCGCTTCGCCCAGATGCGCCAGCGCTTACTCAACCAAGACGCCCGCGTCGACTAATGGAACTCTGCTTCGTTCTTATGCCAGGTAAGCACGCTGAGCACATACAACTGTACAGCGATAGAAAACAATGTCGATAAAATCGGTCCGATCGAGGCTTTGCCGCTTAAGAATATCGATGTCCCGAACAAGGACACTATATTCATCAGCAATCCTATCGCCGACGCGTAGATTACGATCTTCCTGGCCATGGCCGAGCGGGTTAAGATCCCCGATCCTACGGCGATGTACACCGCGTTAAATACGACACCTAAGACTGTGTGATTTAACAGTATCGAAACGGCACCTGACAATATAATCAAGACCCCGACAATGTTTACTTCTTTGGACTTTGGGGGCGAGGGGTTTATGTAATTGCCGGACATTCGAAGCTGGGCTTTGGCCAAGCCGTTGGCTTGTGAGCTGGCCGCCCGCCGCTCATCTTGCTCCGAAAGCACAGAGTTTGAGGCCGTGGGATAAATTTGCCCTGGATCGATCGCCGGCTTCGGCCGAGGGATACTATCGGGCTCGGACCGGTTTTTATTTTGTTCCATTTTCGTAAACATTAACATAAGCGGTGAGTTAAGCACAGTTTTTTTGTTGACATCTGTCCGCTCGGAGAGTGTAATCAAAACCAAGTCAGTCTCCACAATAAAATAAAGACTGGACCGAAAAGGATCACAAAAATGAGTGAAGTAGCATTGCGATACCCCACGCTAGAAGCATCTGATGGGGGTCAGAGCTGGGTAGAGTTAGCAAGGAGAAGCAGCGACGGTATAGTCCGTATCCTACGGACACTAGGCGAGAGAGCCATGGCTGATACGCCAGCCAGGGTAGACATTAGCGCGTCAACTTTCGAAATTCATCAACAAGGGCCGTTGAGCGAGGTAGCACCAATTTATTTGCACCCAACACTCTACGTATCAGCCGAGGAAGCCCAGGCGGCTTTTGAATCCAGCTAGCCGCTTATAGTAAACTTGACACGATAACCATAAACGTGTTATAATTACAACAACAGTCTAATCTGTTGGATTAGCTGTGTTAAAGGTTATAATGGTTAAGCATGGCTAAAAAAGCAAAAAGAGGCCGTCCGTCCGGCAAGAAAAAAGGCGCGGAACCAAAAAAGAACAGCGCTTTCTGGCGCGGCGTTGCCGCCGTTGGCTTGATAATTTTCGGCGTAGTCTTATTCTTCGGCGCTTTTATAAGCGCACCGATCCCGCACGATCTATGGCATGGTTTCTGGTGGGCATTAGGCAGTGCCACGGTAGTGGCGCCTTTGGTTCTGGTTTATCTTGGCGGCCTGAAGTTTATTAATGAAGAGCAGCGCATACCTTTCCCTAATATCGTCGGCACGCTGGGCTTACTGGTGTTTTTCTCCAGCTTCCTACACACGGCCTTTATGCCGGCGGGCCATGGCGGCCACGTCGGTCAGAGTGTCGGTAATCTTTTAGCCAACTCTCTCGGCAATTTCCTGGCCAGTTTGGTCTTCTTTTTGCTAACTCTATTTTCGGTGTTATTCACCTTTGCGATTGAGCCTCGCTCACTACTCAAACTGCTCGAGATCTTTAAACGTGAACCCCGTGAAGAAGGGGACGAGGAAGACCTGGGCGCGCTGAAGCGCAAAATGGCGCCGGCGGCCGGATTCCAACTGCACGAAGGCGTACCAGTGGATCATACGCCGCTGCCGTCCCGTATGACCGGGGCGCGGGCCAGCGCCGAAAAGGTGGCGCCGGCGGCCAGCCAAGCGGCTTTGACTACGGCCCGTGACCCGGACTGGCAATTTCCATCACTGGACTTGCTTAGCGCCAAAGAAGATAAGGCCAACGCCGGCGATGTTAAAGGCAACGCCCAGACCATCAAAGATACTTATTCTAATTTTGGTATCGATGTTGATGTCGAGGGCGCCAACGTCGGCCCTCGGGTTACTCAATTCACATTACGGCCCCCGACCGGTGTTAAACTCACAAAACTGACAGCTTTGGAAAATAACCTGGCCCTAGATTTAGCCGCCACCAGTATCCGTATGGAAGCGCCGATCCCCGGCCAGCGGGCTGTAGGTATCGAGGTGCCCAACGTCAAACCGGCCACGGTTACATTAAGAGGTCTATTGAGTACGTCGGAATGGGCTGAGACCAAAGGTCACTTATCGTTCGTAGTCGGTAAGGATATCGCCGGCCACCCGATCATGGGCGACCTTGAGGAAATGCCGCACCTGCTAATCGCCGGCCAAACCAAATCCGGTAAATCAGTTATGATCAACACCTTACTGGCCAGTTTCCTTTATCGAAATACCCCCTCGGATCTCAAGCTTATCCTAGTCGACCCAAAACACGTGGAAATGGCACCGTATGAAGACATCCCCCATCTGTTAGCACCAGTAGTATCTGACCCGGAAAAATGCATCAGCGCCCTAAAGTGGGCCGTAGCTGAAATGGAGCGCCGATTGAAGGCTTTCGCCGATGTCAAGCAGCGCGATATCCAAGGCTATAATAACCTCAAAAAAGAAGAGGGAATGCCCTATATAGTCATCGTGATCGATGAGCTGGCCGACCTGATGATGGTCGCCAGCCGCGATGTTGAAGCCCTGATCGCCCGTATCGCCCAAAAAGCTCGGGCGGCCGGTATTCACTTAGTGCTGGCTACCCAGCGCCCAGATGCCAACATCGTCACCGGCATCATCAAGGCCAACGTGCCGGCCCAGATCGCCTTCGCGGTTAAGGACCAGATAAACAGCCGGATTATCATAGACCAGCCGGGCGCCGAAAAACTGCTTGGCAAGGGTGATATGCTGTTCAAAACGACCGATATCCCGCGGCCGCTGCGGGTCCAAGGCTCACTTATTACAGGGGATGAAACTAATAAATTGGCCGACTTTTTACGCGGCCAGCGCGGCCCGAATTATGATAATGACGTTATCAGCCAGCCGGTCCAGCTTAATGGCAAGGGCGGTGTGGTGGCCACGACTGACGCCGGCGGCGATGATGATGAGACCCTGCGTGATGCTGTGGCCGTGGTAATCGCCGCCGGCAAGGCCAGCACCAGTTTGCTGCAGCGCAAACTGCGGGTCGGCTACGGCCGGGCCTCACGGATCATGGATATCATGGAAGAGCGAGGGATAATCGCCATGAGTGATGGCACCAACCGCCCCCGGGAAGTGTTAGTAGGCAGTGTTGATGAAGTGTTCGGCGGCGATGGCGATGAAGCCGAACCAGTAGGGGTAGCCCCGACCGGTGAAGGTGATGTCTACGATGACATGCCCGATGAATAAACGATAAAAACTTAATAAGTTAGGGGTGAGGCCGGAGCGGACAACCGCTCCGGCCTCACATTTCAGTACGACCTCCAGATCGTGACCGGATGAGGCACCCAGGTGTTGATCTCACGCAGCTTCCTCGGATCGAATACGAGCACCTTATTGATCCGGAACCTTACCGGATTAATTGCGACGCCGTAGACGACCATGACCATCCGGATGTCCATCGTGCTGGCCCCCTTGTGTTTCAGGATCAGCATGACGGCGCCGTTGATGAGGAAGAAGATGAACCACACCGCGATGTTTCGTACGGCACTGACCTGGCTGCGGACCTCGTGGCCCGACCAAATCCAGATCTTACCGACGACCCAGGCGACCATGTCCATCGTGAGACCCACGGCGATGATGACGAACACGCCATTGCTGACGCGGTTGGCCTCCTTGTAGACGATCAGAGTGCCGACCAGCCATAGGACCGCGCTCATCACCGAAGTGATTTGCCACTTGGGGTCCTTCCAGAACTCCCACCTCCAGAAGAGGAGGCGAGTGAACTTTCCACGCATGGTTCTCCTCCCTTTGGAAGAAGGTACGGTTTGTGAAGATCTAGTCCAAGCGCCTTCATTTTTTGTTTAGACTGCTGTAAAGACTTAAGCTAACAATACAATAGAAATAACTGTTCTACAATTGCTTATGTTAATTCGGGCTTGCAATTTTGCTGGCCGCTTTTTATAGTTAAGCTTAAGAGGAAAACAAAGATGATTAGGCAAAGGGCATGTCGACAGCAG
>Ga0068855_100011868_pt1 | contig 10536 bp, 10 predicted proteins | sample KBSCornC52_FD_66592 | JGI IMG/M metagenome (GOLD analysis project Ga0068855, IMG submission 66592) | Corn rhizosphere microbial communities from Kellogg Biological Station, Michigan, USA - KBS Corn C5-2 | ecosystem: Host-associated > Plants > Roots > Rhizosphere > Soil ... | reverse complement strand
CGACTTTTTCACCTCGAGCGACGCCTCGGTCTGATAGAGCTGCGCCAGCTCGCTGGACCCGTGCATCACGCCGAGCTGCCGCACCGCCTCGGCGCGCAAACTGGCGTCGCTTTCGCTCTTGGCCGCGGCAAGCAGCCGCTCGTGATCGCCGGAGACCATGAAGCTGCGGAGAATCGCGTGCTTCACGGCAGGATCGCTCGATGATCGGTAGATGTCGGCGAGCACCTGCCGGTTGTCGTTCCCGCCCATGATGCCGATGTAGCGGATCGCCCGCAGCTGAAGATCCGGGTTCGCGTTGCCTTTGGCGAATCCGGCGATGACCTCGCGCGCGCGCGGCGAGCGGCTCTGGCTCAGGACGAACAGCGCACGGTCCTTCACTTTCGGCGAGCTCGTGCCGTTCAGGATCTTCTCGAGGACGGGGAACGCCTGCTCCGGATCGCTCTCCATCAGGCCCCGCAGCGCCATCAACTTCAGCTCGTCATCATCCTGGCTCGCGGGCGACACCGCCTGCCCGGACGCCTGACGCACTTCGACCTCGAGCGCCTTCGCATCCTTGATCCAGCGGCTCTCGGCGAACTGTTTCTGCAGATCGGCCAATGTCTGGAGCGCTGCGGCGCGATTGCCCGTTTTCGCGAGGCTGTACGCCTTCCAGTAGAGCGCTGCATCGGTGCGATTCGTTTTCAGCGCGATCAGCCGATCGAAGCGTTCGATGGCGCGATCGTAGCGGCCTTCCTCGATCGCTTCGCGCCCCTCGTCATAGAGCTCGTCGGCGCGATCGTCCGCGTCGGATGATGAGAAGGTGGCAGGGTGCCAAAGTGCCACGGTGCCAAGGTGCCAGGGTGCCACGGGGCCAACGGGCTCCGCGATCGCGCGGGTTGCACCGCCGGCCACGAGCGCGGCTGCCGCCAGCGTCGTTGGAATGAAGAGGCGTCTCATGGTCATGCTCGTCAGCTGATCGTCCGGGTTGATGTTTGCGGGAGTGCACGGCCGGCTGGCGGCTCTTCGCGCCGCCGGAGCTCGTCGCTCATCACCCGCACTTTGAAGAGCAGCGCGGCCGCGTCGATGCGGCGGCGCAGCTGCTCGAGGTCGGCGGCGGAGATCGTGGAGGGGCTGTGGACGATCTCGATCAGGTTGCGTTCGAGGTCGTCCAGAACGGCCGCGACCGATGTTTCGTTGGCGTCGACGGCGTCCTGGCGATAGAGCCGGCTGGTTTGCAGCAGATCTTCCGCCCACTGCTGTTCCATCGAGATATTCGATTTCGCTGGCGCGTTCATGATGTCGGTGAGCACGCGTTCGGAGCGATCCAGATGATCGGCCACCGATGCGAGGAGGATGCGGTTTTCGGGGTTCGAATGGTTCGCGAGGTTCGAATGGTTCGCAGGGTTCGAAGTGTTCGACTGGTTCGACGCATTCGTGACGTTCGTCGATGCCACGTCAGACGTTCGCCATGCGTGTCCCGCGAGAAACGCGACGACCACCAGAGCGGCCAGGCCCGCGGCGGTCGCAAGCCCCGCGAAGCGGCCGGATCCCGCGAACCGCTCGAACGTGCCGAACGCGGCGACGCGGCGCAGCCACTCGAACCCGCCGAACCTCGAGAACCTCTCGAACCCTTCGAACCCCTCGAACCCCTCGAACCTTTCGAACCTATCGAACCCTTCGAACCTATGGTCTTTCTGAAGTCGCCGCCAGACCTCGAAGCCGTACTGGTCATCCCGCACGGGCTCGTCGGGTGCTGCCATCAGGCCGAGCGTGTCCGTGATCTCGCGGTAGAGCGCCGCGCACGGGGCGCACGTGTCCAGATGCCGCGCGATCGCCGCGCGGCGGCGGCCTTCGCCGTAGTAGTAGAGCGTGAGCTCTTCGTCGGTGCAGTGCGTCACAGTTGATGACTCCGCAAAGGTTCGAGTGCGACGCGCAGTTTCTTCACGGCGCGAAACACGCTGTGCTTCGCGGCGCTGACGCCGAGATCGAGCGTGCGGCTGATCTCGTCGATCGACCGCCCCTCGTAGTGCCGAAGCGTGAAGGCGGCGCGCTCGAGCGGGCTGAGCGCGTCGAGCGCGTGGGCGACCCGCCGCTGGATCTCGTCGCTCACCGCGAGCCGCTCCGGCGTAGGCGTGTCGGCGCTCAAGTGCTCGCCCGTCTCGTCGAGACTCTCGGCGCGCGTCATGTCGTGCCGCGCCTGCTTCGCGCGCATCAGATCCACGGAGCAGTTCGCCGCGATCCGGTACAGCCACGTGCCGAAGTTCGCCCGCGACTCGAAGCGCCCGAGCTGGCGGTACGCCCGAAGAAAGCTCTCTTGGACCACGTCTTCGGCATCCTGTTCGTTGCCGGTCATGCGATACGCCAGCCGAAAGACGCTCCGGCTGTGCTGCTCCACGAGGACGCGAAATGCGTCGCTGTCGCCCTCGCGCGCTCGCGCCAGGACCGCTGTAGCCTCACTCGCGTCCATCTGAACAGATTAGACGGACTTCGAGCGGACAGGTTGGCAATACGGAAGGGTGTCTCGGGCTACTTCTGCGCGCGGGCTTCGATGGCGGGGAGGGCAGCCAGGACGACATCGCCGACCGTCTGCAGGCTGCGGGCGCTGACGGCGTCGAGCGTGTCCTGCGCGGTGTGCCAGGCAGGATAGTCGAGGTCGATCACGTCGACCGACGGCACACCCGCAGCGAGGAAGGCGAGATGGTCGTCCTCGACACGCGTACCCTGCGGCACGAACGCCTCCTCCTGGCCCAGTCGCTTCGCCGTGCTCCAGATGATGTCGTTGAGCCACGGCGTCGAGTAGCCGTCGCGGCGGATGTGGAGATCGCGGTCCGCGATCATGTCCACGAGGACGTTCGCTTTCAGCGTCGCCAGCGATCCGTCGCGCTTCGCGGCGTCGACGTAGTGCCGGCTGCCGTACGTATTGTCGGGCGCGCCCGGCTTGCTGCAGTCGTCCCAGTTGGTGCAGACCGCCTCTTCGCCGTCGAGGAACAGCAGCTCGATCGTCAGCGGATGCTTCTGCGCCTTCAGCGCGCGCGCCGCCTCGATCAGAAACGCCGCGCTCGACGCGCCGTCGCTCGCGCCGACGAAGCGGAATTCGCGGAACCGCTTCGTGTCGTAGTGGCCGGAGATCACGAGGCGATCCTTGCGGGCGCCCGGAATGGTCGCGACGAGGTTTACCATGTGCACCGGGCCGACCGGCGTCTGATCGTCCCAGGCCTGCTCGACGACGGCGACGCCCGCCGCCGCGAGCTGCTGCTTGATGTACGCGCGCGTCTGCTCGATCGCCGGCGAGCCCGCGGGTCGCGGACCGATGGCGACCAGCTGCCGCAAGTCTTCCCACGCACGGTTCGAATCGAAGCGTGGGGCAGCCGCAGCACCGCTGGCCGCCGGACGCGCCTGGCCCGCGACCGTGGCGCCGAGCGCCAGCCACAGGACAGCGCTCCGACAGGCCCTCTGAAATCTGAAATCTGACATCGGCAATTTCAGGATCGTTTCTCCCGCGGGAGGTAGTGGCGCGAGTGCTGCCCGACGTAGATCTGCCGCGGCCGCGCGATCTTCTGCTCGGGATCGAGCAGCATCTCCTCCCACTGCGCGATCCAGCCGGCGGTGCGCGGGATGGCGAAGAGCACCGGGAACATCTCCACCGGGAAACCCATCGCCTGATAGATGAGCCCCGAGTAGAAATCGACGTTCGGATACAGCTTGCGCGAGACGAAGTACTCGTCCTGCAGCGCGATGCGCTCGAGCTCCAGCGCAATCTCCAGCAGCGGATTCTTGCCGGTCACGGCGAACACGAGATCGGCAATCTTCTTGATCACCTTCGCGCGTGGATCGTAGGACTTGTAGACGCGATGGCCGAATCCCATCAGCTTGACCGCGCCGTCGCCCGCCTTCACCTTCTTGATGAAGTCGGGCACTTTGTTGACCGAGCCGATCTCGTTCAACATGCGCAGCACCGCTTCATTCGCGCCGCCGTGCAGCGGCCCGTACAGCGCGGCCGCCGCTCCGGCCAGGGCGGAGTACGGATCCGCCTGCGAGCTCCCGATCGTCCGCATCGTCGTCGTGCTGCAGTTCTGCTCGTGATCGGCGTGCAGGATGAAGAGCACGTCGAGCGCGCGGGCGAGCACCGGGTTGGGCTGGTATTTCAGCTCGGTCATCTTGAACAGCATGTTCAGGAAGTTGCCGGTGAAGCTGAGATCGTTGTCGGGTCCGTTGTACGGACGGCCGATGATGTGGCGGTACGCGTACGCCGCGATGCTCGGCACCTTGGCGATCAGGCGCTGCGTCTGCAGCAGGCGCGACTCCTTGTCGAAGATGTTCTTGCCGTCGGGATTCAGCGTGGAGAGCGCGCCGACCGTGCTGAGGAAAATCCCCATCGGGTGCGCGTCGTAGCGGAAGCCCTCCATGAATTTCTTGATGTTCTCGTGCAGCATCGTGTGAAACGTGATGTCACGCGTCCACGCCTGCTGCTGCGACGAGCTGGGCAGCTCGCCGAAGAGAATGAGGTACGCCGTCTCGAGGTAGTCGCTCTCCTCGGCCAGCTGCTCGATCGGATAGCCGCGGTACAGGAGGATCCCCTTGTCGCCGTCGATATAGGTGATCGCGCTGCGGCAGTTGGCGGTGTTCATGAACGCCGGGTCGTACGTCATCAGACCGAAGTCGTCTGGCGCCGCTTTAATCTGTCGCAGATCCATGGCGCGGACGGTTCCGTCCTGAATCGGCAGCTCGTACTTTTTTCCGGTGCGGTTGTCGGTGATGCTCAGCGTGTCGGCCATGGGTTTGGAGAATGGAAGAAAGGCAGAAGGTGAAAGGAAAAAGGTTAAAAATTATGAGTGTTCATCGTCGCCGTCGTCCGGGTCCTGCGAGGCGATCTCCTCGAGCGACTCGGCCGGCACGCGATACGTGCCGTCGGCCCACCGGGCCAGATCTTGAATCTTACAGCGCTTGCTACAGAAAGGCCGCCATGCCGGGTCCACCGGGTGACGCCGGCAGAACACGCACAGCGGCGATTCGACCGGTGACGGCATCCCACTATTTTATACTTCCACCGCAGCTCGAGCCCGCTCCTGCCGTGCAGCCGAAGCAGTGCCGCCCGACGATGATGCCGCGGCGCGCCAGGAGGGCGGGGCGAAAGTCCCGGATATGCCCGATCTCCAGGTCCAGCATCTGGTTGAAATCGCAGTCGTACAGCCGCCCGTCCCAGCCCACCGAGATCAGCGATCGGCACATCACGCCGGCAACGGTCGCCGGATTGAACGCGTTCACGAGCCGCTCCATGTAGCCGTTCAGATTCCCCGACTCGATCAGCCACTCCAGATACCGGCTGATCGGCATGTTGGTGATGCAGTAGAGCGCATCGAACCGGACGCCGTGCCGCCGCTGCAGCTCCCGCTTCCACTCGGCTTCGATTGACGCCTGCGGCGGCGGAAGATACGCGCCGACCGGATTCGTGACCAGGACGAGCCGCAGTCCCGACCGGCCGTCGCCGTAGCCGACGGCGTTCAGGCGCCTCAACGCCTCGATTGATTTCTCGAAGACGCCGTCGCCGCGCTGGGCGTCGGTATTCGTGGCCCGATAGTGGGGCAGCGACGCGACGACCTCGACGCCGTGCGCCGCGAAGAATTCAGGCAGATCGCGTTGTCCCGCGCTGGTCAGCACCGTGAGGTTGCAGCGATCCATCACCTGCCGTCCGCGCGACGTGCACTGCTCGACCAGCCAGCGGAATCCCGGATTCAGCTCTGGCGCCCCGCCGGTGATGTCCACGGTCGGTATGTCGGTGCCATCGAGCACGTCGACGCACTGTTCCAGGATCTCGCGCGACATGATCTCGCGGCGGTCGGGGCCCGCGTCCACGTGGCAATGACGGCAGGTCTGATTGCACAGCTTGCCGACATTGATCTGCAGCGTCGCGATCGTCGACGCGGTGAGCGGCCCCTCGCCGGACGCGCGCACGGCGTCGCCGAACTCGCGTGCGAGCGTGAGCCGCGCCAGCGCCGCGCGCTGACGGGCGGGGTCGGCGAGCGCCGACTCGCGCGAAACGAGGGACAGCAGCGTGCGGCCCACGCGCTACATGCCGAGCGCGGTCGCGTGGTTGCGCATCTGTACGCCATGCACGAGCGACGCGCCGCCGCGAATCGCCGCGCTGACGTGCACCGCTTCCGTCATCTGATCGAGATCGGCGCCCTTCTCGAGCGCGTCCTTGCTGTAGGCGTCGATGCAGTAGGGACACTGCACGGCGTGCGCGACGGCCAGCGCGATCAGCGACTTCTCCCGCGCCGACAGCGCGCCGTCGGCGAAGACCGCCGAATACCAGTCGAAGAATTTTCTCGCCAGCTCCGGCGCGCTCTTGCCGATCTCGGGAAAGCGGGCGAGATCGCCGGCGTCATAATAATGGTCGGCCATGTCGCGATTGTACTCGTCGAGGCGGGCAGGCAAGCGAAAGGCGCGGCTGAAGCGCCCACTACAGCCAGATTACAGCCAGGAGCAAGGGGACTGAAGGCCCGCCTTACAGTCAGAGGACGCGGCATCGCATCAGCCGAACCGTCCCGTGACGTAATCCTCGGTGAGCTTCTGCGCCGGCGCGGTGAAGATTTTATCGGTGCGCTCGCATTCGACCAGCTTGCCCAGCCAGAAGAACGCCGTTACATCCGACACGCGCGCCGCCTGCTGCATGTTGTGGGTGACGATGACGATCGTGTAGCGGTGTTTGAGCTGATAGATGAGCTCTTCGATTCGCTGCGTCGCGATCGGATCGAGCGCGGACGCCGGTTCGTCCATCAGCAGGATCTCCGGCTCCACGGCGAGCGCGCGCGCGATGCATAGGCGCTGCTGCTGTCCGCCCGACAGCGCGAGCGCGGAGGTGTGCAGCCGATCGCGCACCTCGTCCCACAGCGCCGCGGCCTTGAGGCTCGTTTCCACGCGCCCGCGCAGCTCCTCGCGCGAGGTGACCAGCCCGTTGATGCGCAACCCATACGCGACGTTGTCGAAGATCGATTTCGGGAACGGATTCGACTTCTGAAACACCATGCCGACGCGCCGGCGCAGATCGACGACGTCGACGGCCGAGGCGTAGATGTCCCGTCCATCGATCGCGATGCGTCCTTCGACGCGCGCCCCCGGCACGATGTCGTTCATGCGGTTGAGCGATCGCAGAAAGGTGGACTTGCCGCAGCCCGATGGTCCGATCAACGCGGTCACCTGATGCGCATGGACCTGCACGTTGATGCGATCGAGCACCTGGTGCGCGCCGTAGAAGAAATTCAGATCGCGAACGTCGATTTTTCCAACCGCCGCACCCGCCGGCGGCGCCGCAGTCGGGGACTGGGGGAAGGTAGGCGCCGTCACCGTCATGCTGCCACGATACCGAAGTCCCGGCGGCCCGACATGTCGGGTGTGTTAAATCGCGCGGCGTCGACATAGCGGCGGTCAGATCGGGGCCGGATGGCAGGCCGGGGACGAGGAAGGCGGCGAAATCCCTGGCTGCGACGATTTGCCAGTCGGAGCGCTCAGCGCATCAACGCCGGCTCCGGCTGCTTTTCGGCCGGCTCGAGGAACGCCGAGACCTGTTTGCGCAGCTCGTCCTGAATGTGATCGACCGACCGGCGCGCGTCCACGACGCTGAAATGGAACTCGTCGGCCATCGAGCTGTACTCGCGCAGCAGCTTGTTCTGGTACGCGCGGAAGCTGTCGTAGATGTCGTCGCCGTGCTTCATGTCCATGCCCGACTCCCAGTAGTCCATGCCGCGCGACTCGAGGACGCGGCCGATCAGCGTCTTCACGTCGACGTTCAGATAGAAGACCAGGTGCGGCGCGATCGCGAAGCCGTACAGGCTGCGCAGCCAGGCGCGATCGGTGCCGCGGACGCCCGCGCGCGCGAGCGCCGTGAAGATGTAGCGATCGGACAGCACGACGAAGCCGGCCTTCAGCGCGGGGATGATCTCCTTCTCGAGACGATCGGCGAAGTCGGTGGCGTAGAGGAGCACGAACGTGAGCTTGTTGAGCGTGTTGCTCGACTTGGCGAGCTCGATCGTCGGCTGCATCAGCTCCGAACGCGTCCAGCCGGTTTCGATCACGCCGTAGCCCTTCACCTCGAGCCATTCGCGCAGGAGCTGAATCTGCGTGCTGCGGCCGACGCCGTCGGTGCCCTCGATGGCGATGAGCTTGCCGGGATACGAGTCGAGGGGCAGATACGGGATGCCCTGTCCGTAATAGCGGCCCGACTGGATTCCGCCGTTCGCGCCGTGGTTCTCTGTCTCAGGCGAGCTCGTCATCGATCGTCTCCACGCCGCTGGTCTGCACGTGCTGCGCAATCACCTTCCGCACCAGGCGCTGCTGTTCGGTGATGCTGGTGCGCGCGTCGATCACCTCGAGGCCGAATTCGTCCACGAGACGATCGTACTCCTCGAGCACCTTGCCTTGGAACAGGCGGAAGCTCTCCACCGGATTCGCGCTCCAGCCGAGATCCATGCCCGCCTCGTAGAACTTCAGCTTCACGCGGCGCGCCATCAACCGGTCGAGCGACACCTCGATCGGCACACGAAAATACAGCCCGAGATCGGGCTTGACGCCGAAGCTGTAGAGATCGCGCACCCACTGCCGATCCACGCCGCGTGTGGCGTCGCGCGCGAACGCGGTATACGCGTAGCGATCCGCCAGCACGATCATCCCCGCCTTGAGCGGCGGGATGATCTTGTAGAGCAGGCGATCAGCGAAGTCGGTGGCGTGCAACAGGCTGAACGTCATCGGAGTCAGCGCGTTCTTCTTCTTGCCCGACTTGGTCGCCGCCTTCACGAGCGCGGACGAGTTCCATTCGGTGACGAACACCCGATGTCCCTCGGCCGTGAGCCACTTCGCGAGCAGTCCCAGCTGCGTCGACTTGCCGGACCCGTCGATGCCTTCGACCACGAACAGCTTGCCCGGGTACTCGTGCGTCTTCGTGAGATTGTTCAACATGCGTCTGTCCGCTGACTTCAATTCTGAGCGGCTTCCCGATCAACCGCTCGAACGGCGCGGCGTGGCGCATCGCCGCCCAGAGTTCCAATTCCGCGTCGCCCGTCGTGCGTACCTGGAGCAATCCATCGTCGCCCCGATCGTGCAACTCGACGCCGCTGATCGTCTGCGAGTGGCTGCGATCGAGGCTCTCGGCCAGACGCAGAATCGCGGCGAGCGTGCGGATCGAGCGGCGGCGGCGCGAGCCCAACCCGCCGAAGTCCTCATGACGTCTCTTCGGCGCCGCCTGGCGATGGTAGCGGGCGATCAGCGCGATCGTTTCGATCTCGTCCGGCTCGAAGCCGCGCAGATCGCCGTTCTTGATCAAGTAGTACGAGTGCTTGTGATGACGCTCGTAGCTGATGTGGACGCCAACGTCGTGGAGGAGCGCGGCATATTCGAGCCATTCGCGCTCGCGGTCGGTGAGGCCGTGCACGCCGCGTGTCTGATCGAACAGCGCCAGGGCGAGCCGCGCGATCTGGTTCGCGTGTTCCGGCCAGTAGTTGCAGCGTTCGGCGAGTTCGACGACGCTGCGGCGGCGGACGTCGGGATAGCGGTCGGCCTGCGCGATCTGCTTCCGGTGACGGGCGATGTAGTCGAGGACCAATCCTTCGCGAAGCGAGAGGTCGCACAGCGTGATCTCGGCGGCGCCGAGACGCTTCATGATCGTATCGAGCAGAATCGCGCCGGCGACGGACAGATCGGCGCGCCTCGGCTCGAGTCCGGGCAGCCGCACACGCTTCTCGAGATCCGTGTCCACGAGCGTGTGCCGCAGCCGGCGCAACTGCTTCGCCGACACACGGCGGCTTCGCAGCGGTGAGCCGAGCGGCTCGCCGCGCTCGGCGGCAGCCATCGCGCCGAGGCTGAGAATCGTGCCGGAGGTGCCGATGACGCGCTGGTAGCCGGCGGCCGCGATCTCGTCGAGATATTCGCCGGCTTCGGAGAGGACATGCCTCACAAGCTTCCGTTCGTCGCGAGGTGCGATCGGATCGGTCTTCACGAACCGTTCGGTGAGCCGAATGACGCCGAGTTTGAAACTGCGTCCGGCGTCGACGCTCGATCCGGTGCCGCGCGTGATCTCGACGCTGCCGCCGCCGATGTCGACGACGACCACGACGTCGGAGGGGACACTGACGCCGTAGACGGCCGCCAGGTGGATGAGCCGCGCCTCTTCCGTGCCTGAAATGACTTTCGGGCGAATGCCCGTTCGCGCCGTGATCGCGTTGAGGAACTCGCCGCCATTCTCCGCTTCGCGCGTGGCGCTGGTGGCCGCCGCGATGATCTCGTCGACTTTGTGAGATTCGGCGAGCCGCCTGAATTTCGAGAGCACCTGCAGGGCGGCGTGCACCGCCTCGGGCGTGAGCGCGCGGCCGTCGAGGCCGCCGGCGCCAAGCCGCACCATTTCTTTTTCCCGGTCGATGACTTCAAACGACAGATCGGGACGGACGCGCACGACGATCATGTGCAACGAGTTCGTCCCGATGTCGATGGCGGCAATGCGCATGCGAGCTCAGCGTTCGGCTTCCACTATAATGGCATCCTCATACCATGGCAGCGTCAACATCGCGT
>Ga0068855_100011862_pt1 | contig 10537 bp, 8 predicted proteins | sample KBSCornC52_FD_66592 | JGI IMG/M metagenome (GOLD analysis project Ga0068855, IMG submission 66592) | Corn rhizosphere microbial communities from Kellogg Biological Station, Michigan, USA - KBS Corn C5-2 | ecosystem: Host-associated > Plants > Roots > Rhizosphere > Soil ... | reverse complement strand
GCGGGGCACCTCTTGGGTGTCCTCCTCCCCATGCGGTCGTGGCGGAATTGGTAGACGCACTGCCTTGAGGTGGCAGCGGGGCAACCCGTGGAGGTTCGAGTCCTCTCGACCGCACCAATCTTTTTCCAACGGCGCGACGGACCGGCCCGGCCATTTGGCCGGGCCGTCGTCTTTTGTCAGGCCGTCGCGGCCTTCAGCGCCGGCTGCTGCTTCCGCCGACGGCGCTGCATCAGCACGATGATGGCCAGCAGCGCCAGCGCCGGGATCGCGAACCAGTAGCGGCTCGGGCGCTCGGCGGCGATCAGCACCGACGTGACTTCGTCGCCGGGGGCGAGGCCGTACTTCGCCGCCTCCGAGCCGAACTTGACCGTCTGCACCATGACGGGGCCGGGCAGGGTGGAGATGCCGAGCCCCGACTTCTGCAAGCGCTCGAGACCGTTCTTGCCGTCCTTGAGCGTCAAGCGGACGAGCTTCACGACGTCCTCTCCGGCGCGCGACTGGCTCTTCACGCGAAAGCGCAGCGTGCCGTCGTCCGGCGTGCTCGCGGCCATCTTGACGAGATCGGTCGGCGGCCGGTCGATGAACGGCGCCTGTAGGCGGTCGAGCCAGAAGCCCGGCCGGAACAGCGTGAAACAGATCAAGAGCAGCGCGATGTTCTCGTACCAGCGATTGCGCGCGATCAGCCAGTTCTGCGTTGCCGCGACGAAGCAGCCCATGGCGACGATCGAGCAGGCGACCACCAGGAACAGGTTGGCGACGCCGCCAATGTCGATGAGCAGAAGCTCGGTGTTGAAGATGAAGATGAAGGGTAGCAGCGCGGTGCGGATCTCGTACCAGAAGCCCTGCATGCCGGTCTTGATCGGATCGGCGCCGGAAATCGCCGCCGCGGCATAGGCGGCCAAGCCGACCGGCGGATGCACGTCGGCCATCAGGCCGAAATAAAAGACGAACATGTGCACGGCGACGAGCGGCACGGCGAGGTCGTTCTGCTGCGCCACCTCGACCAGCACCGGGGCCATCAAGGTCGCGACCACGACGTAGTTGGCGGTGGTCGGCATGCCGATGCCGAGGAGGAGACAGATGAAGGCGGTGAGCAGCAGCATGATCATCAAATTGCCGCCCGAGGCCGTTTCGACGATCTCGGTCATGACGAGGCCGATGCCGGTCAGCGCCACGGTGCCGACGATGATGCCGGCGCAGGCAGTCGCAATGCCGACCGAGGTCATGTTGCGCGAGGCGCCCTGGAACGACGCGATCAGATCGTCGAATCCTTCGCGGACGCGCTGGCCGTAAGCGGTGTCGCCGCGGAAGAAGGCGATCAGCGGCCGCTGCGTCACCATGATGAAGATCAGGAACATCGTGCCCCAGAAGGCCGAAAGGCCGGGCGAGAGCTCCTCGATCATCAGGCACCAGATCAGCACGATGACCGGCAGCAGGTAGTGCAGGCCGGTGCGCGCGGTCTCGTAGAAGTCAGGCACCTTGACGATTTTTTTGGTGACATCGTCGATGGCAAGGTCGGGATGCTTGGCCTTCTGCCGTAGCATCGCGACGTAGGCGATGATGAGCGCGGTGCCGAGCACCCAGCTCGCGGCGTCGCCGAACACGGTCTTCACCCAGCCGACGCCGTAATAGACGAGGCCGGAGAGGATGATGATGCCGCACAAGGTCATCAGGCCGCGGACGAGGCTGTAGCGGAACGGCGTCGAGACGGCGCGCGGCAGGCCGCGCATGCCCGCCTTAGCCGCTTCGATGTCGACGATGTAGAACAGCGCGCCATAGGTGAGGAACGCCGGCAGGAAAGCGTGCTTGACCACGTCGGCGTAGGGAATGCCGACATATTCGGCGATGAGGAACGCCGCGGCGCCCATCACCGGCGGCATCAGTTGCCCGTTGACGCCCGCCGCGCATTCGATGGCGCCTGCCTTCACCGCCGAATAGCCGACCCGCTTCATCAGCGGAATCGTGAACGTGCCGGTGGTGACGGTGTTGGCGATCGAGGAGCCGGAGATCATGCCGGTCATGCCGGAGGCGACGACGCCGGCCTTGGCCGGGCCGCCGCGGAACGTGCCGAGCATGGCGAAGGCGATCTGGATGAAATAGTTGCCGGCGCCGGCCTTCTCCAACAGGCTGCCGAACAGCACGAAGAAGAACACGACGTTGGTCGAGACGCCGAGCGCAACGCCGAAGATGCCTTCCGACGTCAGCCACATTTGCGAGGCGGCGCGTCCGAGGCTCGCGCCCTTGTGCCCCATGAGGCCGGGAAGGTGTGGGCCGGCGAAGATATAAATGAGCATGATCGCGGCGATGATCGCGAGCGCCGGACCGACGGCGCGGCGCGCGGCTTCGAGCAGCAGCACGACGCCGATGACCGACACGACGATATCGGGCGTGGTCGGCAGGCCGGGCCGCAGCGAAATGTCCTTGTAGAAGACGAGCAGGTAGGCGGTGGAGCCGATCGCCAGCGCCGCCAGCACCCAGTCATAGAGCGGGACGGCATCGCGGCGCGACGTCTTGAACGCCGGGAAGGTGGTGAAGGCGAGCAGGAAGGCGAAGCACAGATGGATGACGCGCGCCTGGCCGTCGGGGATGACGCCGAAATTGAAGATGTAGGGCAGGGGTGAGGCGTACCAGAGCTGGAACAGCGCCCAGGCGAGCGCGACGACGAAGATGACGTGCTTGGTCTTGCCGAGCGGCTTGCGTGCGCCGGTATCGGCCTCGGCGACCATGTCCTCGAGCGCTTCGCGGTTGGCCACCGTCTGGTTTGTGTCGGTCATCAGCGTTCTCCCCCACGCTTGCTCCGCGCCCGTTCCCCGCGGGCGCGGTCGAAATCAAATGAAACGGGGCGGCCGAAGCCGCCCCGCTCGAGATGGCCTTACTTCACCCAGCCCTTTTCCTTGTAGTACTTCAGCGCGCCCGGATGGATCGGCGCCGACAGGCCCTTGCTCACCATGTCCTTCGGGTCGAGATGCGCGAAGGCCGGGTGCAGCTTCTTGAACTCGTCGAAGTTCTCGAACGTCGCCTTGACGAGGTCGTACACCACCTGGTCCGGCACCTTGGCCGAGGTGACGACGGTCGCGAGCACGCCGTAGGTCTCGGTCGGGTTCGGGTTGTTGGCGTACATGCCGCCGGGGATCGTGGCCTTGGCGTAGTAGGGGTGCGCCTTGATCAGCGCGTCCTCGGCCGGTCCGGTCAGCGGCACGAGCTTGGCGCCGCAGGCGGTGGTCGGGTCCTGGATCGCCGCCGACGGATGGCCGACGCCGTAGAAGAAGCCGTCGATCTTGTTGTCGCAGAGCGCGGTGCCCTGCTCGTCGGCCTTGAGCTCAGCCGCCATCGAGAAGTCGCCCTTGGTCCAGTTCATCTGCTTCAGGAGCTCTTCCATCGAGGCGAGCGTGCCGGAGCCAGGATTGCCGACGTTGAAGCGCTTGCCCTTGAAGTCGGTGAACTTGGTGATGTTGGCTTCCTTGCGCGCCAGCACCGTGAACGGCTCCGGATGCACCGAGAAAACGGCGCGCAGGTCCGGGTCGGCCTTGCCCTTGAACATCGCCTCGCCCTTGGCGGCGTTGAACTGCACGTCCGACTGCGCCAGGCCGAATTCGAGCTCGCCGGTCTTGATGGCGTTGACGTTGAACACCGAGCCGCCGGTCGATTCCACCGAGCAGCGGATGCCGGTCTTGGCGCGGTCCTTGTTCATCAAACGGCAGAGCGCGCCGCCGACGGCGTAATAGACGCCGGTGACGCCGCCGGTTCCGATGGTGATGAACTTCTGCTGCGCAAGCGCCGGCGTTGCGCCGCCGGCCGTGAGCGCCAGCAGTCCGGCCACGGCGAGGCCGGTCGTCTTGATTCTGATCGTCATGTGCATTGTCCTCCGGTTGTTATCAGTCGAGAGTGCAGTAAAGGTGCAGTGAGAACCCATTCTTTGTCGTGATATTCCCGATTTGCGCGCTCGATCAATCGATCATGCGCTCACCGCCGCATCGACGGCTTCGCCCAGGCGCTCGACGATCGTATCGACCGCCGCTGCGTCGAGGATAAAGGGCGGCGCGAGCAGAACGTGATCGCCGCGCAGGCTGTCGACCGTGCCACCCATCGGATAGACCATCAAGCCGCGCGCCATTGCTTCCTTCTTGATGCGCGCGTGAATTTTTCTTGCCGGATCGAACGTCTCCTTAGTGCCGCGATCGGCGACGATCTCAATTCCTTGGAATAGTCCCCGGCCGCGCACATCCCCGACGAAAGGATGATTGCCGAAGCGTTCGTTGAGCCGGCGCGACAGCCGCACACCTTGCTCGCGCACATTGGCTAGCAGGTTGTCGCGGCGGATGACGCGCTGCACGGCGAGCGCGGCGGCGCAGGCAAGCGGATGGCCCGTATAAGTGTGACTGTGCTGGAATGAGCCCGAGCCCTCGGCCAGCGCCTTGAAGATCTTTCCTTGCAGGAGGAGGGCGCCGATCGGCGCGTAGCCGCCGCCGAGACCCTTGGCGATCGCCATCAGGTCGGGCGAGACGCCGTCCTGCTCGCAGGCGTGCAGCGTACCGGTGCGGCCCATGCCGCACATGACCTCGTCGAGAATGAGCAGGATGCCGTAGCGATCGCAGATCTCGCTCACGCGCTTGAAGTAGCCCGGCACCGCGGGAACCGCGCCCATCGTGGCGCCGACCACCGGCTCGGCGATGAAGGCAATGACGCTGTCCTTGCCGAGCGCGTTGACCTTGTCCTCCAATTCTTGCGCGAGCCGCGCGCCATAGGCCTCCGGCGTCTCGCCGGCAGGCTTCTCGCGATATTCGTAGACGGGCGAGACGTGATGCGTCTCGATCAACAACGGCGCGAACGCCTTGCGCTGCCAGGCGCGGCCGCCGACGGCGAGCGCGCCGGCGGTGATGCCGTGATAGCTCTGCCGCCGCGCGATGAGATGGCGCCGCTGCGGCTGGCCGATCTCGACGAAATACTGGCGCGCCAGCTTGAGCGCGGCCTCGATCGCTTCCGAGCCGCCGCTTACGTAGAAGACATGATCGAGGCCGGCGGGCGCATGTGCGGCGAGATCGTCGGCGAGTTCCTCGGCGACCTGCGTGGTGAAGAAGCTCGTATGGGCGTATTCGAGCGTATCGATCTGCGCACGCATCGCGGCGAGCACGTCCGGATGCGAATGCCCGACGCAGGATACGGCGGCGCCGCCGGAGGCGTCGATGTATTCCTTGCCGTTCTGGTCGCGGATGATGAGCCCCTTGCCCGACACGGCGGTCGGATACTGGTGGCCGATGGTCCGGTGCAGCACATGCGTCATAGCCGACGTCGTCCTTTCGAAGGCGGGAGAACATAGGTGCCGAAGGCGTCGAGCTGGCGCTCGCTCGCTTCGAGCGCGGCCAGCGCCTCGGGGCCGCGCCGCGCCGCGACCAGCGCGGCCAGGCATTCGACCGCCGCGAAAGCCGGCGCCATGGTGTGGAAGAAGGAGGGGGTCTCGGTGCGTACGATGAGGGTCACGTCGGCAAGGCGCGCGAGTGGCGACATCTCGCTGTCGGTCACTGCGACGATGCGCGCGCCGCGCTCGCGCGCGAACTCGGCCGCGTCGATCGTGTGCCGCACATAAGGCTTCACCGAGATCGCCAGTAGCACGTCGGACGTGCCGATGTCGCGCATGACGTCGACGCCGACCGCGCCGGAGCCGTCGACCAGCACGGAATTGGCGCCGAACAGCGAGCGTACGTAGTGGAAGATGTAGGCGATGGCGTAGCTCGAGCGCAGGCCCAGGCAGAACACATGGGCGGCCTTGGCGACGATGTCGGCGGCGGCGGTAAAGCGCGTCGTGGCGGCGGCCGAGGTCAAATCCTGCAAGTGCTGCGTCAGCGCCGCGAAGACGTCCTGCACCAGGGCGGCGTCGCCCTCGCGGTCGCGGCGCACCAGCAGCTCTTCGGCGCGGCCGCGGTAGCTATCCGGCCGCCGCCGCACGGCATCGGCGTGAAGCTGCCGCACGCGGTCGTAGCCGGGCAGGCCGAAGTGCTGCGCCAGCCGCGTCATGGTCGCCGGGGTGACGCCGGCGCGGCGCGCCTGTTCGCGCGTCGAGAGAAGTGCGACGTCGGCAGGATGATCGATGACCCAACGCGCCGCCTCGCGCAATTGCGGCGACAGTCCGTCGAAGCCGGAGCGGAGCCGGCCGTTGAAGGAGGGCAGGTTCATCGGCGGCAAGGCTAGCCCGATGATACAAGTGTTTCAACGGAAGAATTTTGGATCGGACATTACAATCCCCGGCAATTTCGGGTCGCCGGAATATGTTTGAAGCTTAAAATATTTATGTTTGTAATAGTGCCGGGGATTTGCCATGCTGCCTCCGCACGATCAGCGGAGTCCATACGTCATGCGGGCGGCAGTTCTCGGAGGCGGGCCGGGCGGGCTGAATTTCGCGATCTCGCTCAAAGCGCGCGATCCGGCCCATGAGGTCACCGTCATCGAGCGCAACAAGCCGGACGACACGTTCGGCTGGGGCGTCGTGCTCTCCGACGAAACGCTCGAGAATCTCGCCGGCAACGACCCGGTCAGCGCGGAGACGATCCGCAATAATTTCGCCTACTGGGACGACATTGCCGTCCATTACCGCGGCACCGTGCAGACATCGGGCGGCCACGGCTTCTGCGGCATCGGCCGCAAGAGGCTGCTGCGTATCCTCCAGCGCCGCGCCCGCAAACTCGGCGTCAAGATCGAGTTCGAGACCGAGGCGGCGCCCGTCGACGCCTATGCCGCGCATTACGACCTCGTCGTCGCCGCCGACGGCGTGAACTCGAAAGCGCGCACCGCCCATGCCGACGTGTTCAAGCCCGACATCGACGTGCGCGCCTGCAAATACATCTGGCTCGGCACGCACCAGAAGTTCGACGAGGCCTTCACCTTCATCTTCGAGGAGACCGAGCACGGCTGGATCTGGGTCCACGCCTACCAGTTCGACGCCGACACCGCGACCTTCATCGTCGAATGCGCGGAAGACACCTGGCGCAAGTTCGGCTTCGAGCGCATGTCGCTCGACGAAACGATCGCGACGTGCGAGCGCATCTTCGCGAAATATCTCGGCGGCAACGCGCTGATGTCGAACGCGCGCCACCTGCGCGGCTCGGCCTGGCTCAATTTCAACCGCGTCCTATGCGAGCGCTGGAGCTACAAGAACATCGTGCTGCTGGGAGACGCCGCCGCGACGGCGCACTTCTCGGTCGGCTCTGGCTCGAAGCTCGCGCTCGAGAGCGCGATCGCGCTCGCCAATTACGTCTGTTCGGAACCGACCCTCGAGAAGGCCTTCGCCCGCTACGAGAGCGAGCGGCGCTTGGAAGTGCTGCGGCTACAGAACTCGGCGCGCAACTCGACCGAATGGTTCGAGAACGTCGAACGCTATCTCCACCTCGATCCGGTGCAGTTCAATTACTCGCTGCTGACGCGCTCGCAGCGCATCGGCCACGAGAATCTTCGCGAGCGCGATCCGCAGTGGCTCGCCGGCGCTGAGAAATGGTTCGACGAACGCGCCACCGGGGCGAAACCGAAGGCGGCGCGCCCGCCGATGTTTGTGCCGCTGCGCGTGCGCGGCCTCGAACTCGCGAACCGCGTCTGCGTCTCGCCGATGGCGCAGTACAAGGCCGCGGACGGAACGCCGAACGACTGGCACTTTGTGCACTATGCCGAGCGCGCCAAGGGCGGCGCCGGTCTGGTCTTCACCGAGATGACCTGCGTCTCGGCCGAGGGGCGTATCTCGCCCGGATGCACCGGCCTCTACACCGACGCGCACGAGCGCGCCTGGAAACGCCTCGTCGAATTTGTCCACGCCGAGACCGATGCCAAGTTCGCGATCCAGCTCGGCCATTCGGGGCCGAAGGGTTCGACCCAGCTCGGCTGGGAGGAGAGCGACGCGCCGCTGGCGAAGGACAATTGGGAGATCGTCGGCGCGTCGTCCGTGCCGTGGTCGTCCGCCAACCAGATGCCGCGCGAACTCTCGCGCGCCGACATGGACACGATCCGCGACCAGTTCGTGCGCTCGGCGCAAATGGCCGCGCGCATCGGCTTCGACTGGCTGGAACTGCATTACGCGCACGGCTACCTGATGTCGGCCTTCATCACGCCGCTCTCCAACAAGCGCACCGACGACTACGGCGGCTCGCTCGAGAACCGCATGCGATTCCCGCTCGAAGTGCTGCGCGCCGTGCGCAAGGTGTGGCCGGACGAGAAGCCGATGTCGGTTCGCATCTCCGCGCATGACTGGGTCGGGCCGGATGGCGTGCAGCCGCAGGACGCGGTCGAGATCGCGCGCATGCTCGCCGAAAACGGCGCCGACCTGATCGACGTCTCGGCCGGGCAAACCTCGACGCGGGCGCAGCCGGTCTATGGCCGCATGTTCCAGACGCCGTTCTCCGACCGCATCCGCAACGAGGCGGGCGTCTCGACGCTCGCCGTCGGCAACATTTACGAGCCCGACCACGTCAATTCCATCCTGATGGCGGGGCGCGCCGATCTCGTCTGCCTTGCGCGTCCGCATCTGACCGATCCGTACTGGACGCTGCACGCCGCCGCCGACCTGCGTTACACGGGGGTCACTTGGCCGAAGCCGTACTGGTCGGGCCGCGACCAGCTCAACCGTCTCAGGAGCCGGCCTGAGCCGGCGATCGGGAAGGTCTAGATGGACGTGCTCGGCGGACGGCATGCACTGGTCACCGGCGGCGGCAGTGGCATCGGCGCCGCGATCGCGCGTGCGCTCGCCGAAGGGGGCGCGGCCGTTACCATTTCCGGTCGCGACAAGACCAAGCTCGCAGCGATGGCGCGCACCATCAATTGCGCGACCGTCGTCGCCGACGTCACGCGTGAAGCCGATTGCACCGCGATGGTTTCCGCCGCGCGCGAGAAGAACGGCCCGATCGACATCGTCATCGCCAATGCCGGCGCAGCCGAGAGCGCGCCCTTCGGCAAGATCGACGGGGCGCACTGGCGGCGCATGATCGACGTCAATCTCACCGGCGCATTCAATACCGCGCAGGCGGCTCTTTCCGACCTCACGCGCGCCGGGGCCGGCGAGGGCGGGCGTCGGCTGCTCTTCGTCGCTTCGACCGCGGCGCTGAAAGGCTACCCCTATGTCGCGGCGTACGCGGCCGCCAAGCACGGCGTGCTCGGCCTCGCGCGCGCTCTATCGGCCGAACTGGCCGCCACCGGCGTTACCGTCAATGTCGTCTGTCCCGGCTTTACCGACACGCCGCTGCTCGCGGCGTCAGTCGACGCCATCACCGCCAAGACGAAGCGCTCGGCCGATGACGCGCGCGCTGCGCTGGCAAAAGACAATGCGCATAACCGCCTGATCACGCCGCAGGAGGTCGCCGGCACCGTGCTGTGGCTGTGCACGGCGGCCGCGCAATCGGTCAACGGTCAGGCCGTCGCCATCGCCGGAGGTCAGGTATGACAGTCGCCGCAAAACCCGCGCCGCGCGCCGCGGCCCGCCCGCCGGGCAAGCAGCGGCTGCGTCTGTGGCTTCGCATACTGCGCGCGACACGGGCGATCGAGGCCGATCTGCGCGAGCGCCTGCGCGTGCAGTACCAGATGACGCTGCCACAGTTCGACGTCATGGCCGCGCTGGCGCGGGCCGAGAGCGGCATGACCATGACCGAGCTTTCGCGCAAGCTGATGGTGTCGAACGGCAACGTCACCGGCATCATCGATCGGCTGGTCAACGACAAGCTGGTGCTGCGTCAGGCGCCCGCGGAGGACCGCCGCTCCTTCGTGGTGCGGCTGACGCCGAAGGGCGAGGCGCAGTTCGCCGCCGTCGCCAGGGAACACGAAGAGTGGGTCAACCGGCTGCTTTCGGACTTCGATGCCGACGAGACCGAGCGGTTGATCGGTACGTTCGACGGGCTGGCCGACCGCATCCGCAACGGAGGGACACGCGCGTGAGCATGGCCCAATTCAAGCCTGAGCACTTTAACTGGCGCATGGAAGAGGGCGGCGTCGCCGTCATCACGCTCAAGCGCCCCGAGCGGAAGAACCCGATCACCTTCGGCTCGTACGCAGAACTGCGCGACACATTCCGCAAGCTGGTCGGCGCCGATGACGTGAAGGCGATCGTGTTCGGCTCGAACGGCGGCAATTTCTGCTCCGGCGGCGACGTGCGCGACATCATCGGCCCGCTGTTCGACCGCGACATGAAGGGTCTCGTGGAATTCACGCGCATGACCGGCGATCTGGTCAAGGCGATGCGCGCCTGCCCGCAGCCGGTGATCGCCGCGGTCGACGGCGTCTGCGTCGGCGCGGGCGCCATGATCGCGCTGTTCTCCGACATGCGCATCGGCACGGCAAACACCAAAACCGCGTTTCTGTTTACCCGCGTCGGTCTGGCCGGCTGCGACATGGGCGCCTGCGCCATGCTGCCGCGCGTGATCGGGCAGGGACGGGCCGCCGAACTGCTCTACACCGGCCGCGTGATGAACGCCGACGAAGCCGAACGCTGGGGCTTCTTCAACCGCCTGGTCGCGCCGGACGCGCTCGATGCCGAAGCGATCAAGCTGGCGCAGTCGCTCGCCGCCGGCCC
>Ga0068855_100011860_pt1 | contig 10538 bp, 1 predicted proteins | sample KBSCornC52_FD_66592 | JGI IMG/M metagenome (GOLD analysis project Ga0068855, IMG submission 66592) | Corn rhizosphere microbial communities from Kellogg Biological Station, Michigan, USA - KBS Corn C5-2 | ecosystem: Host-associated > Plants > Roots > Rhizosphere > Soil ... | reverse complement strand
GACCAGTCGAACGCCGAGAGCGCGATCGACATGACCAACTCGCAGCAGGCCGCGACGGCGGCCGCCCTCACCGAGTTGAAGATCGCCTACACCTCGAAGGTGGTGGTCGCCCAGGTCATCAAGGGCACTCCCGCGGCCGGCAGGCTGAAGGCCGGTGACGAGCTGGTCACCGTGAACGGCGAGGAGGTGACCGGGCTCACGATGCTGCAGCACGCGATCCAGGCCAACGGCGTCGCCAAGCCGGTCGAGATCGTGGTCCGTCGCGACGGCGCGCTCAAGACCGTCGAGATCACGCCGACGATCAACCCCGACAGCAAGAAGCCCGCCGTCGGCGTCTACACCGGATCGAGCTTCACCTTCCCCTTCGACGTCAAGATCCAGCTCCAGGATGTGGGGGGCCCGAGCGCCGGGATGATGCTGGCCCTGGGCATCTACGACAAGCTCACGCCGGGCGCGCTCGCCGGGCGCGCGCACATCGCGGGCACCGGAACCATCGATCCGAGCGGGGCCGTCGGGGCCATCGGCGGCATCCGGCAGAAGATGTACGGCGCCCGCGACGCGGGGGCCACCTGGTTCCTTGCGCCGGACTCCAACTGCAACGAGGTCACCGGCCACATCCCCAGCGGGCTCACCGTGTTCGCCGTGAAGACCCTCGACGACTCGCTCGCCGACGTCAAGGCGATCGCCGCGGGCGGCGACACTTCCAAGCTCGCTACCTGCTCGCGACCCTAGGATCGTCGCGTGACGTCCTCCACCGCCAGTACCCAGCCGCAGGCCCCGCGCAATCGAAGCCGTGCCGCCATCGCGATCACCGCCGCGGCGATCGCCGTGCTGGTGATCCTGTTCTTCATCTTCTCGGGCCTGTATGCCGACGTGCTCTGGTTCGACCAGCTCGGCTACCTCAACGTGCTCACTACGCAGTGGTACGCCACGGTGATCATGTTCGTGGTCGGATTCCTGGCCATGGGCCTGCTGGTCTGGCTCAGCATCTTCATCGCGTTCCGCGCACGGCCGGTCTACGCGAAGCTCAACTCGCAACTGGACCGCTACCAGCAGGTGATCGAGCCGCTGCGCCGGCTGGCGATGTACGGCATCCCGATCGTGCTCGGCATCTTCATGGGCGTCTCGACGGCGACCAGGTGGCCGACGGTGCTGCAGTTCCTGAACCGCACCTCGTTCGGGACGCTCGACCCGCAGTTCCACCTCGACGTGTCGTTCTACGTCTACGAACTCCCGCTGTACCGCGGGGTGATCGCCTACGCCTCGGCCGCGGTCATCGTGGCGGGGCTCGCCGCGCTGGCGACCAACTACCTGTACGGCGGCATCCGGATCTCGGGCCGCGAGGTGCGCATCACCCGGCCGGCCCGCATCCAGCTGGCCCTCACCTCGGCGATCTATGTGAGCCTGCAGGCCGTGAGCATCTGGCTCGACCAGTACGCCACCCTCACCGACGAGTCGCCGATCGGAACCAGCGCGACGATCACCGGCGCCGGCTACACCGACGTCAACGCCACCATCCCGAGCAAGTGGATCCTGGCCGGGATCGCCATCCTGGTCGCCCTGCTGTTCATCGTGACCGCCGCCATCGGGCGCTGGCGGTTGCCGCTGATCGCCACCGCGCTGCTGATCGTGTCGAGCCTGGTGATCGGATCGATCTACCCGGCGATCGTGCAGAACCTGCAGGTCAACGCCAGCGCGCGCACGCTCGAGGCGAAATACATCGGCTACAACATCGACGCCACGAGAAAGGCGTACGGGGTCAACGACGTCAACGTGGTGCAGTACAACGCCACCACGAACGCCGAGGCCGGCCAGCTGCGCGCCGATGCCGAGACGACCGCCAACATCCGCATTCTCGACCCGGCCTTGGTCAGCAAGACCTTCGGGCAGCTGCAGCAGGTGCGGCAGTACTACCAGTTCGCCCCGCAGTTGGATGTCGATCGCTACAAGATCAAGGGCAAGACCCAAGACACCGTGATCGCGGTGCGCGAGCTCGACTCGAACAACCAGAGCTCGAACAGCTGGTACAACGACACGCTGGTCTACACCCACGGCTACGGCATCGTCGCCGCGTACGGCAACCAGCGCGCGGGCAACGGCGAGCCGAAGTTCCTCGAGTCGGACATCCCGCCGAAGGGATCGCTTGGCAGCTTCCAGCCGCGCATCTACTTCGGCGAGGAATCGCCCGAGTACTCGATCGTCGGAGCCGCCAAGGGCTCGAAGAACATCGAGTTCGACTACCCGTCGGGCGGCGGTTCCACCGCGTCCGACGCCGACACCGACGGCGCGACCACCACATACACCGGCAATGGCGGGCCGAAGCTCGACACCTTCCTCAAGAAGCTGACCTACGCCATCCACTTCGGGGCTCAAGAGATCCTGTTCTCGGATGCCGTGACCAACGACTCGCAGATCCTGTACGACCGCGAGCCGAAGACCCGGGTGCAGAAGGTCGCGCCCTACCTCACGCTGGACAGCGACCCCTACCCCGCCGTGGTGAACGGGCGCGTGGTCTGGATCGTCGACGGCTATACGACCACCGCCGACTACCCGTACTCGCGGGTCGAGCAGCTCAGCAACACGATCGTCGACACCTACACGCCGCAGCCCGGCTACGCGCTCGACGACATCAACTACATCCGCAACTCGGTGAAGGCCACGGTCGACGCCTACAGCGGCAAGGTCACGCTCTACGCCTGGGACGACAAAGACCCGGTGCTGAAGACCTGGGAGAAGATCTTCCCCTCGACGGTCAAGCCGCAGAGCGACATGAGCGCGCAGCTGCTGGCGCACGTGCGCTATCCGGCCGATCTGTTCAAGGTGCAGCGGTCGATCCTGCAGACCTACCACGTGACCGACTCGGGCTCGTTCTACTCGGGCGTGGATGCCTGGAGCGTTCCGAACGACCCGACCAAGCCCAAGGCGACCGCGGTGGCGCAGCCGCCGTACTACCTGACGATGCAGGCGCCCGACACGAAGGCGCCGGCGTTCACGCTGTATTCGACCTACATCCCGAAGTCCGGGTCGTCATCGAGCAGGAGCGTGCTGACCGGGTACCTCTCGGTCGACTCCGACGCCGGGCCCGGCTACGGCAAGATGACCCTGCTCACGCTGCCCAAACAAGACACGGTGCCGGGCCCCGGCCAGGTGCAGAACACCTTCGAAACGGATCCCACCGTCGGCCAGGCGCTCAACCTGCTGAGGCAGGGGCAGACCGAGGTGGTCTCGGGCAACCTGCTGACGCTCCCGGTCGGAGGCGGCCTGCTCTACGTGCAGCCGGTCTACGTGCAGGCCAACACCTCGTCGGACACCAGCTATCCGCTGCTGCGCAAGGTGCTGGTCGCGTTCGGCGACAAGATCGCCTTCGAAGACACGCTGGATGCCGCCCTCGACTCGCTCTTCGGCGGCGACTCGGGTGCGAGCGCCGGCGACAACGGCGCGGGCGGCTCGTCGGGCTCCGGCACCGGAACGGGAACAGGCACGGGCACCGGCACCGGAACGGGCACGCCCGGCACCGGCCTCACCGATGCCCAGAAGGCCGCCCTGCAGAAGGCGCTCGGCGAGTACCAGACCGCCCTGGCGGCCAGAACCGCAGCCTACGCGGCCAACGACCTGGTCAAGGCCGCTCAGGCCGACCAGGACATGCAGGCGGCGATCAAGGCGGCCATGGCGGCGATCGGCGAATAGAGTCCGCGCGGCCGATTCGCACGGAACGCGCGGTTCGTCGACCCCGGTGCGGCGTAGGCAAGGTTTCGTGTGAATGGGCCGCGTTCTGCGGCATCCGGCGGTGCGTGATAGAGTCACTTTTCGTGCCGCGGGGTGGAGCAGTTCGGTAGCTCGCTGGGCTCATAACCCAGAGGTCGCAGGTTCAAATCCTGTCCCCGCAACGAAGTCGGTGCTAGTCGAAACTCGGGTCGTGAAAAGATCCGCAAGTCGGCCCGACGAAGTTCCACACGCAAGAACCCCCGTCCTCGGACGGGGGTTCTTGCGTTGTGGGGTTCCTTCTGGCGCGGCAGCTGAGACCTGTGTCACCGGGCGTGGCGACCACTTCGAGCTGCCCTCTGGTATGCCGCCAAGAAGCTGAGGCGAGAAGGCGAGCGGCACGAGAGAAAGCACCCCATTAAAACCAGAGACCGCAAGATCCGCCCGTTATGACGCGAAGGCGCTCACCCCAAAACAGGGGGAGTCGGATCGTGTCGCAATGCAAGCAATAATGAAGATTCGCCCGAAGGGGATCTGGCGCGCAAGGCGCGGAATCGGGCTGTGATTTCGGGGGATATGCGGGATGGCGTCAGATCGACCGCGTGCGCTCGCGTCCACTTCCTTGCCCGGGATCCGGCTCCTCGCGGCGATCATTGCGAGCCTCGTTCTCGTTCTCGCAGGAGTCAACGCACCGGCCAACGCGGCGGTCACGGCGACGCACGAACTCACGGCCAACTGGGCCGATGTGCCGGCGCCGACCAACGCGCCGTACGGGGTGACCCGCACCGCCGAGTTCCATCTGAACACCAACGACGCCAGCGACCCTTATGCGACCGACCCGGTCGCGAATGTCCGCGTGACGCTCACGGCGACCAACGGCGCGTTCGCCAGCATCCCCTCGGTGTGCAAGACCAAGGGGGTCTCGCCGCTGTCGGCGATCAGTGCCAACGGCACGCAACTGCTGTGCAACCTCGGCACGATCGTCGAAGGCACCGCGTCGGTGATCCAGGCTCCGGTCAAGGCCAACGGCGCCGTCGGCTCCAACCTCTCCGTTTCGGGGGTCGCGACCTCTGACTCGGCCGTGGCGCCGACTGCTCCGGCGGCCACGCCGCTCCTGCCCATCACAGGAACACACGGAATGGACCTGGTTCTCAGTGCTCCGAACTCGAACTATCAGGGCGCCAACCTGCCCAGTCGTAGCGGTGGGAACCGCTCCTCGGTCTTCGTCGACTACGGCATCTCGATGACGGCAGGGAGCATCGCGGGGCCGTCCACCTACAGCTTCGTGGTGGATGTCGCTGTGTCTCCCGCTGGTCAGTTGGCGGGCCTGCAGTGGGAGGGGTGCGCTCCCGTGGACGACACGGCACAGGCGACAGGCGTCCCGTATTCTGCTCCGACGGTCGCCAACCGGACGAACGCGCCGAGCTGCTCGATCAGTGGCAGCGGCACGCACTACACGGTCACTCTGTCCGGCCTCGACTACTCGTTGCAGCACGTCCCGACGGCCGACAGTGTCGGCACAGCGATCCCGTCTGGAACCAACTTCGTCGCCGCTGGCAAGCTCATCTTCAGCTATTCCACCCCGATCACGGTGAGCACAGGCGTTACCTTCGGGGCCACGCCGAACCCGTTCACCTTCACCGACGGTGTGACTCAAGGGGAGACCAACACCGGCAACGATGTGACGGGGACCACCATCGTGTTGCCTGGGTCGTTCGCAATCAGCTGGCAGGGCGGACCAACCACCGGGCGCTCACCGTGGGACGCCGGATTGTTTGCCGCGCCCGGAACGGCTCAGAACCTGACGGTGCCAGTGCCGGGCGCGGGGACGTCCACCAACCCGCTTCGCCCGGTTTCGCCTCTCGAACTCCCTTTGGTGAGTCAGGCCGACAGTGTGACGTGGTCCACGTACACCGGCACAGGGGGCACCGACATGGCCGGCGAGTGCAGCATGGTGCAGAACCCTGCGGCGTTCGCGCCGAGGTCAGTCGACACCATCGGGGCAGATGGGGCGAGCTATTCGGTCGTCAAGACTGCCCATTTCTGGTATCGCACGGACGTGCTCAATACGAAGTCCGAGACCTGCGGCGAGCCGGTCGGAGTGGCGGGAAGCCCCTGGACGTCCCTTCCGATTCCGGCTGGGTGCGCCACTTCGCCGATCGTCAACGCGGTGTATTCGGATGATCAGTGCCTCGTGAGCCTGCCAGCAGGCGTCACCGCGGTCAAAGCGACCTGGAATCCCGCGGTCGACAGGCAGCAGCACCACTTCCTGCGAGTGTGGGGATACGTCCCGACGACCGCACCGATCGGCGCCGAGTCGTGGACGGTCGGAGCGTTCAATGCGCCATACAACGTTTCGACGGTGTTCCCGGGCGGTTCGCTCGAATATCCGACCTGGCCGACCCTGAACAACTACATCAACCTCAGTACCAGCAACGGTGTCATCGCCGTCATCCCGGGCAGCACCTACGGCCCGAACACGAACGGTCAGCGCGATGCGATGCGCATCATCGGGCCGAACGGCGTCATCACAAAAACGACGCCGAGCACGACGGCGAAACCCGGCGTTCCGGTCACCTTCAACCTGACGGCCGAGGCAGATCTGGCCACCACAACGCCGCCGAACCAGACGTTCACAGTCGTGGACACCCTGCCGACTGGCATGAGCTACGTTGCCGGTTCGGGAACGCCGAGCCCCGTGATCACCGTGAATGGTTCGGGTCAGCAGGTGCTCACGTACACCTTCACGAATGTGCCGGCGAACGTCGCCCAGCCCATCACCTACCAGGCTCAGACCGCGGCTAACAGCGCCATCGTTCCCGGGACCGTTCTCACCAATACCGCGGTCATCAACGTTCCCGGCGACACACGACCGGTGGCGGTACGAACCGCCACCGCCAGCGTGACCGTGCCCAGCAGCGGCGCCACCACGCTCGGCAAGTCGGTCGAGTCGAACGTGCTCTCGTTCTCCGGCGACAGCTCCGCCTGGGATCTGACCATCAACTCGCAGGACGCGGTGTCGAACTCGTTCACCGACACGATCGACGTGCTGCCGAAGAACGGCGACGGCCGCGGAACCAACATCGACGGCAGCTACACGATCTCGGGCGTGACGGCACCGGTCGGATCGACCATCTACTACTCGACGGCGTCGTTCGCCTCGATCAGCAACGATCCGCGCGCCGCATCCAACGGGGGAACGCCGGGCTCGATCGCCGGCAACACGGTGGGATGGACGACGACGCCGAACGCGCATCCGACGGCCATCCGGGTGATCGGTCCAGCTCTCGCCCCGGGCGCGACCCAGACCATCCGGATCGCCTTCACGACGCCGGCGGGCACCAGCTGCACCGCGCCCGCCGCGAGTGACAACAAGCCCGGTCAGCTGCTCGTGAACTCGGCGGACTCGTTCGCCGGCCACACTCGGCTGCCGATGCTGTCTTCGGCCACCACCACGATCGGTGACTGCTACGCGCTCGATCTGAAGAAGTACGTGCTGGCCAAGGGCGGCGACCCGAACAACCTCGCCGACTTCCACGACGCCAACACGGTCGCCGACTATCAGCAGTACGCCGCAGGCGACACCGTGCCCTACCGCATCGTCGTGACCAACAAGGGCACCGGTGCGCTCACGAACATCCCGGTCGTCGACTCGCTCATGCCCTCGTGCGACACGACCATCCCGAGCCTGGCTCCCGGCGCGAGCACGACGATCAATTGCTCGATGACGGTCGGCGTCGGAACGACGATCAACACCGCGAGCATCACCATGACGCCCCCGACGGGCCCCGTGCTGACGCCCTCCGATCCTGCCGGGGTCGTGGTGCCGCAGCCGTACTCCATCGCGAAGACCTCGAACCCCGCGAGCGGCAGCGAGGCGAACCCGGGCAGCGTGGTCCACTACTCGATCACCGTGACCGAGCCGGCTGCGAGCGCCGCCCCATCGCCCTCGCCGTCGCTGACCGACTCGCTCGCCGGCATCCTCGATGACGCCTCCTACAACGACGACGTCGCGGCGACGGCCGGTACGGCGTCGGTCAGCGGCGGCACGTTGAGCTGGTCCGCCCCGCAGATCATGCCCGGCCAGACCATCACGATCACCTACTCGGTAACGGTGAAGTCGCCGGACACCGGTGACCACTCCCTGCTCAACACGGTGACTCCGCCGAGCGGCATCAGCTGCGCGACGGCGTGCACGACGAACAACCCGGTTCCGGGCATCCAGTTCACCAAGACGGCGGATGTCGCCGTTGCGCACCCCGGCGATGTGGTCACCTACACGGTCACCGCCACCAACACCGGCCAGGTCGCCTACACGGCGGGATCGCCCGCGTCTTTGACGGATGACCTGACCGCCGTTCTCGACGACGCGAGCTACAACGCCGGCAGCGCGACGGGCGGGGCGACCGTCACCGGATCCACCCTGAGCTGGTCTGGCGCGCTCGCCGTGGGTGCGACCACCTCGTTCAGCTACACGGTCACGATCAAGAGTCCGAACACCGGCAACAACACACTGAGCAACACGATCGTGTCGACGACCGCCGGCAACAACTGTGCGAGCGAATCGACCGATCCGCTCTGCACCGCGGTCGTCACGGTGCAGTCGTACACGGTCGCCAAGACCTCGAGCGCGCAGACGGTCTCGCCGGGCGGCGTGATCAGCTACACCGTCACGGTGACCAACACCGGCGTGGTGCCCTACACGGCGACGGCTCCGGCATCCTTCACAGATGACCTCTCGCAGGTGCTCAACGGCGCCACCTACAACAACGACGCGTCGGGTGGGGCAACGTTTGCGCCTACCACCAACACCCTGAGTTGGAGCGGCGCGTTGCCGGTCGGTGCTACGGCGACCGTCACCTATTCGGTCACCGTGAGCGCACCCGCGGGCAACAAGACCCTCACCAACCAGGTGACCCCGACCGGCTCTGGCGGGTCGTGCGTCACCGCGGCCGACTGCCAGACGGTCACCCTGGTGGGCACCTACACCGTGCAGAAGTCGGCCTCGTCGACGACCACCACGCCCGGCTCGACCATCACCTACACGGTCGTGGTGACGAACACGGGCCCGGTCGCCTTCACGGCGGGCAAGCCGGCGAGCTTCACCGACTCGCTCGCCGGCGACCTCGATGACGCCGGCTACCCGGGCGGCGCGACGGCGACCGCCGGGACGGTCAGCTATTCCGCGCCGAACCTGTCGTGGTCGGGGCCGCTGGCGGTCGGAGCCACGCAGACGATCAGCTACACCGTCGTGGTCGGTAATCCGGATGCCGGCGACCATGTCCTGAAGAACGTCGTGTTCACGCCCCCCGGCGTCAGCAACTGCGACACCGGCTCGACCGACCCGGCCTGCTCGACGACGACTCTCGTGCAGTCGTACCGAGCGGCGAAGTCCGCAGACACGACGGTCGCGATCCCCGGAAGCACCATCACCTACACGGTGGCGGTCACCAACACCGGTGCAGTGGCATATTCCGCGGGCGGCCCGGCCACGGTGTCGGACGATCTGACCAACGTGCTGAACGGCGCGACATTCGTGCCGGGCAGCCTGGTCGCCGCCACCGGCACGGCCACGCTGACCGGCTCGACGATCACCTGGTCGGCGCCGCTGGCCGTAGGCGAGACGACGTCGTTCAGCTATCAGGTGGTCGTGCTCGCCGCGCCGAACCCGCGCCTCGACAACACGATCACGACCGGTCCGGGCGGCAACTGCTCGGTCGGGTCGAACGACCCGGTGTGCGAGGTGATCGTGCCGACCAAGTCATTCGACGTGGTGAAGTCGGCCTCTGAGACGACGGCGATTCCCGGTGACACCATCACCTACACGATCACCCTGACCAACACGGGCAGCATCGCGTACACCACGGCACCGGGCGAGGAGGCGTCGTTCAGCGACGACCTCGTGAACGTGCTCGATGACGCCGACTACGTGGCCGGCAGCCTGACCAACGGGGCTGTGCTCGGTGCGGACAACGTCATCCGCTGGTCCGGTGCGCTGCCCGTGGGTGGCACCCAGGTCATCACCTATCAGGTGAAGGTGCACGCCCCCGACACCGGCGACAGTTCGCTGCAGAACCGCGTGCTGACGCCCCCCGGGATCGGCGGTTCGTGCACCAGCGACTCGACCGACCCCACCTGTCAGGTCGTCGTGCCGGTGAAGTCGTACACCGTGGCGAAGACCGTGACGCCCGCGCAGGCGCAGCCGGGCGACCGGGTGTCGTACACGATCGTCGTGACGAACACCGGGCAGGTGGACTACCCGGCCGGTGCGCCGGCCACGCTCGCCGACGACCTCAGCGCGGTGCTGGATGATGCGAGCTACAACACCGATGTCGCTGCGACCTCGGGCACGGCTGCCGTTGCCGGCAACGCCCTGAGCTGGTCGGGGGCACTCCCGGTCGGCGGCACGGCGACGATCACCTACTCGGTGACGGTCACCGGATCGTCGACGGGCAACCACAAGCTCGACAACGCGGTGACCGCGACCGCCGAGGGCGGCGCCTGCGCGGCGCCCGGAGCGTGTGACACCGAGGTGCCGGTCCGGATGCTGCAGGTCGTCAAGACCGCATCGCCCGGCTCGACGGTCGAGGGCGGTGTCGTCACCTACACGGTGACCGTGACCAACACAGGCGCCGTGGCGTACACGTCCGCTGCTCCTGCATCGTTCAGCGATGACCTCTCGGCGGTCCTCGACGACGCCGCGTACGTACCGGGCAGCGCGACCGGAGGCGGCGTGTTCACCTCGCCGACCCTGTCATGGTCGGGCATCCAACTGGCCGTCGGCAGTTCGGCGTCATTGACCTACCAGGTCAAGGTCACCAGCCCGGATGCCGGAG
>Ga0068855_100011856_pt1 | contig 10538 bp, 10 predicted proteins | sample KBSCornC52_FD_66592 | JGI IMG/M metagenome (GOLD analysis project Ga0068855, IMG submission 66592) | Corn rhizosphere microbial communities from Kellogg Biological Station, Michigan, USA - KBS Corn C5-2 | ecosystem: Host-associated > Plants > Roots > Rhizosphere > Soil ... | reverse complement strand
AAGCGGAAACACGGAGGACACGGAGAGCACGGAGGCCACGGAGGAAAAGCGAAGAGAATGGGCCTACGCGATGGGCGGGACGGCTCGAAGATTCCGCACCGCACTCGACTCTTTTGGTTTTCTCCGTGTCCTCCGTGCTCTCCGTGTCCTCCGTGTTTCCGCTTTAATCACCCAGCGAGCGCACGGGCGTCGTCGAGCTGCCCGCGGTACGCGTCGAAAATGTGCCGCAGCGCGCTCTTCATGTCCACCTTCGGCGCCCAGCCGAGCTCCTTCATGGTGTTGTCGATCGCGGGCACGCGGTTCTGCACGTCCTGGTAGCCCTTGCCGTAGTACTCGCCCGAGCTCACCTCGACGAGCTTCACGCGCGCGCTGCTGTCGCGGTACTCCGGGTAGGTCTTGGCGAGGTCGAGCATCATGGTCGCGAGCTCGCGCACGGAGTAGTTGTTGTCCGGGTTCCCGATATTGTAGATTTTCCCGGTCGCGACGCCATCCCTGTTCTCGATGATCTTCATGAGCGCGGCGATCCCGTCGTCGATGTAGGTGAAGGCGCGCTTCTGGGCGCCGCCGTCCACGAGCTTGATCGGCTCGCCGCGCACGATGTGGCCGAGGAACTGCGTGATCACGCGCGAGCTTCCTTCCTTCGCCGTGTGGATCGAGTCCAGTCCCGCGCCGATCCAGTTGAACGGCCGGAAGAGCGTGAAGTCGAGCCGGTCCATGGAGCCGTACGCCCAGATCACGCGGTCCATGAGCTGCTTCGAGCAGGAGTAGATCCAGCGCTGCTTCTCGATCGGGCCCAGCACGAGCTCCGACGTGTACGGGTCGAAGCGCTCGTCGCGGCTCATGCCGTAGACCTCGGAGGTCGAGGGGAAGAGGATGCGCTTGCCGTACTTCACGCAGCTCCTCACGATCGGGAGGTTCGCCTCGAAGTCGAGCTCGAAGACCTTGAGCGGCTCGCGCACGTACGTCGCGGGCGTGGCGATCGCGACCAGCGGCAGGATCACGTCGCACTTGCGGATGTGGTACTCGATCCACTCCTTGTTGATGGTGATGTCGCCCTCGAAGAAGTGGAAGCGCGGATTGGCCATGAGGTCGGTCACCCGGTCGGAGCTCATGTCCATGCCGAAGACTTCCCAGCCCGTGTCGGCGAGGATGCGTTGCGAGAGGTGGTGGCCGATGAAGCCGTTCACGCCGAGGATGCAGAGTTTCTTCATGGCGGGTCTCCGGGCCGGACGCCTTCGGGTCCGTACCGCTTGAGGAAGTTCGATGGGGAAATCGGCCGGCCGTCGAGCTCGGCCTCGAGGATCGCGAGGGTGCCGCCACCGGCGCAGTGGGCGAGAAGGCGGTCGTGATCGGCGACGATGCGTGGACCCTCCCCCCCGCCCCCAGCGTTCTCCCTCCCCCTTGGGGGAGGGCCGGGGAGAGGGTCAACCTGCGTCCGAAGCACTTTCAGCGTCGAGCCTCCCACCGTCGTGAACGCGCCGGGATAGGGCGGCGCCACCGCCCGCACCAGGTCGTGGATCTCGCGCGCGCTCCGCGACCAGTCGATGCGGCCATCCTCGGGCGTGCGGCCCCCGAAGTACGCGCCCTGCGAGAGGTCCTGCGGCTCGAGGCGCGCCGTGCCGTCGATGAGCGCGGGGAGCGAGCGGTGCAGCACGATCTCGGCCGCGACCGTCACCTTGCGGAAGACGTCGATCGCACGGTCGTCCGGGAGGATCGGCACCGCCATCCGGTCCACGATCCGTCCCGCGTCGGGCTTGCCGACCATCTCGTGGAGCGTGGCGCCCGTCTCGCGCTCGCCGCGCAGCACCGCCCAGTTCACCGGCGCGCGCCCGCGATATCGGGGGAGGAGCGAGCCGTGCATGTTGAAGGCGCCGCGGCGGGCGGCCGCGAGCACCGCCGGCGGCAGCATGGCGCGATAGTAGAACGAGAAGAGGAAATCCGGCGCGAGCGCGGCGAGCCGCGGCGCGAGCCCCGGGAGCGCGGAGGCCTCGGGCGTCTCGACGGGGATTCCGGAATCCCGCGCGAGGCGCTCCACGCTTTCGAACCAGACGGCCTCGCGAGCGTCGTCGCGATGGGTGAGCACGAGCGGAACCTCGACCCCGCGAGCGAGCAGCACCGCCAGGCAGCGCACTCCCACGTCGTGGTAGGCGAAGACGACCGCGCGAGCCGGCATCTCAATCGGTCTTCTCGAGGAGCGCCTGGATGATGTAGCGCGGCCGCTCGCGCACCTGCTGGTAGATGCGTCCCACGTACTCGCCGATGAGGCCCAGGCCGAAGAGGACGACGCCGGTGAGGAAGAACTGGAGGATGTCGCGGTCCCAGATCACCCAGAGCCCATCGCCGATGCCTTCGTAGATGCGGTAGGCGATGACCGCGATGTACACGCCCAGCGACACGACCGAGACGAGGATCCCGAAGATCGAGAAGGCCTGCAGCGGCAGCACCGAGAAGCCCGTCACGAGATCGAAGTTGAGGCGGACCAGGCGATAGAGCGAGTACTTCGACTCGCCCGCGTGGCGCTCCTCGTGCTCCACCTCGATTTCCGCCGGGTCGTGCGCGAAGGAATAGGCGAGCGCGGGGATATACGTGCTCACCTCGCGCGAGGCGCGGATCGCGTCGACGATGGGCCGCGAGTAGGCGCGCAGCATGCAGCCCTGGTCGGTCATGTGGATGTGCGTGATGCGCTCGCGCAGGCGGTTCATCGCCGAGGAGGCCCAGCGGCGCCACGCCGCGTCCTGGCGCATGCGCCGGATCGAGCCCACGTAGTCGTGCCCTTCGTCCATCTTCGCGAGGAGCTTCGCGATCTCCTCGGGCGGGTTCTGGAGGTCCGCGTCGAGCGTGACGACGCGCTCGCCGCGCACGTGCTCGAATCCCGCCATGATCGCCATGTGCTGCCCGAAGTTCCCCGCGAAGAGGATCACGCGGGTCACCTCGGGGCGCTTCTGGAACTGCTCGCGCAGGAGCGCCGCCGACCGGTCGTGGCTCCCGTCGTTCACGAAGACGATCTCGTAGGCGATGCCGAGCGCATCGAGCGCCGGATAGAGGCGCGCGAAGAGCGCCGGGAGCACGGCCTCCTCGTTGTAGACGGGGATGACGACGGAAAGGGCGGGCGCCGGCACGTCTATCGCATGTTGCCGAGGATGGAGCTGCGGCTGTCGGACATCTTCTTGATGAAGTTCGTCATCAGGTCGAACGCCTCGTTGCGCTTGTTGGTGAGCGACTGGAGCCGCAGCATGTCCATCTGCTGCGAGTTGTTGAGGCTGTCGATCGCGGACTTGATGACGTCGACGCTCGCGTCCACCTGGGCCTGGGTGAAGCTCGCATCGAATTGGGTCTTGCCGGCGATCGCCGGCACGATGCCCGCCTTGGCGTAAAGGCCGTTGATGTTGCTGATCTGCGCCGGCGTGACGGAGACCTTCTGGTTCGCGTCGCCGGCCGGACGCACGGCGCGAAGGGCCGTGATCGCGTCGTTCGCGCTCGCGATCTGGTTGTTGCGCGCCTCGACTCCGTCGATCTGGTTCTTCAGCTGGGCCTCGAGGAGGTTCGCGCGCCGGCTCTGGACGGCCATCATGGCGGACTCCAGGTCGAGGCCCTTGAGGTCGCCCACCGTGATTCCGCCGGCGAGCGGAAGGCTCGGCTGCCCGCCGTTGAGGCCGACCGCGGCCGCGGCGAGCTTCACGTCGGACGGGACGGCGATCACCGTCGGGGCCGTCGTCGCGCTCGAGGGCAGCACCGTGGACTTCATCTTCGGCGCCATGGCGGGTTTCGCCGCCGGCGCGGGCACCCGCATCTGCCGGACCTTCGCGATGCACGCTTTCTGCTCGGGCGAGGCGGCCCTGAGCTTCATGCAGGCGAGCATCTGGTCCATGGCGGGATCCGTCGCGGCGAAGACGGAGGCGGTTGCGGCGAGCGATGCGGCGGCGAGCAGGGCGAGCATGGGATTCTTCACGGCGTTTTGCTCCTCAGGATGTGGGACATGGCGGTGCACACGCGTTCGACGTCGGCCTCGCCCATCTCGGGGAAGAGCGGCAGCGTCACCGTCTCGCGGGAGATGCGCTCGGAGTTGGGGAACATCCCTTCGCGCAGGCCCTTCGCGCGGAAGAGGGTGGTGAGGTGGATCGCCTCGTACGAGATGCCGATGCCGATCCCTTTCTCCTTCATCGCGTCGATGAAGGCCTTGCGCGTCGTGCCCACCTCGTCGAGGGGAAGCAGGACGGTGAACATGTTCCAGCTGTGCCCGGGGTTCTCGCGCGGCGGCAGGCGCTCCGCCGTGAGGAGATCGTCGCCCTCCAGGCGCTGGAAATAGGCGCGCGCGAGCCGCTCGCGGGCACGGCACCATGCGTCGAGGCGCGCGAGCTGCTCGAGCCCGAGCCGCGCGGAGACATCGGAGAAGTTGCACTTCGCGCCGGCGCGCTCGACGTCGCGCGTGCCGTCGGGAAGGCGGCGGATGCCGTGGAAGCGCAGCTCCTCGACCACGGCCGCCTCGCGCGCATCGTTCACGACGAGCGCGCCGCCCTCGATCGTCGTCATGTTCTTGTTGGGGTGGAAGCTGAAGGAGACGAGGTCGCCCGTGGAGCCGACCTCGCGCCCCGCGGCCTTCGAGCCGATCGCGAGGGCCGCATCCTCGACGATCCGCACCGCGTGCCTGCGGCGGAAGGCGGCGAGCCGGTCGGGATCGAGCGGGGCGTTGTAGTGCGTCGGCATGAAGAGGCGCGTGCGCGGCGTGACGGCGGCCTCGGCCTGCGCGAAGTCGACGTTTCGCGAGCCGAGCTCCACGTCGACGAAGACCGCGGTCGCGCCGCGGCGCTCGACGAGGTTCCCGGTCACGAAGAAGCTCTGCGCGGGAAGGATCACCTCGTCGCCCGGACCGACCTCGAGGAGCTCGAGGGCGAGCTCCATCGCGGCCGTGGCGGAGGTCACGCAGCGCACGATGCGCCCGCCGAACCGCTCGGAGAGCGCGTTCTCGAAGGCGGCCGCCCGCGGGCCGGTGACGATCCAGCGGCTGCGCAGGGTGTCCGCGACCGCGGCGATCATCGCCTCGTCGATGGTGGGCCGCGCGAACGGCAGGAAAATGGGGTCAGATACCTTTTCCTCCGCCACCGGGCGACTTGTCCCGCTTTCCCGGGAAAAGGTATCTGACCCCATTTTCCTAGCTGCGCGCGACAAGGAAGACGCCGGCCACGATGAAGGCGATTCCCACGAGCTTCTGCGCGCCGAGCGATTCGCCGAAGAGCGCCCAGGCCGCGAGCGCGTTCACGACGTAGCCGATGGAGAGCATCGGATAGGCGACGCTCACGGGCACGCGCGAGAGCGCGAGGATCCAGACCACCACGCTCACGACGTAGCACGCGAGGCCGCCGAGGATGTGGGGGCTCAGCGCGATCCGCGAGCCGATGGGGACCACGTTCGCGAGCGAGAACGCGAACTCGCCCACGCGGTTCGTGCCCGCCTTGAGGAGGAGCTGCGCGCAGGCGTTCAGCAGGACCCCGGCCAGCACGAGCGAGAAGGTGAGAGGATTCACGGCGCGGGCTTCCGGACGAGGACGCGGCGCGGGTCTTCGAGGAGCACCTGCATGGGCAGGCCCAGCCGCCGGAATTTTTCGTAAGTGCCGGGCTGCATTATAGCGAGCGCATCGCCGGGCCGCAGCCATTCGTCCTCGAATTCGTCGGTATCCCAGAGGGCGAGTCCCGGCTCGGCCTGGAGCCCCGTCTCGAACTCGTCGCGGTAGTTCACGAGGGTGAGCGTGCGCCGGATGTAGAACGGGACCGTCTGGTCGTAGTGGTTCACGCTGTAAAGCCGCGTCCCCGGCGTGAGCCACGGCTTCATCGCCTGCGCGACCCGCTCTCCGGATTGGCGCGGCGAGAGCTGCTCGTAGCCGTCCTCGATGCAGTCGATCAGGAGGAGCGAGGCGAGCGCGACGGCGATGAGCGCGAACCAGCGCCGGCCGCGGGCGAGAAGGAGCGCCGCGCCCGCGCAGCCCGCGAAGAGCACGCCGGCGCCGGCGAACGCCCACGGCTTCGCCGCCGTGTACATGGCGGCGGTCCATGCGTCGCGCGGATCGCGGTCCATGCCGAAGGCGGCGATGGCGATCGGGATCGCGAGCGCCGCGCCGAGCCAGGCCCACAGCGCGAGGCGCCGCGGCGCCGCCTCGACGAGGTAGCGGCCGAGCACGATCGCGAGGATCGGGAAGACCGGAAGCACGTAGGCCGGAAGCTTCGATCCCGAAGCGCTGAAGAAGGCGACCACGAACGCGCACCAGAGGAGGGCCACGCGCAGCGGCTGGAAGCGCCGCCCGGCCTCGCTCCGCCACGCGCTCGCGATCGCCGCGGGCATCGCGAAGGCCCAGGGCAGGAATCCCACCGCGACGATCGGGAGGAAGTACCACCACGGCTCGATCCTCCGGTGCTCCGTCGTGAGGAAGCGCTCGAAGTGCTCGTGGACGAAGAAGAAATGCGCGAACTCCGGATTCGCGCGCGACACGGCGACGAACCACGGCGCGGCGATCGCGAGGAAGATCGGGACGCCGTAGGCCCAGCCCAGCCGGCGCAGGACCGAGAAGTCGCGCCGCAGCACGCAGTGGAAGAAGACCGCCGCGCCGGTGAAGACGATGCCGATGAGGCCCTTGGAGAGGACCGCGAGCGCCATCGCCGCCCAGGCGACCGCGATCCATCCGCGCGCCGAGCGGCTCGCGCGCTCGCTCGCCTGCTCGGCGAGGAGGAAGGCGCAGAACGTCGCCGTCGTCCAGAGCGTGAGCCCCATGTCGAGCGTGACGATGGTGCCGAGCGCCATGAAGTAGGGGCTCGAGAAGAGCGCGAGCACGGTCGCCACCCGCGTCTCCGGCGAGCCCAGGCGCCGGCTCGCGTAGGCCGCGATGAGGATCGTCCCGAGGCCGCAGAGCGCGACGTAGAGGCGGGCGGTCGCCTCGCTCAGGCCGAAGCCGTCGAAGACGAGCGCCGTGGCCCAGTACTGGAGCGGCGGCTTCTCGAAGTACTTGATGCCGTCCAGCCGCGGCGTGATCCAGTCGCCCGCCTTCGCCATCTCGCGCGAGATCTCGGAGTAGCGCCCCTCGTCGGGATTGGCGAGCGGCCGCTGCAGGCCGTCGATGCCGATCGCGAGGGCGACGAGCGCGAGGAACGCGAGCGCGAAGCGCGCGGCACGCAGGCTCATCGCGCGCTCACGCCTCGAGGAGCACCACGACCGCGCCGCCGCCGCCATGCACCGCGCGCGGCTCGACGAACGCGAGCACCTCGTCGCGGCGCGTGAGGAGCTTGCGGATGCGGCGCTTGAGCACCGGCTCGCGACCGCGCGAGCGCAGGCCCTTGCCGTGGATGATGCGCACGCAGCGCAATCCGCGCCGGCGGCAGGCGGCGAGGAAGCTCGCCGTCTCGAGCGCCGCCTCGTCGGAGGCGAGGCCGTGCAGGTCGAGCTGGTCCTGGATCACCCAGTGGGTGCGGCGGAGCTTGCGCAGGATCTCGCGCGGAAGACCGGCGCGCAGGAAAAGCGAGTCGTCCTCGAGCTCGATGTCGTCGCCGTCGGGGCCGAGCCGCGCGAGCTCCTCGAGCACCGCGCGCTCGTCGCGAAGGCGCTGGGCCGGCACCGGCGAGGGTTTCGGCCGCCACGGGTCCACGCGGTTCACCGGCTTCGCGGGCGAGACGTCGCGCATCTCGGCGCGGAAGAGGTCGAGGTCGTCGGCCGGCGGCCCGTCCTCGCGCGGGGTGCCGCGCCGGCCGCTCTTCACCCGAGCGTTTCCAGGTACTTGTCGGCGTCGAGCGCGGCCATGCAGCCGGTGCCCGCGCTCGTCACCGCCTGGCGGTAGACGTGGTCCTGGACGTCCCCCGCCGCGAACACGCCCGGAACGCTCGTCGCCGTGGCGTTGCCGTCGAGGCCGCTCTTCGTGACGATGTAGCCGTTCCTCATCTCGAGCTGGCCCGCGAAGATGTCGGTGTTGGGCTTGTGGCCGATCGCGATGAAGCATCCGGTGAGGGGGAGGTCGCGGGTGGCGCCGTCCGTCGTGGACTTGATGCGCACGCCCGTCACGCCGGAGTTGTCGCCGAGCACTTCGTCGAGCGTATGGTTCCACGCGATCGTGACCTTGCCCTCCCGCTCGCGCGCGAAGAGCTTCTCCTGGAGGATCTTCTCCGCGCGGAACCGGTCGCGCCGATGGATCACCGTCACGTGGCGCGCGATGTTCGCGAGGTAGAGCGCTTCCTCGACCGCCGTGTTGCCGCCGCCCACGACGCACACGTCCTGGCCCTTGTAGAAGAAGCCGTCGCAGGTCGCGCAGCCCGAGACGCCCTTGCCCATGAACTTCTGCTCCGAGGCGAGCCCCAGGTACATCGCCGAGGCTCCCGTCGCGATGATGAGCGCGTCGCAGGTATAGGTCGCCGCATCGCCCACGAGCGCGATGGGCTTTTCTCCCAGCTTCGCGGTATGGATCTGGTCGAAGACGATCTTCGTCTCGAAGCGCTCGGCGTGCTTGAGGAACCGGTCCATCAGCTCCGGGCCCTGCACCCCCATCGCGTCGGCGGGCCAGTTGTCGACGTCGGTCGTCGTCATCAGCTGGCCGCCCTGGGCGAGCCCCGTGATGAGCGTGGGCCGCAGGTTCGCGCGGGCGGCGTAGACGGCGGCGGTGTAGCCCGCGGGGCCCGAGCCGAGGATCAACAGGCGGGAGTGTTCGGTGGTCATGCGGATGTAAGAAATGCCGGAATCGGGCGGGCAAACGGCGATTATCGCATCCCCGGCGCGGGGCTATGTCCCTGAAACTAAGGGGATATATGAGGTTGCCACCCTAACAGTTTGACAAATAAGGGCATTTTGAGTATTTAAAGGGTCCATGCAAGTCACCCCGAAGCGCGCCATGATCGGCGAGCGGACGCAGACGCTCAAGGCGGTGCCGTTCTTCACCCAGCTCTCCGACCACGAGCTCGACGTGGTGCGCGCGGTCGCGACCGAAAAGACCTACCCGAAGAACGCGGTGGTCCTCACCGAGGGCGAGATGGGCGACTCGCTCTTCATGATCCAGTCCGGGAAGGTGAAGGTCTTCATCGGCGACGAGGATGGGCGCGAGATCATCCTCAAGATCCTCGGCCCCGGCGACTTCTTCGGCGAGATGTCGATGATCGACAAGCAGCCGCGCTCGGCCTCGGTGACGACGATCGAGGCCTCGACATTCCTCGTCCTCTCCCACGCGGCCTTCGAGCGCTGCGTGGAGCAGGCGCCGCGCATCGCCAACATGGTGATGCGCGTGCTCGCGACCCGTGTGCGCGAGGCCGACCGCAAGATCGGCACGCTCGCGCTGATGGACGTTTACGGCCGCGTGGCGAGCACGCTCCTCGAGCTCTCCGTGTACAGCAACGGCAAGCTCATGGTGGGCGAGAAGCTCTCGCAGCAGGACCTCGCGAACATGGTGGGCGCCTCGCGCGAGATGGTGAACCGCATCCTCAAGGACCTCACGGACCGCGGGTTCATCTCGATCGAGTCGAAGTCCATCACGATTATCAACAGGGAGCTGCCGCCATCGCTGTAACGGAAGTCCGTCCGTCTCCACGTTTCACGGCCTCGCCGCCAGCCCCACACCCGCGCCTCGGGCGCGCCCTTCGCGAAGCCGGCTGGCTCCTCGTCCTCGCCTGCGGCGCATGGCTCGCCCTCGTCCTCGCGACGTATGCGCCCACCGATCCCGGCCCGCATTTCGACGGGCCCGCCACGGTCATCCTCAACAGGGGCGGCGTCGCGGGCGCGTGGGTCGCGGGCGCGCTCTACTTCGTGTTCGGCTTCTCGGCCTGGTGGTGGGTCGTCTTCGGCGGTCTCGCGATCCTGCGGCTCTACCGGCGCGTCGAAGCGTGGGAGCTCGTGAGCCGCCGGTCGATCGCGGCGATGCTCGCGGGGTTCGCGATCGTGATGCTCGCGAGCTGCACGCTCGAGGCGCTTCGCCTGCCGGGGCTCGTGCCGGAGGGCTTCGGGCCCGGGGGCGCGCTCGGCACCGTGCTCGCGCCCGTCGTCGCCCGTTCGCTCGGATTCACCGGCGGCACGCTCCTCGTGCTGGCGCTCCTCGCGGGCGGCGTGAGCGTCTTCACGGGCCTCTCGTGGCTGCGCCTCGCGGAGGTCCTCGGCGGCGCGCTCGAATGGTCGTTCGGCCTCGTCCGCGCGCGCATCGAGGCGCGCCGCGACCGCGAGGAGGGCCGCCTCAAGGCCCAGGAGCGCGAGGAGAAGGTCGAGGAGGCGCGCAAGGTCTTCGAGGACCACGAGCCGATCCGCATCGAGATGCCGGTGGTCGAGATCCCGAAGAGCGAGCGCGTCGTCCGCGAGAAGCAGGTGCCGCTCTTCGCCGACCTTCCCGATTCGCCGCTCCCGCCGCTCTCGCTCCTCGACGCCCCCGAGACGCACGTCGAGCGCCCGACGCCGGAGACGCTCGAGTACACCTCGCGCCTCATCGAGAGGAAGCTCCTCGACTTCAACGTGCAGGTGAAGGTGGTCGCGGCCTACCCGGGCCCCGTCATCACGCGCTACGAGATCGAGCCCGCGGTGGGCGTGAAAGGCGC
>Ga0068855_100011853_pt1 | contig 10540 bp, 10 predicted proteins | sample KBSCornC52_FD_66592 | JGI IMG/M metagenome (GOLD analysis project Ga0068855, IMG submission 66592) | Corn rhizosphere microbial communities from Kellogg Biological Station, Michigan, USA - KBS Corn C5-2 | ecosystem: Host-associated > Plants > Roots > Rhizosphere > Soil ... | reverse complement strand
GTCCTGGCCGGTTCCGAGCCGTCATCCGGATCCTCCCGCGTTATTATACGCGGACGTATATCGGAATGCTGCCGCTTGTTGCAAGCCGGAAGCAAGCGCTCGCCGCTCGACGTTGCCGGGGCGGGGGCCGCGGTCAGCCGAGCGCTGTCGTCCGCGATTTCGCCCGACCTGGCGCGGCGCCGCCCCGCGGCCGTCGCAGGACCCAGCCCACCGCGCCGATCCCGCTCAGCAGGAGGGCCCATGTCGCCGGTTCGGGCACGCTCCCGATCACGCCGCCGGTCACCAGAAATGTCGCCGCACTCGCCGTGATATGGTCGCCCGCGCAGGGTCCCGAACAGCCGGCATAGGAATAGAGCAGGTCATGCCCGGTCAGTACGCCATTGGCGTTGGTGATCGTGCCGGTGATCAGCCCGGTGGTGTAATAGCCGCCGTAGGTGAACGGGTTGTCGCCCTGCATCAGGTCCAGCGGCCCAAGATACTGCGCCAACGAATTTGCGTAGGGCAGCGTTTCGACCGGGCAATAGGGGAAGGTCTGGCCGGGCCCGCAGGCGGCCCGGGTGTTGGTCCCGCTCACGTCGGCATAGATGTTGATGTCGAAAACCGCCGCGGTGGCAGCGGTGGGCAGGACCATGAGCGTGACAAGCATGATCGCCACCGACTTGACCAAGCGCAGCATCTGGCGTGTTTCCCTGTCTGATCGGCTGGCCGTCCATCGCGTGCGGCAAGGCGCGCAGCAAACGATTCCCTTTGGAGGCCCCAACGTCGGGTCGAACCGGCTGGTTCCAACGGCCCGTCGCATGCCGGAAGGAGGGCTTCACGGCCGGCCTCCTGGAATCACCGGCCGGAAAACCTCACGGCCCGACCATCCTCAACCCGCCAGGCAGCGGCTTGGCCAAGGATCGGGGCGAATGGCGCGGGTTCGGTGCCGGTAAGCCAGACTTGGGCAGGGCCGGAGGCCAGCCGCTCGAACAGGGCCTCGCGGCGCACCGGATCCAGATGGGCGGCAACCTCGTCCAGCAGGAGTACGGCTGGCCGTTCGGGCCCGAGCAGGCCGGAATGGGCGAGGGTCAGCGCGATCAGCATGGCTTTCTGCTCGCCGGTCGAGCATTCGGCGGCTGGCTGGCCCGTGCCGGCTCCCCGGCCGGCCCCCTTGCCCGACATCGCGACGGCCAGTTCGTCACGGTGAGGGCCGGTGAGGGTGCGCTGGGCGGCGCGGTCGCGCCGGCGGCCTTCACGCAGCGCGGCGGCCAGCGCGCCGGCCTCGACCGGGCCGCCCGGCATATAGGCGATCTCGGGCCGGGCAAAGGGACTGGAGGGCAGCGCCGCGAGGGCCGCGGCCAGCCGGCCGACCAGTTCCGCCCGGGCGCGCGCAACGAGCGCACCGGCCTCGGCCACCTGGGCCTCGATCGCATCGAGCCATGCCTGATCGGGCTCGGCCGGATCGGCCAGCAGGCGGTTGCGTTCGCGCAGCGACTGTTCCAGCCGCGCGGCATTGCGGGCGTGGCCCGGATCGAGCGCGAGGACCAGCCGGTCGAGGAACCGCCGCCGGGCGCCGGCGCCTTCCATGAACAGCCGGTCCATCGCCGGGGTCAGCCAGCCGATGGCCAGCCATTCGCCCAGCCGCACGGCCGGAACCTCGGCCCCGTTGACCTGGACCAGCCGCCGGCCCGGCCGCTCCGGCGTGGTCGCCGTGCCAAGCCGCACCGGGCCCGCGGCGGTCGCCAGGTCCGCGCCGGCGGCAAAGCCGCCCGGGCCCGGCGCTTCGGCCATGTCCGCCAGGTTCGCCCGCCGAAGGCCCCGACCGGGCGCGAACAGGCTCAGCGCCTCGAGCACGTTGGTCTTGCCCGCGCCGTTCTCGCCGACGAGCAGGTTGAACCGCCCGGTGCCTTCCAGCAGGGTTGCGGCATGGTTGCGGAACCGCGCCAGGTTGATCCGGTCAAGCGCCACGGACAATCGCTAGCCCGGCCTCAGCCGGTCTGGATCTCGACCTTGGCGAAGGGCGAGAAGTCCGTGTCTGTGTCGAACACATCGACCCCCTCCCGGCGCTTGAGGAAGCCCACCACGGCATAAGTCGCCGGGGTCAGCACGATTTCCCACAGCACCTTGAGCGCCCAGTTGGTGATCATCACCGTGAGCACGGACCGCACGTCCCAGATGCCGAGGAAGGCGATCGGGTAGAACAGCGCGCTGTCCACCGCCTGGCCGAACACGGTCGAGCCTATGGTCCGGGTCCACAGCATTCGCCCGCCGGTCAGCACCTTGAGCTTGGCGAGGACGAACGAGTTGACGAACTCGCCCGCCCAGAAGGCGATTACCGAGGCCAGCACGATCCGCCAGGTGCTGCCGAACACCGACACATAGGTCGCCTGGCAGATGGTGCCGGCGGAATGGCTCTTGAGCAGAGAGGCGAACGCCGGGTCGGCGCTGGCCGCGCACTCCCACCCATCGAACGGCGGCATGCCGACGACGACCACGCTCATGAAGGCCATGAACAGCAGCGCCACGAACCCCGCCCAGACGCAGCGCCGGGCATTGGCATAGCCATAGACCTCGGTCAGCACGTCGCCGAGCACGTAGGAGACCGGGAAGAACAGGATGCCGGCCCCGAACACATAACCATCGACCTGCGCCAGCTTGGCCGCGCCAATGATGTTCGAGAGTAGCAGGATCGCGACGAACGCGGCGATCATATAGTCGAAATACCGGAAATGCCGGCGCCCCCCGGCCACCCCGGAAATGCGCGTAAGTTCGTCCGGGTGGGGCGAGGGATTGGTCGCGACGTCCATGGCGGAGGACCCTATCGCGGTTTGCGCTGGCCGCAAAGCACGCTTATGAGCGGCCCACGCGCTCGTAGCTCAGCTGGATAGAGCACCTGCCTTCTAAGCTGGTGGTCGCAGGTTCGAATCCTGCCGGGCGCGCCAACCGGTCCATAGAATGACGGCCACGAAACGCTTGTCCGGGTATGGATGGCGAACTCCGCTTCATCCAGCACACCTTGGCGGACGTCGAGCGAGGGGATTTCAGACTGGTGGCCTTGGAGCCTGACGGCGGATGAGGCAGCCTAACTCCCACGATCCCGCGCTCGGGGGGTACCGGGCTACTGCATTGCGCGGGGTCTGGGCTCACGGATGCCTTTGGCTCGATTGCAATTGTGGGCCTCGACGAACGTCCAGGGCAGACCTCGGCTGAGCTCATGTGATTGAGCGCGGACCCTACAGCGAGCCTGCCCGTTCGAGATCGCCGCGCAGGGTCCGGCCGGCAATCCAGTAATGCCAGGCTGCCCAGAATCCGGTGAATGCGCTGCCGATCAGAACGTAACGCAGCGACTCGTTGCCGTGGGCGACCAGGGGCTTCAGGACATCGGAGAGGCCGCCGATAAGCAGCGGGGCGATCAGCAGGTTGGAGATGTTCACGCAGAACAGAAACCAGGCGCATACCTGGGCGCGCATGTTGGACGGCACGAGGTTCTGCACGAGCGCGAAGGTTGGGCCGATATAGATGTAGATGGCCGGCACGAAGAGCCACAGTGCGACCATCGCGTCGGGGCTCGACGATACGGAGTAGGCCACGATCGACGGGATGGTCGGGATCAAGGTGGTCAACGCGACGAAGTTCGGTTGCCGCTTGGGCTCGTCGCTCGCCATGCGCTTCATGAACCAGGCCGTCACAAAGGTTGCGAGTACGCCGCCGATGCCGTGCATCAGGCCCAATTGCCTGCCGCTCTGCGTGAGGTCGATGCCATGGCTCCTCGTCAGAAAGGCCGGAGTCCACCACACCAGGCCCCAGCCCCAATAGGTCAGCACGGTCGAGCCGATCAGAATGTGCAGCAGCGAACGCTGTTGAACCACGAACCGGAATGTCGCCTTGAGGCTCTGGGGAGCAGCTACCGGCACTTCGTCCATCGCTCCGCGCACCGGCTCCTTGACCGTGACGGACAAAAGGGCGGCGAGCGGCAGCCCGAGCAGGCCGAAGCTGTAAAGCACCGCCCGCCAGCCATAATGATCGGAGATATAGCCGCCAAGTGCAGCGCCCAGGGCGGCGCCGGCGGGCGCTCCGATCGAGAAGATCGACATCGCGAAGGCGCGCGCCTGGGGCTTGAACTTGTCGGACAGCAGCGACTGGGACGGCGGTATGCCCCCCGCTTCCGCCACACCGATCGCCATGCGCGTCAGCAGGAGCTGGAGGAAGGTCTGGGTTGCCCCGCACAAAGCGGTCAGCAAAGACCAGGCGGTCAGCGAAATGGCCACGAGCCGTTTGCGGCTGGTGCGGTCGGCGAGCAACCCGAGCGGCACCCCGGCAGACACATAGAAGACGGCCAGTGCGGCGCCCGTGAGGAGGCCGACCGCGCTGTCGCTCAAGTGAAACTCGGCCTTTATCGGCTCGATCAGGGTTGATGCTACGAACCTGTCCGCGATGTTTATCGTATAAACAAGAGTAAGAACGAACAGTGTATACCAACGGCCCTCGGATATGTCGGAAACATTCGATTTTTCGTGATAGCCGTCAGCCATGTTTCATAAATCCCTCACGATATTCGGTTCTGGCCGCAGGAGGCGTTGAGCATCTGGTTGCCGGCTTCAGTCGGACGCGTTCTCGATGAACCTGCTGGTCATGGCATGATACCAGTCGATGAAGCTCAAAACGAGCGGCTCGGCAATGGGTGAGTAGGGGCCGGGCACATAGCCGGCGCCATTCACGCCACGCTGGTTGTTCTCGACCAGATCGCGGTCCTGCTTGTTGGTCTCGTCCCACAGCCGGATAAGGTCCGGGACGTTGTAGTCCACGCCTTCGACGGCGTCCTTGTGGACCAGCCACTTGGCCGTAACCATCGTCGTGGTTGGGCCGGTTGGGTTGGCGCTGAACATGAACGCGCTGTCCACGCTCATATGGCAGAAGTTGTTGGGTTCGATCGCCCACCGGACGATGCCAATCCGGCTTCCATCCTGTTCGATCAGCTTCTGCCTCACCAACGGCTGGCCATCGGTGGAGTAGGTGTGCCGGCCCCCGTTCAAGGGCACGCGGGCTACCGACCACCAGTCGGTCGTGATCGAGGGAACGTAGAGCCCCAATTCCTGCAAGCCCGCGCTGAATGCGTCGTCTTCCTGTAGCGGTCCGCCAAGATCGCCGATCGCGATCGGGTACGTGCGCTGGAATTCCGGATGACCGGCCGCGCAATGATAACATTCGCGGCTGTTCTCCATCACCAGCTTCCAGTTCCCTTTCTCTTCCAGATAGGCGGTATGCGCGACTTTGGTGTTCAGGAGATTGTAGGGGCCGACGGCTTGCTCGACGCTCGTGCGGAAAGGCGCGAAATCGAGCGGTTTGTCCGCGAGGCTCACATAGATGCAGCCGGCGACGACCTCCACGTGGATGGCGCGCAGCCCGTGCGCCTCAGGGTCGAAATCGTCGCCCATGCGCTGTGCCTTGAGCAATTTCCCGGTCAGGTCGTAGCTCCATTGGTGGTAGGGGCAGACCAGTCGCGGCATCCGGCCGGCGCCCGTCTGGCAAATCTGCGCGCCGCGATGCCGGCACGAATTGTGGAAGCCGCGGATCACGCCATCATTGCCGCGGACCACGAAGATTGGCGAGCGCCCCACGTCAGCAGCCAGATAAGAGCCGGCCGTTTCCACCTCGACTTCGAAGCCGACCATGATCCACGCTCGCTCGAAGATGGCTTTGAGGTCAAACTCGAACACATCCGGGTCGGTATAGAACGCCTGCGGAAGGCTGTGGCCGGCCTGATGCTCGGCGAGCAATCGCTTCATGTGCGCTGTGTTGGTCATCGACGCCCTCTCAAAAGATGCGGGAGGATGTAGAAACCCCAGGATCTCCGCAAATCTGAATTGGCGTCCTAGTGATCGCAAAATGCGATCAGATGCATAGAATTCTCTTTAAGGTTAGCGTTATGCTGATCTACTTTGTGTCGTGCGAACGGCATGGAGGGCTGTAACATGACTCATTTCTCGCGTGCGACGCTTCCGCTGAACGCGCTGCGCGCATTCGAGGCGGTCGCCCGTTGCGAAAGTTTCCGCCAGGGCGCGGCGGAATTGCGCACCGCCCAGAGCGCGGTCAGTCGGCACGTGGTATCGCTCGAGCGGCTGCTCGGCGCGCGGCTGTTCGAAAGGCGCGCGACAGGCGTCAGGCTGACGGAAGCCGGACGCAGCCTGCTGAAGGTTGTGGAGCCGGCCTTCGCGTCGATCGAGCGAAGCCTCAACCAACTGGGGGAAGCACCGCGCTTACGCCTCCATGTCCCCCCCGCCTTCTTACAGATCCTCGCGATGCCGTTCATTCACGAGTTCCAGGCGGCCAACCCGGGCGTCGTCGTCGAGGTGGCGAGTACCTATGGCACGGGCGTCAAGATGGACGGATTGGACCTGGCCATCGTCTTCGATCGGGCGCGCAAGACGTCATTCGTGCGCGACCTGTTGTGGCCGATCCGCGTCACCCCGGTTTGCGCGCCGGCTCTTGCGCCGCAGATCCGCAGCGCCGGCATCGCTGCCCTGCTCGAATCCGACAGGCTTCTTCATGTCAGGGTGGCCGACGAACCGGCCAACATACTGTGGCGAAAATATGCGACCCAGGCGAACCATCATCTGGCGCACGAGCGCGGAGTTGTGTTCGACACCATGCCGCTCTCCATCGAGTATGCCCTTTCTGGGACGGGCGTCGCGCTCGCCGATGTCATCATGTACGCCGACGATCTGCGGGCAGGTAAGCTAGCCATGCCTTTCGATGAGGTGGCCGAGCTTGATTATGGCTACTATCTCCAGACCCATCCCGAAGCCATGGAAACCGCCTATGTTCGTCGCTTCAGGGCGATGCTGATCGCGCGGTTCGCGCGTCCTTTCGAACAGGCCTGACCGAGCCCGTCGGAGGGCCGGTCGGCTGTTCGTTCGGAGCCAGGGATGCCCGTCATGGGGGGCATCCGCCGGGTTCGCGACATCTAATATCTCCTGCGACTTAAAAATGTCTAATAAATATATTAGACAACTTTCATGATCGGTTCCAGTTTCAGGGTTCCAGATTGCAAGTGAGTTGAAAAGCCCGCTTTCGCACCATGGTGCTCGACGCCGTCAGTTGTGGTTGATGGCTGATAATCGCATCGTGAGGCTTGCGAGCCGATTCTTAGACACATTAAAGTGTACGAAAGAAGTACCTAGTAAATCGTGACCAATAAATAATAAAAAATATGGAGCGAGCCGGATAATGTTTTTCCGACCGTTCTCGATAGTTAGTCATGGTTTGTTTGCTTTGAGAATGGTGTTCATCGCGCCATCTGTGAGCTGCAATAGCAGCCTTGAACCGCCGTAAACGGCTCTCGCAGGGGGAGGGCCTGGTCGACCAGCACGTCGCCCGGGACCGGTGATCTCGTCCTACGTCGGCGAGAACAAGCTGTTCGAACAGCAGTACCTGTCCGGTGAGCTGGAGCTGGAACTCACGCCCCAAGGAACGCTGGCAGAGCGGATCAGGGCAGGGGGAGCCGGTATCCCGGCATTCTATACCAGGACCGGCGTGGGAACGGTTGTCGCCCAGGGCAAGCCGGTCGAAGCGTTCGACGGCATCGAATACGTGCGGGAAACTTGGCTTCGGGCAGATTTGGCGATCGTCAAAGCGTGGCGGGCGGATCCCGCCGGCAACCTGATGTATCGAAAGACCGCGCGGAACTTCAATCCGAACATGGCCACCGCCGGCCGGGTGACGGTGGCAGAAGTCGAAGAAATCGTGCCAGCCGGGAGTTTCGACCCGGACTGCGTGCACACGCCGGGCATCTACGTGGATCGTATCGTTCTCTCGACCATCAACGAGAAACGCGTTGAAAAGCGAACGGTCCGCGAGCGGGAGGCAGTGGCATGAGCTGGTCGCGCGACGACATGGCAGCGCGGGCCGCACGAGAGTTGCGGGACGGCTATTACGTAAATCTCGGCATTGGCATCCCGACGCTGGTGGCGAACCACGTACCGCCCGGCGTAAACGTGACGCTGCAAAGCGAAAACGGGATGCTCGGCATCGGGCCATTCCCCTACGACGATGAAGTCGATCCCGACCTTATCAACGCCGGCAAGCAGACGATCACGGCCCTGCCAACCTCCAGCTTTTTCTCCTCAGCCGATAGTTTCGCGATGATCCGGGGCGGGCACATCGACATGGCTGTGCTCGGAGCCATGGAAGTCTCCGCTCGGGGCGACCTGGCCAACTGGACCATTCCGGGGAAGATGGTGAAGGGCATGGGCGGAGCCATGGACCTCGTCGCCGGGGTGCAGCGTGTGGTCGTCGTCATGGATCACGTTTCGAAGAACGGGACACCCAAGATTATCGAGGAGTGCACGCTGCCTCTCACCGGGAAGCAGGTGGTCGATCTCATCATCTCTGATCTGGCTGTTATCGCGGTGGATCGCGTGAATGGCGGGCTGAGCCTGCGCGAGACCGCGCCGGGCGTAAGCATCGCGGATGTCGTGGCCAAGACCGGAGCGCCCGTCGCCATTCACGAGCTTGCGGCATGACGGACGCGTTCGTCTGCGATGCGATACGCACGCCGATTGGGCGCCTGAACGGGGCGCTTGGCGGGGTTCGTGCCGACGATCTTGCGGCGATTCCGCTGGGGGCGCTGGTCGAGCGCAACGCCGCGGTCGATTGGGCGGCGGTGGACGACGTCATCCTTGGTTGTGCGAACCAGTCGGGCGAAGACAATCGGAACGTGGCGCGGATGGCGGTGCTGCTTGCCGGCCTGCCCGACGCGGTCCCCGGCACGACGGTGAACCGCTTGTGTGGTTCGGGGCTGAACGCCGTCGGCCAGGCAGCGCAGGCAATCCGGGCTGGCGATGCCGACCTTATGGTGGCCGGCGGCGTGGAAAGCATGACCCGCGCGCCCTATGTCATGGGCAAAGCGACGGCGGCTTTTGCCCGTGATCAGCGGCTCGAGGACACGACGCTCGGCTGGCGTTTCGTCAATCCGGCGATGAAGGCCAGCTATGGCGTCGATTCCATGCCGGAAACGGGTGAGAACGTCGCGGCGGAATGGAAGGTCTCGCGCGAAGAACAGGATCTCTTCGCGCTGAGATCTCAAGAACGGGCCGAGCAGGCCCGGGCGTGCGGCCGGCTCGCTATCGAGATCGTGCCGGTCACCGTGGCCCCGCCGCGGGGGGACCTGAAACTCGTATCGGTAGACGAGCACCCGCGTGCAACGTCCCTGGAGGCGCTCGGGCGGCTCAAGCCTGTCGTTAGGCCGGGGGGAACCGTCACGGCCGGTAATGCGTCCGGGCTTAACGACGGGGCGGCGGCCATGCTCATCGCTTCCGAATCTGCGGCAGCGCGGCACGGGCTGACGCCTCGCGCTCGCATCCTCGGGATGGCCGCGGTCGGTGTTGCGCCCCGCATCATGGGAGTCGGCCCGGTTGCCGCGGCACGGCGGTTGTTGGCGCGAACCGGGCTCACCATGGATGATATGGACGTCGTCGAACTGAACGAGGCGTTTGCCAGCCAGGCAATTGCCACCCTGCGGGATCTCTGCGTCGATCCTGCCGATCCTCGCGTCAATCCGAATGGCGGTGCCATCGCGCTGGGTCATCCGCTCGGAATGTCTGGTGCGCGCATCGTGATGACGGCCGTGGAGGAGTTGCAGCGGACCCGGGGCCGCTATGCGCTTGCGTTCATGTGCGTGGGGGTGGGCCAGGGTATCGGCCTCATCCTGGAGCGCGTGTAGTGTCGGGCTTGATAGAAACCGGTGACGGTTGTCACATCTCCTGGAGGGCTGACGGCGACGCCAACGCCGTTGCGGTCATACTCTCGAATTCGCTCGGCACCGACATGACCATGTGGGATGCATTGGTGCCGGTTCTTGCCGAGCAGTTCAGGGTGGTCCGCTACGACTCTCGCGGTCACGGTGGTTCGGACGCGCCTCCGGGTGGCTACAGCATCGACAGGCTTGGCCGTGACGTGCTGGAGCTGGCCGATGCGCTGGGCATCACTCAGTTTTCGTTCTGCGGGCTGTCGCTCGGTGGAATGATCGGACAGTGGCTCGGATGGCGGTCGCCGGAACGGCTCAGGAGTCTGGTGATCGCCAACAGTTCACCCTACATGGGGCCGCCGTCCGGATGGGACGCGCGCATCCGCACTGTCCGGCAGGGCGGTACCATCGCGATAGCTCAGGCTACGCTCGAGCGTTGGTTCTCGGCCTCGTTTCGGGTGGACCCGGCCAATACCGCAGCGGTGCTCGCGCGCTTCGTCGAAACCCCTGTTCGCGGCTACGCCGGCTGCTGCGCGGCCATCCGCGACATGGACATGCGGGCCCTGTTGCCGCTCATCCAAACGCCCACTCTTGTCATCGGTGGCACTCAGGATCCCGCAACTCCGCCTTACCACACGGCGCTGCTGACAAGCCGTATCAATGGGGCGGAATGCGTGATGCTTGACGCTGCGCACCTGTCCAACGTGGAGCGTCCGGCCGAATTCAACGAAGCTGTCATCGACTTTCTGACGCGAACCTAATCCGCTCTCCGGAGCGAACTCAATTCAACCTCTCTCGGAGTTCCGACCATGAAGA
>Ga0068855_100011851_pt1 | contig 10541 bp, 10 predicted proteins | sample KBSCornC52_FD_66592 | JGI IMG/M metagenome (GOLD analysis project Ga0068855, IMG submission 66592) | Corn rhizosphere microbial communities from Kellogg Biological Station, Michigan, USA - KBS Corn C5-2 | ecosystem: Host-associated > Plants > Roots > Rhizosphere > Soil ... | reverse complement strand
ACTTTCCAGCTAAAATCCCCTCACCCTAACCCTCTCCCCGTTGGGGCGGGGAGAGGGAACAATCAAAGTGACCCACTACCGCCGGGTAGTGTCCTGATTTGGTGGCGCATCGCTGCGGCGGTGCGGCAGCACCGCCCTGCCAAATCAAGACACTACCGGGTGGAAACCAAAAGTCAGATGGACTTTGCGGGATAACTGGACTAAAACATCGGCACACCGGACCCGAACGGTCGCTGGATCTGGCGATAAAATTTGTTTGAAGAAGCCGGCTTCTCCGGACCGTCAACCATCGATGAAAAAAGTCAACGTCCTTGGCGTCGGTATCAGCGTGTTAAACCTCAAGACCGCGCTCGATGCCATCGCCGATGCTGTCCGGCAACGGCGCAAAGGTTACCTCTGCATCACCGGCGTCCATGGCGTCATGGAAGCCCAGTCCGATAAATCCTTTCGCCGCATCCTCAACCACGCCTTCCTTTGCACGCCCGACGGGATGCCGATGGTCTGGATCGGCCGGCTTCGCGGACACGGCGAGATGCGGCGGGTTTATGGTCCGGACCTGATGCTCGAGGTCTGCGCCTGGAGCGAAACCTCTGGCGCAAAACATTTCTTTTACGGCGGGGCCGATGGCGTCGCCGATCTGCTTGCCAAAAAGTTGAAGGAAAAATTCCCGAAATTGGACGTCGTCGGCACGTTTACCCCGCCGTTCCGGCCGCTCACCACCGAAGAAGAGAGCTCATTGCAGGCCACGATCCGCGCTGCGCGACCGGACATTTTGTGGGTGGGCCTGAGCACGCCAAAACAGGAAAAGTTCATGGCCCAATACCTGCCCAAACTCGACGTGACCCTGATGGTCGGGGTCGGCGCCGCGTTCGACTTCCACAGCGGCCGCGTCAAACAGGCGCCGCGCTGGATGCAACGGTCCGGCCTGGAATGGTGGTATCGCCTCTGCCAGGAGCCGCGCCGGCTCGCGAAACGTTATCTCAAAAACAATCCGCTCTTCGCCTTGAAGATCCTTGCCCAGTTCGCCGGCCTGAAAAAATATTCATTGGACCAAGATGACCGGTGAAATCCAAACACCGCGCCCCGACGGCACTCGGCTGGCCGCCCGGTGGACCGCGCTGTTGCTGGGCATCATCACGGCCCTGGTTTTTTGGCCGTCGTTGAAGGACGGCTTTTTATATTTCGACGACAACGCCTATGTGGTCTTCAACGGTCACGTCAACGACGGATTGAACTGGAAAAACTTTTTCTGGGCGTTCCAGAGCCGCGAGACCGCCAATTGGCATCCGCTGACCTGGCTTTCCCACATGGCCGACGTGCAGGTCTACGGCCTCCGCCCCGAGGGCCATCACCTGACCAACATCCTGCTTCATGCCGTCAACGTCATGTTGGTTTTCGTCGTGTTCCGTCGCCTGACCGGGGCGACGTGGCGCAGCCTGGCAGTCGCCGCCCTGTTCGGCTTTCATCCGTTGCGGGTCCAATCCGTCGCCTGGATCTCCGAACGCAAAGACGTATTGAGCACGATGTTCTGGCTCCTGGCGATGTGGACGTACACGACCTATGCCCAAACGATCCGGACGGCGCCCGCCATCGCCCGCCGGAACTATGTCCTGACACTCCTGTTTTTTCTGCTGGGATTGATGAGCAAAACGATGCTGGTGACCTTGCCGTTCGTGTTCCTGCTGTTGGATTTCTGGCCGCTGGAACGATGGCGGCCGGAAGACAAATGGAAGCTGGTGCGGGAAAAGATCCCTTTTTTCATCCTGATGGTCATCGTCAGCTATCTCGAATATTCGGCACAGGCTTACGCCGGGGCGACCCACGAAATCTCATTGTCCCTGCCTGATCGCATCGCGAATGCCGTCGTTTCCTACCCGCGATATCTCGGCAAATTCTTCTGGCCGGAAAATCTCTGCATCTATTATCCACATCCCGGTCATTGGCCGGCGGCGGTCGTGTTCCTCTCCGCCACCCTGATGATCGCCATCTCGGCCCTGGCCTGGGCGCAACGTCATAAAATGCCGTTTTTATTTGTCGGCTGGTGCTGGTTTGTCGGGACCTTTGTGCCGGTCATCAACCTGGTGCAACTCGGCTCCCAATCCATCGCCGATCGATATACCTACGTACCCACGATCGGGCTGTCACTCCTGTTGGTCTGGGGCGGTCACGCTTTCTTCGTCCGCGACCGGCTTCGTGCGGCCGTCGCCATCGCCTCGGGCCTCGTCATCCTCGCGGCATGCATCGGGCTAACGCGTCATGAAATCCGTTTTTGGCAGGGAAACGTCGCGGTCTGGACAAGGGCGGTCGCCGTCACCAAAAACAATTACGTGGCCCACGACCGGCTGGGACAAACATTGGCCTCACAACCCACCGCGGCCATCCCCGAATTCCAGGAGGCGATCCGGATCAATCCCGATTATGCCGTCGCCCACAAAGACCTTGCCGACCAGTATTACAAAATTGGACGGTTTGCCGAGGCGATCCCGCACTACCAAAAATCGCTGGAGCTGCAGCCGGACGATGCGGGCGCCTGCTATAACCTGGGCCTCGCGTTGTTCCAGGCCGGAGACATCACCGCGGCGACGACGGCTTTTGAGCGGGCCACCCGGCTCCAGCCGGATTTTGCCGACGCTCATTATAATCTCGGTCTCGGATATCAACAGGCCGGCCGGGCGAACGACGCCATCGCGGCCTATCAAAAAGCCGTCGCCTTGCAACCGGATGCGTCGACCTACAATAATCTGGGAGCGTTATTACTGGGCACGGGACGGCGGGATGAGGCGATCAAGGATTTCCAGGCCGCATTGAACCTGGCACCCGACGATGCCGGGATCAAAAAAAACCTGGCGCTCGCGCTGGCGCAAACCAATCAGCCAGGTCCGCCGAAATGAACCGGCTCAATCCCCGACGCGATACGGTGACGGGCGGGCGTCTTTCGGCAATTGCACATCGGATCCCTTGTGGGTCGGCAGCCACTCGATGATGCGACCGATCGCCAGCCGCACCGCCTCGTCCGACCCGCGGGGCAAGGTGAAACCGGCCTTCTGCAGTTTCGAGGCGTCCATCCGCGAATGCGGCACATCGCCCGGCCAACCGCCGGCCGTCGTGCCGTAAGAAATTTTCGTGCGTCCCTGGAACCCGAGTTGGACGATCAATTCCTCCGCGATAAATTTCACCGTCGTCCCACCCGCCGGCGCGACGTTGAACACATCGAATTTGCCGGAGGCCAGTTCCGCGCATTTTTTCCCGCCGAACCGGATCGCTTCGACGATATCGCGGACGTAGATGTAAGGTTTGGATTGCAGGCCGTTGCCGAGCACTTTCAATTCTGCCGAATTTTCACCGAGCCGCCGGATGAAATCATAGATCGCGCCGTGCGTGGTGCGGTCGCCGACGATATTGCCAAAACGCAGGATGACCCCACGCAGGCCGAACGTGGCGCAGAACGCGGAGATCAACGCCTCGGCCGCCACTTTGCCCGCGCCATAAAGGCTGATGGGCAGCGCCGGTCCCATGCCCTCGTGAGTCGGGGTCGTGCCGACGTCGCCATAAACCGTGCCGGAACTGGACGTGATGATCTGCTGGATCCCGTTTCGGCGCATCGCTTCGAGGACGTTGTAGGTGACGATCGTTTCCTGTTCCAGGTCCAGGCGGGTGTTCTCGATGCCCCAACGCGCGTCCGGGTTCGCCGCGAGGTGAAAAACCTGGTCGACCCCCGCGAAGTGCGGCACGGCCTTTTCAAGGTCCAACAGGTCCAGTTTGATCACCTTCAAACGAGCATCGCCACGGTGCGGCTCGAGATGTTCCCGTCGGCCGGACGAAAAATTATCCAGCACACGGACTTCGGCGACCGCCCGGTCCGCCAGGAGCGAATCGATCAGGTGCGACCCGATGAAACCCGCGCCGCCGGTGAGAAGGATTTTGTTCATTGCATCCAAAAGACTGGTTCAATCTAGGCGAACGCCATGTCGATTCAACGTTTAAACGAATCGATGCTATTTTATTTGAGTAAAAAGGGCAGTTCGACTATCCAATACTGCCCTCACACGCATGAACGAGATGACGAACGAGTCTCCGCAGAAGAGTTTTTGGCAGGATACCGCCGAATGCTGGCAACGCCTGCCGAACAAAGCATTTTTTTTCGTGCTGCTGGGCGGCTGGCTGCTGTTGTTCCAATTCTTCGGCAACCCGATCCTGGGCTACGTCCACAGCCCGTCGATCTTTACCTGGATGATGAGCCAGTACAACCGCCCGGAAAGCGATGATTCGCATGGTCCGCTGGTGCCGTTCCTGGTGGTGGGGATTTTTTGGTGGAAACGACACGAACTGCTGGGCCTGCCGTTGAAGATGTGGACGCCCGGGTTGCCGATCCTCGTCCTGGCCATGGCGATGCAGATCTTCGGATATCTGATCCAGCAGCCGTACATCACCATCGCCGCCATGTTCACCGGGGTCTGGGCGTTGATGGGGCTCGCGTGGGGGCCGCAATGGCTCCGGTACAGCCTGTTTCCCTTTGTCCTGTTTGTGTTCTGCGTTCCCCTGGGCGCGCACGGGCAGGTGATCACGTTTCCCCTGCAACAACTGGTCTCGTGGTTGACGGAAAAAGTTGCCCATGTCCTCGGCGTCGATGTCGTCCGTGTCGGCACCCAATTGTTTGACCCCTCGGGCAGCTACGGTTATGAAGTCGCCGCCGCGTGCAGCGGCATCCGCAGCCTCGTCGTGGTGTTCCTGCTGGCCACCACGTACGGTTTCATCGCGTTCGACACCTGGCGGCAACGTCTGCTGCTCATTGCGTTGGCGGTGCCGTTTGCGATCCTCGGCAACCTGCTCCGCATGGTCCTGATCATCATGGTTGCGGCCCTGGTGAGTTTCGATGCCGGAAATTACATCCACGCCAGCCCCATCTTCAGCGTGTTGCCCTACGTCCCGGCGATCGCCGGTTTCCTGCTCATGGGACGATGGCTGGAACGTCGCGAGGAAAAGAAGTCTTCCGCATGAAAAAATGGTCCCTTTTTGCCGTCGCCCTCGCGTTGATCGCCGGCACCGCCCTCCTGCTGTTTCAATTGCGGGCGCACCCGCGCCTCGGCCCTCCCGGCATCAAGGCCGAGCCCATCCCCGGCACGATCGCCATGAAAATCGAGCTGCCCGAACGCGTCCTGGATTTCACGTCCACCAATGTCCCGGAGCCGGCCGTGGTGAGCGGGTACCTGCCGACGGACACCAGCTACGTCGAACGCCGTTATTTTTCACCGGGCAACGATATCCCGATCGAAGGGACCATCGTGCTGATGGGCACGGACCGGACGAGCATCCACAACGCAGATTTTTGCGTCCGCGGGCAAGGCTATGTCCCGGAGAACAAAACCATCGTGAACATCCCCGTCGCCGGCCCGGTCCCATATCAATTGCCCGTCGCCCGCTGGACCGTCCGGGGCACCCTGCAACAACCCGACGGACAGAAGGTTGAAGTCAGCAGCGTTTACGTGTTCTGGTTCGTCACGAAGGGCGACCAGACGCCGGATCATTTCACGATGATGAAACGTTTGGCCGGGCACTTGTTGCGCACAGGCGAATTACAGCGCTGGGCTTATGTGAGTTACCAGGCGCCGTGCGAACCCGGGAAGGAAGACGCCGCCTTCGAACGCCTTGCGAGGCTGATCGCGGCGTCGGTCCCCGGGTTCCAGCTGTCACCCGATATGTCGCCCGCCCCGGCGATTGCGCCCCGCTGACAGATTTGTTAATGTTCTATACCGGTTTTAGCCGGTGAATCATGTTAAGACGTACCCAACAGATCCGGACCCAGATCCAACAGCTCGCCGATGCCTGCATCGTCGCCATGAGCTTTTGGCTGGCGTACGTCCTGCGCGTGAATCCGACCATCTGCACATGGTTTCACCTGGAACAGATCCCGTCGGACACGTTCAGCAACTCCAGCGCCTTGTGGCTTTCCATCCCGGTCATCTCCTGCACCCCCCTGGTCCTTGAATCCCAGGGCTTCTACAGCCGGCCGGTGCCGAGCCCGCGGCACCTGACGTTCTGGTCATTGCTCAAAGGCTGTACTTTTACAACCATCGGCCTGGTCCTGGTCATCTACGCCTTTCACCTGGTCGTGCCGCGCGGCGTCACCATCTTTTTCGGCGTCATCAGTTTCATCACCCTTTTTTTCAAAGAAGAAGCGCTGCGCATCGTCGTCAAAAGCCGGTTCGGCCAATCGCAATATAAACGCCGCTTTATCCTGGTCGGCACCGGCGACGAACTCGCCGAGATGTCCCGTGACCTGGCGGGACGCCGTGACGACACCATCGCCATCGTCGCGCAATTCGACCTGTCGCACCCGTTGTCCGAACTGGTCCAGTTGCTCCATGAGCATTCCATCTACGGCGTCATCCTCAACGCCAAACGCACGTATTTTGAGCAGGTGGAAAATGTCATCAAAGCCTGCGAGCTCGAGGGGGTCGAGGTTTGGCTCGTCGCCGATTTCTTCACCAACCAGATTTCGCGCACGACCTTTGATGAATTGTTCGGCCGCCCGTTGCTGATCTTCAGCAGCACGCCCGAAGCGTCATGGCAAAGCGTCGTCAAACATCTGGTCGACTTTTTCGGCGCGCTGGTCCTGTTGATCATCACCGCCCCGGTCTTCCTGGGCGTGGCCATCGCCATCAAGCTGACCTCGCCCGGCCCGATCCTTTTCCAGCAGCAACGTTCCGGCATCAATGGCGGGCCGTTCCGGTTGTATAAATTTCGCACCATGGTCACCAACGCCGAGCAGTTCCGGCACGAACTCGAAGCGATGAACGAGATGCGCGGTCCCGTGTTCAAGGTCACCAACGACCCACGCGTCACGCCCATCGGCAAATTCCTCCGGCGCTACAGCCTCGACGAATTGCCCCAGCTGTGGAACGTCCTGCGCGGCGACATGAGCCTCGTCGGCCCGCGCCCCCTGCCGGTCGATGAAGTGAAACGGTTCAACGATTTCGCCCATCGCCGCCGCCTCAGCGTCAAACCCGGCCTCACCTGTCTCTGGCAGGTCAGTGGCCGCAACCAGATCTCCGATTTCAAAGACTGGGTCCGCCTCGACCTCGAATACATCGACAACTGGTCCCTCTGGCTCGACTTCAAGATCCTCTGCAAGACCGTCCCCGCCGTCTTCGGCGGGACCGGAGCGAAGTGAAGATGCGACGGGTGATGGGCAAATCGAGGATGGTTTAAGCGTTGAACGATTCCCCCATTCCACTATTCTACCGGCCGGATTCTACCATGAGCAAAAATTCCCAACGACGTCCGACCTCGGTCGTCACCGGCGCCGCCGGGTTCCTCGGTTCACACCTGACCGACCTCCTGCTTTCGCGCGGTCACAAAGTGATCGGGCTCGACAATTTCGTCACCGGCAGTGTCGACAACATCGCCCACCTCGGCGGCAACCGCGATTTCAAGTTCATCCAACAGGATGTCACCGAATTCATTTTCCTCGATTGTCCGGTCGATTACGTCTGGCACTTCGCGTCGCCCGCCAGCCCGATCGATTATCTCGAACTGCCTATCCAAACGCTCAAAGTCGGCTCCCTGGGCACCCATAAAGCGCTGGGCCTCGCCAAAAACAAAGGCGCCCGATTCCTGATCGCTTCCACCTCCGAGATCTACGGCGACCCGCTCGTCCATCCGCAGGTCGAAGAATATTGGGGCAACGTCAACACGATCGGACCGCGCGGCTGCTATGACGAAGCAAAACGCTTCGCCGAAGCCATGACCATGGCCTACCACCGCGAACACAAGGTCCAGACCCGCATCGTCCGCATCTTCAACACCTACGGCCCGCGCATGCGCATCAACGACGGCCGCGTCGTCCCCGCTTTCATCAGCCAGGCGCTCAAGAACAAACCGGTCACGGTGTTCGGCGACGGCAAACAGACCCGCAGTTTTTGTTACGTCTCCGACCTCATCGAAGGCATCTATCGCCTTATGATGAGCGATCACGATCTCCCCGTGAACATCGGCAACCCGGCGGAAATGACGATGCTGCAGTTCGCCGAAGAAATCATCCGGTCGACGAAATCGAAAAGCAAAATCGTCCACAAACCACTTCCGCAGGATGACCCCAAACAGCGCCGCCCAAACATCACCAAGGCGAAGACGATCCTGAAATGGGAGCCGAAAGTGAAACTCGCGCAGGGTCTCACCGATACGATCGCCTATTTCCGGACCAAAGTCTAAAGCGGCTGGAAGCGTGAATGACTAAGCTCTAATGACTAATGAATGACGAAGCCGCAACCAAATAGGAACCATCGCGGAAAATTTGTCATTTTGGATTTGTGCATTTTTTAGTCATTATGGTTTAGTCATTCGTCATTTCAACCGATGCTATTTCGGGCGGGACAATTTAAATTCACTTTCCCCAGGCCAGCCCTGGTCATGGGCATCGTCAACGTCACGCCCGATTCCTTTTCCGACGGCGGCAAATTCCTCGATGTCGACGACGCCGTTGCCCACGCGTTGAAACTGGTCGACGAGGGCGCCGAGATCCTCGACATCGGCGGCGAATCCACCCGCCCCGGCGCCACGCCGGTCGATGAACGGGAAGAACTCCGCCGCGTCATCCCCGTCATCGAACGCCTTTCTGAATTGGCAGGGTCAGCGCGCCGCGATGACCGGACGGCGCAGCGCGCCGTCCCTACCCGGCCGATCCTGATCTCGATCGACACGATGAAACCCGCCGTCGCCCGCGCCGCGCTCCGGGCCGGCGCCTCGATCGTCAACGACGTCGCCGCCAACCGCGCCGACGATGCGATGGGGCGGATCGTCGCCGACTTCCAGGCCGGCTACGTCTGCATGCACGCGCAGGACAAGCCGGTGTACGACGACGTCATCCGCGAACTCCTGGATTTTTTTCGGGACCGGCTGAAAAAATTGAACGCGGCCGGCGTTGCTTCTGACCAAGTCGTATTCGACGTCGGCATCGGTTTCGGCAAGACCCTGGAACAGACGTTGCAGTTGTTGGCGCGGCTGCAGGAATTCAGGGCGTTGGGCCGGCCACTGTTGCTGGGAGTGTCGCGCAAGTCGTTCATCGAAAAATTGACGGGCGCGACCTCAAATCAACGTTTGCCCGCGTCATTGGCTTGTGCGACTCTGGGAATTGAAGCGGGCGCGCAGATTATCCGCGCGCACGATGTGGCCGAAACAATCCAGGCCATCCGCATGGCTGAAGCGATACTGGCTCGATGATGTGGCATCATATCCAGAACAATTGGCGGCACGTATTGGAGATCCTGATCCTTGCGGTCGGCATCTATTACACGTCCCGCTTTCTGCGCGGCACCCGTGGCTGGCCGGTCGTCGTCGGGTTCACCGTCCTGCTCCTGGTGCTGGCCGCCGCCGCCACTGTCCTGGAATTGCCCGTGTTGCGCCTGCTGCTCGTCGGCTTCGCCCAGTTCTTCGCCGTCGCCATCCTCATCATCTTCCAGCCGGAACTGCGCCGACTGCTGGCAGAACTGGGCAACCTGCCGCTGTTCGCCAGCGTCCATGAACAACGCGAAAGCATCGAAGTCATCATCCAGACCTGTGAACGCCTTTCCGACGTCAAGATCGGCGCGCTCATCGCCATCGAACAAACCATCCAGCTCAATGACGCGGTCGAATCCGGCGTCCCGGTCGATTGCGAAGCGACGCCCGAGATGCTCGAGACCATTTTCTTTCCCAACAACGCCATCCACGACGGCGGCGTTGTCATCAAAGGCGACCGCATCGCCTACGCCGCCTGCATCTTCCCGCTGACCACCCGGCAGGACCTCAACAAATCGCTCGGCACACGCCATCGCGCCGCCATCGGGTTGAGCGAGGAGACCGATGCCGTCGTCATCGCGGTTTCCGAAGAGAACGGGACGATTTCCCACGCCCACAAAGGACAACTGGTCCGCGGCGTCACCATCGAGGAATTGCGCGCGTTCCTGACGTCCGTGATCGTCCAGCCCGCCGAAACGCGCAGCATCGTCGAATGGATCCGCCGTAAATTGGGTCCGCGCAACAAGACCGGCCCGGCGGTCATCAGCAAGCATGAACCGCGGCCCGCAGCCAAAACCTGACCGCAGCCATGCACGACCTTTTCACCAAAGATATCGGCTGGAAACTGGCCTCGTTGATCCTGGCGGTGATCATCTGGGTCACCGTCTTCGAATACAGCGGTGGCGCGTTCGAACGCGGCATGCACCGCCAGAACACCTACAGCGACCTTCCCGTATCCATCTTCTCGTCCACCAGCGACGCCCGGTCTTTCCATATCAAACCGGATACCGTGACGATCAAGGTCAGCGGTCCGGCCGACGTCATGGCCACGCTCCAGGGCGCCCAGATCCATCCGTTCGTCGATATCACCGGCAACGAATCCGCCCGCAGCTTTCGCCGCCCGGTCAATGTCTCGTTGCCCCAGGGCGTTACCCTCGATGATGCCGATCCCTCCTGGGTCGGCGTGGAATCCGAGGCGCGTTGAACCATTTCATGAATCCCAAGAAAATTTTCGGCACCGACGGCGTCCGCGGCACCGCGAACGT
>Ga0068855_100011850_pt1 | contig 10543 bp, 10 predicted proteins | sample KBSCornC52_FD_66592 | JGI IMG/M metagenome (GOLD analysis project Ga0068855, IMG submission 66592) | Corn rhizosphere microbial communities from Kellogg Biological Station, Michigan, USA - KBS Corn C5-2 | ecosystem: Host-associated > Plants > Roots > Rhizosphere > Soil ... | reverse complement strand
GCCAGCCATTGCATTCGCGAGATCGCAACCGCGATATTCAGAACAAAATTGACGGCCCGCAAGATGAAGACCAATACGCTTGCGAGAAAATCGACCATCCGGAATTCTCGGTGCCCGCCCGGCAAATCCCGGCGGCGTCCGGTAGTCGTCGCAGGCGGTGGCCGGGTTCACGGCCGCCGCGCGCGAACGTGGTTATTCCGCCATCGCCTCGCCGGAACCGCCGAATTCGGCTGGAAAATCCTTTAGTTTGGGCAGGCCGTCCTTCATCGGCAGCACGGTCTCGGCATAGTTGACGTGAACGCCGGGTGCGAAGGCCAGCGTCGGAATCGTCGCGGTGAAGACGTCGACCAAGCCGAGCGGCGGATGGTTGGTCATCAGGTGCCCGCCGCATTTGGTGCAATATTGACGCTGGCTGAGTGCCGTCTTCTGGAACGTGCCGACATGATCGGCGCCCGCCGTGATCCGCACGTTCTCCGGTTTCCAGAGGCTGAACGCGTTGACCGGGCCACCGGACCACGAGCGGCACGAACCGCAGTGACAGTAACCCATCGCCTCCGGCGATCCCGTGACTTCGAGTTCGACCGTGCCGCAAAAACATTTTCCGATATGGGACATTCTCTTACCTCAGGCTTTCCGGATTTCACGAGTTGTGCGGCGGCGCCAGGTCCGGTTCTGGCGCCGCGATCACGAAGACGACCGCGAGCAGGGCGCACGCTGCCCCGACGGCAATCGGGATGGTGTAGGATCCGAACAGGTCGAAGGCGTCGCCTGCCAGCTTCGGCCCGAGAAAGGAGCCCGCGGCGCCGCCGGTGTAGAGCACGCCGATGATACCGCTGGCATTGCGGCCGCCGAAATAGTCGACGGTGAGAGCCGGATACAACGCGACGAAGCCGCCGTAACAGACGCCGAAGACGAAAGCGAAGATGACGAGTTGCCAGGTGTCGGTCGCGGCCAGCCACCAGAGCTGCATCAGCGCGACGCCGGCGAATGCCGTAGCCAGCAACGACCGCAGCCCGATACGGTCGGCGATAATGCCGAGCAGAAAGCGGCCGGCAATGCTGCCGATGCCGACCAGGGCGAAGATCGTCACGGCGGTGCTATGCGACAGGCCGTGGTCCTCGGCATAGGGCACGAGATGCGCGAACGGAATCGAAGCGCCGATCCAGATCACAACGAGCGACAGATAAAGCAGCATGAACGCGCGGGAGGTCATGGCCTCGCGAAGGCTGTGGCCCGCGACCGGACCGGAATAAACGTTTGTGCCAATGCCGATGACGCCGCCGTCGGGCAGCGCGCCGTGATGTTCGGGTTCATTGTCGATCAACAGTGCCGCCGCGCCGCCGATGCAGATAATCGACAGACCGAGGATGGTCCAGGCGCCGCGCCAGCCGGTTGAGTCGATCAGTAATGCTGCGACCGGGGGCATCACCAGCGTGCCGAATCCGATACCGGACACGGCGATACCCGACGCAAAGCCGCGGCGGCGCACGTGCCAGCGCTGCACGGCGGCAATCGCCGGAACGAAGGAGAATCCGATTCCGAGGCCAAGACCCAATCCAAAGCCGACATGGACCTGCCACAGCGCCGTTGCGGTTGCGGCGAATATCAGTCCCAAGCCGGCAACGAGGACACCGAACAGGCAGGTGCGGCGCGCGCCGAACCGGTCGGCGAGCGGCCCGCTGATCGCGCCGACGAGATAGTAAAGTGGGACCGCGATCGAGAAGCTGAAGGCGATGTCGCCGCGCGACGCGGCAAAAGCCTGCTGCAGGGAAGCAAAAAACGCCGAAAAGCTGTACGCCGCGCCAAACGTCACGAACATCGTGGCAAAGGAGCCGGCGACCACGGCCCAGCCGCGCCGGGCGGACGCCCGAACCGCTCGCGTGGCGGTGGCTTCAGACAGAACCGTCGTCACCATATGCTTCTGCTCTCGATGACGGGCCTCAGCCCGTTACCGGCAAGCCGATACCACCGCCGGCTGTCGGCGGTCACGCAGGAATATTGAGGCCAATGGCTGCGATTTTGCAGGCTAAAGCACGATATGATATTCGGTAGTCATGGATTGGGACGATCTGCGCATCATTGCTGCGATCAGGGACAGCGGCACTTTCGCCGGCGCCGGCGTTCGTCTCGGCATGGACGAAACCACGATTTCGCGGCGGCTGGCACGGCTGCAAAAGACGCTTGATGTGACCCTGTTTACGGCGATCGACGGCGTACGGAAGCCGACGGCGCATTGCGAGGGGATCCTCAACCACGTTCAGGAGATCGCCCGGCACGTCGCCGAGATCGGTGCACTTGGAAACGCGGCGCGCGGCGTTGCCGGACGCATCCGTCTTGCCACCGTCAACTCGGTTGCTGAGGAAATTCTGGCGCCGAAGTCGGCGGAATTTCTCGTCCGCAATCCCGGTCTGACACTGCAGTTGCTGACGTCCGGACAGAACGTCAATTTTGCGCGCTGGGAAGCCGACCTGGCCGTCCGGCTGCGCAAGCCGGAGAAAGGCAACTTCACGATTACCAGGCTTGCGGACGTTCGCCTCTATCTGTTCGAGCCGCGGGAGACGATTGGCGAGGAACCCGTCATTTGCGGATACCCCGATGAACTCGACAACACGGCGGAAACGGCTTTCCTAAAAGCCCAGGGCCTCAAGACGCGAAGTCGATTCATCACCGACAATGTTCGCGTGATACGCAAACTCATTCAGTCGCATCAGGCGATCGGGATACTGCCGGAGCATGTTTGCGGCTCGTTGCTGGCCGATCGAAGCCTTCGCGCGACGTTGCTGCCACGGCGGCTCGAGGTGTGGCTGCTGGTGCAAAACCATCTGAAGCGCAACCCGGCGTCGCGCGTCGTGATCGACTGGATGCGCGGGCTGTTCGATGAGTTGGCGGCGAACTGATTGGCTCAGCCGCCGTCAAGGGCCGCCAGCCGTTCGGCTTCGGCGATGTCGTCCATGGTGTTGGCGTTGAAGAACGGATCGAGCGGCGTCACCGGCCATGTCACGGTGGCCAATTTGTAGCGCGCGGTCCAGCGGTCGATCTTTCTGACATCCTCGACCACCAGCGCGTGACGGAGCTGTTCGCGTAAGCCGACGCTCCATAATCCGATCACCGGATGCGACTGGCCGTCCGAGGCGGCGACCGCGAGTTCGGCGTTCTCCGACGTCAGCGCGGCATGGAGGCGCGACACCAGATCGCGCGGCAGGAACGGACAGTCGCCGGCGGCGCTCAGCACCAGCGACACGTCGGGGCGATTGGCTGCGGCCCAGTCGAGGGCTGCCAGGATGCCAGCGAGGGGACCGGGAAAATCAGCGACGCCGTCAGAGATGACAGGCAGGCCGAACGCGGCAAAGCGCGCGGGATCGCCGTTGGCGTTGAGGATCAGAGCGTCGCATTGCGGCGCGAGCCGCGCGATCACACGCGCCAGAATGGTGCGGCCGCCGATCATGCGCATCGGCTTGTCGCCGCCGCCCATTCGCCGCGCCAGTCCGCCGGCGAGCAGCACGCCCAGAACTTCAGTCGTCACGGTCTTCGCCCTTGCGCTTGTGCCGCGCCGATTCCTCTTCGACAAAGGCAAGGTTCTGGTCGAACACGATGCGCTCCTGACCTGACAGCGCGATGAAGCGCTTGCCCTTGGTGCGCCCGACCAGCGTCAGCCCGACCTGTCGCGCCAGTTCGACGCCCCAGGCGGTGAAGCCCGAGCGTGAGACCAGAATCGGAATCCCCATCCGCACCGTCTTGATCACCATCTCGGAGGTGAGACGCCCGGTGGTGTAGAGAATCTTGTCGGCGGGATCGACGCCGTGGCGATAGATCCAGCCTGCGATCTTGTCGACCGCGTTATGGCGGCCGACATCTTCGGTGTAGCAGACCGGCCGGCCTTGTACGCACAGCACGCAGCCATGGATCGCGCCGGCCTCCAGATAGAGCGAAGGCATGGTATTGATCGCATGCGTCATCTGGTAGAGCCAGGAGGTGCGCAGTTCGGCTTTCGGCAGCGCCACGCTTTCGACGGCTTCCAGCAGATCGCCGAACGCGGTGCCCTGCGCGCAGCCGGACGTCTGCGTGCGCTTTTTCAGTTTCGCTTCGAAGTTGGTGTGGTGTTCGGTGCGCACGACCACTACCTGCAGATCGTCGTCATATTCGACCTCGGTGACGACGTCGTCATACTTCAGCATGTTCTGGTTCAGGAGATAGCCGAGCGCGAGATATTCCGGATAGTCGCCGATCGTCATCATGGTGACGATCTCCTGCGCATTCAGATACAGGGTCAACGGGCGCTCCACCGGCACCCGGATTTCGATGGTGGCGCCGGTCTGGTCGGTCCCGATGACGCGCTCGGTCAGCCGCGGGTCATCCGGGTTTGGCACGATCAGGGGGACGGGGGCCTTGTCGATCTTCATCATCTCGGCAGGTTAGCATGACTTTATCTGCCGCCCGATATAAAGCACCTCAAGGGAATGCCTAGCCCGGTTCCGGCCGGGCCGCGGAGAATGAAATGAAAGTGATAGGCCTCGCGGGATGGAGCGGCGCCGGCAAGACCACCTTGCTGACGCGGGTGATCCCGCTGTGGCTGAAAGAGGGCCTGCGCGTTTCCGTCATCAAGCACGCCCACCACGCGTTCGATGTCGACGTGCCCGGCAAGGATTCCTGGCGGCATCGCGAATCCGGCGCCAGCGAAGTTCTGGTGTCCTCCAGCCAGCGTTGGGCGCTGATGCATGAACTGCGCGGTGCCGGCGAGCCGAGACTGCCGGAACTCCTGGCCAGGATGTCGCGGGTCGATCTCGTCGTCGTCGAGGGCTTCAAGCGCGAGCCGCACCGGAAGATCGAGGTTCATCGCGCCGCCAACGCCAAGCCGCTGCTATTCCCCGACGATCCTGATGTGGTCGGGATCGCGACCGACGCGGTGGTTGAAACCACGCTTCCCGCGGCCCATCTCGATGATATCGCGGCCATCGCGGCCATGATGCAGCGGTCGGCGATGCCGGTCGACGATCTCTTGGCCAACGATCTGCTGACCAAGAGCGAAGCCGAGGGCTGATCCGCACATGGCGCAATTGTCCGACGATTGCTTTGCCTTCGGTGGCCCGATGATGTCGGTCGATGAGGCCGTCGGTCTGATCGCCGCGCGCGTCACGCCGGTGCAGGATGTCGAGACCGTTGCGCTGGTCCGGGCGGACGGCCGGGTTCTCGCCCGCGACATTGCGGCGCCACTGCCGTTGCCGCCCTTCGCCAATTCCGCGGTCGACGGTTACGCCGTGGCGAGCCGCGACCTGCCGCAAAACAGCGAGCAGGCATTTCCGGTTACCGGGCGCGTTCAGGCCGGCGGTGCCGCAGCAACGCCGGTCATGCCGGGGCAGGCGGTGCGCATTTTTACCGGCGCGCCGATGCCCGACGGCTCCGATACCGTGTTCATGCAGGAGGATGTCCGGCTCGAAAACGGCCGGGTCGTGCTGCCGGCTGGGCTGAAGCCGGGGGCCAATGTGCGACCCGCGGGCGAAGACATTCCAGCAGGCCGCGCGGCGTTGAAGGCCGGCCGCCGGCTGCGACCGCAGGATATCGCGCTCGCCGCGGCCTTCGGCCTCACCGAACTCGGCGTCACCAGACGCCTGCGCGTCGCGGTGTTCTCGACCGGCAACGAACTGGTTTCGCCCGGCGAGGCGCGTGGTGCTGCGCAATTGTTCGATTCCAACCGCTTCATGCTGATGGCGATGCTGACAAGGCTCGGCTGCGACGTCAGCGATCTCGGCATTCTCCGGGACGAGCGCACCTCGCTCGCCGGCGCCCTGCAACAGGTAGCGGGCCGCCATGACCTGATCCTCACCACCGGCGGCGTGTCGACCGGCGAGGAGGACCACGTCAGGGCGGCGGTCGAAAGCGTCGGCAAGCTGGTGCTCTGGCGAATGGCGATCAAGCCGGGACGCCCGGTCGCGATGGGGGTCATCGACGGCACGCCGTTGATCGGCTTGCCGGGCAATCCGGTGGCGAGTTTTGTCACTTTCGTTCACGTGGTGCGGCCGACCGTTTTAGCGCTGTCGGGCGCGATGCAGGAAAAGCTGGTGCCGATGCCGGTTCACGCCGGCTTTACCTACAGGAAGAAAATCGCCCGCCGCGAATATGTCCGCGTCAGCCTGCACACGGCTGCGGACGGCGGGCTCGAAGCCGTGAAATTTCCGCGCGAGGGCGCGGGGCTGTTGTCCTCGCTGGCCGATACCGACGGTCTGGTCGAACTCGGTGAAGACGTTACGCAGGTCGAGCCCGGTCAGACGGTCGGGTTCCTGCCTTACGCCAGCCTGATTTGATTGACCCTTCGCACCAGCTTCGCCATGTTCTTGACATGACTACCACCAAGCTCGATCTCACCGGCCTGAAATGCCCGCTGCCGGCGCTGAAAACGCGCAAGGCGTTGAAATCGATTGCGTCCGGCGACTTCCTTGAGGTTCATTGCACCGACCCGCTTTCGGTGATCGATATTCCCAATCTGATCCGGGAGACCGGCGACAAGGTTCAGATATCGGAGCGCGGCGAAACCCGTATTGTTTTCCTGATCGAGAAGACGAATGGGTCGATAGAGAAATCCAATGATGTGCCGTCAGCCATCGGGTAAACGCTTTGGTTGAGTGATATCTACCTTTTGCCTATCGACACCGGTGCCTGCTTCTGTCCCAATCGGGTTTCTCCGTGGGGCTGACGGAGGTGGAGTTGCGTTTTGTGCAGGACACAAAACGGTTCCGGGACAGGCCAAATTTCGCCGAAGTTGGCACCGCAATTGGCATAGTGGGTGGTGTCTGGGGTTTATGGTTCTCGAATGCGCTTGTCGATCCTGGCGCATCCTTGAATTGTGCGGAGCAGCAATGTGAGTGCTGGTCCGCCGCCGCGCCGAGGACAACAGGATCGTGGACGGCAGGAGCGCCCATCAAGGGCGGGCTGCAGGGGGAGACATCAATGACGACGATCAGCAGTGCCGGTACGGTATCCGGCGCCGGAACAGGAATCCTCGACAAGGAGCGGACGATTGCGACCGCCGGCTTCAACCGCTGGCTGGTGCCACCGGCTGCGCTCTGCATTCATCTGTGCATTGGCATGGCTTACGGCTTCAGCGTGTTCTGGCTGCCGCTGTCGCGCGCGATCGGTCTGACCGCGCCGAAGGCCTGCCCCGACATGTCGCTGATGCAGGAACTGTTCACCACGACCTGCGACTGGAAGGTCGCCAGCATGGGCTGGATGTTCACGCTGTTCTTCGTCGTGCTCGGCGTTTCCGCCGCTGTGTGGGGCGGCTGGCTGGAGCGGGTCGGACCGCGCAAGGCGGGTTTCGTTGCTGCGCTGTGCTGGTCCGGCGGTCTCGTTCTCGGCGCCATCGGCATCTACACCCATCAGCTCTGGCTGATGTGGCTCGGCTCCGGCGTCATCGGCGGCATCGGCCTCGGCCTCGGTTACATCTCGCCGGTGTCGACGCTGGTGAAATGGTTTCCGGACCGTCGCGGCATGGCGACCGGCATGGCCATCATGGGCTTCGGTGGTGGCGCCATGATCGGGGCGCCGTTGGCCAACCTTCTCATGAACTATTTCAAGACCCCGACTTCGGTCGGTGTCTGGGAAACCTTCCTCGCCATGGCCGTCATCTACTTCGTGTTCATGATGATCGGCGCGTTTTCCTACCGTATCTCGCCGCCGAACTGGCAGCCCGAAGGCTGGACGCCGCCTTCCAAGGCGAATGCGATGATTTCCAGCAATAACGTCCATCTCGACAACGCGCACAAGACGCGGCAGTTCTGGCTGATCTGGTGGGTGCTCTGCCTCAACGTCTCGGCGGGCATCGGCGTGATCGGCATGGCTTCGCCGATGCTGCAGGAAATCTTCGCCGGCAAGCTGATCGGGTTGCCCAACGTCGGCTTCAATGCGCTCGACGCGTCGCAGAAGGCGACGATCGCGGGCATCGCGGCCGGTTTCGCCGGGCTGCTCTCGTTGTTCAACATCGGCGGCCGCTTCTTCTGGGCGTCGCTGTCGGACAAGATCGGCCGCAAGAACACCTACTACACGTTCTTCATTCTCGGCATCGTGCTCTACGCGCTGGCGCCGACCTTTGCGATGATGGGCTCGAAACTGCTGTTCGTGCTCGGTTTCGGCATCATCCTGTCGATGTATGGCGGCGGATTCTCCACCGTACCGGCCTATCTCGCCGACATGTTCGGCACCCAGTTCGTGGGCGCCATTCACGGCCGTCTGCTGACGGCGTGGTCGACGGCCGGCATCATCGGCCCGGTCGTGGTGAACTACATCCGCGAATTCCAGCTCGCCGCCGGCGTTCCGCGCGACCATCTCTACAACACCACGATGTACATCCTGTGCGCGATGCTGATCGCCGGATTTATCTGCAACTACTTGATCAAACCGGTTGATGCGAAGTGGCATATGAGCGAGGCCGAGGTCGCCAAACTGCAGGCGGCGTCAGCCAGCGCCACCGCGGGGCCCTCAGGCTCCTACGGCATCGGGTTCGGTGGGCTTGATGTCAAGGCTGCGATGTTCTGGGCCTTCGTCGGCATCCCGCTCGCCTGGGGTGTGTGGAAGACGCTGGAAAGCGCCGTCAAGATACTCTGATCGCGGATCGCATCGCGGGACGGCAGTTGTCGTCCCGCGATGCTTCTCGCTATCCCTTCAAAACCAATCAACAGATCAGAGGAATCTTCCCATGTTTCGTACCGGAATTTGTCTCGCTACGGCGCTGCTCGTCGTCGGCATGCTCAACACGGCTTCGGCCCAAACCTCTACCGCTCCCGCCGCCGCGCCCGCGGCCACCACACCGACCCCGGCCGCCAAGCCATCAAGGATGAAGCTGACCGCCGACAAGCTGAAGGAGATGAAGGCCAAGTGGAGCGCCAACAAGACCAAGCTCAAGGCCTGCCGCGCCGAGGTGAAGAAGAAGGGCCTGGCAGGCGACGATCGCTGGTTCTACATCGGAGACTGCATGGACAAGACTTGAGGCCTTCAGGACTTGAGAACTTTCCGTCCTAAACGGCGTTGATTTGCGGGGGCATGCAGCGCGGCTGCGTGCCCCTTAAATGCTTATTGGGCCGCAATAATTCTCGTAATTATTCCCTTGGCATCTGGCATGCCACGGATTAGAGTTGATCCAAATTGAGTAAGGTCGATCTGCGATGGTCCACGACGTACAAAAAGTTCGCCAGTTCGAGCACCCCGGCGCGGGTCGAAAGCGGGCCAAGTCGACACCGAAGGGCCGCCAGGTTGACCCGACGGCCGCGCATGAAATCGAGCTTCTGCTCGGCGGCCGGCCACGTCGCCGCGATCTCTTGATCGAGCATCTGCACCTGATCCAGGACACGTACCGCCAGATCACGGCGGCGCATCTCGCAGCGCTCGCCGACGAGATGAAGCTGTCATTCGCCGAAGTGTTCGAGACCGCGACCTTTTACGCGCATTTCGACGTCGTGAAGGAAGGCGAGCCCGATATTGCGCCGCTGACCATTCGCGTCTGCGATTCGCTGACCTGCGCCATGCTGGGCGCGGAAGCGCTGCTGGAGCAACTGCAGGACAAAGCCGGTCCCGGCATCCGCGTGGTCCGCGCGCCCTGCGTCGGCCGGTGCGACACCGCGCCAGCGGCCGAAGTCGGCCACCACTTCGTCGATCATGCGACCGTTGCCAATGTGCTTGCCGCGGCCAAGGCCGGCGAGACCCATGCGCATCTGCCCAACTATGTCGGCTACGACGCCTATGTCGCCGGCGGCGGTTATGCGCTGCTCAACAGGCTGCGCTCCGGTGCATTGCCCAAGGAAGATCTGCTGAAAGCGCTCGACGACGCGTCGCTGCGCGGTCTCGGCGGGGCGGGATTCCCGACCGGCCGCAAATGGCGCTCGGTGATCGGCGAGCCCGGTCCGCGGCTGATGGCGATCAATGGCGACGAGGGCGAGCCCGGCACCTTCAAGGATCGCTGGTACCTCGAAACCGATCCGCATCGCTTTCTCGAGGGCATGCTGATCGGCGCGCACGTGGTCGAGGCGACCGACGTCTATATCTATCTGCGCGACGAATATCCGGCCAGCCGCGAAATCCTCGAACGCGAAATCAGGAAGCTGCCGTCCGGCGGCCCGGTGCTGCACATGCGCCGCGGCGCCGGCGCCTATATCTGCGGCGAGGAATCCTCGCTGCTCGAAAGCATCGAGGGCAAGCGCGGCCTGCCCAGGCACAAGCCGCCTTATCCGTTCCAGGTCGGGTTGTTCGGGCTGCCGACGCTGATCAACAATATCGAGACGCTGTGGTGGGTGCGCGACATCGTCGAGAAGGGCGCGGACTGGTGGAAGGGCCACGGCCGCAACGATCGTCACGGCCTGCGCAGCTATTCGGTCTCGGGCCGCGTCAAGAATCCCGGCATGAAGCTGGCACCGGCCGGCGTCACCGTGCGTGAGCTGATCGACGAATTCTGCGGCGGCATGGCTGATGGTCACCGATTCCACGCCTATCTGCCCGGCGGCGCCTCGGGCGGCATCCTGCCGGCATCGATGGACAATATCCCGCTCGATTTCGGTACGCT